>Ga0308158_10001428_pt1 | contig 25913 bp, 23 predicted proteins | sample PhyBR2_FD_201038 | JGI IMG/M metagenome (GOLD analysis project Ga0308158, IMG submission 201038) | Phyllosphere microbial communities from UC Gill Tract Community Farm, Albany, California, United States - DLSLB.R2 | ecosystem: Host-associated > Plants > Phyllosphere > Unclassified | place: USA... | reverse complement strand
TAATTTTATAGCTTCGTCTTTAAATTCTGGGGTATATCGTTGTCCACTCATAATGTTTTCTCCTGTGCAAAAAGAATAGACTAAATTTGTCTAGGAGAGTGGTGGCAGTCCATTATCTAACTAAAGAGTGTCTACAAAATCGGTGGCTATTCAAGGAATATTTGCTACTGTTTTACCAACTATCTTACTTATACTTAGCATTGAACGCTTAGGAGCTTCTCAATCCTCTATCATTTCATCAATTGGCCCAATCATAATGATTTTTTAGCCATTTTGTTTTTAGATGAGCATTTAAATTCAATACAATGGATTGGCTGTATATTAAACATAGCTGGCGTGATAATGATTACTTTTCCTAAAAACAGACTACGCTTTTAATAAAAATCTCCTCATAACAAAAACTCATTGGTATATGAAAAATCATCATGTGAATAGAACTTCTCAATAGCCGAGTAAAAAATTATTATTAGCTTTATTTAAATCAGACAATACTAATGAACCGTCAGATTGCAACTAGCATAGGTATTTTAGCTCTCTTATTGTGGTCTACCTTAGTTGGTTTATTACGACTATCGACTGAAATATTTGGCCCCCTTTATACGGTAACTTACGTTTATACCTTAAGTGCTATAATTTTATATTTTTCTTATGGACTACCTGATTTTAAAAAAGTTTCTAAAAGGTTTTTATTTATTTCTAGCCTACTCTTCGTTATTTTTGAATTGTGCTTTGCATTTTCAATAACTTTAGCTCAGTCTTCTGAAAAATCTATTGAAATGAATATTATATTTAGTTTATGGCCTACATTAATCATTTTAATACTAGCATTTTCAAAAGAAGAGAAAATAAATTTTTTGACCATAATAGGAGTAATTGTTAGTTTTTTTGGTATTGTGCTGATCAATTACCACCCTAATTTTAATTTAATTGATAATTTTTATAAAAATCCGATCAGTTATTTATTAATATTTTTAGCATCATTACTTTGGGCGGTATATTGTATTTATACTAAAAAGCATAGTAATGGCACAAATGCAGTATCTCTGTATTTTATATTAACTGCGGCTGCCTTGTGGATTCTCACACTTTCAACCCAAGGTATTCATTTACCGCATGTCAGCACGATGACAAGCTATATCTTCATCTTGATCAATGCTTTCTTTTTTGCAATGGGATATTTGGCATGGAATGTTGGAATCATTAAAGGGAATATGCCTATCTTAGTAATGCTTTCTTATTTTTCACCCATGCTCTCATCAGCATTCTCAGTTATTGTTTTACATTCCAGCTTATCTACGAACTTCTGGTATGGTGCAGTTATAGTAACTATTGGATCAATTATCTGCTGGCTTTCAATCCGTAAAAATCAAGTTCAACAAACAAAACTAGCTACCTAATTTTCCTTTAAAAAGCCAAAGAATTTCTTTGGCTTTTTACTTACTAAACCTTTTCAATCAATTTAGTAATTCCGTTTAAAATCATATCGATAGCAATTGTACCAATTAGCAATGCTGCAAGCCTTCCTACAATATCGAAATAACGATCAATATATTTTGAATGACTAGACTTTAAGTGATCATGTGATAGCTTCATTATGATCAATACACTACATGTTAAAAATAACGTGAGGGCTATAATAAGAGCAGCTTCACCAATCGACATACTCATACCTGTGACTACTGCTGCACTGATTGTCCCAGGTCCAATCATAAAAGGCATCGCTACTGTTCCAGCAAGGTGCTCAGGTGCACCACGCATTTCTCCAATGGTTTCAGCCCCTTGAAAGACAAACCGATAACCAATGACTAAAAAGATTAACCCTCCAAAAATTAAAAAAGATTCGAACCGGACATTTAAATACTGACTAAAGATGGCTTCTCCACCCCATGCAAACAGGAGAAATACGACATATGCAATCAAACTACCTTGTATGAGTGCTCGATTAAACACTTTGGTTTCGGTGTACCTAATCAACCCAATCATGTAGACGCTCATAAGGAATGGATTTAATAAAGAAAAGAATAAAATAAAGGTTGTTAAATAAGGTGAAGTCATTATTAGATATCCTTAAAACAAGTTCAGGAAGTTATTAACTTCCTGAAAAATCTAAAAAATCATATAGCTAATTTAGGTCTTAAAAACAGTTGGAAATTTTTAAAAGCTATAAATTAACATTACATTCAAAAGCTTATTCCACTTACCATCATCACCTGTAGCCAATGAAGTACCTGCTCCCCCTACAAATGGGTCATTCTTACTTATTAAATATTCGGTATATAAGGTGATTTTTTTATAGTCCAATGCGACGCCAACAATATTTCGCTGCGAGTCATCAAAACGTTGCTCTTTTTTATTAAAGCCGCTGAATACCACATATGGGGTCACGTTGAGGGAATCTCGGACATTCTTAAAGACATAGCTTGTGTCTACAGTGTAGAAGTAACCTTTATTGGCAATATCATATTCAGCATCAAAGGAGCCAAAGGTTGAACTATGTGGATTTAAAACGTCTTTATTGCTAATCGACTGTTTACCGCCTGTAAGGATTACATTTAAATTTTTATAGTTAATTCGGTTAAATAGCGCCCAAGCATTTCTTGTTCCATCTGCAGAAGCCTTTTCATTTTCAATTTCTGAATACCAGTAACTCCCACCTAACGAGACTTTCAGGTCATCTGTACTTAAAAATTTCAGTTCTTGATCAACACGAGCCATCCACATATTTTTTTCATTTAAATCTGTTTTAAGCGGATCGAATGATGTCACTAAATTAGCTGTGTACCGTGCAGCATCTTTACTTTCACCATGGTAATTTTCGCCATCTGTAGCAAAATAAGCAAGGTCCACTTTAGTCGCTGTAGGCATTTCAAAATGGTAATTCACACCTAAGTTCAAGGCATCCTGAAGTCCCATGGTATTATTGATACCTGCATAGAAACTACTGTCCCAGTAGCGCCCTGGTCCAAAGGGAATGCCTTGTAAACCCACAGTAACATTATCTGTAGGATTTAAACGATAACCCACATAACCTGAAACTAAAGTTGAAAAATCACAGAAGGTATCGTACTGATAGCAACGATATTCAGCTTGCCCAAACCAATCTGGAGATTCATAACCTAAGCGTAGAATTGCAGCATCAAATTTTATTTTTTGATCAGATACAGATTCACCATAACGTTTATCTTGATAGTTGGTACGAACTGCGCCTGAGATCGTCAATGCACCCAATTCGCTTTGCGGATCACCAAAAGTTACACCAGCAAAACTAGGTAGCACCATCCCAAAGCTCACTAACCCGAATCCAATTTTAAAAATTGTCTTTTTCATTTACATATCCTTGTTTAAATGAAGATTTGTAGAAAGCTCTTCCTGCTTTCTAATTTTTTAGGCAATACTTTTCCCTTCAGGAGAAATCCCGAATTTAATTTTTTTTGATTTGATTGTTATAGGCCTCCATTTGGCCTATAACGTAAAAATTTAAATACTCTTGGTGTGAGTACTATTTAATAAAAACTATGCCTGCAATATTTATGCTAAGCCGTGTAGCTCTTTCCAATTCCCTGGGTGCACTACATAACCAAATAAGGCATGCCCGCCATATATAAGCTCTGTCCCTTCTGGTATCCATAGCATTTGCCCGGGCTGCACCTCATATTTATGACCGTTAGCTGTTAACTCAAAGCAACCCTCAATCACAAAAATTACTTCGTCATACAGCAATTTCCACATGACTTCCGCACCTTCCCATCGCGCAAATCCGATTCCCATATTGGGAGAAACATCTGCTCCGACTGCTCTTGCAACATACGCTGTTCCATCTGGAGTTTCGCCACGTAAATTAAAATCGAGTTTGGCACTATCAACTAACTTTACTTCTTTCATGTCTTTATCCTGCTTACAATTCACTACGACTACGCCATTTTTCAAATGCAATACGAGTTTTCACCCCAATTCCTAAAAATGGTTCTGGCGGATTTAAACTCGGCATACCTGTTACATACTGGATATCTTTTAGGGCTTCAGAGTCTGTACCCACTACTAAATCTGCCAATGATGTTCCAGAAATAGTTCCCCAAGCTGCCCCGACTCCATTGTCACAAGCGCTGGCATAAATACCATCTTCTAACTGACCAAAGAAATTGGTGAAATTACGAGAGATAGCATAAACACCACCCCATGTATGGGTGAATGGAACATCTGCTAACTCTGGATAGCGTGCTAAATATGCCTTACGATGATCTTCTTGAACCCAGCGACGGGTTTCGTCACTTACATTCGCACCATACTTTGGTACATGCTTATAAGTATTTCGAATTAAGATACGACGATCAGCAGTCATGCGTAAGGTTGTGCCTGCATGATCAGCTGGTGTAAGCCCCCAATCCAATTCACCGTGATAACGTGACATTTCGGCATCAGTTAAAGGTCGAGTCCAGCTTGCGAACGTCATAACAGGTAATAAACGGTTCTTTAAATAGCCAAACTCTTTAGTAAAGATACTAGTAGCCAATAACACTTTGGGTGTAGTTACGATGCCATGATCACCTTGGAGAATCCATTGACCATTATCTTTTCTCAAACTACGAACGGGAGATTGTTCTAATAGCTCAACATTTTCAGGTAAATGATCTCCCATACCTCGCACTAAAGCTGCTGGCTGCATTAAATAAGAACCCGGCGTAAAAATCGCTCGACTGTAATAATCCGTTCCTAAAACCTTTTTGAGCTCTGCTTTTTCTACCCAGCGAAATGGCTCTCCGAGATCTTTCATCAAATGCTCAAAATGATCGAGATGTGCTTCACCTCGTTCACCAACTGCTCCTTGATATTTACCCGCAGCAGACCACTGACATTCGATATTGTGTTTTTCTACTAAACCCTGTAATTGTGAAATTGCAGCTCTGTTCAAGCTTAATAACTTTTGCTTATGCGCTGGATCTGGATGACCTAATGCAAATTTATGAGGTAAATCAATCACAAACCCTGAGTTACGACCAGACGCACCTTCTGCCACACGTTGTGCATCAATTAAAATAATACGGCTATGGGGTTTTAACTCTGCAAGTCTGCGGGCTGCTGCTAAGCCAGCAAAACCCGCACCAATAATTGCATAATCGGCTTTTTGTGTACCGATTAGAATCTTGGCGGGTGCCGCAGGTGGTAAGGCTGCATACCAACCACAAGTACTATCGTCATTCGGTAAAGCAATCATCTGGTTCTTCCTTAAACTGTTGATGGTTGATGGGAATTTAGTCTTGCAAGCCATTGACTACGAGTTTGTTGTAACTGATGTCCCAATAACGCAAAACCTGTTAATTTACCCGAGGCATCATAAAAACCTGCACTCCATTCACCATTATGCTGTTCAACATGCCATTTCCCCTCGCCTACTGGAGGTAGTAATGAAAGTGGTAAAATTGGCGTTTTAACAATTACTGGACTGTCTTGTAATTGAGTAGTTTTAGTTTTACCCAATAAGTTATCTACTAAGGTTGGAATTGCCTGATTAATCGGACTAATGTAAGGCATCCATTGACCATCTACTTCAGCACAGTCACCTAAAGCAAAAATTGATATATCATTCGTGCGATGATCTAAGCTTGTGCATATTCCACGAGCCGTATTTAAACCTGCTGCCTGCGCCAATGTAATATTTGGACGTAAACCTACCGCACTTAGAATTAAGTCTGTCTCTAGTAACTGCCCATCTTGTAACTGAACTTGATAACGATCATTTACAGACTGAATTGAATGAATACTATTTTGTAATTTCCATTCCACCCCAATTTGACTAAGTGCATTTTGTAAGGCATAGCCTAATTCTTCGGGAATTAGACGCCTCATAGCTGATTGACCTAACCCAACCACAGTCACCTTAAGACCATGAGCAGCAAGGTCATTAGCAAATTCACAGCCGATTAATCCATCACCTAAAATAGTGACTTGTTGCTTACCCGTTAACTTCTCGCGGAAAAGGCTGTAATCGGCTAAATCATTTACGCTATAGACATTAGAGGTATCCCCCTGAATTGGAATAGTTATTGGACTTGCACCAGTCGCTAAAACTAAACGTCCATATGGATATTCGCCAATGGAGGTATGAATTTTTTTATTCACACGATCAATATGCTTAACATGCGTGTGAGCATAAACACGTACCTTTAAACGTTGTTCCCAACTTAAAGCCGTCTCTCGTACCAAACTTTCCCCGTCCTTACCTAATGCCAAAGCATTCGATAAAGAGGGTTTGCTATAAATCGCGCCATCATCTGCTGTAAATAAGGTAATAGACACATCTTTAGATTGGTTCCGTAATGCTGAAGCCAACTGATAGCCTGCATGACCACTGCCAATAATCACGATAGGTTCAATTACATTTACAATACTTGGTTCTTCCAGAACAACATCTGTGATATCAAGCATTTCAAAATCAGATTTACCTACCTGACATTCAGGGCACATCCAGTCCTCTGGGATATCTTCCCATTTTGTACCTGGAGCAATCCCGTCATCAGGCCAGCCTTTCGCTTCATCGTAAATCCAGCCACAGACAATACATAACCACTTTCTCATCGTGTCTACTTCCCTTTTCTTACTATTTACACGTTATGTTTCAAACGAATCCCAATATTGCGTGTTTGAACATAACTGAAGATGGCTTCCTGCCCTTTTTCGCGACCAAAACCAGATAATCCGACACCACCGAATGGGGTTTCGATACCACCTGCAAACCATTCATTGATAAAGACTTGCCCAGCAATTAAGCGATTGGCTACCCTTAATGTCTGATTGAGGCTTTCACCGAAGACGCCAGCAACTAAACCAAAATCTGTACCATTGGCAATAGCAACAGCTTCATCCTCAGTCTCAAATGGCATAATTACCATCACAGGACCAAAAACTTCTTGTTGTGCAATCGACATATTCGGAGTTGCTTCAATGATTGTTGGTAAAACAAAATAGCCTGATAAATCTGGTGCATGTCCACCAGTAAGAATAGTGGCACCTTCTTGTCGTGCTTTTTCAATCATCGCCAAGATTTGCTGTTGCTGATCATGTGATACAACTGGAGTAAGTTCAGCATTATTTTCGCCAATACCCACAATCAAGCTTTCTGCTAAGGCCACCACTGCAGTTTTTACTTCATCATAACGACTATGATGCACAAGCAAACGAGACATTGCTGAACACACTTGCCCAGAGTTATAAAAAATCCCAACTTTTACACTATGCAATAATTGATCAATATCAACATCTGCAAAGGCAATTGCTGCTGATTTACCACCCAATTCCATCACTGATGGTGTTGCACGCTCAGCAGCATCTTTTAAAATGCGCTGACCAGTTGGCACAGAACCCGTGAATACAATTTGATTGGTATATTTGTGTTTTACCAAATGGCTACCAACTTCAGACCCTTTACCACACAGCAAATTGATTGCACCTTGCGGGAAGCCTGCTTTTTCAAGGGCTTTAAATAATAAAATCATGCCTAAAGGAGATATTTCAGGTGACTTTACAACAACTGCATTACCTGCAGCCAAAGCTGGTGCTAAAGAGCGTGCACAAATCGAAACTGGAAAATTCCAAGGCACAATTTGAACTGACACTCCCATTGGAATATAAGAAGTAAAATCGATGTAATCCTTGCCTAAAGGCACAGAAATTCCTTCAATTTTATCCGCCATTCCTGCGTAGTACTCAAAGTAACGCGCGGCTTCATCAAATTCTTCTCGTGCAGTCTCCAAGTTTTTACCATTTTCACGGCAAAGGATTAATGCACCCTCCGCAGCAATTTCACGAATTGCATCAGCCGCTTTCAGCAACCATGCCGTGCGTTGTGCCGGACGAATATTGGTTAGTGCTCCACTGCTTGCACACTGATGGGCAGCTGTCATAGCCGCATCTGCATCTTCAATACTCGCTTGAGCAACCGTAGCAAAAGTTTCCGCAGTTGCTGGATTAATAACTTCCAATTGGCGAGAAGAATCTCGCCACTGACCGTCAATAAAATTGAGGTAATGTTGCATATTAAGCCTCCAAAGCTGCTTTAGCTTGAGTGGCTAACCATTTCTGGAAAAAGTGAGTTGGTAAGTCCATTTCAGGAGAGAAAACGCCTCCGCCAAACCCAGGAGAATGACGACCTTTTTGCATAGTTTCCACTGCAAATACATCCTCACTAAAAACTACTTTCCACGATTCTAAAGTTGCTTTACGGCATTCATCGTATTTAGGATCTAATGATTCATCACCCACATAATACAAACGAAGATTTTCAATCGTTTTTTCAGGTGCAATTGGATCTAGCATAATCGCAAAGGCATGGTCAGCTTGAATACCAATGAGCGCATTTGGGAAGATAGAAAGATATTCTGCTTGGCGTAATTTATCTTCTGGCCAGCTTGGGAAAATAGGTAAATGCGTCCCTGCAGTGGCTGATAAATTGTATTTATAACTACCCTGACCTGAGAAACGATCCTCAATCAAAATGTTATAGTGATCTTCAAGCTTTGAGTAAGTATTTAATGCAGGGTGTACCCATGGTAAGTGATAAGCTTCACAATAGTTTTCAACAGCGAGTTTCCAGTTACTTTCCACAGGAAGTTGGAAAGTTGAACCGATTTTGCTGGTGCGAATTAAATCTAAACCATCTTCACCTAAAAATTCTTTCCAGCGTTCTGTAACAGGAGCAATATGATCTTCAAATGCTGGAGCATCCCCAGAAATATTAATGAATACCATGTCCATCCAAGTTGCTGAACGGAGTGCTTTTAAACCATGTTTTTCACATTTAAAACGTTCATCTTTATGCTGACCAATACCGCCCACATGAGGCGTACCTTTTAAATTACCATTTATGTCATAACTCCAAGAATGGTATTGGCAACGAATCACACCTTCAATGGTGCCCTCTTCTTGTACCAGAATCATTCCTCGGTGGCTGCAGACATTATGAAATACCTGCAATTCCCCTTCACGATTACGCATCATAACTAATGGCATACCCATAAAATTAACAGGTTTTACATAATTATTTTTAGGTACATCTGATGAAAATCCGATGCAAACCCAAGTTTTACTTAAAATATTGTCGCGTTCAAAATTAAAATATTCATTGCTGGTATAGGCCAAATTTGGCATACCACTTGATTCAGTAATTGGGTTTAAAACATTGTCGACTTGCTGAACTGTAATAAGTTGTTGGCTAACTTGACTATTCATCTGATAATCTCCATTTACTTTGAATAACGCAGTGCTCCCTGCGTTGGTATTAACTACTCGTTAGCACCATGTGCTGCTTTCATGGAGATTGTGTTAAACATCCTGAAGATACACAAACGACTTTTTTGGTCGGTACACATGAGTTTTAGTCATGTATTTTTCCTCATCAAATTACGTACTTAAAAAATAGACTTATTACAAAAACTCACTTAGAGATGAGAATAAATGAGTTGAGAGGGAGGCATGGTCGTCAATACTCTTATATGCATATAGCAGCACATTGTTTTTTGCTGCTAAACGCATCCAAGGAGGAGTTATGCGTGCTACAACAGGGGTCTTTAAAGGACTCAATCCGACAGTGACTGTCGTTTCTAAAGTATTAGTATTGGCATTCGTCTTATACTGTGCATTTCAAGCTGAGCAAGCTGGAAAAGCTTTTGAAACTATTTCAAATCTTTTACTACAAAATGTGAAATGGTTTTATATTGGGTTAATGACACTGGTTGTTGGGTTCCTATTTTATTTAATGATGAGCCGTTTTGGTCTAATTCGGCTTGGTAAAGATGATGAAAAACCTGAATTCAGCTTTATAGGCTGGATTTCAATGTTGTTCTCTGGTGGTATGGGGGTGGGTTTAGTCTTCTGGTCAGCAGCTGAACCGATGTGGCACTATGCCAGCAATCCCTTTACCCCTAGCTTTAGTGATGAATCAGCAAGCATGGCAATGCAGCTCACCTTTTTCCATTGGGGATTGCATCCTTGGGCTATTTTCTGTGTAACCGCATTAGCTTTAGCATACTTCACTTACCGCAAAGGTCTACCATTTAGTTTACGTTCCATCCTTTATCCAGTCATTGGTGACCGTATATACGGACCGATTGGCCATACTATTGATATTCTTACTATTGTGATTACAGCATTTGGTATTGCTCAGTCACTCGGTATGAGTGTTTTACAAATTAACTCTGGCTTAGGTCAAGTTTTTGGAGTTAGTAATAGTCTCAGTGTGCAATTCTTCATGCTGGCCGTACTTTGTACAATCGCAACAATTTCTGTCGTAATGGGTATTAACCGTGGAATGCAGCGTCTGTCTGAACTGAATATGCTGCTATCCATATTACTACTTGTCATTCTTCTTGCAATTGGTCCAACACGCTATCTGTTACATACATTCTTTGAAGCAACAGGTAATTATACCCAAAACATTATCGGAATGAGTTTATGGAGTGACACACAAAAAGATTCAGGTTGGCAAAACTGGTGGACCGCATATTATTGGCCTTGGTGGATGACTTGGGCACCTTTTGTAGGTATGTTTGTAGCCCGAATTTCTAAAGGCCGTACAATTCGTGAATTAATTGCAGGTGTACTTCTGGTGCCTACTTTAATCACTGCGATCTGGATGTCTGTGATAGGGGGATCAGCACTTAAAGTTGAACAAGATGCTCGTCACGCTTATGAGAAACAGGCTACAGTATTGGTCGAGGCAGGTAAACCGGCACCTGAAGCCTTTACTGGTGGTCCAATTGTGAAAGCTACGCAGGCAGATAATACACATGCTTTATTCACCATGTTTGATAACATTGATAACGGCACGATTGGAAAAGCTTTAAGTATTATCGCGTGTTTGTTGCTTGCGACCTATCTGATTACATCAGCGGACTGTGGTACACACGTTTTATGTTTCTTGGATGCTGAAGGCTCGACAGAGACACCAATAAAAATACGGATAGTTTGGGGTGTTCTGATTGCTTTCATTGCAGGAGGCCTACTCTATGCCGGTGGATTAAAAGCAATGCAAACCGCTTCTATTATTGCAGGCTTCCCTATCTCGATTTTCTTGGTAATCATGAGTATTACTCTTTTCAAAAGCTTGCGTAGAGAACCTCAGGCTTGGGCCATGATGCCAGTACATGTTCGTCCTGAGTATTACCAAAAAGAAAAACCATCTGGTCATGTTGAGCAGAAAAATACAGATATTCAAGAAATTCCAACACAACCCTTATCAGACAAATAAGTTTATCCTTATGAAAAAATAGAGATTCAAGAATCTCTATTTTTTTGAAGGAATAAAAATTATCAGGTGACCCACATGTCATTACTCTTTCAACTCATCGAATTGGGTCAACTGACCATAGATAACAAAATTATTATTGCACCAATGTGTCAATATTCAGCGAATGAGAGTGGTGAACTCAGTTTTTGGCATGAACAACAATGGGCAAATTATGCCTCGTCAGGGGCTGGCCTATGTATTATCGAAGCCACTGCAGTACAGCCCGAAGGTCGGATAAGCTATGCAGACTTAGGCTTATGGAATGACCAACAAGGTTCATAAATCAAAACCTTATTATCGAAGATTCAAACTATTTCTCCGATGCCTTTTGCAGTTCAACTCGCACATGCAGGCCGCAAAGCTTCAGGTGATACACCATGGGGAAAAAGAAAAAGTCAGTTTAAACCTAATGAAAAATATGGTTGGCAAACAGTTGCACCTAGTGCCATTGCTTTTCAAAATGACGAATATCCTCCAACGGCCCTATCAATTCCAGAAATCAAGCAAGTCATCAGAGACTTTGCCAGCGCAGCTGAACGACCGTACAAGCAGGTTTCAAACTTGTTGAATTATACGCAGAACATGGCTATTTATTGCATCAGTTCTTGTCTTCGCTTTCCAATCAACGCGCTGATGAATATGGGGGTGACTTTGAGAACTGGACTCGTTTTACATTAGAAGTTTTTCAAACAGTGAAAGATGCTTTACCAGAGCATTTTCCAATTGGGGTAAGAATATCTGCAACGGACTGGGTAGACGGAGGTTGTGACCTTAAGTTCAAGCATTCAGCTTTCACAAAAGCTAGAAGCCGCTGGTGCAGCATACATTCATGTTTCAAGCGGAGGTCTACATATAGAACAAAAAATTGAAGTTTATCCGGAATATCAGGTTCCTTTCTCGCAAGAGATTAAGAAAGCTCTTAATATTCCTGTGATTGCAGTAGGCCTAATTAATGAAGCTCAACAGGCAGAAAGAATCTTGCAAGCTAGGCAGGCAGATGCAGTTGGCATCGCACGTGGGATTTTATATGATCCACGTTGGCCTTGGCATGCAGCCGCTGAACTAAATCAAACAATCGCAATAGCACCACAATATTTCCGCTTTCAACCTCGCGGAGCAACTCATCTCTTTAAAGCTTATCCCAATAAAATAGAATAATTCAATTACCTAAAAAATAAGAATATGACATACTCATGTCATATTCTTATCAATCGTTCAACAATAAATTAATTTAAGCCTTTCTGCCCTACTTTTCCTGGTAACTGATCCAGCAACCAACTACGAAAGTGCTTAACACTTGAAGGAATTATTCCTTTATCAGTAGGCTCCAGCATACTGAAATTTGCCTCAGTCCGTAATACAGTTTCTACTGGGCGAACTAAAGCCCCACTCTTTAAATAATCATCGACCAGAGAGCCCCATGCTAATGCAACTCCCTGTCCATTAATAGCAGCTTGTAATAACATTGGATAATTGTTGATGTTGATTCTGTTTTTAGGCTTTACAGCAGGGTAGTTAACCGCTTCGAACCACTCTGCCCATGTAATCCAGTCTTTTTGAGAATCATCTAGATATAACAAAGCTTTTGCAAATATATCCTCAGGAGTACTCTCTGCATTAAATTGAGCAAGGTAACTCGGACTACATACAGGAAACACCTCTTCAGGAAATAAGGTTGTAACTTTCATCCTTGCAGGAGGTATTCGACAATAAAATAAAGCTAAATCAAAATCCATTTTATGTAAGTCTAAAATATTTTCTGTAGTCAATATTCTTAAATCAACACCTTCATTATTTTGCTGGAAAGAAGCAACTTTCGGTAATAACCAAAGCGCAGCCATAGCATTTGTAGTTGCAACTGTAATTTGATGTTCACCCTGCCATTTCTTGATTTCGGCCGTGGCCTGTGCAACATTTAATAAAGAGCTATATATTGTTTGATAATATTGCAAGCCTGTAGGAGTCAAAGAAATATTACGATTTGATCGTATGAATAATTCTTTTCCTAAATACTCTTCTAACTGTCGTATTTGTCGACTAATTGCTCCTTGTGTGACAGTTAATTCATCAGCGGCTTTTGTAAAACTAAGGTGACGGGCTGCTGCCTCGAATACAATAAGGCTATTCATTGGTGGCAATGGTTTGATTCTCATGGACACTCCTAATTTGTCCTATATTTCCATTTTTAACATTGAATCCTGATTAGGCTAATATTAGCTTTAAATCTCGATTCTTACTTAAATACCTCCTTTTCTATTTTGAGCTAAAGGTTTTAAATAACCTCTTTTCGCAATAAAATGTCATATGTATACATGAATAAAAAGTGAGAAAAACTATTTAACTCATGAGTTTTTGTAATAACAAAATAATCTTAGTAACTCATTATTCAGGTTCCTTTACAACATTCTCATAATAAGACTTTAATAACTAAGAACTATTAATAATTAGGCTAACAGAAAGATAAATATTATTTTTACCATTTGAATAATCTAAGGTATTAAACATACCTTTTTAATTCTTAAAAGCCCTTTATTTTCAACTCATCCAGATAATCTGACCAAGCTTGCATCATCACTATACGCTCTTCCAGATATTTTGTTCGGTTATAGGCTCTACCATGCATATCACGAACCTGATGCGCAAGCTGCTGTTCAATCCTCTCAATTGGAAATTTCAGTACTTCATCTAACAGCGTTCGCGCCGTCGCTCGAAAGCCATGACCAGTAGTTTCACCATTCTCAAATCCATATTGCTTAAGACGCTTATTAATAGTTGAATCACTGATTACTTGGTTAGAATTCCTCATAGATATAAAACAGTATTCACTATTTCCAGTGATTCGATATAACTCCTTAAGTAAGCCATAAACTTGATTAGATAAAGGAACAATATGCTGAAGTGCTGTTTGGTTCTTGGTTTTAGGAGGAGTGTACGACCATAATCTTTTTTCAAAATCTATATCGGCCCACTTAGCTGATCTAAGCTCTCCAGGTCTAACAAAGACATGAGGTAAAATTTTAACTGCATAATCTACTGTGATTTCTCCACGCCCAAAATTCTCATCAATATTTGTTAGAAGCTGACCAAGATTTTCTGAATCTGTTATTGCTGCTCTATGGGTTTTAGTGCCAGTTTTCAATATACCGCTAATTTGATCAGCTATATTGAATTGACATAACCCTAGAGCAATTGCATAGCGATAGACTTGTGAAGCTTTGCTACGCATACGTCGAGCAGAGTCAGTTTTACCTTGTTTTTCATAAAGTCTACAAGCATCTAAAATTTGTGCTGCGGTAATTTCACTAATTGGATAATCTCCAATCGATAAATAAAGTTTCTCCCAAACAAATGCATTTCGTTTTTGCGTGCTTGGTTCGAGCTCTTCAGTTTTTCTGAACTCTTCTGCAATAAATTTAAAGGTATTATCTGCAAGAAATAAGGCTTGTTCCTTTTCCTTAATTTTTATTTCACCAGGATCAATATTTTGGGCAATTAATTTCCTAAATTCTGCTCGCTTCACTCTAGCATCTGCAAGAGTGACTTCAGGATAAACCCCCAGGGCCATCGTTGATCTTTTTTTAGAAATTGGTCTTACATAATCAAATCGCCAATATGTACCACCTTTTTTATCCAATAAAAGATAAAGACCATCTCCATCAGAAAGTTTAATATTTTTTTCCAATACCTTTTTTTGTTGCGATATTGCTGATTTTATCTTCGTATCAGTAAGCGGTAGAACAGTTTTAGCCATTTTTAACGGTATATTTTTAGAGTAAATTAGCATGTACCGCAAAAAGTACCGTTAAAAATTACGGTAGATCCAGGATACCATTGGACATCATAGAACAATACTAAAGCCAAAACCCTTTATTATCAATATATTTAGGATGGATTAGGACTTTATAGGAAGGGAAAATGGTGCGCTCAGCGGGACTCGAACCCACGCCACAGGCTTCGGAGACCTGTACTCTATCCAGTTGAGCTATGAGCGCGCGTGCACATCATAACAAAAAAAACCATAAGGTAAAGCAACTATATATAAGTCTTTATTTTAGTGCTCAGACTTTAAACAATGCTCCATAATTGCAACAGAGAATTCCTCCTTATTTACTTGGTTTATTAGCAAAGATCACTCACAATACTCACACTATTCACCATGTGAGAAATTCATGACTGATGCATTGACCTTGAGAGACGTATCTAAAACTTACCGAAATGGTTTTCAAGCATTGAAAGGTATCAATTTAACTGTACCTGAAGGTGAGTTTTATGCACTCCTCGGACCCAATGGCGCAGGTAAATCGACCACCATCAGCATCATTAGTTCACTTACCAAAAAAACCTCCGGTACTGTTGAAATTTTTGGCCATAATCTAGACACGCATCCATCTGAAGCTAAACAATGCTTAGGCGTTGTACCGCAAGAATTCAACTTTGGTCAGTTTGAAAAAACCTTTGACATTTTAGTGACTCAAGCCGGTTATTACGGCATTCCAAAAAAAATTGCGGAACAACGGGCTGAGCAATACTTAGAAAAGCTTGGTCTTTGGGATAAACGTGCCATTCAAGGACGTATGCTTTCTGGCGGGATGAAACGCCGTCTAATGATTGCCCGTGCCATGATGCATCAACCTAAATTGCTTATTCTGGATGAACCGACTGCGGGTGTAGACATTGAATTACGCCGTTCAATGTGGGACTTCCTTACCGAAATGAATGAAAATGGCACTTCTATTATTCTGACTACGCATTATTTAGAAGAAGCAGAAATGTTGTGTCGTCGCATCGCCATTATTGATCGTGGTGTAATTAAAGAAGATACCAGCATGAAATCTTTCTTGAATCAGCTGAGTGAAGAATCCTTCATATTCGACTTAGTTGAACCGATTCAACCCATTCATATTGAAATTATTGGTGTGCGTTTCAATTTAATCGATCCTGTCACTTTAGAAGTCACCATGGACAAGGCACATACCGTGAATGAATTATTCCAGCTTATGGAAGCTCAAGGCATTCAAGTCCGCAGTATGCGTAATAAATCGAATCGCTTAGAAGAACTGTTTGTGAAAATGGTCGAAAAAAATCTTGATGGAGCAGCGCAATGAACATTAATCAACTCAGTGTTGCGCTGTATACCCTCGTGCATAAAGAAGTGCGTCGCTTTATGCGTATCTGGCCACAGACCCTGTTACCCCCTGCCATTACCATGAGTTTGTACTTCGTGATTTTTGGTAATCTGGTCGGATCTCGTATTGGCCAAATGGGCGGCTTTAGCTATATGCAGTTTATTGTGCCCGGCCTGATTATGATGGCAGTAATTACCAATAGCTATGCCAATGTATCTTCCAGTTTCTTTAGTGCAAAATTTCAAAAAAGTATTGAAGAGCTGATCATGAGTCCTGTGCCACTGCATATGATGCTTTGGGGCTATGTGATTGGTGGTGTGTGTCGTGGCGTCTTGGTCGGCATTCTTGTGACTGCCATGAGCATGTTCTTTACTGACTTATATATTACCAACTGGTTTGTGACGATATATACCGTTTTGATTACCTCGTTGTTGTTTTCACTCGGTGGACTGATTAATGCGGTTTATGCGAAATCTTTTGATGATATTTCGATTATCCCCACTTTCGTATTGACTCCACTCACCTATTTAGGTGGTGTATTCTATGCCATTAGTGCTTTAAGCCCATTTTGGCAAAATCTCTCTTTAATTAACCCGATCGTATATATGGTCAATGCTTTCCGTTTCGGCATTTTAGGTCATAGTGATGTCAATGTTTCAGTTTCATTAAGCATCATCACCTTATGTTGTGTGGCACTTTACGGGGTAGCTTACTATTTACTTTCTCGTGGTTCAGGAATGCGTGAATAATGAGTGTAGAACATTCTCTTCTAGGTAAAGACACCAATTATCCAACAGAATATCAACCCGATATTCTGTTTCCAATTGTACGCGCTCAAGCCCGTGAAAAATATGCCCATGTTGAAGGTATTCAACAAGGCCAAGACTGGTGGCATGTTTTTGAAATTTCTTGGTTAAATGCAGCTGGCATTCCTCAGGTGGCGATTGGCCGTATTACCTTGCCGGCCTCTTCACCAAACCTGATTGAATCGAAATCATTAAAGCTCTACTTTAACAGTATGAACTTTACCAAATTCGATTCAAAAGATAGTTTCATTGCGACCGTTGAAAAAGATTTATCTGCGGCGGCAGGCGCGACGATCACCCTGACTTTATTCCAGCCCGATGGTCTAGAGATTACCCAACCGGATGGGATCTGTATTGATGATTTAAGCCCAGAACGTTTAGAGAACCATCCAGATGCAAGTTTATTAAAATTAGATGCAGAAAATAGCGAACAAGTTGAAGTGCAACTGTATTCACATTTACTGCGCAGTAACTGTCCAGTCACAGGACAGCCGGACTGGGGCACGGTTTTTATTCGATATCAGGGTAAAAAACCTTGTTATCGCAGTATTTTAGCTTATATTATTTCTTACCGTCAGCATAATGGCTTTCATGAACAGTGTGTGGAACAAATGTTTGCCGATATCTGGCAAAACCTGGGGCCAGGAAAACTGATGGTATATGCAACCTATACACGTCGTGGTGGATTAGATATCAATCCTTGCCGTGTATCCGATGCGACATGGATGCCTCGCCCCATTCGTTTGGCGCGACAATAAAATGAAGAACATTGAGGTTTTTTAACATGCCATTTTTTGGGTTTATTCCTTCTGCAGAATTATTAAGCAGTATTCAAACCGCTCAAGGAAAGAAAAATTCCAGCGAACCGCTTTATCCTTTACGCGACAAAACAGCATTGTTGATTAATGAAGAAATTATTGATGCTATTTTGACCGAGCTTGTGCGTCGTTTTCCAGCCAGTGATAAGCGCGACACTGCTGAAAAACTAGCAGGTTATATCAAATCAACTGTTGCTGTTTTATTGAAACAGTTGATGAGTAAATCTTCAAATGATGTGGTCAAGCAATCGATTGAGTTTTCTGAAAAAAGCTTATTTAAAGATGCGGAAGGCAATTTCCGCGTAGGCGAACATTTAGATGCCAGTTTGGTGACCAATCTTAAGCAAAGTTATGCCGAAATTAAAGCGGGAAATGACATTAACAAGGCAGCGCTCACTGAATCGTATAAACAGTTTGCTGAAGCCACTGTGCGTCATTTTATGAGTGACTTTAACAAGACACTCGATTTAGGCATGATCAAGCGTAAAGCGGCTGATCTTGGAGCTGCAGCAGTGACTAAAGCAGTCCATATTGCAGTGGATAAAATCATTCCAAATCTCAATAAAGCCGAGCTTCGGGCACTTGCGGAATACCACGACACCTTATTTCATGCTTAAGCATTTTTAAACTATAGAAAACCTAGCTATGGCTAGGTTTTTTTATGCAAAATCTTGATATAAATTATCCAAATACAGATAGATGTGATCATTGTGTTCAGATTGGTCTAGCGCAAAAATATTTCATTCTGCTGCTCATAATATAGTTTCCTAGCTCATTGGGACCTTTTAAGCATCAACCTGTTGTTGTCTAAGTGTTCATTTTTATAGTTGCAGCTTATTCTTCTCTTTATTGCTAAAAGTATTTCTGAAGTTTATCTCGCCTTTTTCGCCCTTCTTTTTATCTTCTCATTTTTTAGTTTAATTCGCCTTTCCTCATTACTGAATTAAGTATATACCTCGGACATCCGCTTCATATTTAATACAAGTAGTGCTGAACTGAAAAAGTTAGAAAATTTGCATATAGCTGACTAATGGGCACTCAGAATTAAGATCCTTAAATTGAGTTTTTTTCAGCAATATTTTTATACTGTTTTAATCAAATTAATTCAGTGCCTTATTGGTGGGAATTACACTAACTTTTGCCTTATTTTTCTTTTTTGGTCAAGGAACAATATCGAGTGGATCAAAATAAAAATATGCCATGACTTTATTTTCGCCATAAAGCTGATGTCCTAGATTCAAGCGGAAGTATTATTTACTTAATAACCTTCGAATTAGCAAGATTTCAGTGAAAGATTTTTAGCATGCTTTTTATCAACCTACTTTTGCCTGATGGTCATCTCGATTTCATAATTGCCATTTATTCTAAAAGATGGAGTTTTAGTGGCTGATTTATTTTAGTTCTTTTATATTTCGCTATTATTACTCAGACTTTACAAACCTCGTTAAGTTACTGGCACAATTATGAGTGATTTTACCTGTGAACAACCTAGGTTTGTCTTTTTTTGTATATGTAATTGTTGTAGTAGCCTCAGTCAATGTTATCTTAACCATTTGAAAAATTCCGTTATCTTTCACGAGATGGATGTTCAATCCTTATATTTGTAATAGCGGCTTTTAGCGTCGTGATGTCAATTCACACACACTGATTATGTTTTTGGAACTTTGAGTAATATGTTAAATATCAACTTTTATAACAAAATTAAACGTCTTCCTTTACTTATCGGTGCATTTTGCATCACCAGTTTCTGTCAAGCCAACGATTTTTCTAATCACCCTTCTTATAACAGCTTTAAACAAAAAACTATGCAGACCTATGGCATAAGTGCAGAGCAAGTTGATTGGGCCATGAATGGCTCAAAAAACCTTCCTAATATTATCAATATTATGAATCGCCCGGGTGAAAGCAAGCCCTGGTACCAATATAAAACCAACTTCATGGCTGAAAGCACCATTCAGCGTGGTGTACGTTTCAAAAATCAATATGCCGACACTTTAAACCGTGCTGAACAACAGTTCGGAGTACCTCAGGCGGTGATTCTAGGTATTTTAGGGGTAGAAACAGGTTTCGGTGCCAATAAAGGCAACTTCGTCACCCGTGATGCATTGGCAACTTTAGGGTTTGGTTATGAGCGCCGTGCACAATATTTTCAGGATGAACTCTCTGCACTAATTGCATGGTCATATAAAGACGGTGTTCCAACCAATTCAGTAACAGGTTCTTATGCAGGTGCAATCGGCTACCCTCAATTTATGCCAAGTAACATTCCCAAGCTAGGTGTTGACTATGATGCTAACGGACATATTGATCTTAGAAATTCAGCGGTAGATGCGATTGGTTCGATTGCCAATTATTTGGCTCAACATGGCTGGCAACGCAATCAACCCATCGGCTTTGCGGCACGCTATACAGGAAATAATCCAGAATCGATTATCGCTAAAGATTTAGAACAACCCACCCCTTATGGAGTATTAAAGAATCAAGGGGTTACACCAATAAATCCTATTGTAAAAATAGATGACCTGGATATGGTGAATATTATTCAGCTTCAAGATAGTTATGCACCAATTTATTATATAACTTATCCTAATTTTCAAGTAATTACGACCTATAACAAGAGTCGCATGTATGCCACGGCAGTGTGGCAATTAGGCATAGAAATCGCCAGTCGTTGAGACTAGCTTTTACCAAAAATAACCAAAGTCAAGATTTTATTTTGCAAAATAGCGCATAAAACAGGCATTTTAAATAACATGTTACAATATTGATTATTTTTTAATCAGAAAACGTTATATTTCTGTCCTTTTTGTAATATTTTCAGGTAAAGAGTAGACAGCTTTAGCATGGCATGAATATTATCCATCTCGTCAAATGTAGTTGCAAAAGAGAATTAACAGACCGGTTTGCGAATATTTCAAGTTTTTAAATGAAATTAAGTCAATGGTCTTTAGGGGTTTAAGAATGCATTCATCAGTTAAATATATTTTAGCTTTAACGACCACTTTTGCTCTGAGTCAGTCTCAAGCAGAATTGGTTCAGTCATCATTTAGTACAGATAATGACAACTCTCGCTTGGCCACACGTGTGCTAAATAAAGACGCTCAAAATTTCAATTCGCACTTCTCAAATTTAAATAGTCTTTCAATCACTGAGCGTTCTGGCGATAAAATCCGTCGTCAAACCATTGCAGCAAAAATTGAAATTCCTGAAGATGAGCCTTCAGTGATTGAAAAGCTAAACACTGTTGCATCGAATACAGTTCGTAAATTTAGCCAAACAGGTGCAGCATCTTGGTACGGTCGCCAGTTTCATGGTCGTAAAACAGCAAGTGGTGAAACATTCGATATGAATGCCATGACTGCAGCTCATCGTAGCCTGCCATTGAACTGCTATATTCGCGTAACCAATAAAACTAACGGCAAGAGTGTTGTCGTAAAAGTAAATGATCGCGGCCCATTCCATGGCAACCGAGTTCTAGACTTGTCCTATGGTGCTGCGAAACAGTTAGGTATTACTAACGCAGGTACTGCGAAAGTAAATATTGAACGTGTTGATGGGCCAAATTCATAAGATGATGCTCAACTCCTGATACATTTGACTTAAAGGGCCACGTAATGTGGCTTTTTTTATTACCTGAAAAAACTTTGTTTTAAGCTTCTTCTTAGTGTTTAATAAATACAGCGTATTAATAATGATAAGAGTTGAGGATGAATATATTACCGAAAACCCAAAGACGCCATATCCCTCACTTGATAGCCCAATGCATCATTTCAGCAGTCCCACTCACTTTGCTTGTTGCATGCTCAAACTTACCTACCGCACAATATAAACCTGTTCAAGAAAAAGCGTCTCATACTCTCTTGGTTTATGGTGGTCCCATTTTGACCATGGAGGGAATGCAACCGACCTATGTCGAAGCCTTACTGATTCAAGCAGGTCATATCCAGTTTAGTGGACAACTTCAACAAGCACGTAAAATTGCCCCTCAAGCGCAGCAACTTAATTTAGAACAGCGCACGGTCATCCCCGGTTTCATCGATGCACATAGCCATGTCAACAGTGTCGGCTTACAACAAACGGTTGCGAATCTTTATTCTCCCCCAGATGGAGTGGTGACCGATATCAACTCGCTCATTGTTGCCATGAAAAGCTGGCAACAGCAAAATCCCGAATTTATTCAGGCAACATCAGGCTGGATTATGGGCAACGGTTATGATGATGCTCAACTCAAAGAGAAACGCCACCCAACAGCAACAGAACTGGATCAGATCTCTAAAGATCAACCCGTCTTAATCTTGCATCAGTCTGGACATCTAGCATCGGTCAATCATAAAGCTTTAGAAATACTTAACATCAATGCAAAAACACCCAATCCATCCGGTGGCATAATTCGTCGGATGAACAATTCCATGGAGCCAAATGGGGTGCTTGAAGAAAGTGTTGTTTTCAGTGCCATGATGCAGGCTTTTAAAAATGTTCCACCGGATGCGATGGAAAAAATGGCGCTCACGGCTATTCAGACGTATGTCCAAAATGGTTACACAACCGTTCAGGAAGGTCGTGCGGATGCAGGAACCAGTGAATTATGGCGAAATTTAGCCAAACAAGAAAAACTACCGATTGATCTGGTGTCCTACCCCGACATCATTAATGAAAAAGCATACATGCTTAAGCATGGCACAAGTCGCAGCTATGATCATCATTTTCGTATAGGCGGGGTTAAAATAAGTTTGGATGGCTCACCTCAAGGCAAAACGGCTTGGCTAACACAACCCTATTTAATTCCACCAGAGGGAAAACCAAAAAGCTATTCAGGCTATCCAGCTTTTCCTGAAAACAAAACGGTACAAGATGCCATTAATTTAGCCTTTGAACACAAATGGCAAATACTGGCCCATGCCAATGGAGATGCTGCAATTGACCAATATTTAAATGATATTGATACTGCAACCAAACACTATCCAAAATTAGACCGACGCAATGTCATTATCCATGCACAAACGATGCGTGAAGATCAGTTAGACAAAGCCAAATCTCTCGAGCTCATTCCATCCTTCTTTTCGTTGCATACCTACTATTGGGGCGACTGGCACAGAGAAGAAACCCTAGGCGTAGAACGGGCAAATCGTATTTCACCGACAGGCTCTGCTTTACGCAAAGGCATTTTGTTTACCGAACATCATGATGCGCCGGTTATTCCACCTCGTAGCATGATGACGCTGGATAGCACTGTAAACCGCGTTACACGCAGTGGCAAAATACTGGGTACCGAACAACGCGTCAGCCCTTATATTGCCTTAAAGTCACTCACCGACTGGGCGGCTTATCAATATTTTGAAGAAAATAGCAAGGGAACTCTAACGGAAGGAAAGCTGGCTGACTTTGTAATTCTGAGCGACAACCCTCTGGCTGTTCCGAGCAATAAAATTAAAGATATAAAAATACTCGCAACTTATAAGGAAGGTCAGCAGATTTATCAAAATCCCAGATTTAAAAATATAGAGCTTAAATCGCCGTGACACACCTGGTATACGGTTTCAGATTTAACCGCATATTCTGTTTATTTAAAGTGAACGAGGCTGAGCTACCAACTCCTTTGACCCTTCCCTCGTTCTGGTTTATATTTAATTTGAATAAAAATAAGTCTGTGAAACTTAAATCCCGCCGGAGTGGAGAATGAAAACAATAACCGAATGGCTAGATGAATACAGTGACAGCCATCAAGACAAAACCAATAAAGCCATTCATTGGGTCTGTGTGCCTGCAATCCTTTTTTCAATCATTGGAATTCTTGCTCATTTCAGTGCGTTACTTACCGCCCTGATATTAGTATTAACTTTTATTTTTTATGCGCGCCTTGATCTGGTACTTGCTGTTGCAATGGCAGCTTTGCTTTTTGTCATGGCGTGGCTTATTTTTATCTTACCTGTGGGTGCCGGTTTTTATATCGCAGTTTTTGTTTTGGCCTGGATTGGACAGTTTTACGGGCATAAAATCGAAGGTAAAAAGCCTTCTTTCTTTAAAGACCTCCAATTCCTCCTCATTGGCCCAGTATGGTGTATGGATGCCTATTTAGGTAAATTGATACCTAAATGGAGAAAACGCCAAAAATCGCAACTGATAGCGATTTAAACACCCTTATCACTTTAGCCTTTCGAAGAACCTTTATTGATAGGTTCTTCCTTTATACTTTAACCAACCATCGGCATGAGTTTTCTGGGGATCATGATGAGTCCAGTGAATTACCCCACCTTGCTGACTGTATTCATATTCACCATAAAATTGCACAATTTCGCCCTTTTCCAAGTCATCTAGGCGTGGGCTTAAGTCAATATTGTGCGCAACTAAAACCGTTTGCCCATTACCAAGCTCCAAAATGAATTTTTGATGACGTGAACCATCATTATCATCACGCAAAATAGCTTTCACTCGCCCACTGGATTGGACTTGAATATCACTTTTTTGTTCTCGAAATGCCTGTTGAATTTTTTCATCATCATTTTGAGTGGGCAAATTGAAGGATTGCGATTCTACAGATGCTTTTTGATATTCGGTTTTCGAGAAAATTTCAGTTTGTGGTTTTGAATTGCTGAGCGGTTGATTAGAAGAGCTCTGCTGCTCTTGTAAATCAATTCCAAAGTATGCGGCTATTAAGACGATAATAACTGCGCCAATCCCCAGATTGGTTTTATTCGCCATTTTGTCGTTCCTCAAAGTTTAAGGATCTTCACACACCCCCTCTTCATAAAAAAAGCCCCAAATGGGGCTTTTTTCACAAAACATCTTTACCTAAGGGCAAAATTATTTTGCAGCAGCTTGAGCAGCAGCAACTTCTTCAGCGAAGCTCATTTCTGCTTTCTTCTCAATACCTTCACCTACTTCAAAGCGAACGAATTGAGCAACTGTAGTAGCAGTTGATTTAAGAACGTCAGCAACTTTCTTGTCGTTGTCGATTACGTACATTTGACGCTCAAGTACAACTTCGTTCAAGTATTTCTCAACTGAACCAGTCACCATTTTTTCAACGATATTCGCTGGTTTACCAGATTCTACTGCTTTCGCTTCAGCAATTTCTTTTTCTTTAGCGATAAGATCAGCAGATACGCCTTCAGCATTTACAGCAACCGGATTGAACGCAGCAACGTGCATTGCAATACCTTTACCAGTCGCAGCATCACCTGTGTAAGACACAACAACACCGATTTTTAAACCGTGTTTGTAAACTGCAAGGTTTTCGCCTTCAACAATTTTTGCACGACGTACTTGGATGTTTTCACCGATTTTTTGAACAAGAGCAATACGCGCTTCTTCAACAGTTTGGCCATCTTCAAGTTTCAATTCAGCAATTTTAGCAGCATCAGTCTCGCCAGCAGCAAGCGCAGCAGCAGCAACTTTAGCAGAGAAACCAGCAAAGTTTTCGTCTTTAGCAACGAAGTCAGTTTGGCAGTTTACTTCTAAAAGAAGTGCTTTATTACCTTCTTGAGCAATCGTGATCGCGCCATCAGCAGCAATATTACCCGCTTTTTTAGCTGCTTTTGCCTGACCAGATTTGCGAAGGTTATCAATCGCTAATTCAACATCACCATTCGATTCTGTTAATGCTTTTTTACATTCCATCATTGCCAAACCAGTACGGTCGCGCAATTCTTTAACCATGCTTGCTGTAACTGCAGTCATGTCAATCTCCTAGATTCGGTAGAAAATGAATTCTTTTTTAACAGAAACGGCCCATAGGTCTCCCATGGGCCGTCTGCATACATGACGCTTACATTGCCACCATCACATGTCGCAAAAATGACAAGCTTGCGTCAAACGCATTAAGCCTCAGGAGCTTCTTTAGCTTCTTCGCCTTTTGCTTGAGCATTTGCTTGTGATTGAGCATATT
>Ga0308158_10001426_pt1 | contig 25943 bp, 36 predicted proteins | sample PhyBR2_FD_201038 | JGI IMG/M metagenome (GOLD analysis project Ga0308158, IMG submission 201038) | Phyllosphere microbial communities from UC Gill Tract Community Farm, Albany, California, United States - DLSLB.R2 | ecosystem: Host-associated > Plants > Phyllosphere > Unclassified | place: USA... | reverse complement strand
ACCAGCTCGGCCGCGCCGTGCTCGCGCTCGACTACGACGGCCCCGAGCCGCTGAACCCCCGCTACTGGCCCTAATAGACCCATAAGGGCCAAAGACCCCGGCAGCCCGCCGCCAGCTCGGCGGCGGGCGAAGGGCTTCGCCCCTCGCGCTCCCCCACTACATCGACGGCCGCAAGCGGCCGACTCCATCCGAACGCTACGCGTTCTTTTGCCGTGAAGCCTGCGGCATCATACGTTCGCTCCACCTCCGCGCAACCCCTTTCGCGGCATATCCTCACTCGCTGCGCTCCCTCCGGTATTCCACGGTGGGTTGCACTCCGGCTGCGCTCTCTACTGAAGGCGATAAACGCCTTCACGGCAAAAAAACGAGAGGAAGAGACAACATGCAGAACATCACCACACTCACCACCATCGTTCCCATCGTGGATGACACCGAGATTCCCCGGCAGCTCCGCAAGCTCGCAGAGCGTGACGAAGACCTGACGAGCCACGCGCGCAGCGGCTTCACGCTCGCAAGCACCGTGGCGATCACCGGCCCCGAGTTCGTGACGTTCGTGGACACGCTGACCCGCGATCCCGACGCGCTCAACTAATAGACCCATAAGACCCATAGGAGGTAAAGCAATGAGCACCAAGATTCCCGAGATTGGCACCCGCGTTATGGGGCTGCTCAACCTGGGCGGCCGAGGCACCTGCCTCAGCTTCGCGACCGTCACCGGCTACAGCCATGAGGCCGGATCGCGAACCGTCGTCGCTATCGAGGTCGAGCACGACGGCGGCGAGCAAGGCAGCTACCGCATGAGCACCTACCCCGACTTCTGGGAGTTTGTCACCGATCACCAGGTGAGCGCGGCTGACGTGCAGCCGGTACGCGGCGGCCGCTGGCAAGCTCGGTTCGGGAACTCCCCCATCCGTGACGATCACGCCGAGGCTGTCGAAGACGCCCGAGCATGGTGGGAGGCGAAGGCGGCCCCGAAGTCAAGCTAGACCCAAATAGGCCTATAAGGTACAATAGACCTATAACCCCCATACACCCCGAATCAGGAAAGTTGGACTCATGGGCATCACCGCCGAAGACCTGAGCATCACCCTCGAAGACGGGCGCGAGCTGACCGGCCGAACGCCCGTCGAGCTGGCCCACAAGTGGGCCGAGGCCGAGCACGGGGAAGAGTGGTCGAAGCTCAGCCCCGCAAAGCAGAGCATCGAAATCACCCACGCCCTCGAAGCACTCAACCGCGCAGCGGCACAGAGCGCATGAGTGCCCGCCGCCCGCGGCCGTCCGGCCGCGGGCACCAGGCGGCAGCGCCTCAGCGCTGCACCGGCCGCATCCGCGACCGGGGCCGCCGACAGAGGGCGGCCAGGCGTCGGCCGCTGCGCGGCCGCGCTCCATTCAGAACGTATTTTGCCGTGAAGCCTGCGGCATTCTACGTTCGCTCCACCTCCATGCAAGTGCTTTCGCGGCATATCCTCACGCCACTCGCTGACGCTCGGGCGCTCCGGTATTCCACGGTCACTTGCACTCCGGCTGCGCTCGCTACGAAGGCGATAAACGCCTTCACGGCAAAAAAACGTGAGGGGGAGTGTCAGAGCGAATCGAGACACCAGGTACGGAAGGAAACGTCATGAGCTTCAAGGTCACCGTCTACAGCAAGCCGAGCTGCGTGCAGTGCAACGCCACCTATCGCGCGCTCGACAGCAGGGGCATCAACTACGACGTGATTGACGTGAGCGAGGATGCGGCGGCCGCCGAGTTCGTCAAGAGCTTGGGCTACATGCAGGCACCCGTCGTCGTCACCGACGATGGGCACTGGTCAGGGTTCAACCCCGACAAGATCGCCGCGCTCTCGCAGCGACTCGCGAACGACGCCGCATAGACCCATAAGACCTATAAGGGGGAAAGCCATGCTGACCACGGAAGAGAAGGCCGCGTGGATCGCAGAACGCGAGGCCCGCAACCAGAAGATCAAAGACCGCATCAGGGCTGCCGGAATCAGCTACCCGATGGGATGGGATGAGATGGGATCGAGTGAGAAAGACCTCTGGGAAGACAGGATGATTCGATCAATCGAACGACGTGAGGGGAGGCGCAAGTGATCGCGGCCGTGCTGCGCGCGACCGTCGCAGGTGTGCTCGCGCTTGCAAGCGCCACCGGCCTGCAAAGCTGCACCGAGACGACACCCGCCGACGCTGAGCTGTCAGCCCCCGAAGCGGCCGAGGTGATCGCCGTAGTGGACGGCGACACCATCAACGTGCAGACGGCCGGGGGAGAAGCGCGAGTGCGCCTCATCGGACTCGACACCCCTGAAATCAACCGCGACGGTGGCCCGGACGACTGCTACGCGCAGGAGGCACGCGACGATCTGAACGCACTGGTCTACGGGCAGACAGTGGAGCTGCGCGGCGACCCGACGCAGGACGACACCGACCGCTACGGGCGTCTGCTGCGCCACGTCTACATCGACGGCCAGAGCGCGGCCCTCGCGCTGCTCGAAGCGGGAGCCGCGCACGAGTACACCTACCAGGTGCCCTACATCGGCCAGGCACAGCACCAGGCAGCCGAGGCAGAAGCCCGAGCCGCCGAGCTGGGAATGTGGGGGAGCTGCGCAAGCTGACTTCACCGTAGACACTTATAGGCCTATTAGGTACAATAGACCTATAACACCCATAAACCCCGAACCGATCGAGAGGAAAGATCATGACCACCTTCATTAGTTTCAGCGGCAACCTGGCCAAGGCTCCCGAGCTGCGCACGGACAAGAACGACCGCCCGTTCACCTTCGCCCGAGTGATCCGCACGGATCGCGTGCGCAACAAGCAGACCGGCGAGTTCGAGGACGGCGGCACGGAAGGCTACGACGTCGCCGTGTGGGGAGCGCAGGCGGAGGTATTGTGCGACCTCGCGGAGCGCTGCGGCAACATCCGCGTGCAGGTGTCCGGCGAAGAGGTGCTGGAACTCTACAAGCCCGAAGGCGGCGAGGCGCGCACCGTGCGCAAGGTGCTCGATGCCGACGTGTCAGTGAGCCTGGCCGGTCAGCACGTCACCGTCGAGCGGCGCAACTAAGGGCCAACCGGCCGAGATAGTGGGCTGCTGGCTGGCAGCCCACTATCTGCCCCTAATGGGGGTATAAGTACCATAAGACCTGAAAGAAGGGCACCATGATTCTCGCGTACTGCAACCAGAAAGGCGGAGTGGGGAAGTCCACCACCGTCTACCACCACGCTCGCGCCGCGATCCTCACCGGAAAGCGCGTGCTGGTCATCGACGCCGACCCACAGGGCAATAGCACCGACGTGCTCACCGAGGACGCCCAAGAGGGCGACGCGGGCCTGGCCGACGCCCTCAGTAAGCAGAGCACCGACACGCTCGCTGACGTGCTCGTGCCCGGTATCTGGGAAGGCCTCACCGTCGTACCCACCACGGGCGACAACCTGGCCGACGTTCGGAACGAGTTGGTCATCTCGGCCGAGCCTGGCAAAGAGGCGCGGCTGCGCAAGCAGCTCGACGCGATCAAGGGTGACTATGACCTCGTGCTGATCGACTGCGGCCCCGCTATCGACCCGCTCACCATCAGCGCACTCACGGCCGCCGATGCCGTCGTGATCGTCTCTCAGTCGAAGCTGTGGAGCGTCAACGGCCTCGCGAAGCTGATGAACACCGTGGGCCTGGTGCGCGAGCACTACAACCCGCGCCTCAAGGTCGCGGGCATCGTGCTCAACGCCCACGAAGCACACACGCTCGGGGGAGGGTACTGGGCCGACGAGCTCACGGCAGCCGCCGAGGCTGCGCAGCTCACAATCCTCACCCCGTCAGTGCCTAAGCGGCAGGCAATCGCGGACGCCACAGAAACCTCGAGCGCGCTTGACGAGGGCGACGCCCAGGCGCGCGAACTCGCCGCGATCTACGCCGCGCACATCGACCAGCTCACGAAGGGAACCGCCAATGTCTAAGAAGCCAGAACGCCGCCGCTCGCAGCTCGGCTCGCTCTCGCCCGTAGCGCCCACGAGCGGCCACGTCGAAGCCGAACAGCCGGCCCCTGAGGCGGCGGCCCCGGAAGCTCCCGCAGCGCCGCCACGTCCGCCCGCGGCAGCCGCTCCCAAGAAGGCCAGCGGCCGCGTGAAAGTGGCCTACTACGCCGTGCCCGAAGAGAGCGAGCGCATCCGCGCTGCATTCATCGCCGCACGCAACGCGGGGAAGCCATGGCGCACGCTCTCCGACTTCCAGCTCGAAGCCGTAATGGCGCAGGTCGTCCAGGTCGAAGCCGAGCTGAACGGCGGCCAGCCGTTCGACGGAGCACCCCCGTACACCCTTTCGCCCGGCCGCCCGATGGAGTGAGGCAGCAATGAGCACCCTGCAAATCGTCCTCAACATCGGTCTAGTCATTGGCATTCTCATGTTCGCGACTTCATGGATCATCCGCCGCAAGAAGATCACCGAAGGCCCGCTCGCGCGCGCAGAGAAGCCGCTGATGCTCGCAGGCGCAGGCGTCACGTTCGTCTTCGCCCTGATCGGCTTCGCGCAGTTCTGAGCGACCCATGAGCCAGGAGAACAGAGCGAGCGACGCCGAGCTAGAGCGCGAGCTGCGCAGGCTCGAAGCAGAGGTGAACGCGGCCGAGACGCACGAAGCGCAGCAGCGCGCCAACTCGCAGTTGAGCGAGGTGCGCTGGGAGCTAATGAAGCGCGGCCAGATGACCCTAGGCGGCGGCTGCGCGCAGTGAGCGGAGGCGGGGCGGCTACTCTTCTGTAGCCGCCTTTTGTGCTACACTTTAGGTATGGGAGTTCAGTTCACGAGCAGCGCCGACAAGCACGGCATTCCGCGCGAAGACTCGCTGTACGCGATCATGCACGCGGAGGCATCGGCCGAGGTCGATGGGGCGCCGGGTGAAGTCACGATGGTCTACGTCGGGCACCCGCACGGCCAGACCGATCGCTACGTCGAAGTGATCGCGGCGCACCGGCCGCCGCGTACCGTCGTCGTCTTTCACGCGATGCCGCTTAGTGATCTGTTCCGACACCTACTCACCGAAGGGAAGCACTCATGAGCACCAACTATGACGAGCTGGCAGAGCGCGCAGAGCGCGGCGAACTCAGCGTGAAGCCTGGCACCGTGCGCCGGGGCGCAGCGGCGGCCGCAGAGGCGCAGCGCAGCCTCATGGAGGCCGCAGGCGCGACGAGCACGGACGAGCTGACCCGCATCGTGCTCGGGCGGCCGAGCGTCGGCGCGAAGGCCGGAGCATCGCCCGTGGTGCGCGCTCGCGTGCCCCAGGCGCTCAAGGATCGCGTGGCCGCGCAGGCGAAGCGCGAGAACCGCAAGGAATCTGACTTGGTGCGCGACGCTCTCGCCGCCTATGTCGAGGTACGGGCCGCCTCATGAAGCTCAGCGACACGGCCCGCGCCGAGCTGCGCGCCTCGAACGTCGATCCGTCCGAGTGGCCGCAGCTCAACGGGTACGGGCCGGGGGAGGAATGGCGCGGTGACGCTTGCGGCTGCACCGATGATCGCTGCATCGGCCACCATCACGACGAGTCCGAGCCGTGCGGCTGCTTGCCCGCGCTGATTGACGAGCACTGGAAGACCGTTCACGCGGGCGAGGAGGGCCGGGAAGTGTGGGCGCTTCACGAGCGCGCCAACGCATCCGGCAGCGCCGAGGATCGCGCGGCCGCTGACCAACGACTGGCCGAGTGGATCGCGTACTACCGGCCGGGAGCAATCGCGTTCGAGCTGACGCCCCGAGGTATCACCTACCGCAACCAGTACAACTCGAACACCTGGCTTGTGTGGGACGCCGAGCGCGCAGCGGCCACCGTCGAGCAGGTCGCATAGCGGCCCGTAATCGGTCGTTTTCGGGCACCAGCTCGCGCCGCCTCGAAAGGGCCGCGACACGCCGGATCATGACCGACCGAAACCTATGACCGAAACCCGATCCGACCCGAAACCCGACCTGTACCGTTTACGAGCAGGTAGGAAGTTCGGGATTACCCCAGGAGGTGCAGCACATCATGTCGCAACCAACTTTTGACGTAGAGACGCGCTGGCCCGAGCTGTTCGCGCAGCTCGACGCCGAGCAGCGGCGAGCCGTCGTGCAGTCACTCGCGGCGGGCTGGCACGAGGGATGGGAGCCGAACCGCGAGGACGTGGCCGACCTCACCGACTACGCGCGCGGCGCGATCACGCTCGATGAGTACCAGGCGCGCTCGGCCGAGAAGGCCGCACGCATCGCCGGAGCGGCCGCCGCGCTCTGATGCCGCAGCAGTTCGATTCGTGGGCGTCGTACTTCTACCCGGAGACGTACAACGAGCAGACCGGGTTCGGCGTCATGCGCAATGTCCCCGGCATCCGAGACTTCGACGCGCTGCGCAGCTACGACTACCGCATGTCGTTCGCGCGGCGAACTGAGCTTGAGCTGCGCCCCGAGCTGGTGGCTCGGACGTTCGACGGCGAGCACATGAAGGCCGTTCACGGGCAGCTCTTCCAAGACGTTTACGAGTGGGCTGGACAGTACCGAACTGTGAACATGGCGAAGGGCGGAACCGCCCCGTTCGCGGATGCTCACAACGGCGCGATAGACGCCTATCTGACCGACGTTCGCGCCATGGTCGAGCGCACCGATTGGGCGCAGCTCGACCATGCTGCATTCGCAGAACGCTCGGCGGAAGTCTTCGCGCACGTCAACCAGGCGCACCCGTTCCGTGAGGGCAACGGGCGCACGACAAAGGTGTTCATGCAGCAGATCGCGGAGCGGTCGCCGTACACGCTTGAGTTCGAGCGCGTGCCCGAGGAAGTGTGGAACCTGGCATCGGCGGCGACGCGGCCGCAGATGGGGGAGTACACGCCGAATCATCGGCCCATGGTGCCCGTGTTCGAGCACGCGGCCGTACCGCGCTCGAACGTGCTCATTCACGAGGGCGGCCGCGTCACCGAGGCCGCAGCGCCCGAGAAGCCGATGACGCTCGGTGAGCGCATCGAACAGAAGATGAGCGAGCTGCGCGAGACGCGCACGGCGCAGCCGAAGCACGCAGCGGAGCGCGGGAAGGCTCCCGAGCTGGGCGACGGTACGCAGCCCAAGCCGCCGACGCGAGGCGGCCGGTAGCCGTGCGGATCGGATACACCCGTGTCAGCACGCGCGAGCAGAAAGCCGCGTCGCAGGTCGCACGTTTGGAGCAGGCAGGGTGCGAACGAATCTTCGTTGACGTTGGCTATTCGAGCCGCATGGAAGATCGCCCCGATTGGAACGAGTGCCGGAAGATTCAGCGCAGCGGCGACGAGCTGGTGATTCCCTCGCTCGACCGCGTAGCGGGCACCGACAGCATCGCCATATCGGTCATCCGCGACCACGCTGCGCGCGGTGTGAAGCTGCGCAGCCTCGATGAGCCGTGGATGGACATTGACCCGTCAACAGCGATGGGGGATGCCATGTTGAAGATCATGGCGACGCTCGCGCAGCTCCGCGTCGATATGATCCGAGAGAACACCCGCCGAGGCGTCGCGCACGCACGGTCGCAGGGCCGCGTCGGCGGCCGACCGACCGTGATGACTCCCGAGCGAATCGCCATGGCGAAGATGATGCGAGACGCAGAACCGCCGATGAGCTTCGCGCAAATCGCAGACGCACTCGGCGTCGGTCGCAGCTCCGTAACTCGGGCTCTGTCGAAGCCTGAGTAGCCCCGCTACTCGCAGTGAGGCTTACCCCGATATGAAGCCAGCAGTGTAGGCCTGGCGGGGGTCAAGGGTGCGGCATCGCCGCATCGCGTAGCGACGCAAAGCGCCCTTGACGCTCGCCAGGCCGGAGCTAACGTCATATCATCGGGGTAAGCCCTCACACACAGAAACCGCGAGAGAAAGGAGCCGCCATGCAGATCATGGCCGTCGTCCTCATCATCGTCGCGGTTCTGGTGATCGCGCTTGTCATCAAGCTAGTTTTCTTCGGCGCGGGCGCGATCATCCGCGGCGTCTTCTGGCTGATCCAGTGGCTCGTTATCGGGATCGGCTACCTAGTAATTGGGCTGTTCCGCGGCGTGCGCCGACTGTACTGGCGTATCCGCCCCTGACCCAGCGGCGGGGCGCTTCGGCGCTGCCGGAATGAGCGTTGCGCGCTCACCCTTGCTGAGGTCAAAGACCCTCGCAAGATCGGCACGGTTCAGGTCGCCAGCGTCGAGCAGTTCGGCTGCCGTCTCCGATGCCTTCGCGCCCGCGGTGCGGACTTCCTCAAGCGCCTTCCCGAACGCGCTCAGGCGCTTGCGCTTCGCCTTGAGCCGCGCCTCATCTTCTTTGAGCAGATCGTCAATGTTGCGGTCGGTGGACATGCTGACTCCTTCTCGTGATCCAGCCCGCAGGGCTGGCGCTGAGAGAGCCGACCGCGCGAAGCGGGGCCGACTCTCATTCCAATCACGCAGAGGATCGGCTGCGCCGATGCCCCTACACAGCTCAGTCTAGCGACTGATCTGTTCCGGGGGTAGGATGGACTCACGGAGGGTAGCAAGCATAGCAACATTAATAAATGTTGCGCTTGGCCTCCCGGCCAGAGGTGCAAGGCGAGCTTGCACTATGGGCTTCCAGCCCAATCCCGGTATAGGAGTGATGATGAGTGAAGCGGACGAGAAGCCACGCAGCATCATCAAGACTGTGTCCTTCTCGCCGGAGCAGTGGCCCGACGTTGAGCGCCGCTTTCAGCTCAGCGGCGAGACGAACTTCTCTCGGTTCGTCCGTTCCGCGATCCTCGACAAAGAGATTCGCGTTCGTCGGGTGACGTTCGATCCCGCGCCGCTCGGAGCCGAGCTTGCGAGGATCGGCAACAACATCAACCAGATCGCGCGCCTCGTGAACACCGAGAGCGTCACGACGGTTGAAGAGATGAAGGCTACTCGGGCGCTGGTTCGAGAGATTCAGGGACTCATCGAGCGAGCCGCGCAGGAAGCCGAGTAGCGCCATGGCCGTTGTGAAGATGGGACAGATCAAGTCAACACCCGCGAAGGCGTTGGCTTACATCTCGCGTCCCGATGCAACGGCTGACGGCGTGTGGGTTTCGACCAACACGGACACGATCATTGACCCGTCAGACTTCAAGGCAGTCGCTCGACAGTTCGCGCAGACAGCCGAGCGCGTGGGAGTGTCGAAGCAGCGCGAAGGTTCAGTGCTCGCGCATCACGTCATCCAGTCTTTCGACCCGAAAGACGGCGTAGACACCGCGACGGCACATCGTCTCGGCGTGCAGCTCGCGGAGAAGATCACGGGCGGCTCGCATGAGTACATGATCGCCACTCACCTCGATAAGGGACACGTTCACAACCACATCATCCTGAACGCTGTGAACCGCGAGACGGGCCGCAAGTTTCGCGTGCAGAAGAGCACCATCGGCAGCATCCGGGACATGAGCGACGAGCTGTGCCTCGCGCAGGGGTTGAGCGTTCTGCCGAAGCCGGAGCGCTCCACCGGCAAGACCATGGGAGACATCTACCGTGTGCTCAAGGGCGAGAGCGGTAAGCAGTTCATCCGTACCGAGATTGACAAAGCAGCGATCCGGGCGAAGAGCTGGACAGAGTTCCAAGGGATACTCGGCCGTGCTGGTATCGAGGTTTCCACACGCGGAGGCCGGAACGGCACATTGTCGTTCCGTGAAATCTCGATGCCTCGACCAGTACGTGACTATCGGCTCGGCGTCGCCTACTCGGAGGCGTCAATCATGGCGCGCATGAGCCGTCAGGTTGTCAACCAGATCGGCGTCGATGTGTCCATGGTGACCCGTGAGACACGCGACACGATGACCGTGATTGTGCCCGGCACTAAGCGCGAGCTGCACCTAACCGTCGCGAAGACTCAAGTCGTTCGGCACGGCCGCGCGTTGCGCATCTATGTTCCCGCGAACGACGAGCATCGCTTGTCAGATCAGCAGGGGAAGCTTGCGAAGACCGTTCCGACGCTCGGCCTGTACAAGTGGTTCTCCGAGCCTGATCTAGTCGGTGCGACGCATCACGCGAAGAGCGCGCAGCTCGGCGTCAGCGTCGCTCAGTGGCAGACCGGACTCAGCGAACTACGGGCGCTGGAAGCTCGCGTGAACGCGAAGGCTCGATGGATGAGCGAGAGCGGCCGCACCGATCCTGACGCCGCAATCAACCGCGCGCGAGCGTTCGTTGCTGAGCGTCACTTTGCGTATCAGACGATGCTTGTTGCGGCGACCGAGCTTATGGTGACACCGACGAGTGATCCCGCACAGCTCGCCGGTCTGCAAGCTCAACTCCGCATCACCGAACGAGAGATTGACGGAGCCAAGAGTGACATTCAAGCTCTCACCCAACTAACGAAGGAGGAAACTGTAATGGCTGTTTCAGACCGTATCCATTCGCAGTCGAATGCTGCGAGGGAGAGCACCGAACGAACGCAGCAGCAGCGGCAGCGCGAGCAGGCCGCTCAGAAGGTTAGCCGCGATGTGGCCGCTGGCGATGCCGAGACACATGGCGAGCGTGCTGCACGCGCCGACGAGCGCACGGCGGACGCTGTGACGCTCGATGATGCCGAGCAGGATCGCGACGGAGGCACGCGCTCGATGACGCTGCAAGACCGTCTCGAAATGGAAGCGAACAAGCTGCGCTCCCGCAACGAGCATCGACAGCGCCCGGACGCGCCGACCCGCAACGATGGAAGGACACGATAATGGTTGACCTCGTAGACAAGGGCGAAGCCGAGCTGCAACAGCTCACCCAGAAGGTCACGATGAGCGCATCCAGCGCGAGCATGAAGGCCTCACTGTGGGTGGGTAAAGGCGTCGCCGCTGCACCGTTTAAGGCAGTCGCCGCGATCTATCGTCAGCTTGAGATGCGAGCGAACAGGCGGCAGGAGAGCGGGCAGGTTGCGCTCAAAGAGTTCACCCGGATCGCGGAGGGTAAGCGCGAGCTGGTGAACATCGACGACAAGGCAGTGTCCAAGGAACTTGAGCGCGAGCTGCGCCGCCATGGCGTGCTGTGGAGCGTGGAGACGCACCGCGACGGTTCCCGCACCTTCCACATTCAGGGGAAGGATGCCGAGCTGATTCAGCACGCACTCACCGTCGCGGCCGAGCGCGTCGATGAGAAGCTGGCCCGTAACGCGCCCGAGCTACAAAACGCTGCACCGCAGCAGGAGCACGAGCAGTCGCAGGAGCACGAGCAGCAGCCTCAGCAGGGGGAGCAGTCGCGCACTGACGACCACGACCAGGAGCAGGTGCCAGTCCACGGCACCGACGAGCTGCGCGAGGATGCCCCGCGCATCGAGAGCGCGGAAGTGAGCGACACGCGCACCCGTGATGACTCGGAAGCACCGGAGCGCACGGCAACGCAGCCTGACGAGGCGGTGACGGATCGAGGCGGGCACAGCATCGAGCGCGAACCGGCGATCACGCGGAGCGAGCAGCGGCCCGAGAAGACCGCGAGTGATCGCACGCGCGCTCACGTCGCGGAGAAGATCGACCGGAAGGTGGAGCAGCGTAAGAGCGAGATGGAGCAGACGAAGACCCGCACGAAGAAGCGCACCCAGAGCCGCAGCACGGCCGACGATGCGCAGCAGGCACCGAAGGCGAACCGGAGGTAGCACCATGAGTAAGGGATTCACCAAGGGCAAGGTCATCTTCGCGCTCATCGGCGGCGTGATCGTGTTCTACCTCGGCAACCGTGCAACGCACTTCGCCGTTGCCGAGTACACCGCAGGAACACCGATCAACGAGATTCCCAACAAGTTCCCCGCGGCCCTCGGAGCGTCGCTGTTCCAGCTCGACTTCGATCAGCCGGCCCTCATCGGGGGCACCATCGCCGCGGTGCTGTTCTTGCTCATCGTGCTCTACGGCATGACGGGAAAGAAGAACACCCGTCAGGGTGAAGAGCAGGGATCGGCCGCATGGGCGACACCTCGCGACATGAAGCCGATGACCAGCAAGAACCCCGCGGAGCGCTTGCAGCTCACCGCAACCGAAGGCCTCGCGCTCGACCCGTACAAGACGCGCCGCAACCTGAACGTGTGCGTGCTCGGTGCGTCCGGCACTGGCAAGACACGCGGCTATGTGCTGCCGAATCTCTCGACCATCGAGGGGTGGAGCTTCGCTGTGACTGACCCCAAGGGGGAGATTTACCGGATGATGCGCGCGCCCCTCGAAGCGAAAGGGCTGCGCGTTCGCACCTTCAACCTGGTCGATCTACAGCAGTCCAACCACTTCAACCCGCTCGCCTACATCAACGACGGCGAACCGGAAACCGGCGTTGCTCAGCTCACCGAAACGATCATGGCAAACACCAGCGGCAAGGAGAGCCGTGGTGACGGCTTCTGGGAGCGTGCCGAGCGTGCACTTCTCACCGCGCTCACGGCCTATATCTGCGCCACAGTGCCGAAGGAAAGTGGACTGAGGAACCTGCCCAGTGTGGTCGATCTGCACAAGGCCATGGAGGGAAGCGAGAGCAACCCCGACGAGTTTTCGAGCGAAACTGACCTCAAGATGGAGGCCGCGCGCGAGGTCGTCGCGAGCTGGAAGGCTGACCCCGCGAGCTTCGGTGCAGAAGACGAAGCCGTGATGAAGATGCTCGACTTCGCGACCCGCCAGTACCGCGTCTACCAGCAGGGGCCAGCAGAGACGCGCCTGAGCGTCATCATCTCGCTCGGTGTGCGCCTCGCGCCGCTCGATATGCACGACGTGCGCGAGATTCTGTCGAGCGATGACATTGGCCTGGATCGCGTAGGGCGCGAGCCTACGGCGCTGTTCTTGCAGCTCCCAGACACTCACGTCACCTTCCGATTCCTCGCAGCGATGTTCTGGCAGTCCCTCTTCGCGGAGAACGTCTACATTGCCGACCACAACGAGGGCGGAACGCTCGACGTGCCGCTGCACTGCTTCCTCGATGAGTTCGCCAATATCGGTAAGATTCCGAGCTTTGAAGTGCTCATGGCTACCATCCGCTCACGCGGGATCAGTGCCAGCATCATCGTGCAGGCCTTCTCGCAGGGCAAGGCCATTTGGCGCGACGACTGGAACGCAATCGTCGGCAACTGTGACTCACTGTTGTTCCTCGGCGGCCGCGATCAGGAGACGAACGAATGGCTGTCTAAGCAGCTCGGAGACGAGACGATCACCATGGATGAGTTCTCGCAGACCTACGGCGTCACAGGCTCGCGCACGAAGGCGCAGCGCACCTTGAAGCGTGCGTTGTTGACCGCCGACGAGATTGGTCGCATGTCGAACGACGAGGCTATCCTTCTGATTCGAGGCCTTAAGCCGTTCAAGTCGCGCAAGGCCGCGATTAAGACGACGGCGGGGGCGTAGATGCAGCAGCAGAAATTAAGTTGGATAGCTGAGCGAATAGCTCGGGTGTCTCAGGGGCGAGTCGGAACTGCACCGGCCGCCCCTGGCGCTGTTGTGCGGCGCTCGGCGACGCCAGCAGCAGCCCGCCCGCTTCGAGCGCGTTTAGATCGCGCGTCAGCGACGATGCGTGCTCTGGCGCGACCTCCCTGAGCTGCGCAGCGGTGAACTGGCCGCCGAGCCGTGCTGCCTGTAGCAGCAGCTCAAAGCGACGAGGGTTCAGATGCGAGAGCGCCAGCGCCTCAGCCTCCGATAGTTCACCCCGCATATTCACCATTTCTACCATATCGACAAAACGCCTAACTTCTCGTAAAGTATATAACGAGAAGTTGGAAACCTGAAGGAGACACCATGGACATGCTCAACCAGATTCTCGATCTGTTCACCACGTTCGCGATCATCGGAGGCGGCCTGTGGCTGGTCTGGGGAGCGATCGTCACCGGCGGCGCGCTCAAGGATCAGAACGGGCCGCAGATCCAGACCGGCGTCTGGCAGATCATCGGCGGCGGCCTCATCATCGCGGCCGCAGCGCTGTTCAAGAACATCATCTAGTCAGGTTCCACAATGGATATCACTGACTGGCTGGTGGCCATGCTGAACCACCTCAGCGAGGGTGCAGGCATGGCTACCAACGACTTGCTGTTGTCGCCGGAGGCCTATAACGCAGACCTCTACGCCGCGGCGCTCACGATCCACAGCACAGCGGTCAAGCCCGTCACGTCCATCGTGCTCAGCATCATGTTCGTCTTGATGCTTGCGACCACGAGCACGAGGGCTGAGGGCGACAGGGAGCTGGGCGTGCGAATCATCGCCGCCACCATGTTCAAGATCGCAATCGTGTTCGTGGTCGCTCAGAACGCAGTGCTTCTTCTCGAAGCGATTTCGTCTATCGCAACTTCGATCATGGGCACCGCGAACAACGTGGACGTCGGCACAGGCGGCGGTAACGCACCGCTTATGGGTGACGCGATGCGCGACGACCTCGATGACATGGGAGACATGGAGAAGTTCGGAATGATCGTCATTCTGTTCTTGCCGTGGGTCGTGCAGAAACTCGCGGCGGTGATCGCACTCGTGCTCGTGTTCATCCGCTTCTTGCAGATGTACCTACTTACCGCGTTCGCGAGTCTCCCGATTGCGTTCCTCGGCCACGACGACACGAAGAGCATCGGCATCGGCTACCTCAAAGGCTTTGCTGGTGTCGCGTTCACGGGAGTCATCATCGTCGTCGCCGTGAAGATGTACCAAGCGCTGCTCGGCGGCTGGCTCGGAAACATCGGAGATTACGACGGCGATCTGGTCGGCTTCATCTTCGGGAACTTCGGACAGTTCTTCGTCGCGCCCATTGTGCTCATCTTCCTGCTGTTCGGGGCCAACGGCCTCGCCAAGAAGGTCGTTGGAGAGGGGTAAACCATGGCGCTTGAAATGAAGGTCTACAAGGAGATCGCCGCCTACGAACCCAAACCGATGTTTGGGCGCACCTGGCGTCAGATAGCCGCACTCGCGTTCATGGTCGGCGTCGGCGGCGGAGCGTTCGCCGGAGTCACCGTAGGACTCATGGGCATCGGTCAAACGATGGAACAGGCAACGTCCGTCGGAATGTACGTCATGTTCCCGCTGCTCATCCCAGCCGCCGTATGGGGCTGGTGGAGGCCCATGGGCCTCAAGCCCGAGCAGTACCTCGGATTCTTCCTCCGACACCACCTGATGAGAAAGACGATTAGCTATGCAGACACCTTCCAGCCCCAGCCCGGTTTCAACGCCGCAGGAGAATCCCTACCTGTCACGTCCGGCGAACCTGCCAAGCCGAGCAGCCGAGACCGAAAGCAGCTCCGAGCCACAGCACGGAAGCTCCGCAAAACGGTCACGGAACACCCGCAAGCAGAAGCAGCGCGAGGCCGCCGTACCAAAGCCCGGAGAGCGCCGCAGTCGCAAGGCTCGGAAGTCCGGGAGCGATAACGCTGGCCCCACCGGCTACAAGGCCGCAGCCAAGCGCACACGCGACGTGCTCGGCTATGAGGCCATGATGCCCAGCGGCATCGCCTGGCTCGGTGAGGATGAGTGGTCGATGACCCTCGCAATCAGCGACATTAACTACGTCGCGGCCGCCGAAGATCAGCAGACGAGCATCGTTGACCGTTGGGCACGGTTCATCAACTCCTACGGCGCAGGAACTCGCGTGCAGGAAACCATCGTGAACCGCGTTCTCGATGACGCCGACGTGAGCCAGCTTGTCCAGAAGCCGCTACGAGGCGATGAAGCAGACTTTTACCGCACCGACTTCAACCGGATCGTGCGTGACAAGCTCGCGGCCGCCAGCGGCAACACCGTCACAGAGAAGTACCTGACGGTCACCGTGCAGGAAACCGACTTGGAAAAGGCCGAAGCCACGCTCACGCGCATCTTCCACGAGGCCGAGGCCGGTTTGCAGGCGATGGACGGTTGCCAGGTACGACGACTCAACCGTGCCGAGCGCCTCGAAGGTTTCAGCCACATTCTGCGCCCGCACGAGCTGTTCGTCTTCAACGAAGACGAGTTCGAGCCGAATCGGAAGCTCTCGACGGCCGATTTCGTCGCACCGTGGGAGATTGACGCCAAGGACAAGAACGGGCCGCTCATCTTCCGCAACGGTTCGGGAGACACCTTCCACACCGTGCTTTGGATGCGCGATTACCCCGTGTGGCTCTCGGATCGGCTCATCTCGGAGCTGACCGAAATCAAGTGTGACCTGACTATCTCACTGCACCTCGAACCCCTCGAACAGGTCGAGGGAATGAGTCTCGTGCAGCGTCAGATCGCAGAGCTTGAAATGCAGAAGATCACCGAGCAGAAGCGCGCTACGAAGCAGGGCATCGACACCGAAATGATCCCCCGCGCCGTGAAGGACAACCTCGAAGAGGCCCAGGCGCTGCGCGACGAGCTGCGCAGCTCGAACCAGAAGCTCTTCTCGACCGTCATGGTGCTCGGAGTGAGCGCCACGTCACGCGAAAAGATGGAGCAGAACGTGAAGCGCGTGATGACCGTGATTCGCAAGCAGAGCTGCACCGCGGAGGTCGCAACCTACATGCAGCTCGACGGACTCACGACCGAGCTGCCTATCGGCCGCCGACGCATCCCCATGCGCCGCACGCTGACGACCGCAGGTGCCGCAATCATCGTGCCCTTCACCACACAGGAACTTTTCGTGCCTGGCGGCAACTGGTACGGCGTCAACGCGCAGTCGTCCAACGCTCTCGTGGCCGACCGTACCGCCACCACCAACGGCAACGGCTTCATTCTCGGCACGAGCGGATCAGGCAAGTCTCAGAGCGGCAAGATGGAGATTACGAACGTCCTCCTGAGCCGTCCCGACGATGACGTGATCGTGATCGACCCGGAGCACGAGTACGAACCCCTCATCGAGGCGTTCGGCGGCGAAGTCATCCGCATTCACGCGGGTAGCGAGCAGCGCGTGAACCCGCTCGATATTGAGCTCAATTTCGCGACCGGCGAGGATGACCCGATCAACGCCAAGTGCGAATTCGTGCTCACGATGCTCGAAGCTCTCGTGGGAGGCAAGGCAGGCCTGACCCCCGAGCAGCGATCCGTAGCCGACCGCAGCACCCTCACGCTGTACCGGAAGTACGCCGCATCTATCGAGACGGCCAACCCACTCCCGATGCCTACTCTCGTGGAGCTGCGCGACGAACTCGCACAGAGCGGTGAAGACGCGGGGCGCGAGCTGTCACGGATGCTCGAAATCTACACGATTGGATCGCTCGGCGGCTTCTCCAACCGCACCAACGTCAACCCCCGAAACCGGCTTGTCTCGTGGGACATTTCCAAGCTCGGTAACGAGCTGCGCACCTTCGGCATGATGGTCATTCTCGACCAGATTTGGAACCGCGTAGCTCGCAACCGCGCTGAGGGCCGCCGCACCTGGCTCTACATTGACGAGTTCCACTTGCTCTTCTCGAACAAGTACAGCGCAGATTACTTCCGCGGCCTCTACAAGCGAGCGCGCAAGTGGGGACTGATCCCCACCGGCATCACGCAGAACATCGAAGAGCTGCTGGCGAATCAGGACGCGCGCCTGATGCTCGCCAACTGCGACTTCCTGCTGTTGCTCGGCCAGAACGCAACCGACGCCGACAGCCTGTGCGAGCTGCTGCACTTCTCCGAAGAGCAGCGCCGGTTCTTCACCAACGTGCAGCCAGGCCACGGCCTCATGCGCTCAGGAAACGCAGTGATCCCGATGGACGGTCGCATTCCGACCGATTCCGCCCTCTACAAGCTGTTCTCAACATCGTTCGGAGAGAAGTAGAACATGAAAGGCCTTCGCAGCTCTGACCCCAAGGGCGAAGCATCCGACAACCTCGCGCGCCTCTCGCTCAACAAGCGCTCGGCGCAGATCATCGGCAACGATGATCCCACCGACGCCGCATCGGGCAAGGGCGGCGGTAGCACGCTCGGTAGCGGCGTACGCGGAGCTGCGAAGGCCACCGGCAAGGGAGGCTCAGCCGCAGCGAAGGCCGCGGGCCGTACTGGCGATACCGTCGTCAAGGGTACGGCCGCCGCTGCGAGCAAGGCGAAGCAGGTAGACAACGATGACGACGCCGTAGACCTCACCACACGCGAGGCCGAGAACGCCGCTGTCGCGGCCGCACAGCGCGGCGGAGCGGCGGCAGGGAAGACAGCAACCCGAGGCGTTCGCTCGAGCAGCCAGCTCGCCGGTAAAGCCGTCAAGGGCGGCATCATGGCCTCGCAGAAGCGCGCAGCCGCAGCAAAGGCCGCCAAGAGCGCCGCGAGCACCGGAACCTCGATCAGCAGGGCCGCCGCAGCTCAGGCGCGCGTGGCCGCCGCCGCCGCTAACGCGCTGCGCACCATCGTCACCGCAGTCACCGCGATTGTGACCTCTACACCGATCATCACGATTGTCTCGGCCGTGCTCGCCGTCGTGCTCCTCATCATCGCCCTACTGGCATTCTTCGCACCAGCCAGCGCGGCCGCCTGCAACCCGACCTCAGGCGGCAAGATCGACCCGACCAAAGTTCCCACCACCAGCATTTCCGGGTACGGGCACGAGCAGCTAGTGAACGCGGCCTACATCATCCAGGCCGCGCAGGATAAAGGGCTGAGCGTGCGCGATCAGACCATCGGCGTTATGACCGCCATGGGCGAATCGAGCTTGCGAGTCCTCGACTACGGAGACGCCGTAGGCCCGGACAGTCGCGGACTGTTCCAGCAGCGCGATAACTGGGGGCCGCTCGCGGAGCGCATGGACCCCTACATTTCTGCAGGAAAGTTCTTCGACGCCATGGTGCAGAAGGTGCCCGAGGCGGAGCGCCAGACGCTCGCCCCTACCCTTGTCGCTCACCGCACGCAGATCAACGCAGACCCGTACCACTACGAGCCGTTCTGGGTGCCAGCAACGGCCATCGTCGCCGCGCTCTCCGGCCTCGACTCAAGCGTGCTCAGCGGCAACGGAAGCTGTGAAACGATCCCCGGCATCCCCGGTGAAATCGGCCTCGACGGCTGGGCTAAGCCCGGTAGCGGCCCCGTCAACGGCGGCTTCGGGCCGCGCGAAATCATCCAGACCCCGCAAGGCCCGACCCGGCCGTTCCACTACGGCACCGACCTCGAAGCCGGAGGATGCGGCGGCCCCGTCTGGGCAGCTCGCGACGGTGAAGTGAGCCGCGTATTCGACGGCGGCGGCGGCGGAATGATTATCGAGATTGACCACGGCGAAGGCCTCGTGACCTGGTACGTCCACAGCTACGCCAACGAGATCTCCGTCACCGCAGGCCAGAAGGTGAAAGCCGGTGACCAAATCGCCCTCACCGGCAGCTCGGGATATAGCACCGGCTGTCATCTGCACTTTGAAGTACACCTGAACGGCACCGCCGTAGACCCTCTGCCCATCCTCACGGCCGCAGGCCTCACCTTCTAAGGAGCACTCACCATGATCGACCGCAAACGTCTCACGCTCATCATCATCGGAGCCGTCATCGCCGTCGCGATCATCGCTGGCCTCACCGTCTGGCTTGTGCTCGCAAACCAGAACGGCACCGCCGACGAGGCGCAGCCCGACACCTCAAGCGAGGTCGAAGAGACACCGACATTCACCTTCACCGAGGAACAGCAGCAGACCGTCTTTGACGTGGCTCGCCTCGCAGCCGCATGGAACGGTACGGCCGACCCTGCCACCACCGAACAGCGCTATGTCGAAGCTGGCATGACCGAAAGCCTCGCTCGCGACTATCTGCCCGTTTGGGCGGGCTACTTCGGCAGCAACGAAATCGCCCAGGTTCAGGTCAAGAACGTCGGCAGCTCCCCCGCATCAATCGAGCACGGCGAGGGCAACGAGCACACCGAGCCAGGCACCGGGAAATTCCGTGTCGGTGTCGAGGTCACCTACGACGGCACCTTCCACAACGGATCGACCACCGTTCCCATCGGCAACAACACCGCCATTTGGTACTTCATCCTCGATGAGCGCAGCGGCAAGGTCGTTGACATCGAACAGCCCATGCTGGGCGACCTCGACCTGCCAGCTCCGCCCACGCCCTCCACCGAAGAGTAAGAAGAGCCGCTATGCCCATTGAATCGTTCGTCGGCCGAGACGGCACCGCCCGTATCGTCATCGACGGCACCGAAACGAAGTTTCGTGCGCCCTCGCTCGATGAAGCTCGCGACAAAGTGAGAGACATGGCGATAGCGCACGCCATGGAGACGGGCACAGCGCAGCACTTCATCGCCTACGATCCCGAGGCCAACTGGCAGTTCTACATCTACCCGAACGGCACCATGACGCTGATGCCAACACAGGTGATCGCGCCTAAACCGCGGATCGCACACGAGCCGATCCCCGAGGCTTACCAGGCCGTGCCAGCGGAAGAGGTCACGGTCATCGACCAGACCGTCATCGTTCCACGCAAAGCAGCTCGGCCGACGTTACTCGTGCACATCGAAGGCGCGGCCGCGCTGCGCGCAGCACCTCCCATCGTGCTCGGCCGCCGACCGGCTGAGCGCCCCGGGCACACAGCCGTCATGCTCGACAGCCCCGGCCGTGAGTGCTCACGCACTCACGCCGTGGTCGACGTCGACGACGAGTGCCGCGTCATCGTCACCGATCAGAACGCGGCGAATGGCACCACCGCCGATGGGACGCCGCTTGCGCCACACACACCGACCGTCGTACCCAACGGAGTCCGCTTACAACTGGGAGACGCAGCCGTGAGGATCGAGGCGTTACCGCCTGATGACTCACCCAGAGGCAGCGCCACCGCAACAGCTATCGCATCACACAAGGAGGAAGCATCATGACCGCACATGCCACAACTGAGAAGGACGGCTCAGCAATCGTCACGCTCGACGGGCAGCCGCAGAAGATCATCGGCGCCGACCTCGAAGACGCCCGCCGCAAGGTCGCGAACCTCGTGGTCGAGCACGCAGCCGCCACCGGTGAAGTAGTCGATTTCGTCACCACAGAGCCGAACGGCACTTGGGAGATGATCGTGCACCCGGACGGCACCATTCACGAGAAGCCCGAGCCGGTCGCATCGCCGTACCTCCGCCCGACCGCTCACGCAGCGCCCAGCGAGCCAGCAGCGCACGCAGACACCGCCGACGCGGCCGAGGCCGCAGAGACGCCCCAGGAGGAAGCCACGCCCACCAGGCGCGCGATGCGGGAGTCGTTCTTGAAGACCAACCGCATCGAAGAACCCGCGGCGAAGGGTTGGCGCGGAACCGCAACGCGGCTCGGCCTCCGCCTCTCCCCTGGCGCGGCCGAGAAGGCCGAACGTGATGACACGTTCGCCGTCTCTCAGCACTGGCCCGGGCCGCGCACCATCGCCGTCGTGAACGGCAAAGGCGGAGCCTCGAAGACCCCCACCACCGTGCTACTCAGTGCGATCTTCGCCCGGTTCGGCGGCGCTGGCGTACTCGCGTGGGACGCGAACCAGACGCGCGGCACGCTCGGCTGGCGCACCGAGCAAGGCCCGCACGAGTCCACCGTGCTCGACCTTCTGCCCTCAGCGACCGAGCTACTGGGAACGGGCGCACAGTCCGCCGACCTCGCACGATACGTTCACCACCAGACGGCCGACCGATTCGACGTGCTGCGTTCCCAGCCCCTCGCACTCGCATCAGAGCAGCGACTCAGCGCCGAAGACGTAGACGCGATCTGGAACGTCGCCCGCAAGTATTACCGTCTCGTGTTCATCGACACCGGCAACGATGAAAGCGACGCGATGTGGGGCCGCCTGGTCGATCACGCCGACCAGATTGTCGTCGCCACCACGACGCGCGACGACCACGCCGAAGCCGGAGCGCTCCTACTCGAAGCGCTGGCCGAGCGCAGCGAGCGCTCAGCTCAGCTCGCAAAGCAGGCCGTCGTCGTCGTCTCGCAGGCAGACCCACGGGCAACGACCACCAACATCAAGACCGTCGTGGACGGCTTCACCAGCCTCGCTCGCGAGGTGGCCACAATCCCCCACGACCCGCAGATGGTCGAAGGCTGGCTGAACGTCGCAGCGCTGCGCGCCACGACTCAGCGCGCCTGGCTCGGAGCGGCGGCCGCCGTCGCACGCGGCCTATAGTCCCGCAGCACGGAGGGCCGGTAGCGCTGAGGCGTTACCGGCCCTCCGTCTTTGTAGGAACCCCAAGAGCCGGCGGCCGAGCTCACGCAAGGTTCTCTACAAACGCGGGAACCGCGACAGACACACCCACGCTCAAGATGGACACTGCTGTGTGCGTACAGCTAGGCTGGCCCCATGCAGGTAAAGCGCCGCCCCCGAGGAACCCGAGTCGCGCCCGTGCGCGTCGCGTGGGAAATCGAGCGCGCACGCAAAGAGCGGTTTGAACTGCTCGCGCGCCAGGCGGGCGTATCTGCCAGCGTCTTCCTCGAACTGGTCATTGACCACCTTGAGGACGAGCTGACTGACCGGGGCGTACCAACGTGGATGCCCCAACCAGAGCCTAACGATGGGGAACTGCCTATCGACAGCGCATAAATGAATGATCCCCCAGCTCGGGGAGCTGGGGGATCGAAAGTCATTACCTGAACCGTGGAAGTTTGGCGACAGACCGGATCAGGTGCAACAGATTCCCAGAGGACTTACCCGGAGGTGACCGGTAGGGCTTCTGCCTGCCCAGGAGATGAACCTAGGAGGTGACACCATCATAGCAACAGACCGCAATATTCGCGCGTACCAACTCTCAGCAATCGAGGCTTGGTCGCTCACCGCGGCGATCAGCCCGCGTCCGACCGTTCGCGTCGCAGCCGTCAACGACGACGGCAGCACGCTCAACAGCTACCCCCCGCAGCACATCACGTCGATCACCGCGGCCGCACCAGAGCGGCCATGGGCGATCTACCTCACAGACACCACGCAGCGCTACCGGCTGCTCTGCTTCGACCTCGACGGCAAGACGCCCGCCGCCGCCGAAGCCGCCGAACAAGACGCGGCCGCGCTCGCGCAGCTGCTCACCGATGCGGGCCTGGCCCCCGTCGTCTGCCAGTCAGGGCCGCAGGGCGGCCGCCACATCTGGGTTGCAATGCGCGAAGGCGTCTCGGCCGAGCTGGTGCACCGCCTCGCACGACTCGCAAAGGCACTGCACGCCACACTCGACCTCTCCCCGATCATGAACACCGCGGCCGGATGCGTGCGCCCACCAGGTGCACCACACCGCAACGGCGGCAGCTCCACCATCATCGACGGCGAGCTGCACGCGCTCACGCAGCCCAGCGGCACGGAGGCCGCCGTTCTCGTGGCCGTTGAGCGCCTGGCCCAGCTCGTCAACGATCACGCGGCTACGGAGCGCACAGACGCCTTCTCGGCCGAGACTGAGACGGACGGCACCAAGCACCCGCACATTCCCGGCGTCAAGCGCCCCCTAGCCCCCGCAGCGGCCGCAGCGCTGCGCGCCGACACCACCGACGCCGACGCGAGCGCGGTGCTGTGGCGCGTACTGACCGGCGCGGCCGCCGCGCACTGGCAGTACAGCGACCTCGCCCGCGTGCTCGACAGCGCCCCTGGCCTTGAGCACGCACGCACCCGCCCCGAGCACGGCCGCCGCATCGCACGCCGCCCTGACGAGCGAGCGCGTGTGCTGCGCCGCCAGTGGGATCGCGCCGTGGCCTACATCGCCAGCGGCCGCAAGATCGTCGGCAGCGATGACACGTTCGACGCCCGCGCCGACGTGATCGCCGCGCATGTGCTCGACGCACAGAGCCGCGCAGACGCCGCCCCCGGTCGCTGGAACCGCGGAGGCGGCCCAGCCGACCGCCGAGTGCTCGATGCCCTCAGCATCCTCACCCTGCAAGCCGTCAGCGCCGACGTGGAGGCCGATACGCGCCGCCTGGCACTCATGGCAGGCATCGGCCGAGAGACGGCGCGCACGGCGCTGCTGCGCCTCGCTGACGATGGGTGGATCATCCGCACCACCGCGGCCGAGGGCCGCAGCGCCGCGCACTGGAAAATCGCCCCGCACGCGCTTATCCACAGCAACCCAGTAGAAGCCCGGTCACAAGTCGCCCACCGCCCCCCCGGCTCCGGCTCCGCCGCCCGAAACGCCCTGCTGCTCGAACTCACGAACCGCTTGGACTCAGCCGCGCATGACCTCTTCACACTGGGAGCACTCGGCCTTCACGCTGGGAACGTCTACGCACGCTGCACTCACGATCCTCTCCCCCTCGCTCAGCTCGCTCGCCTCACCGGCTCCGATGCAGCTCACACCGTGCAGACCCTCACGCAGCTCATCGAGGCCGACGTGCTGCTGCTCACCCGCGACGGCTGGCACAGGCCCGCCACCGACCGCCGCGACGCAGCGGCCGACGCCCGCGGCGTCACCGGCCGCCTCGCAGCTCGCGCCGAGCGCTACGCCGTCGAGCGCGAGCTATGGGCCTGGTGGCAAGCCGAACTCGACTGGATGAACACCAAGCCCGCCGACCGACCCAAACGCCCCGCACCAGGTCAACTCGTACTCGTGCCCGACGTTGGCCCAGCGCCGCACCCGATCCACCCACGCACCGCAGACGGCCGAGCTGACTTCCGCGCCGCCCGCTGCATCCTCACCGGCACCACTCCCCCAGCTCGACCCCGACCCGTTGCAGTGTCCGACGCTGAACGCCTCATCATCGACATACTCGGCGCGAAGCCTATTGCGACCATCACGCTCCCCCGTTCCCACGACGAACCGCAACCAGATTCCCTCGAAGGCAAAGCGCAGCGCAGCGGAGCGCGGCAGCCCTATCGCGAGCGAACCGATCGCACAACGACCGTTCGGTTTGTCGGATGACACACAGGCCGCCACCTGACGGAGCAGGCGGCATCATGTGGACACCGACGCAGAGCCTCACCTGCCCACAATGTGCACAGCCCAGCTATCGCAGGGCTGGCCTGCACACAGTGTGGACAGCCAAGCAGTAACACGCGGGTCGCGCAGCGACCCCGAACAAAATGTGCAGCTCTCCGAGCTGCACCATTTGACGGCCGCAAGCGGCCGCAGTGCCAGAACGCTTCGCGTTTTTTACCTTGAAGCCTGGCGGCATTCTACGTTCGCTCAACCTGCGCACAAGTGCTTTCGCGGCATATCCTCGCTCGCTGCGCTCCCTCCGGTATTCCACGGTCACTTGCACTCCGGCGTCGCTCTCTGCGAAAGGCGTAAACGCCTTCAAGGCAAAAAACGAGAGGGAGAGAGCCGTGCAGAAGAACGAAGCAATCCGCAAGATCGCGACCGAGCACCCTGAGCTGTGGGAGCTGGTGCGCACCGGCCAGATCAGCTACCGCGAGGCCAAGAAGCGCGCCGGACTCGACACCCCGGCCAAGCGCTCAGCCGTCGCGCCTCACTCGGTCGAGGTCGGCACCATTTACCGCGCGAGCTGGGGCTACGACCAGACGAACATCGACTACTACGAAGTCGTGAAGACCACCCCCAAGATGATCGAGCTGCGCCCCATCGCGGCCGAGCGCACCCCCGGCGAGGCCTACGCGAGCGAATGGGTCGAGCCGATCCCCGGCCGCTACACCGGCCCCGCGCTGCGCCGCCGCGTGCTCGCCGGATCGCGTGACGCCGTAGGCATCAACAGCTTCATCATCGCCCAGCCGTGGAACGGCCAGCCGAGCACCGCCACGAGCTACGCCTAAATAGACCCATAAACCCCATAAGACCTAGCGAAAGGCCAGACCATGACCACCACCCGAGCTATCCCCTTCGACCTCGCGCACATCGCGGGAGCTGACGAGTTCCACCACGCCACCGCTGAGCAGTTCCGCCAGGCGCTCGGCGCGGGCGTGCTCATGTCACTCGGCGCAACTCGGCTTACCGCCGTACCCGGCCGATTCGACCGCGGCGGCCTCATGTTCACGGCGCGCATCCTGCCGTTCACCCGCACCGGCGACCGCTACGCAGCCGCCCGCAACATGGCCGTGCTCATCAGCACCACCGCACTCGATGAAATCGACGTGGAGGTACGCGAGTACGCACGAGGCATCGAGCACGCGAAGATCGAAGGCGTCTACATCGACCAGCTCGGCCGCGCCGTGCTCGCGCTCGACTACGACGGCCCCGAGCCGCTGAACCCCCGCTACTGGCCCTAATAGACCCATAAGGGCCAAAGACCCCGGCAGCCCGCCGCCAGCTCGGCGGCGGG
>Ga0308158_10001421_pt1 | contig 25969 bp, 26 predicted proteins | sample PhyBR2_FD_201038 | JGI IMG/M metagenome (GOLD analysis project Ga0308158, IMG submission 201038) | Phyllosphere microbial communities from UC Gill Tract Community Farm, Albany, California, United States - DLSLB.R2 | ecosystem: Host-associated > Plants > Phyllosphere > Unclassified | place: USA... | reverse complement strand
AGCCGTTTCCCGAGTTCAGCCTGCCTGACACTCAGGGCCAACGAACGCTGACTCGAGCCGATCTGCTGGGCAAGCCGGCCTTGGTCAATGTCTGGGGGACCTGGTGCGTGGCCTGCCGCGTCGAACACCCCGTGCTCAACACGCTGGCCGAGCAGGGCGTGCTGATCTACGGCATCAACTACAAGGATGACAACGCGGCCGCGCGCCGCTGGCTGGCCGACTACCACAACCCCTACACGCTGGACATCAACGACAAGGACGGCACCCTGGGCCTGAACCTGGGCGTGTACGGCGCACCGGAGACCTTTCTCATCGACGCCCAAGGCGTGATTCGCCACAAGTGGGTCGGGGTCATCGACCAGACCGTTTGGCGCGAGCAACTGGCGCCGTTGTACCAGGCGCTGTTCGACGAGGCGCGGCCATGAAGCGCTGGCTGTTGACCTCGATGCTGCTATTGAGCCTGGCCGGTGCGGCCCAGGCCGCCATCGATACCTATCAGTTCGCCGATGACGATCAGCGCGAGCGCTTTCATCAGTTGACCCAGCAACTGCGCTGCCCCAAATGTCAGAACCAGGACATCGCCGATTCCAATGCGCCCATCGCGGGTGATCTACGCCGCGAGATCCATCGGCTGTTGATCGACGGCAAGGATGATGCGCAGATCATCGAATTCATGGTCGATCGCTACGGTGAGTTCGTCCGTTACAAGCCAGCGCTGACCGCGCGTACCGGATTGCTCTGGTTCGGCCCTGCAGCCTTGCTGGTGATCGGGATGGGTGTGATCGCGGTGACCCTGCGGCGTCGGCGCAGGCAACCCGAGACCAGCCCGCGCGATCTCGACCCCGCCGAGCGCGCCCGTCTTGCCGCATTGCTCGCGCAACAACCGTTGGATGAAGACCGCCCATGATCGATTTCTGGCTCGCCGCCGGCCTGTTGCTGCTGCTCGCCCTGGGTTTCCTGCTGGTACCGCTGCTGCGTGCCCGTCGCACCCAGCCCGAACAGGACCGCACGGCGCTCAACGTGGCGCTGTATCAAGAGCGCCTGGCCGAACTGAATACGCAACACGCCGCAGGCGTATTGACGGCCGCGCAACTGGAAAGCGGCCAAGCCGAGGCGGCCCGCGAGTTGCTGGCCGATACCGAAGGCGGGGAGGTGGTGACGGACACCCGTCTGGGCCGCTCGATCCCGTTGGCGGCGGCGCTGCTGGTCCCGGTATTGGGCCTGGTGCTCTACCTGCACTATGGCGCCAGCGATCGAGTCGAGCTGAGCCGCGAGTTCGCCGTACCGCCCACGTCCGTGGCGCAGATGACCACGCGCCTCGAACAGGCCGTGCAGATGCAGCCGGAAGCTGTCGAGGGCGTGTATATCCTTGGTCGAACCTACATGGCGCAAAACCGGCCGGCGCAAGCGGCGGAATTGTTCGAGCGCGCCGCCAAACTCAGCGGTCGCCAGCCAGAGGTGCTGGGGCAATGGGCGCAGGCGTTGTATTTCGCCGCAGGCAAAAAATGGTCCGAGCAGATCCAGGTACTCACTGACGAAGCCCTGCTGGGTGATCCGAAGGAAGCCACCAGTTTGGGCTTGCTGGGCATTGCCGCCTTCGAGAGCAAACGCTTCGACAAAGCCATCGGCTATTGGGAGCGTTTACTGGCTACCTTGCCGGACAAAGACCCCGCGCGCACGGCGTTGCAGGGCGGAATGGAACGTGCCCGTGGCCAACTGGCCGCCGCTGGCACGTCGTCTGTTTCCGAACCCGCTCCGGCACGCACCGGATTGAAAGTGCAGGTGGCTCTGGCACCCGCGCTGGCCGCCAAGGTGCAGCCTGGCGACAGCGTGTTCGTCTTCGCCCGTGCGGTGTCCGGCCCACCCATGCCGCTGGCGGTCAAGCGTCTGACGGTCGCCGACCTGCCGGCGCAGGTCGAGCTGGCAGACAGCGACGCGATGATGCCGCAGCTGAAACTGTCGAACTTTCCCGAAGTCCAACTCATCGCTCGGATATCCAGGGCCGGCCAGCCCACCAAGGGTGAATGGCTGGCGCGAAGTGCGCCGATCGCCAGCGACAGCGCCGCCGTGCAGCATTTGATGATCGACCGTCCCGACCCGTAGAGAGATGCCATGAACCGTTTAGCTCGAATGGCCGTGATCGGCCTGGCCCTGGGCATGAGTGCCTGCGCCGTGCAGCGCCCGTCGGAACCCGCGCCGCAGCCACCGGTGCAGACCCTGCCGCCGGCAGGACCGAGCACCGCGCCGACTCCCACGCCGCCCGTGACACCGACCCCGCCCGCACCCAAGCCGATGCCGCGTACCTCGGCCAGCTTTGCGCCACCGCCCGGTGGCGCCAGTCATTGGGACCCGAGCCTGGGCGTCTATGTGCTGGAAGATCAGCCCGACACCTACTACCGGCAGCGCACCTACTACCGCTGGAACGAGGGCTGGAGCTGGGCTACCAGCCCCAAAGGTCCGTGGGAAGCCACCGACACGACCGGCGTGCCGGCAGGATTGGGTCGCAAACATCCCTGAAGCACGGCAGGCGTGGGTCAGTTCTGCAGGATCTGACCCACCAGATTCGTTACCCGCTCGACCCCGTGGGCACTCAAGTGATCGTGGTCCTTGTACCACGACCCACTGTCACCGATCAGGCACGTTTGCCGGCTGCACAGTGCTTCATCGAGGCTGACCAGACGAATACGTTCGCGCGCGCTGTCGGCAGCGAACAGCGTGCGCGTGTAGTGCTGGAACTGCAGGTGTTTCGCGTAGGGCACCGACAGGCCGTCGAGCAGCCGTTGCGTGCGCTCGGCATCGTCCCCCTTGTCGCGCGCCAGACGATAGTAGAGCTGCTTCGGACTGGTCTGCTGTTGTGGCGCCTGAGCCACCACGTAGACCTCTGCGCCCAACGCCCGGTAGGCATCGATGGTCTGTTCCAGAGCTTTTTCGAACACGGCGCGCGAGGCCTCGCGGGTGCGCGCCTGGCTCGCTTGATCGACCAGGAAATAGCCACTCATGTGGCTCTGGTCGTAATCGCCGTCGGTGTACAGCGTCCAGCGTGAAACCAGCACCACCTTCTTGATGCGATGGGCCTTCACATAGTCGTACTCGCGCTGGGCCAAAGCCGGGCACGCCCCCGGTGCATAGTTGCCGACCGCCACGTCGACACCCAGCAACGGCGGGCAGCCACCCATGCCGATGTGGGCGATGCGCCGGCCGTATCGCTTGCCTGCGGCATCGAACGCCGGCAACAGGGCTTCGGCATGGCTGTCGCCGAACACCGCAACGTCTGCAGCCTGCTGCTGGCGGTCGGCACCGAACAGGCAGAAGTCCATGCCCCAGCCCTTGCCGTCATAGTTCGTGTCGCAGGCGTCACGGATATGCGGGTCTTCGAAGGCGGCCATGATGCTGGGGTCCACGTCGAAACGCTGGGTGAAACCCTGCTGCGTGAATCCGGTAATGCCGAGCACGACGAACAGCGCCGAAGCGCCCGCGCTGTAACGCCACAAGCGCGCAGCGGGAACGCTGCGTCGGTCACGAAAGCCACGTTCGACGAAGCGCCAGCTCAGCCAGGCCAACACCAGCGACAGCCCGCTCAAGCCCAGCATGGTCAGCGGGCTGGGCGCCACCAGGCTGTTGTTGCGGGCGAAGGCGAACAACGGTTGATGCCACAGGTAGGCGCTGTAGCTGATCAGGCCAATGCCTACCAACGGGCGGCTGGCCAACACTTGGCCGACGACGTTGCCCGGATGAGCGAACACGATCACCAGCGCCGCGCCTAGCGTCGGCAACAAGGCATTCACACCGGGGAACGGCGTGGCGTGGTCGAACGCCAGCACGCCATAGCCGATCATCGCCACGCCCAGCAGGCTGCCTACCTGCGCCTGCAGGCAAGGCTCGACCGAGCGTGGTCGCCAGGTGAAGTAGAAGGCGATGAAGGCGCCGATCAGCAGTTCCCAGGCGCGGGCGTGCAGCAGGTAGAACGCGGCCACCGATTCCTGACGGGCGCCGTGTTCGGCCAGGACCAGGCTCGCCAGGGCCAGCACGGCCAACAGTGCCATGATCGCGCCACGGCCCAGCCGCCAGCCGGCCATCAGCAGCAGCGGAAACAGCACGTAGTACTGCTCTTCCACCGCCAGGGTCCAGGTGTGCAGCAGGGGTTTGAGCTCGGCGGCGGCATCGAAATAACCGCTTTCGCGCCAGAACAGCAGGTTCGAGGAAAACAGCGGCACCGCCGCCAGGCTCTTGCTGAAGGCCTTGAGGTCCGGCGGATCCAGCCACAGCCACGCCATGGGCAGGCATACCAGCAGCATCACGAAGAGCGCCGGAAGAATGCGTCGCGCCCGGCGTTCGTAGAAGCGCAGCAGGGAAAATTCGCCCTTGCTCATTTCCGTCAGAATGATTGAGGTGATCAGATAGCCGGAGATGACGAAGAACACGTCGACGCCGACGAATCCGCCGGAAAACAGGCTGAAACCGGCATGGAACAGAATGACCGGCAATACGGCCAGCGAACGCAGGCCGTCGATTTCCGGGCGGTATTTCAATAGGCCGTGGGGTGATGTGCTCATGATGATCGAACTCGCGCCAACGCTGGAGCGTGCACGATGAAAAACCATCGGGCAGGCTACCGCCGAACGTTTGACGTAGGAAAGAGGAGGGGGGAAGCGAAAGGTAGGGCGTTACAGGCGAGGTTTTACCCCAAGCCTGCAACGCTGTCCAGCGGTGGATCGATCGGTTACTGGCCGGTGTAGATCTGGTCGAACACGCCGCCGTCGTTGAAGTGGGTCTTCTGCACACTGCGCCAGTCGCCGAAGGTTTTCTCCACCGACAGGAATTCGACCTTCGGGAAGCGATCGGTGAACTTGGCCAGCACCGCTGGATCACGCGGACGCAGGTAATTGTTGGCGGCAATCTCCTGGCCTTCCGGTGACCACAGGTATTTCAGGTATTCATCGGCTGCGGCACGTGTGCCTTTGCGCTCGACCACCTTGTCGACCACGCTGACCGGCGGCTCGGCCTCGGCAGAAACGCTGGGGTAGACCACTTCGAACTGGTCGCGGCCGAACTCGCGGGCGATCATTTCCGCTTCGTTCTCGAAGGTGATCAACACGTCGCCGATCTGGTTGGTCATGAACGTGGTGGTTGCGCCACGGCCACCGGTGTCCAGGACCGGCGCCTGCTTGAACAGCTTGCCGACGAAGTCGCGGGCCTTGGTTTCATCGCCGCCGTTCTTGAGCACATAGCCCCAGGCCGACAGGTAGGTGTAGCGGCCGTTGCCGGACGTCTTGGGGTTGGGCACGATGACCTGCACGCCATCCTTGAGCAGGTCGGGCCAGTCCTTCAGCGCCTTGGGGTTGCCCTTGCGCACGATGAAAACAGTCGCAGAAGTGAACGGCGCGCTGTTGTTCGGCAGGCGCGTGACCCAGTCCTCGGGCACCAGCTTGCCGTTGTCGGCCAGGGCATTGATGTCGGTGGCCATGTTCATGGTAATGACGTCGGCGGGCAGGCCGTCGATGACCGAGCGCGCCTGCTTGCTCGAGCCGCCGAAGGACATCTGCACGGTGATGGCTTCATTGTGTTCGGCTTGCCAATGCTTCTGGAAGGCGCTGTTGTAGTCCTTGTAGAAGTCGCGCATCACATCGTACGAGACGTTGAGCAGGCTGGGCGCGGCCTGGACCAGGCCGGTCAGGGTCAAGCCTGCCGCCAACAGCGAGGCACCGATCAATTTCTTCACTGCAGTTCCCTCTTCGAGCGTTCTTGGAAATAGGCGGCATTATGCCTGCGCCCTGTCGCCGGGCGTTATGGGTAGGTTTAGATCAAAATCGGCTGTGCTTAGAGCGCTTTCTTGAACAGCGCATTGCCGCATTGCGAGCAGAAGGACGCCGTCTGTTCGTGGCTGCGTTTGTGGCACACCCCGCACTCGTGCTGCAGGCCTTCGCCGCGCATGGCATTGGCCAGTTCGGCAGTGAAAATGCCCGTGGGCACGGCGATGATCGAATAACCGGTGATCATGACCATGGCCGACAGTATCTGGCCAATCGGTGTAGTGGGCACGATGTCGCCATAGCCGACAGTGGTCAGGGTGACGATGGCCCAGTAGATGCCGGTGGGGATGTTGGCGAAGCCGTTCTGCGGGCCTTCGACCACGTACATCAGGGTGCCGAACACCGTGACCAGGGTGCTGACGCTGACCAGGAACACGATGATCTTCTGTTTGCTGCCGCGCAGCGCCGCCAGCAGGTAGTTGGCCTGCTTCAGGTAAGGGCTGAGCTTGAGCACGCGGAAGATCCGCAGCATGCGCACCACGCGCACGATCATCAGGTACTGGGCGTCGCTGTAGTAGATGGCCAGGATGCCGGGGACGATCGCCAGCAGGTCGATCAGGCCGTAGAAGCTGAACGCATAGCGCAGGGGCTTGGGCGAGCAGTACAGACGCAGCAGGTACTCGACGGCAAAGATGAACGTGAAGCCCCATTCGATCCAGGCGAACAGGTCGGCGTACTGGCTGTGCACCGTCTCGACGCTGTCGATGATCACCACCAGCAGGCTGGCGAGGATGATCAGCAACAGGGTTTTGTCGAAGCGGCGTCCGGCAGGGGTGTCGCTCTGGAAGACGACGACGTACAGGCGATCACGCAGAGTGGTCATGGCTAGGTGGTTCCCAAGAAGGCGCACAGCGTAGGAGCTTTGCCGCCCCGCTGCAAGGGCGTGCGCGGGATGTCCTACTCCGGTGCGCAGCCCTTGAGCACCAGTCGCGTGATGGTGTCGATGGCCGCTTCGTAGTCGGTGTCGTCGAGCTTGGCCTTGCCGGTAATCGAGGCGATCTGCCAGTCGAAGTCGGCGTAGGTCTGGGTCGCGGCCCAGATACTGAACATCAGATGATGGGGGTCGACGGGCGCGATCTGCCCACGATCGATCCAGGTCTGCAGGCACTGGATGTTGTGCAGGGCCTGGGCATTGAGTTGCTCGACCTGGTCGGCGCTCAGGTGGGGCGCGCCGTGCATGATTTCACTGGCGAACACCTTCGAGGCGAAGGGCAGGTCGCGGGAGATGTGGATCTTGGCGCGGATGTAGGCTCGCAGCACGTCCAGTGGCTCACCGGCCGTATCGAATGGCGTCGACGCGCGCAGGATCGGCTCGATGATGCTTTCCAGCACCTCGCGGTAGAGGTTTTCCTTGGACTTGAAGTAGTAATAGACGTTGGGCTTGGGCACGCCGGCCTTGCTGGCAATGTCGTGGGTCTTGGCGGCGGCGAACCCCTTGTCGGCGAATTCTTCGCTGGCCGCGCGCAGGATGAGGGCCTTGTTGCGCTCGCGAATACTGCTCATGGTGGGCAAAGATCCTTGTTTCTGCGCAAAGGCCTCCGGCCGCGCCGGAGGGTCCGCGATGGTAGCACCGGCCTTGCCGAGCGCTCAACAACGGCCCGGCGGGGAACTAAGCCGACCCCTCGTGCGTCAGCCACCTAACTCACCCATAAGGATTCTCCCCGTGGCCGCAGGCAATTTGCTTACGCTTCTCGACGATATCGCGACGTTGCTCGACGACGTTTCCCTGGCTGCGAAGAAAACCGCCGGAGTGCTGGGCGATGATCTGGCACTCAATGCCCAACAGGTGACCGGGGTCAAGGCCGATCGCGAACTGCCGGTGGTCTGGGCGGTGGCCAAGGGATCCTTGTTGAACAAGGCGATCCTGGTGCCCGCCGCGCTGTTGATCAGCGCGTTCGCCCCGTGGCTGATCACACCGTTGTTGATGATCGGCGGTGCCTATCTGTGCTTCGAAGGCTTCGAGAAGGTCGTGCACAAGTTCCTGCACAAGGATTCGGCAGAAGAGCTTGAACGTCGCAAGGCGGCCATGGCCGATGCTCAGGTCGACATGGTTGCGTTCGAAAAAGACAAGATCAAAGGCGCGGTGCGTACCGATTTCATTCTTTCGGCAGAGATCATCGTGCTGGCACTGGGTGTGGTGTCGACGCGGCCGTTCCTGGACCAGGTCGGCGTGCTGGTGATCACGGCGGTGCTGATCACCGTCGGTGTCTATGGGCTGGTGGCCGGTATCGTCAAGCTTGACGACGTTGGCCTGTACCTCAAGCAGAAGACCGGATCGGCCAGCCAGGCGCTGGGCAACGGCCTGCTGTGGTTGGCACCGGTGCTGATGAAGGTATTGTCGATCCTGGGCACCATCGCCATGTTTCTGGTCGGCGGCGGCATCATCGCCCACGGCCTGCCGTTCGTGCATCACCTCAGTGAAGCGGCCGTGGCGTTTGCCGGTGGCGGCGTGATGGGCACCGTGGCCAGCACCCTTGTGGACGCGCTGACCGGCATCCTCACCGGTGCCCTCGTCCTGGCCGTAGTTTCCCTCGGCAAAAAACTCTTCGGCAAATCCAAACCCCTGTAGCAGCGGCGCAAGCCGCGTCCGGGGACGACGCGGTGCCATGCTTGCCTGCGTCCCCGGGTTGTTGATACCCAGCCTTGGCTCAGGGCTTTATGCCCAGCCCCGAAGACAGATCGGTGCCCTCGCTAGCCGACTTAGGCGTGACCGGATGCTCGCCAATGCTGCGCTCGGTAGCAGAGGAAGTATTATCAGCGGGTGAAGCAGGCACTGTGTCAGTTGCCTGTTTCACCGTGTCCTTGGCCGCCGCATAGGCCTGCTGACCCTTGGCCTTGAGAGAATCGGCGAGATCGTCACGCGTTTGCCCCATCAGCTCATTCTCCTTGCGCGTGGATGGCAACGCCGCACCCAACGCCGCCCCCAGGGCAATGCCGATTGCCGCGAGCACCAACGGCTGCTCCTTGAGCAAGTGCTCCAGCTGACCCTTCATTTCGCTGGCCTGGGCCTGCACGCGCTGGCTGACGTCGTGCGCTTTGTCCGTCAGCTGGCTGGACGTGGCATCGAAGGAATCCCCGGCGCGCTGCGACAGATCGCTCGCCTTCGAGCGCAAGGTCTGTCCGTGGTCACGTGCCGTGTCGGTGGCTCCGTGCAGATGCTCGCCAGCACCGGACAACGCATGACTGACTTTATCCACCGCTTGATTGACCTTGTCGCCCAACCCCGGTCCGGACGACGCAGGCCCTGGCTGGAAGGGCTTGTTCTGGTTCATCGCCAGCCAGGCCAGACCAACGCTGGTAAGCACCGTAGGGACTGGATTGTTCTTCAGTGTCGTGCCCAGGTTCTGGAAAAATTCGCCGCCGTTGCCCTTGGTATAGGACATGGCCTGGTCGAACAGCTGCCCCGGCGTGAACCGGCTTTCCAGGGAATCGACCAGATTGCTGATGCTGGCACGCTTGGCGTCGATTTCGCGCTCCAGGGCTTCCGGGCTTTTTTCCAGATCAGTATCGAATGAGCTGCTCATGAGACTTTCCTCTTCAATGCTTCCTTGTCCTGCTGCATGGCGTGCAGGGTGCGGTCCGGCGTGAAGTGCGAGGGTTCGAACTGCTTCTTGCCCGACTGCAGCATGATGAAACCGATGACCAGGGTGATACCGCCCACGATCAGTGCAGCCAACCACAGCTGCATCATGGTGCCCAGGCCGTACACCGCCGCCATGAGCAGAACGATGAAGCCCGCCAGTAACACGATTGCACCGCCGGCCACGGCAACGATGCCGGCCTTGAGCGTGACCAGGCTTTGCTGCATCTCTGCCTTGGCCAGTGCCAGCTCCTTGGTGAACAGCTCCGGCACCTCGCGAGTCAGTTGACGCAACAGGCCACCGATCGAAGCATCGTCCTGACGCACCGGGTCAATCGGCTGCCTGGGCGTATCGAATGGGTCGTTATGTACTCCGTCATTGTTCATTACAAGGTCTCCCGTGGCGGCGTGGGCGTGGAGTACAGAGTGCTCCCGCCCAGCGGCGGGCTGGCAGCACCCTGGGTGGCAGGCTCAGGCAGGCTGCTCGCTGCAGGGTCTGCGGACAACGGCGGCACTGAGGTCTGGTACTGCGGCGGATCACGCAGCTCGGACGAATCCGAACCGTGCGCGGTTGCCGAGCCCCGTTCAGAGGACGCTGATGCGCGAGCGTCGGATGCCGAATTGGCACTGGCACGCAGAAAACGCGACAAACCGAAACCAATCGCCACGCTACCAGCGAGAAACACGGCCGGATTGTCACGCGCCAACTGGGCGCCCTTGTGCAGCAGCTCTTCCGCGCTCTGATCACGCACCTGATCGGCAAAGGTACCCAGGCCACTAGCCAGCTGGGCCAGATACTGCGAAAGACCCAGGCTATCCTTGCCCTCCATGGCAGAGGCTGCGGACTGCGCGCTCTCCACCAGCGTATCTATCTGCTCGGTCGCCAGGTCGCGTAGATGCTCGTACTGCTCGGCGCCTTGCTGTTTGGCGTCGCTCAATGCAGCGCCAGCCTCGTCCGCCAGCACCTGCAGATGTTCTTGTGCCGTGCTGCCCGTGGCCGTCTTGGCATTCGCCTCGTCGGTGGCAGATCGTTGCGTGGTATCCATTGCCTTTCTCCCATCATTGGAATGAGCACAGGGCACACCGCACAGCTTGCCGAGCACAGGTTATAACGACTCTCAAGCGGATGACGCATGACCATTGCCAATAGTTCACAGCCACGGATGAATGCACTACTGACACAGACGCATTATTGGTTATTGGCCAGGTTGAATAACTATCATTGCAATAACATTGAATCGATGAACCCATGTTAATGTGCCAGCAGTCATTCTTTCTCAAATAACCTTTCGTCCGGCTGTGCGATATAAATGGCATTAACGGCGAGAACTATCTTCCTACTTAGGACGGCGTTGTTTCAGTCACTCTCGTTCATCGGGAGTCTCGGTGTGCCGATCCATGAATAGACAGCATAACTAGATAGCCTGAGGAATTGACCATGTTCTTGCATAACAAGCGTTTGCAATACACCGTGCGTGTTGCGGCACCCAACCCCGGGTTGGCTAACCTGTTGCTGGAACAATTCGGCGGCGCCCAAGGTGAACTGGCTGCAGCGGCACGCTACTTCACCCAGGCGTTGGCCGAGGATGATCCAGGCCGCAAGGATCTGCTGATGTCGATCGCCACCGAAGAGCTGAGCCACCTGGAAATCGTGGGTTCGATCATCGTCATGCTCAACAAGGGCGCCAAAGGGCAATTGGCCGAAGGCGTGCAGGAAGAAGGCGAGTTGTACCGTGCCATCAATGGCGCTGGCAATGATTCACATATCACCAGTCTGCTGTACGGTGCCGGTGCGCCATTGGTCAATTCGGCCGGTGTACCTTGGACCGCCGCTTATATCGATACCATCGGTGAACCCACTGCCGATATGCGTTCCAACATTGCCGCCGAGTCGCGGGCCAAGATTGTCTATGAACGTTTGATGAACGTGACGGACGATCCAGGCGTGAAAGAAGCACTGGGCTTCTTGATGACCCGTGAAATAGCGCATCAACTGTCCTTCGAAAAAGCCCTGCACTCCATTCAACCCAACTTTCCCCAGGGCAAGTTGCCGGGTATGCCGGAGTTCACCAACAAGTATTTCAACATGTCGGGTGAGCCCAATGTACGCGGGCCGTGGAACCAGGGTGAAGAGTGGGAGTTCGTCGAGTCGCCCGAGCCGGCTGTCGATGGCGGTGATGGCAGTGCGTCGGTGACCTTGTCGGCAGACGATGCCGATGTACTGGACGCCATGAGAATGCGCACCCAGTCCGATCCGGATGCCAATCCGATCACCGGTGCCGATCTGGGTTCAGGCAAGGCGTAACGCATTTCGACCTGACTGCTATACAGGTCAGACGGTACTGAAAAAACCTTCCCGCAGCCTGACTGCGGGGAGGTTTTTTTATGCTGCGCAATCGCTACGGTGCCGTCAGTTCTGAACAGCTTGCACCGAACCGCCGTCGACCCGAACGTTGCTGCCGTTGACGAAAGACGCCCGTTCCGAAACCAGCATGGCGATCACCGAAGCCACTTCTTCGACCTTGCCACGGCGTTTCTGCACGATGCCGGGACGTTCTTCTTCCAGGAAACTTTCAATAGCCTCTTCGAACGAAACGCCCATCTGCTGTGCGCGCTGTTCCATCATGCCGTCGGTCATCGGCGTTTCGATGAAGGCGGGCGCAACGGTGTTGCACAGTACCCCGAAGCCTGCCTCCTTGTAGGACAGGTTCTTGATGAATGCGGCCAGCCCTGCCTTGGCCACGTTGTACACCGCTTCTTCCCAGTACGGCTGTACCGCGTTCTCCGAGGTGATGCAGACAAAGCGACCCCACTGGCGCTCGCGCATGTGTGGAATGGTCGCCCGAGCCACGCGCACGGCAGAAAAGAAGTCGATGTTCCAGGCTTCCAGGTAGTCAGCGTCGGACAATGCCAGTGGGTCGCCCTTGGCACCGGTGACACCTGCGGTGTGCACCACGATGTCGATCTGGCCGAAACGGGCTTCTGCCTGCGCCACCAGATGATCGACCTGCTGCTGGTCGGTAACGTCGGCCACGACCGTCAACACGGTGTCGGGCAATTGCGCGGCCACCTGTTCGAGCTTGCTCGCATCGTTGTCCGACAGCACGATGCTGACGCCTTCCTCGCCCAGCAATTTGGCAGTCGCCAGACCCAGGCCACCGCTGCCGCCAGTGATGAGCGCCACGCGCCCTTTGATTCCCAAATCCATACCAGCCTCGCGTTCGCACAATGAGTGAATGTGCAGTTGTGACAGGCAAGGCGTGACTGGGATTCAATCATTCTTCTTGAGCGGGCTGCACGGGCCGGGAAGGGCAGGGCGGTGCTTGCAGGTCAAAGCGCTTCGATGCGCCACGGTGCGCTGTGCAGCTTGATCCGGCGCGGTTGCAGCGGCTCCAGGGGTGCCGTCGTCAGAGCCTGGAGCAGTGCTTCGGGTTGTTCCATGGGCAGTTCGGCCAGCGCTTCGGGTGCCACTTGCCACCACTGGCTGGCCAGCAATCGCGCAATGGTATCGGGGTCGAAGCGGTAGCGAATCACCCGCGCCGGGGTCCCGGCGACGATGGCATAGGGCGGCACGTCTTTGTTGACCAACGACTGTGCCCCCACCACCGCGCCCGTGCCGATGCTGATGCCGTCCATGATCATTGCATCGCGTCCGATCCACACGTCATGCCCCAGCGTGGTTGGGGCGCTCACGTAATAGCCGGCCGCCTCGGGCGTGCGCGCGGCACGCAAGGCGAACAGCTTGCTGTGGGTGGACAGCCAGCCCAGCGGGTGCGACTGGCGGCTATGGCCGATGACCGTTCCAGCGGCGATGGAACAGTAGCGGCCGATCTCGGACACTTCATGCAGTTCGGCACCGCTCATGATGTCGGTGTGCGCGCCGATGCTCAGGCGCTGCCCGAACAGCTTGACGTCATGCAGCTTGACGCCTTCCTCCAGCGTCAGCTCGATGCCATTGCGCAATCCGCGACTGCCACAGTCCAGGCGACACTTGCGCGCCGCCAGGGCTTTCTTCAGCTTACGGTCGAGAAGGGCGCGTTTGAGAACGTTCATTGCAAGGGTCCGGATCAGCCAAACGGGCCGCAAGCATATCTCATACACTACCCCTGTAAACGCCCTGTGGGAGCGGTCTTTGGCCGCGAAGAGTGCGCTGCGGTGCATCAGTTGATTGGCGAGACTCTCTTCGCGGCCAACGACCGCTCCCACTGATGCAGACCACAGCTCAATGCACTGCTATCTCCCGGACACAGCGCCGACGGTCTCAAGGAATCAAACGCTCGCTACGCAGCTTCTCGAACACGTCGAAAAATGCCTGATCGCTGGCCTGGAACTCGGTGAAACCCAACCGACGGCTCTTGGACACGTCGGTGACCACCTCGATCGGCCGGCCAAGGTCGGCATCGGTGTGCCACGGCGAAATCAGGCGGTCGATATCGGCTTCGCGCAGGCCGTGCTCGTTCGCCAACTGCTGCCACACCGCAGCGTCGTCGGCCATCTGTTCGGCCAGCGGCGTAACCTGCTGCGGGAAAGGCGCGGCCTCGACGCCGAACCAATTGGCGATCTGCTGCCACATCCAGCTCCAGCGGAACACATCGCCATTGGTCACGTTGAAGGCCTGGTTGGCCGCCGCAGGCGTAGTGCTGGCCCAAAGCAGTTGCTTGGCCAACAGTCGCGCGTCGGTCATGTCGGTCAGGCTGTCCCACTGCACCCGCGAACCAGGGAACACGAACGGCCGGCCGGTCGCCTTGCAGACGGACGCGTACACCGCCAGGGTGGTGGCCATGTTCATGGCGTTGCCTACCGCGACACCGGTAATGGTGTGCGGACGGTGCACGCTCCAAGTGAAACCATCGCGCTCGGCGGCAGCGAACACTTCGTCTTCCTGGGCGTAATAGAAGTTCTCGACGTCCAGGCGGCCCTGTTCTTCACGAAAAGGCGTCTGTGGCAAGCTGCCCTTGCCGTAGTTCTCGAACGGGCCCAGGTAGTGCTTAAGACCAGTGACCAAGGCCACGTGCTTGACGCTGCCGGCCGCGCGCAAGGCATCGAGCACGTTGCGCACCATGGCGGCGTTGACGCGGATGTTCTCCGCTTCGGTGTCCTGGCGTGCCCAGGTGGTCAAAAAGACGTGGCTGGGCGTGTGGTCGGCCAGTGCCGTGGCCAGGGACTCAGGGTCCATCAGGTCGGCCTGGACAGGGATGACACCCTCGGCCACGGCGGGCTTGCGGGCCAAACCGGCAACCTGCCAGCCCTGGTCCAGCAGCAGGCGTGACGTGGCGCTGCCAACGATGCCGCTGGCGCCTACTACCAATGCAGAATGAGTCATGTTGTCTCCAGTTGTGAGTGGATGCTGCGGTTTTGGACCGCAACATCAAGCTGGGGACTGCATCGGATCGTCTGCGACGGGGAGTCGCGGGTCTGCTCCCGGAAGTGTTAGCGCTCGTCCAAGGCGAAGCGAGTCAGGCAGAACGTACCAACGCCAGCGTCCTGCAGACGCTGCGAGCCCTGTAGCTCGGGCAGGTCGATGATCGCGGCGGCCTCGAACACCTCGGCGCCCATGCGCCTGACCAGATTGGCCGCGGCGATCAGCGTGCCGCCGGTGGCAATCAGGTCATCGAACAGCACCAGCGAATCGCCTTCGCACAGGCTGTCGGCGTGCACTTCGAGAAACGCTTCGCCGTATTCGGTCTGGTAACCCTCGCACAGCACATGCGCTGGCAGCTTGCCTTGCTTGCGGAACAGGATCAGCGGCTTGTTCAGTTCATGGGCGACGATGGATCCGATCAGAAACCCGCGCGCATCCATCGCCCCGATGTGGCTGAACTGGGCGTCGATGTAGCGGTGCACGAAACTGTCGATCACCAGGCGCAAGGCCTTGGGCGACTGGAACAGCGGGGTGATGTCGCGAAACACCACGCCCGGCTTGGGGAAATCCGGCACGGGGCGGATCAGGGACTTGAAACTGTGTTCGTCGAAAACCATCGGTCATAGCTCTGGAAGGGCAGGGATGGCGCAGTATAACCTTCACCGCTTGCCAGTACTGCCCCACCGGCTGCGTTCAGTCGAGCATCGTACCGCCAGCCACCGCACACAGCTGCTGCGCATCCAGGATGCGCACTTCCTTGCCTTGGGCCTCGAGCAGGCCGCCCTGCTGGAAACGGGTGAACACCCGCGACACCGTCTCCACTGCCAGGCCGAGAAAGTTGCCGATCTCGTTGCGCGACATGCTCAGGCGGAACTGCACCGCCGAATAGCCGCGCGCGGTGTGCCGGGCCGAAAGGTTGACGAGAAAAGTGGCGATGCGCGCGTCGGCGGTCTTTTTCGACAGCAGCAGCATCATCTGTTGATCGTCGCGGATCTCGCGGCTCATCACCCGCATCAGTTGGCGACGCAACTGCGGCAGTTGCACCGACAGTTCGTCCAGGCGCTCGAAGGGGATCTCGCACACCGACGTGGTTTCCTGCGCCTGCGCAGTGACCGGGTACGTCTGCGTGTCCACCCCGGACAGCCCGAGCAGTTCACTGGGCAAGTGGAAGCCGGTGATCTGCTCTTCACCGTTGTCGCTGAGGCTGAACGTTTTCAAGGCGCCTGAACGTACCGCGTACACCGCGTCGAAGGCTTCACCCTGGCGGAACAGGTACTCGCCTTTCTTCAAGGGACGGCCGCGCTTGACGATGTCGTCCAGGGCGTCCATGTCAGCCAGCTCCAGGGACAAGGGCAGGCACAGGGGCGCCAGGCTGCAGTCCTTGCAGTGGGCTTGATGGGGGGCACGGTTTTTCGCCGGCTCGGGCATTGTTTCGATCCTTGTTGAAACATTTCTATGAGTACGTGTGACGGCACAAGGGTAACCCAGCCAGCGTCTTCCAGGCCAACAGCCGCCATTGGGCTGGAGAACAGTCGAGCTTGGGAAACAGGAGCCATGGGAACTACGCGTGCACTACAGGCTCAGCTACAACAGGAATCCCACCGCGTCACAGCCAAAGGTACACATCCATGAACACGCTTTTTCGTGCCCTGAAATACAGCGGGGTGATCGGCATGCTCCTGTCTGCCTCATGCGGCGTCGGTGCCGCGCCAGGCGTGAGCGCCGCAAGCCCTGCGGCGGGCTCGGTGTCCGCTCCTGCGGTCAATTCCGCTCCGGCTGCCAACAGCGCGCAGCCCCAGGCCAATACCACGCGCAACCCGTCCAGCAGCATGAATCGCGCCCCGGCCAATCGAAGTTCGAGTACGATTCCACAGCCCGCGTCCTCTTCAGCACCCGATACCACCGACACGCTGCAGCAACAGCGCCAGCAGAGCGGCGAGCAGATGATCCAGGAACGCAAGGGGCGAGCGGCTGACAGCAACTGACCCAAACCGGAGAAACAAGCATGTCGAAGAAGATAGCGTTGGTGACAGGTGCAGGCAGCGGCATTGGCCGAGCGACCGCCTTGGGGCTTGCAGCGGATGGATTCTGCGTGGTGCTGGCAGGCAGGCGCCTGGAAACCGTGCAGGCTGTGGCTCACATGATCGCCGAGCAGGGCGGTGAAGCCTTGGCAGTGGCGGCCGACGTCCGCGACAGCGACAGCGTCGATGCCTTGTTCGCCACGGTCGAGCAGACCTACGGGCGCCTCGACGTCATCTTCAACAACGCCGGCATCGGCGCGCCCGCAGTGCCGATCGACGAGTTGGACGTGGCCAAGTGGACCGACGTGCTGCAGACCAATGTCACCGGAGTGTTCCTGTGTTGCCGCGCAGCGTTCGGCCTGATGCGCCGACAGCAGCCGCAGGGCGGGCGGATCATCAACAACGGCTCGATCTCGGCGCACACACCGCGCAGCTTCAGCATGCCCTACACCGCCAGCAAGCATGCGGTGCTGGGCATCACCAAAAGCCTGGCGCTCGATGGCCGCGAGTTCAACATCGCCTGCAGCCAGATCGATATCGGCAATGCCCTGACCGAGCTGTCGGCACGCATGACCAAAGGCGTTCGCCAGGCCAATGGCGACATCGCCATCGAGCCCATGGTCGACATGGTCCATGTCGTCGATGCCGTGCGCTACATCGCCAAGCTGCCGTTGTCGGCAAACGTACTGAACATGACGGTCATGGCCACCAACATGCCGTTCGTGGGGCGAGGCTGAGGCGAGTCCTTCCAGCCTTCAGGCTTTCAGTGGGCGTGCGAGTGTCACGAGACTGTCGATCGGGGCTGGCCAGGGTTTATCATGCGCGCTCGTTCACTCGCGCGCATCCAGCCGGAGCCTTGCCACCGATGTCACTGATCCATCATTCCAGTTCGGCACCTAGCGAAGACATCAAAAGTCAGTTGCTGCAAATGGTGGTCGATTACCTCACCGATATCAGCAGCCTCGGCATCACGCCGAGCAATCCGCTGTATCAGCTTTACCAGTACGGCGTCGGCTACGAAGTGCACCTGTACCTCGAAGCGATGGCGGGTGGCCGTGAGGTGAAGCCCGAGCTGGTGTTGGCGTTCGATGAAGCGCACCCGGAAATCCTGGACGGCTTTGCCCTGTTCCTGCGAGCCGAGCACGATCCCTCGGTGTGCACCGTGGCCTACGTGGCCGTGCGTACGCCTCGGCGCCGCATGGGTGTGGCGCGTGCCATGTTAGATGCGATCACGCAACGCCATGCGCACGTCGAGCTGGCATGTGTGCCGGGCAAGGTAAGTTGGTTCGAAAAGTTGGGGTTTCAGATCATTGGCGCTCAGGGACCGCAGATCAAGCTGAGCAGCGATGGCACAGCCACCGACCAGCCCATTGCGGTGCAGGATGTGGCGCCTATCTATGCCTCATTGGAAGTGAGGCAGATTCACGCCTATCTGCTCAATCAACATGGCCGCAAGGCAATGCTCGAGGCCGAGAAGAAACGCGACAGGCAGCTCGACCAGATGACCCGCCAAGCCGCCACCTTCGCCAGAGATTCACTCTGAACCATCCACCACCGAACACCACCCCTGTAGCAGCGGCGCAAGCCGCGTCAGCGATCTACGCCACACCGCCCAAACGCGCCTCAATGCATATGCAAAGACGTGTTCACCTTGCTCAACAACCGCTCATTACTCCACGGCTTGGGCAGAAACTGCACATTCGGCCCCAACTCCAGGTCGCGACCCGAGTAACCGGAGGTCAACAGGATAGGCAGATCCGGCCAGCGCTCGGCGGCCATCTTGCTAAGATCGTAGCCGTCCATTTGCCCAGGCATGCGGATATCGCTGACGACCATGTTCACTTCGCCCGGATGCGTTTCCAGAAAGCTGTAGCCCTGGTCGGCGGTCGCGAACGCCGTCACTTCGAAACCTGCGTCTTCGAGCACCGTCGTCAGCAGAAGGCGAATAAGGTCCTCGTCTTCGAGGACAAGAATGGAGGCGGTAGTCATAGGGCGTCTCTTCAATGAGGCATCAGCGTCTATGCAATCGACTGATACAACTTGCAAGGGTTCTATGCCGCAAAAAAAAGACTGACGAAAGGGCATAAACTGTTGCGTACAAGTAACGAATATGCAAAGAGATTCCCGCTGGTCGGACGATATCGAACCCAGTCATGGGCAGTATTACTTTCCCGCCCTAGGGGCTCCCTTTGTTTGGTGGCTCACCCTGTGCAAATGCTAACCTGCCGCGCAATCCGTCGTTGTCGCTCGGCCATGTGCTTGCGCCATAGCGTCGCCGTTGACCCGGTATCCTTTCAATGAGTCCGATCATGAACAAAGCAACAGGCATCATCGGTGGCATCGTCGTCGTGGTGGCCGCCGCCACCGTCGGCGGGGCCTGGTACACCGGCACCCAGCTGGAGCCGGTGCTGAGCAACGCCATTGCCCAGGCCAACCGTGAGCTGGCGGCCTCCTTGGCTGTCGACGGCCAGCCGGGCATGCAGATCGAACTGGCGTCCCTGGATCGTCGCTTTTTCACCAGCACCGCGCACTACCGAATCCAGCTCCATGGCGTGCAAGCCAACGGTAAGCCGCAAAGTCGTGAACTGCTGCTCGTCGATCACATCGAGCACGGCCCGTTGCCCTGGTCGCACCTCAAAGCCTTGCGGCTGATGCCGGTGATGGCGGCGAGCAACTTCGAGCTCGAGCGCAATGCCGACACCCAGGCCTGGTTCGCCATGAGCCAGAATCAGCCGCCGTTGCGCGGCCAGGCCAGCATCGGTTACGACGGCGCCAGCGATACGCGCTTGCAACTGCTGCCACTCGACGCCCGCGAGGGCAACGACACCGTGAAATTTTCCGGATTGACCGCCCGCCTGGTGTTGAGCGCCGACGCCAGCCACTACAGCCTGACCGGTCACAGTGACGAACTGCTCGCCGACGTCGCAGGTCAGGCGGGTCGTCACCAGGCGCAGTTCAAAGGCTTGAGTTTCGATACCGGAGGCACCCTGGGTGCGTCCGGCCTGTACCTGGGGCACTCCGACCTCAAACTGGCCCAAGCCAGCCTGCAGGGCGCCGAGGTCGCACCCGTTCAGGTCGAAAACCTCTCCGTTTCCGGGCTGATGCAGGAGGTGGAGGGCAATCTGGATATCCAGGCCAGCTACAGCGTCGCAGCCCTGAACTACGCCGGCCGTCCGGTCGGGGCGCTGCAGATGAGCGTCAAGCTGGCCAACGTCGATATCGCCGCCAGCCGCGAGTTCGGCGATCTGTATCGCACCGCTATCGCGCCCCAGTGGCAGACGCCACTGCCCGACGGCACGCTACCGCCGCTGCGTCTGAGCCTGGCGCAACGCCAACAGCTGGAAACGGTTGTCGGCAAGTTGCTGGATGCCAAACCCTTGCTGCAGTTGGAAAAACTGAGCCTGGCCACCGAGCATGGCGAGAGCCATCTGAGCATGACGGCCCACCTGGCCAACCCGGCACCGGCACAGCTGGGCTCGCCGGCCTATTGGCCAGCCCTGATCGGCAGTCTGCAAGCCGACTTGCAACTGTCCAAGCCCATGCTGGCGGACGTGGGCAGCCTGCAGGCCGGCCTGCAGGGGCAGACCGACCCGGCGCGTGTGGCCCAGGCCGGACGCGATCTGAGCGCCACCATCGCCGGACTGGGGCAAATGCTCGGCCTGGTCAAGGATGAAGGCGAGCACCTGCGCGCCACCTTGCGCTACGACGATGCCATGGTCGATTTCAACGGTCGGAAAATGCCCCTGCAGCAGTTCGCCCAGGTGCTTGGCCAGGTCGGCATCATGGGGCAGCGCTGACGCCGCGGCGGCTGCGCGTTTCACACGTGTCAGTCGCGCTGTGGCGGCAGCATGCGCTCGAGCATGCCGTCCCGGCGCACCGCCACGTGCCACACCACGGCTGCCACGTGCATGACGATCAGACCGTACACCGCAAACTGGCCCCACACATGTACGGTGTTGGCCAATTTGCCCAAATCCTCGTTCCTGGCGAATCCTGGCAGTGATACCAGGCCGAAGAACGGCACGTCCTGGCCATTACCGGCCATCATGTAGCCGGTCACTGGCATGGCCAGTAACACCGCGTACAGCAGACCATGGTTCAGGTGAGCCAACGCTCGCGTGCCGGCTCCGATCTCGGGCCGATAGGCCGGCGTTCGATGGCGCCAGCGCCAGGTCAGCCGGATCAGCACCAGCAGCCCGACGCTGATGCCCATGGATTCGTGCGCCAGGTACCACAGCACCCGCACCGGGCCGGGCGGAAAATTCTCCGCGACCCATACACAGGGCAACACCAGGCACAGTGCAGCGACCGTCAGCCAATGCAGCGCCTGCGCGAAGCCGTTATAGCGTTCGATCGCCATTTTTCCACTCCACAAGACCCATCCATTCCCAATCCGGGTTGGACCCGCCGGCTGGATCGCTGTTCATTGGCGGATCCATCGTCCGTGACCGTCATTTGCCAATTACTACCGGCAGCACTACCGGCAGTCGGAAATGACTAATGGCTTCAGGCTATTATTGGATCCACGCTAAATACCGTCACATTTCTGCCGATAGTCCCCGCAATCACACAGCGGACCTATCGGCCATGCAAAAAACACTGAAATTCAGCCACAAGATTCTCCTGGCCGCTTCGCTCATCGTGACCGCAGCCTTTGCGCTGTTCACGGCCTACAACGACTACCTGCAACGCAACGCCATCCGTGACGATCTGGAAAGCTACCTGCACGAAATGGGCAGCGGCACGGCCACCAATATCGAGCATTGGCTTTCGGGTCGTATCCTGTTGGCCGAAACCCTGGCCGAAAGCGTTGCCCTGAACCCCAGTGCCGAAGCGGTAGGTACCCTGCTCAAGCAGAAGACCCTGCTGGCCAACTTCGACTTCGCCTACCTGGGCGATGTGTCCGGCAATTACTTCCTCGAGCCGCCGGACACCATGCCCGAGGGCTACGATGCGCGCACCCGGCCCTGGTACACCGATGCCATGAACGCGCGTGGGACCGTCCTCACCGAACCCTACATCGATGCGGCCAATGGCAAGACCATCCTCACCATCGCCACCCCGGCCATGGGTGCCAACGGTCAGCCGGTGGGCGTGGTGGGTGGCGACCTGAGCCTGGACATTCTGGTCAAGACCATCAACTCGCTGGACTTCGACGGCGGTGGCTATGCCTTCCTGGTCAGCGCCGACGGCAAGATCCTGGTGCATCCCGACAGCCAGCTGGTGATGAAGTCGCTCAAAGACGTGTACCCGCAGAACACGCCACGTATCACTGACGAGGTCAGCGAAGTGGAGCAGGACGGGCGTCCGTCCATCGTTACCTTCGCCAAGGTCCAGGGGCTGCCCACGGTGGACTGGTACATCGGTCTGAGCATGGACAAGGCCAAGGCCTACGCGATGCTCAGCCAATTCCGCAGCTCGGCGGTCATTGCCACGATCGTCGCCGTGGTCCTGATCATCGCCTTGCTCGGCATGCTGATTCGCCTGTTGATGCAGCCGCTGCACACCATGGGCCGGGCCATGCACGACATCGCCGAAGGCGAGGGCGACCTGACCCGACGCCTCACCGTTCAGAGTGCCGACGAATTCGGTGCCCTGGCCTTGTCCTTCAACCGCTTCGTCGAGCGTATCCACGATTCCATCCGCGAAGTGGCCTCGGCCACAGGCCAGGTCAACGAAGTGGCCCTGCGTGTGGTCAGCGCCTCGAATTCCTCGATGCTCAACTCCGATCAACAGGCCAATCGCACCAGCAGCGTGGCTGCGGCCATCAACGAGCTGGGCGCCGCTGCGCAGGAAATCGCCCAGAACGCTGCTCTGGCCTCGCAACATTCCAGTGCCGCGCGCAACCTGGCCGCCGATGGCCAGGCGGTGGTTGGCCAGACCATCAGTGCCATGAACCTGCTGTCGCAGAAAATCAGCGGCTCGTGCGGCAACATCGAGAGCCTCAACGCCAGCACGGTGAACATCGGTCAGATCCTGGAAGTGATCACCAGCATTTCCCAGCAGACCAATCTGCTCGCGCTCAATGCTGCCATCGAAGCGGCGCGGGCCGGTGAGGCAGGGCGCGGCTTCGCCGTGGTCGCCGACGAGGTGCGCAACCTGGCGCACCGCACCCAGGAATCGGCCCAGCAGGTGCAGGCCATGATCGAGCAGTTGCAGGTGGGCGCACGCCAGGCGGTCATCCTGATGAACGAGAGCCAGGGCCAGAGCGAATCCAGCGTGACCATCGCCAACCAGGCCGGCGAACGCCTGGTCAGCGTGACCCAGCGCATTGGCGAAATCGATGGCATGAACCAGTCGGTGGCCACGGCAACCGAGGAGCAGACCGCCGTGGTGGAATCGATCAACGTCGATATTACCGAGATCAACACGCTCAATCAGGAAGGCGTGGAAAACCTGCAGTCCACCCTGCGCGCGTGTGCCGACCTCGAGCAGCAGGCATTGCGCCTCAAGCAGCTGGTCGGCAGTTTCCGCATCTGACCGCTGGGCCCGCACCGCTGCGGCGACTTCCTGGGAAGACGTCGCCGTAGCGCTGACCGCGTGCTACAGATCCATCGCCACGCTGAAGGTCAGGTTGCGTGGCTCGCCGGGCATTGCCCAGTAGTTGCTGTAGGACCGCTCGAAGTACTTCTCGTCCAACAGGTTGTTCAGGTTGACGCCCAGAGTGACCTTGTCGCTGGCCTTGTAGTGCGCCAGCAAGTCGACCGTGTGGTAGGCGGGCAACTCGAACTTGCCCCCCGACTCACCGGACCGGTCGCCTACGTAGGTGAACGCTGCACCGATATCGGAGCCGCGCAGCCGGCCATCCTGAAACGCGTAGACGCCCAGCAGGCTGGCACTGTTGCGTGCCACACCGAGCATGCGGCTGCCCTTGGGTACGTTGGCGTCGCCTTCGGTCACCTCGGCATCGATCCAGGCATAGGCGCCGATCAGGCGCACGGCGTCGGTCAACTGGCCGCTGAACTGCAGGTCGATGCCCTGGCTGCGTGCCTTGCCGATGGCGCGGTTGAGATTGCTCGCCGGATCCAGCGCCAGTACGTTTTCCTTGTCGATGTGAAAGGCTGCCAGGGTGGCGCTCAGGCGTTCGTCGAACAGCTCGGCCTTGAAACCGGCTTCGTAGCCGACGCCTTCTTCGGGGTCGAACGATCGGCCGCTGGCATCCAGCCCGTTGTTGGGCTTGAACGAGGTCGAGGCATTGGCGAACACGCCCCATTGTGGTGTGAGTTGGTAAAGCAGGCCGGCGCGCTGGGTGAACGCGTCCTGGCGCTGGGTGCTGCGGTTGCCCGTGGTGTAGTCGGCGATGCGCTGGTCGAAATGCTCGTAGCGAACCCCCAGCATGCCGCGCAGCTTTTCGCTGAAGACCAGTTGATCCTGCAGGTTCAGCGCGTGGCTGCGCACATGCTCGCGGAAGTCGGTGCCCGAACGCGCGCCGGTGGGTTTGGCCTGGCCATACACCGGGTTGAAGATGTCGATGGGGTAGGCGCCGGCGGTGGCCGTTACCCGTTCGTTCTTGCGGTAGTCCTCGTACTCGCTGCCGATCAACAGCTCATGCTGCACGCTGGCGGTGTCGAAAAAGCCGCGCAGCTCGACCTGGCTGATGCTGTCGTGCCAATCCATGTCGCGTTCGCGAAAGCGCCGGTTGACCGTGCGTCCATCGGCGTTGAAAGCGCGGGACTCGCTGGCATCGCCGCTCAGCTCGCCCTGCTTGTAGTGGCTGGATATGCGCAGCTGCCAGTCGTCGCTGAGGCGGTGTTCCAGCGCGGCCTGGATACGGTTGTTGTCGTTGTCGATGAAGCCATCGTTCGGTTCGCCCAGAAAGGTGCGTCGCGAACCGCCACCCCAACCGTTGCCAGGTGCCACCACACCGCGGTCGAACACCGACTGGTGGCGCACCAGCTCGGTCTCCACCAGCAACGAGGTATCGGGGTCGAGCTGCCAGCTCAGCGAGGGCGCTACGTACACTCGCTTGTTCTGCACATGGTCACGGAAGCTGTGGTTGTCTTCCACCGCCAGGTTGACCCGGCTGAGCACCTTGCCCTCGTCGTCGAGCGGCGTGTTCAAATCCAGACTGGTGCGGTAGCGGTCCCAGGAGCCGGCGCTGCCGTACAGGCGAGCGAAGGATTCGGCCTGCGGTTTCTTGCTGACGATATTGACCGTTCCACCGGGGTCGCCCCGCCCGTACAAGCTGGCGGCCGGCCCCTTGAGCACCTCGATGCGCTCGATGCTGGACACGTCCGGTGTAGCGGGGTAGCCACGGTTGGCGCTGAAGCCGTCGCGGTAGAATTCCGAGGTGGTAAAACCGCGCACGCTGTACTCATACAGGGTCAGTCCGCCGAAGTTGTTCTGCTGGGATACCCCTCCAGCGTATTGCAGGGCGCGCTCCACGTTAGTGCTGCCCAAGTCCTGGAGGACCTGTACTGGCACCACGCTGACAGCCTGTGGAATGTCCTTGATCGCGGCATCGGTCTTGGTCGCGCTGCCCGAACGTGTGGCCCGATAGCCCGTGACCGGCCCGGTCGCGGTTTCCATATCGCCACCGGCGGTGACACTGATGGCTTCCAGTTCGAGGGTTTCAGGCGAGGTTTCGGCGTAGGCGGGCAACCCCAGCACGCTGAAAGCGAAGCCGGCCAGGGGGGCGAAGCGAGGTGAGCGCATGTGCAGCAGTCCATTGGTGATTATAGTTACAGTATAACGTAATGATCTATGAAGCTGCACGCGTCCAGTCGTGTAGTCCTGGTTCAACTCGCTCAGCCATCGCCCGCTGTGGCGCTCGGTCGCAGGCCGACGCTGGCCAACCCTTGATCTGGATCAATGTTTGGCTGGCGAAGCAGGCAGAAAATCCGCGCACCTATCGACCCGCCAGACGCTGAGTACTGCCCATGTCCGGACACTTCGACTTCCTCAAGAAACCGCTCGCCCGGGAAATCGCTGTGATTCTGCTGATCAAGCTGGTCCTGCTGCTGGGCATCCGCAGCCTGTGGTTCGACGCGGTCGTAGACGTCAAGGATGACGGCACCACCGTCGGCCGGCATGTGCTCGGCCCCGCCTCCCAACCTCTTGAGAAGAACCTGAAATGATCTCCGAATCAGTCGTCGACCTCTCTCGGCTGCAGTTCGCCATGACCGCGCTCTATCACTTTCTGTTCGTGCCCCTGACCATCGGCATGGCGTTCCTGCTCGCCATCATGGAATCGGTC
>Ga0308158_10001420_pt1 | contig 25983 bp, 20 predicted proteins | sample PhyBR2_FD_201038 | JGI IMG/M metagenome (GOLD analysis project Ga0308158, IMG submission 201038) | Phyllosphere microbial communities from UC Gill Tract Community Farm, Albany, California, United States - DLSLB.R2 | ecosystem: Host-associated > Plants > Phyllosphere > Unclassified | place: USA... | reverse complement strand
GATCGTTCTCCAAGTAACGGGATCAGCCCGTGATTTCAAAAGCAGTCTGGCAGTGGATAGAGGTGGTTAGGCGACCCGCCTCTGGTCGGTCGAACGGGAGCGGCGCGGGCCCTTTGCCATTCCGTTTTAGGCCACCACCGTGTCGCTCCAGGTTGACGCTGGGGCTCGATCGCCTCTCCAGGACGCGGCGTGAGCACTCGCACCCCAGCGCAGCGTGCCGCCGCCAAGGTGCGCTCAACGGGTTCGGTCCAGCCGTGATCGGCCAACTGTACCCGTCCCCAGTGTATCGGCATCAACGCAACGCCGCGCACCAGCCGGTGCGCAACGACCGCCATCTCGGGACCGAGGTGATGATCCGGCCAGAGACGGCTGTACTGCCCCGCGTCCAGCAGAGTGACGTCAAATGGTCCCAGCCGGGTGCCAATGGTCCGGAGGGCGTCGTGGAAGCCGGTATCGCCGGAGTACCAGACGCGGTGTCGCGGGCCGATTATGGCGTATCCGGCCCACAACGTCTGGTCGCTGCCCGGCCGCACCCGACCGGACGTGTGCCGCGCGGGCGTAGCGACGATGCCAACGTCGCCAATCCGCGCCGACTGCCACCAGTCGAGCTCGACGATGCGATCTGCCGGGATACCCCAGAAACGTAGATGAGCACCGACGCCGAGCGGCACGAAGAACCGCGCCCGCCCTTTGCCGAGCGCGACGATCGCCGTACGGTCGAGATGATCGTAATGGTCGTGCGAGATGACCACCGCGTCGATCGGCGGCAGCATGGCGAACGGCAGCGGATACCATGTTGATGGGCCGATCCACTGGAGCGGCGACGCGCGCGCGCTGAGCAGAGGATCGGTGAGGATCCGCACGCCATCCATCTCGACCAGGGTCGAGGAGTGACCGAACCAGGTGAGGCGCAGTCCCGAAACCGGCAGCCGCGCGAATGTCGCTCGATCCGGGTGGACGATCGGCACAGGTGTGTTGGGAGAGACCTGCTGCGTCCCGTCTCCACTGAAGCCGCGCGAGGACACTCCCGACTGATCGACCCAGGCCGGCTGCAGGTTGAAGAAGTGATCACCGCGGCGGTGATCGGAGGAAGGGAACTGCGACACGTCGCGTGCCGTCGGAGCATGCCCCATCGCCGTCCATGCCATCGCCAAGGCTGCCAACATGAACAGAACCGCAGCGAGCAATGCGCAGCCGGTAAGGCCGCCTACCAAGCGCATCGCCCGGCGCAGGCGCGGGCGCCCGACAGGATCAGCCACGGCTTTCACCGCGGTGCCAGCAGACGCACGGGGCCGATCAACCCCGATGCGCGCAGCGGTGCATCGGTCCTGTAGGTCGGGATGGCCGTGAACGTCACCTTGCGGGTGTCAGGCTGCTGATCTCCGATCAATCGATTGACCCATAGGTTCGCAACCCGGACCTCGAGCTGGTTCTGTCCGGCACCTGCTACCTTGCCGATGTCCACCCTCCAGGGTGCATGCCAAACGACGCCGGCTGAGCGGCCATTGACCAGCACCTCCGCGACATCGCCGACGTTGCCAAGATCAAGCAGCAGCGGGCCGCCGGGCTTGTGCCCGCGCGGCAAGGAGAAGGTCGTCGAATAAGTGGCGACGCCGGAGAAATAGCGGACGCCCGCGTCTTTCGACTCGCTTAGAGGCGCAAGCTTCGGCAGCAGGCTCGGTTCTGCTGGCGCGCCACGTCCCGGCTGGAACGATACTGTCCAAGGCCCGTCGATCATCGCCGCCGTGCGTGGCTCCGGTACCGACACCAGGGCTGTAGCGGCAGTCGCAGGGCGCCGGAAAATCACATAGAACGAGTCCTCTGAGGTGAAAGCCAGGTTGACCTTCGTTTTGCCCCCTTCGATCCGGTAGGAGACGGACTCGGTCACACCAGTGTCCGCGTGCCAGATCTCAGGCACCTTGCCTGTCACGCGGAAGCTCGCGGTCACGCGCTCCGGCCGGTTGCGGCGATTGGTGAGGAAGTAGAGGTCGCCATGGTCGATGCGACGATGCGCGAAGAGGATTTGGGATCCCGTCGGTGGGTTTGAGACTTCGAAATCGGGTGTCGCTCCGATCATCGCTAGGGCTGACTCGACGTTGCCACCTGCGACCACCCTGCCGGTACCGAGGCGCGCCTCCGCGCCGTCGCTTGGCCACAAGGTCTTGACCGCTCGGCGCCACTCGGTCGGTTCATCGGCCAGACTGGGACTGCTCTCGGGGGCTGGGCCGACAAGCGTCATCCCGGCGCGCACCAGCTTCTCCAGTTGCTGCAAGATGCCGAGCGTCATCTTGCGCGACGATCCGCCGAGATAGAGCAGGCGGTACCTCGCTCCGCCATTAGCCGCAAGGTCGCCTCCGGCGACCCGAACCTGGTTCATCAGCGCGTCCTGGCCGATGAAGTCATAGGCATAACGCGTAGGCGCGTCCGACACGAGCCGATTCCCGAATAGGCCGGTGATCGGCGCTTCCTCGCCGTAGAAATAGGCGACGTCGGCGACGTTCCTGCCCTGCTGCAACATGTAGCTGTTACGGGCGAGGTAATCCATCCACGGTCGCGCCATCTCCGCCCAGGTCTCGTGCCGGTTGAAGAACTGACCGAACACGGAAAGCGACAGTCCGGGCTGGCGATCATCCACCGGCTGATGCACAACACTATGAATATACGGGCGGTTCAGCCCGTTTACGAAAGCAAGATCCATCACTCGCCTCAGATCGCTCGGCGCATAGGCCCAGGGATTGAGTGCCGACGTCATCGACTCCGCCGCAACAAGCTTTCGACCGTAAATGTTGGCGACCGACGCCGCCCCCTTGATGTCGGCGACAAAGCTTGGATTTGCCTCCTCGTTTCGCGCATAGGTCCACATGGCACCCATCGGCACATCGGCGTGACTCCGCATCGCCATGTCGTCGCCGATCTGCGGGCGACCGTTCTCCAACGCCTCGCTGTAGACAGTCAGTCCCTGCTCGTGGCCGACCTTGGCAACCGTGGCATAGTGCTCGTTCGCCATGAGATCGGCCAACGTGCGGCGATAGTCGTACAAGAATCGGTCGCTTTGTTCACGGGTTCCGATGAGCCCCCCTGTCAGCGCGGGAAGCCACGGGGTGGGGTCGTATCCACGCAGGCGACGGAATTGGTCCAGCATTCGCGGCGTCCAATTGGTTGCGCCTACCTCGATTGAGTCGGTTTGCAGCGTGGTGATGCCAGCCTTCCCGATCTTTCCATCTCCCACCGTCTTTCGGTAGGTATCGAGATAATGCTCGAGGTAGCGACGAACCGCGGCACCATCGAACTTGTCGACTTCGAGTCCCGTCGCTTCGGCCGGTGCCGGGTGGTTGGTGGTGCCGAGCAGCGACCAGCCCAGCCGGACGATCCGCCACTGTCCACCCGACGGCGGTGTCCAGTCGAGAAACCCGTCGGGCCGCAAATGCTTCGTGAGATCGATGACCTTTTTGGGGTTGGCTCCCGGCGTCGCCGGGTCACGACTGTCGAGCGCGTAATAGTCGGGCACGTATGCGAACGCGGCCTTGCGCTCGTACTGGCTTACCCGGCTTTCAGCATAGAGCTTGAAAACCGTTACGCGCAGTGGCTTCTCGTCAGTGCCCCAGGCGACGTTCGCCTGAGACAGATCCGCCCCGGGCGCAGGACTGCCAAGGTTCGGCGCGGCAGCCTTTTGCGGTACGAGCCTGATCCTGAAGTAGGTCGCGGTGATTGGCGGAAAACTCACGGTTGTAGGAACCTCCGCCGCCGGGATCTCCACAATGTTGCGCCAATTGGTTCCGTCGTCGCTTGCCTGCAGCATTGGTGCAAGTGCAGCGCCGGTGAACAGAGATTTCTGACCTGGTGCGAATAGAGTGGCCGAGCGCACGGTCTGCGGCGTTGCATAGACGTACGTCAGTGTTGCAGGGTCGTTCGCCGTGCCCTTTGCCAGGGTCGGTCCGTCCTCGAGATCGTCGTTCATTAAAGGCGCAGCGTCCATGCTGCGGCCACCTGAAACCGTCAGACGCGGGATGACAGCAAACGGCGCAGCATCAATTTGGTAGGCTAGCACTGCCACGGGACCGGAAAGCTGCGGGGCAGGTTTCGCCTGGTCACCGGATATGGCTGCCAATGGGTCATTAAGCGGCAAGGTCTGGAAAGGGCCGGTCACTCCAGGTGGAGAAGGCAACCGCCCTTTGAAGCGACGGCCACCAGGCACCACCGTCTCGCTCCAGACCAGCTTCTTGAGACCATCCTCGGGCGGAACCCAGGGCCCGCCTGTCTCCGACCAACCAGGCGATCCCGGGATTGCCACGTCCATCTGTAACGCCTCCGCCCGATCGACCGCATGACGGAACGCATCTTGCCAGTCAGAATGCATATAGATGTGGCGGTGTTCAACGACTTGAGGTGTGGCCATGTTGGCGTCGAATATAGCTACGCCACCCACACCGATCCGCTTCATCCAAGCAAGATCTTTGTCGATCCCATCATGCGAAATGTTGCCATTCATCCAGTGCCACCAAGCTCGGGGACGCGCGGATGCGGGTGGCGTTTCAAACCCGTCGCGTAGCGCGTCCGGGGCGGACGGTTGGGCCGTTCCCGGTGCCGACTGTGCAGCAACGGCGGAGTGGTACACGACGGCCGATCCGAGGAGCAGCGCACAGCGCACGAGGCGACGCACCTTGGGAGTAGCTGAGCGTTGGCGCATCGATGTTCCTTCGAAATGGTAGCAAGAGGAGTGGTCCCAAGACTGAGACGCTCGCGTTGCGGAGTTATTGAGTGCCGAGATGGATCAGGCGCCGGTCAGCATCTTCGGATAGCGGTCACGGAGCGCTCCCGCGCGGCGCGGCAATTGTGCTGGTGCTGGTTGGGCAGCTGCCGCTCTCCGCCGACGATTTTCCGTCAATCACCATCCGACTTTGTGGATGCAGAAATCAAACACGTTCCCAATCGCGACGTCTCCTTTGACGCGTCTAACGACTGCTTTCATTTGGTGGGACCTTTCAAATACTCTTCGTCGGTGACCTTCTCCATCCAGGTCACAGGTGTCCCGTCGACAGCCTCTTGAATGGCGATGTGGGTCATGGCGGTGTCCGGCGTGGCGCCGTGCCAGTGCTTGTGCTCGGGCGGACACCACAGGATGTCGCCGGCGTGAAACTCCTGGATCGGACCACCCACTACTTGTGTCCAGCCAATCCCCTCGGTCACGATCAGCGTTTGTCCCGCCGGGTGCGTGTGCCACGCAGTACGAGCGCCGGGTTCGAAGTGAACGATCGCGCCTGACACGCGAGAAGGGGCATCCCGCTGGAATTGCCCCGTGATCGTTGCGTTGCCCGTGAAATACTCTGTCGATCCCGGAACAGTGTTCATATCGCTCTTATGGGTGATATCCATTTGCTTTACTCCAACTGAAGGAATTGTAGGTTCCGACTGCGCTGCCGTGCCCATCGTCGTCGGCAAGGCAGTACGGCAAGCGGGACTATCGATAGACGAGTATTGGTGAGCACGTGATTACTTTGGCGCAAGCCGGATCAACCTGCCATCCGCAGCATCGGTGATCGCCCAAAGTGCTCCATCCGGACCTTGTGCGACGTGGCGTACACGCTGATGTTGAGCCTGGAGCAACCTTTCCTCGCCGACAACACGGTTTCCGGAGATCACCAACCGTATCAAGTGTTCGCCAGCAAGCGCGGCGACAAACAAGTTGTTATTCCATTCGGGAACGAGGTTCCCCGAATAAAAGGTCATGCCCCCAGGTGCTACTGCCGACTGCCACACGTACCGTGGCTGTATCGTGTTCTGCAACTGAACCCGACCGCCGTAGATAGCGCTGCCATCGTAATTGGTGCCGTAAGCGGCTAGCGGCCATCCATAGTTCAACCCGCGATCCAGCCGATTGATCTCATCGCCGCCGTTTGGACCATGCTCGGCGTTCCACAGGCTTCCGTCCACCGGATTGATCGCCAGTCCCTGCGGATTTCGGTGGCCGTAGGTCCAGATCTCGGCGCGCGTATGGTTCTCGGCTTCCTGGTTTCGGGCGTATGGGTTGCCCGGTGCCGGCTTGCCGTCGGTGTCGATCCGCAGCACTTTGCCCAGCAGGGAATAAAGCGACTGTGCTTCATCGCGCGTTGGGCTGAAGAAGCGTTCTCCAAGTGAGACGAACAGGTAGCCGTCGTGATCGAATAGCAGGCGTGATCCGTAATGCGCTTGTTGCGGAAGTCCTGGATCCACCTTGAGGATCGTCTTGACCTCGGCAAGCTTGTACATGGGGGCCTGGTTGCCGTCCTTCGGCGGATCAAGGCGCGCTTTCGCCACGACGAGGCCGCTATCCTTCTCGCCGCGCGGCTCGACATAAGTGAAGTAGATCATGCGGTTCTGCGTAAAGTGCGGGTCGGCGACGACGTCGAGCAACCCGGCATCGCCCCCATAGACGACGCGCGGCACCTCACTGACACCGGCGATGGGTTCACCGCTAGCCATGTTGATGATCCGCATTGCACCGGGCTTCTCGGCGACCAGGAGCTTGCCGTCGCCGAGGAACGCGAGACCCCAAGGATGGTCCAACCCGCGCGTCTTGACCTCCACGTTGATAGGCGTGTGCGTAACAACGGCTGGAGCGCGAATCTGTCCGTCGAGGGCGGGCCTTTGCGAAGGTGCGCTCGGCTCGTTGACTGCAAGTGGGCGACCCACGACTGCCGGGCCATCTGGCGCGCGCTTACCCAAGGCAGGCAGGCCTACGCCGTTGCTGTTCTGGGCTGCTGCCGAACTTGCGAGCAGGGCGAGCGCAGGCAGCGCGGCACGGATCATGCGGGTCATGGGAGTCTTTCCTTGCTCAGGGCTGGCGCACGTAAGCGGCAAACGCGTTGGAATGATCGGGATGCCAGCGGGAAAGCGCCGGGCGGTTCAGGATGATATCGTCCGCGGCCCAGGCAATACGTTTCTCGTCCAGCGTACGGCTCACATCGTTATCTGGGCATAGGATATAGAAATCCCTACGACCCATGCTCTCGAGCATGAAGTCCGCGACTTGCTCCGACGTCCAGGCGCCGGGCGGCTTTTCCGTTACACCACGTCGGGTGGTGAACCCGGTGAAGGTGAAGCCGGGAATTAGAAGATGCGCACTAATTCGATCCCGGGTTGCAACCAGGTCGTGCGCCAAGCTCTCAGTAAGCGCTTTGAGAGCAGCCTTGCTCACATTGTACGCGGTATCCCCGGGCGGGAGCGTGATACCCTGCTTCGACCCTGTGTTGACGATGGCGCAAGGCCAGGCGGCGTCTAGCATCGCGGGTAGAAACGCGCGAATGCCATGTAGCGGACCCATGAAGTTTACATCTAGCGTCGCTCTCCAGGTGGCGATCTCGGTTAGGATACCGCCACCGCCCTCCTGGCCCGCATTGTTCAGCAGGAGCGACACTTCTCCCAAAGAGCGCGCCTTTTCGGCGAGTGCCATGACTGCCATTGGATCGCCGACGTTCGTTGCGATCGCACGGCACTCCACCCCCGCACCCGTTAGCCGGTCGCGCGCATCGTCGAGGGAGGTGCCGGGCAGATCAGCCAGCACAACCTGCATGCCTGCCTGACCTAGCCGGAAAGCGACAGCGAAGCCAATGCCGCTGGCGCCACCGGTGATTACCGCGACGCGACCTGGGGCGATCGATGGATGGTCGTTCATCCGCTCAAGCCTGCGGTTTGCCCACCATCGACCACCATCGCATGACCAACCATGAAGGCGGCCGGCTCAGAGCACATGTAAAGCACTGCCGCTGCGATCTCTTCGGGTTTTCCCATGCGACCGATCGGCTCCTGCTTGACCATTTCCTGCTGCCCCTCCTCGGTGCCACCCGAAACTCGCTCGGTGATCATGGGAGTAGCGATGATCCCAGGACATATGGCATTCACTCGGATCCCATCCTCAATCACCTCGAGCGCTACAGAACGGGTCATGCCGATCACGCCATGCTTGACTGCGACATAGCCTGCTTGGTTGGGAATGCCGGTAACACCCGCACCCGACGATGTGTTTACGATGGAGCCGCCACCGCGCTTTCTCATCAACGGGATCTGGTACTTCATGCAGAGGAAGACGGCCCGGAGATCGATCGCGGTCAGCCGATCGAACTCTTCCTCGCTAAGATCAGCAAGCGCGATCTGCTTTTGCTCCACCCCGGCATTGTTGAAGGCGATGTCCAGTCCGCCGAAAGCCTCGACCGTCTTGTCCAGTGCGCTGCGAACCTGCTCGCTTTTCGATGCGTCACATGGAATTCCGAGAGCGCTGCCCCCGGCAGCCTCGATTTCTTCGACGACCGCAGCGATGCAGTCCTCCGCGAGATCGACAACTGCGACCGAAGCGCCGGCCCGCGCGAAAGCGAGGGCTGTCGCACGGCCGATACCATTGCCGGCGCCCGTTATAAAAGCGATTTTGCCTGCAAAAGAGACGTTCGATAAATCCGACATACTTGTTCCCCTGCGGAGGACGAGCGCCTTTGGCCCGTGCTTGCAGGTTGAAACGCCTAAGCATGACAGGAATTCCATGACCTGAAGTCATCGGAGCGTTGCGGCCGCCTCATCGTGCTATTTTTTAAAGCTGGTCCCACATGCGCAGCACCGATTTGAGTCCGAATGGAGATTTGGTCATGAGACCGCGCATTGTCTGTCATATGGCAAGTAGCCTCGACGGGCGGATTATTCCGAGCCGTTGGATGCCGAAGGGTGTGCACGACCACGGCATATACGAAGATCTGCACGAAAGGCTCGGCGGCGGATCATGGATCGTCGGACGAGCCACTGGCCAAGAGTTCGCCAAAGTCGACGTCTATCCGGACGTTACCACGACCGCGTTTGCGCGCGAGGCTTGGCTGCCGATACGAGATGCGGAAGCCTACGCGTTCGTCGTCGACGCCGGCGGCAAGATCGCTTGGGGGCGCGCGGAGATAGATGGTGATCCTATTGTCGTTCTTTTGACGAGTGAGGTATCCGACGCTCATCTTGCCGGTCTGCGTGGAGATGGTGTGGGGTATTTGTTCGCCGGGAGAAACGGCCTGGACCTTGCCGGTGCAATGTTTCTCGTACGGCAGAAACTCGGAGTTGAGCATCTTCTCCTTGAAGGGGGAGGGGGCTTGAACGGCTCGTTTCTGCGTGCCGGTTTGGTCGACGAGATCAGTCTGATGCTCGAACCGACGATCGACGGCGTGCGCGGTGCGCCTTCGACGTTCGACGCATCGGATGGCGGAGCTCTGAACCATCTACCGATCGCCAGTTTGACGCTGAAGAGTCACGAGGTTCTCGACAACGGTATCCTTTGGTTGCGCTACGCAGTCGAAGCCGGCTGATACTAGGCATTCGGTTCGCGTTGGATGAACTGCGTTCAACGCTGCATCAATCGCCCGCGGAATTGTGCGCCGTCTTCGAGGCTCTTAAATCTGTGCCGTTAGCGGATGGTGAGCCTTTCAGAAGGTCGGTTCGCGCGTGCCTGTGCGAGGTGCTCGTGCGCCATCTCATCAGAAGCCTCCATACGACAATAGAACAGGAGCAGCCACATGGCTAGTTTTAGCGCCGCCCCCGCGGCATCCACCTCTATGGACATTCCCGAGCCCCAAGCCCGGTGGGGCGCGGTCTATGCCATGGCACTTTGCAGCTTTGTACTGGTGGCCTCCGAATTTCTCCCGGTCAGTCTGCTGAGTCCTATCGCCGAGACACTTCAGTTGACCGAGGGGCAGGCGGGCCAAGCGATCGCGATCTCGGGTGTATTCGCAGTCGTCACTAGCCTTTCGATATCGATGGCTTTGGGCAAACTTGACCGACGTCTTGTGTTGCTGGCGCTCACTGCGCTGCTTGCCGTTTCGGGGACGATAGTCGCGTTCGCTCCTACCTACTTCATTCTGATGACGGGGCGTGCGCTGCTCGGGATTGCGATCGGCGGTTTTTGGTCGATGTCAGCTGCCATTGCCATGCGACTTGTTCCCCGCCGGTCCATTGGCAAGGCACTCGGGATCATCAACGGAGGGGTCGCGCTCGCTTCCGCGTTGGCCGCACCGCTCGGCAGTCTCATGGGCGGCTTGATAGGCTGGCGCGGCGCCTTCTTCTGTGTGGTGCCTGTCGCGGTTGCGGCCGTTGTGTGGCAAGCGATAGCGCTTCCTGCGCTTCCTGGCGAAGAGCGCCAGAGCGATGGCGGGATGCGCGCGCTGCTACGACGACCACCGGTTCTCCTCGGCCTCGTCGCCGTCACGCTGCTATTCGTGGGGCAATATTCGCTCTTTACCTACCTGCGACCGTTTCTGGAGCAGATCACCCATGTAAGCGTCTCGACGCTATCAACCTTGCTGCTGATCGTGGGCGTGTCCGGTTTCATCGGCACCGTCTTGATCGGTCGTATCCTCGACGAAGGATTGCATCACACGCTCATCGCTCTGCCGGCCGCGATGGCTGCCGCAGCGGTGGCGCTTGCGCTGTTTGGTAGTTCGACGATCGTGGCGGCCGTATTACTGGCGGTGTGGGGCTTCGCCGGAACCGCCGCGTCCGTTGCCTGGTGGACCTGGCTTGCGCGAACAGCGCCCGATGATGCGGAAGCTGGCGGTGGTTTGATGGTGGCTTTGATCCAGCTCGCGATCACGCTGGGTGCAACGGTTGGCGGCATCGTATTTGACGCAGCGGGTGCGGTACCCGAGTTCCTCAGCAGCGCTGGCCTTCTGGCGCTCGCCGCACTTGCAGCTCTCGCAGTGGCGCGGCTTCATCGCCAAACAGCCGCTGCTTGATCCGCAACCAGCATGAACGATGCCCTCGCCATATTCCGCTTCCTTCGCGACTGTACGGGCCGCGGTGAGCGTGCTGTGCTCGTCACGCTGACCGAGGTAACCGGCAGCGCGGCGCGCGCGGTCGGTGCGCACATGGCGGTCGCGGAGAGTGGGGCGTCCATAGGCTCGTTTTCCGGCGGATGTGTTGAGGCGGCTGTGATTGCTGAGGCCCAGGAGGTGCTTGCCTGCGGGCGTGCCCGTCGGGTCCGTTATGGCGCCGGTTCGCCGTACATAGACATCCGGCTGCCATGCGGTGGTGGTATCGACCTTCTTTTTGCGCCGGTGCAGGACACGGTGCAACTTACTCGCGCCTTTGATCTTCTCGAACAGCGCCGGCCAGTGATGCTCAACCTTTCGGAGGAAGGCACCGTTGCCGCGTACGAGGCTCTTGGGACCGACGTAACCTCGGGGTGGATTGGCCACAGTTTCCTCGTGCGGCACGATCCGCCGCTCCGACTTGTCGTCATGGGACACGGTGCGGAGCCTATGGCTCTACTCAAGATTGCGAGCGCCTATGGTGCCGACACGTTCCTGCTTAGTCCTGATTCCACGTTAATCGAACATGCTAGGCGGTCGGGGTATACGGCGGATCTGCTGCGGTTACTGGGTCGTTCAGATCGTTTGTCAGTCGACCCTTGGACCGCCGTTGTCGCACTTTTTCACGATCATGATTGGGAAGTCGACCTCCTGCTCCAAGCTCTCGAACAGAACCCTTTCTTTGTAGGCGCTATGGGTAGCCGGAAAACCCATGCCGAACGCAGGCAACGCCTTCTTGCGGTTTGTGATAGTCCTCTTCGGATAGACCAGATTATCGGTCCGATCGGCTTGATCGACGCATCACGAGATCCGCCGACATTAGCCATCTCGATTATGGCGCAAGTTGTTCAAGCTTATGAAGGCTTAGTTGACGTCGCGCCGAAAACAGCGCCATCCGCCTCAACGATGAACGGCACTCACCGCCCTAATGAATAACTCGCGAGAGACGATGCTGGTTCGGAAACGTTACACTTGGGAAGCAGCGGCCTCGTGCGCCTATTAGCTGGCGCAAGCGACAAACCGGGCGGTGGCCCCCGCACTAAAGGATTCTGCATGCCTGACCTGTCTGAATTTGAAATGTCACGCCGCGGCGTTCTTGCTGGGGGGGCGGCAACAGCTGCGGTCGTTGCAGCACCACTCGGTGCAGCGCAATCAGATATCGCTCAAGCACGAGCTACGAAACCGCTGCCCGTCCGCTTCTCGGTAAATGGCAAGACGCGCGAGCTCTCGCTCGATCCTCGCACTACGTTGCTGGATGCTCTGCGCGAGCATCTTCACCTCACCGGAACAAAAAAGGGCTGTGATCACGGTCAGTGTGGCGCCTGCACGGTGATGGTCGATGGCGTCCGGATCAATTCTTGCCTGAGTCTTGCGGTGATGCATGAAGGCGATGAGATCACGACGATCGAGGGCTTGGGCACGCCGGAAGAGCTTCATCCGATGCAGGCGGCCTTCATCAAGCATGACGGATATCAGTGCGGCTACTGCACGCCGGGGCAGATTTGCTCCGCCGTGGCCGTTCTTGACGAGATCAAGCGTGGTGTCCCCAGCCATGCGCAGGATGATCTGATGACCAAGCCGACGGCAACTAACGTCGAGATGCGTGAGCGTATGAGCGGCAACATCTGCCGCTGCGGTGCCTATTCCAACATTGCCGAGGCCATGGCCGAAGTCGCGGGAGCAAAAGCATGAGAGCTTTCACCTATGAGCGTACCAAGGACGCCAGTGCCGCGGCGCGCGCCGTGGCCGGCAATCCAGCCGCCAAGTTCATTGCGGGCGGAACCAACCTGCTCGACCTGATGAAGATCGAGGTCGAGACGCCGACGCATCTCGTCGACGTGCAGGATCTCGGCTTCGACAAGATCGAAGCGACGCGCGACGGTGGCTTGCGCATCGGCGCGCTGGTGACAAACACGAACCTCGCCGCTGACGAGCGGATCCGCCGCGACTATGGCGTCCTTACACGCGCGATTGTCGCAGGTGCCTCGGGACAGTTGCGCAACAAAGCGTCGACTGCAGGCAACCTGCTCCAGCGCACGCGGTGCCCGTACTTTTACGATACCAACATGGCATGCAACAAACGCAAGCCCGGGTCGGGTTGTGCCGCAATCGGCGGCTATTCGCGGCAACTGGGCGTCATTGGTGTCAGCGACAGTTGCATCGCGACTTTTCCAGGCGACATGGCGGTGGCGATGCGCGTGCTGGACGCGGCAGTCGAGACCGTCGATGCGACCGGGCAGCGTCGTACGATCCCGATCGCCGACTTTCATCGTCTGTGGGGTAACAAGCCCGAGCAGGACACCGTTCTGAGACAAGGTGAACTGATCACTTCGGTGACGTTGCCGAAGCCACTTGGTGGCAAGCATTTCTACGAGAAGGTGCGCGATCGCGCGTCCTACGCCTATGCGCTGGTGTCGGTAGCCGCGGTGATCCAGCCCGATGGAACCGGGCGTGTCGCATTCGGCGGAGTGGCCCCCCGCCCGTGGCGCGTCGAGGCGGCGGATGCGCTTTTGCCACGCGGTGCCGCCGCGGTAACGGCGCGCGCGTTCCAGGGCGCGACGCCGACCAAGGACAACGCGTTCAAGCTGCCACTTGCCACCCGCGCGCTGGCATCGGTTCTAGCCGAAGCGAGGGCATAAGACCATGAAGTTCGACACACCCGCCTCCACAAACCCGATCGACCGCATGAAGGTCGTCGGGCGCGCGCATACCCGCATCGACGGCCCACTCAAGACCACCGGGCTCGCACCCTATGCCTATGAGCATCACCGCGAGATCGAGAATGCCGCGTACGGCTATGCCGTTGGCGCAGCTGTCGCGAAGGGCCGAATCAACGCGATCGACACGGTCGCGGCGAAGGCCGCACCGGGCGTGATTGCCATCGTCACTGCGGCGGACGTGGGCAAACTCGGCAAGGGCAAGTTCAACACGGTCAAGTTGCTCGCCGGGCCGGATGTCGATCATTACCACCAGGCCGTCGCGATCGTTGTCGCTGAGACGTTCGAGCAGGCCCGCGCCGCCGCCGGGTTGGTCCGTGTCGATTACGCACGGGGCAAAGGCCGCTTCGACCTGGATGCGGCGTTGAAAACAGCCCCGCTGACTGACGCGGAAAAGCCCGGCAAGGGCGAAGACCGGGTCGGTACGTTCGAGACAGCCTTCGCTGCCGCGCCTGTAAAGCTCGATGCCGAATATACTACGCCGGATCACAGTCATGCGATGATGGAGCCGTTCGCCTCGATCGCCGTGTGGAACGGCGATGCGCTGACCGTGTGGACGTCGAACCAGATGATCGACTGGGGACGTACCGATCTCGCCACCACGCTGAACATGCCGAAGGAGAAGGTCACCTTCCTGTCGCCCTATGTCGGCGGCGGCTTTGGCGGGAAGCTGTTCCTGCGCAGCGATGCGGTGCTGGCGGCGCTCGGCGCAAAAGCAGCCGGACGTCCGGTCAAGCTAGCGATGAGCCGGCCGTTCATGGCCAACAACACGACGCATCGCCCCGCTACGCGCCAGCGCATCCGCATCGGCGCGGCGAAGGACGGCACGATCACCGCAATCGCGCACGAGAGCGGCTCAGGCGACCAGCCGAACGGCAGCCCAGAAGCTGCAGTGCTGCAGACAAACCTGCTCTATGCCGGCGCGAACCGCCTGACCTCGATGCGCCTCGCGGTGCTTGATCTTCCGGAGGGCAACGCGATGCGGGCACCGGGTGAAGCGCCGGGCCTTATGGCGCTCGAAATTGCGATGGACGAGATGGCGGAAAAGCTCCGCATGGATCCGATCGCCTTTCGCGTGAAGAACGACACGCAGGTTGATCCGAAGGACCCCAAGCGACGCTTCTCGCAGCGCGAACTGGTGCGTTGCCTGACCAAGGGCGCACAGCAGTTCGGCTGGTCGCGCCGCAACGCGCAGCCTGGCCATGTTCGCGACGGACGCTGGCTCGTCGGAATGGGCGTGGCGTCAGCGTTCCGCAACCACATGAACATGACGTCGGGTGCGCGCGTCCGGCTCGGTAAGGACGGCATCGTCACTGTCGAGACCGACATGACTGACATCGGCACCGGCAGCTACACGATCATCGCGCAGACCGCGTCGGAGATGATGGGCGTCCCCGTCGATTCCGTCGTGGTGAAGCTCGGTAACTCCGCATTCCCGGTCTCGGCCGGGTCGGGTGGCCAGTTCGGCGCCGCCAACTCTACCGCGGGCGTCTATGCCGCGTGCGTCAAGCTGCGCGAGGCGGTGGCGCAGCGTCTCGGTTATAATTCGGCAGACGTTGTCTTCGACGGTGGCAAGGTCACGAGCGGCAACCGGTCGGCCAACCTTCGCCAGGCGACGTCGGCCGGTGAACTCGTAGCCGAGGACAAGATCGAATACGGCAATCTCGACAAGAGCTGGCAGATCTCGACCTTCGGTGCGCATTTCGTTGAAGTCGGCGTCGATACCTATACCGGTGCCACCCGCCTGCGCCGCATGCTCGCGGTCTGCGCGGCGGGGCGGATCATCAATCCGACATCGGCACGCAGTCAGGTAATCGGGGCGATGACGATGGGCGTCGGCAGCGCGTTGATGGAGGAACTAGTGGTCGACAGGCGGTTCGGCTTCTTCGTCAACCACGACCTCGCCAGCTACGAGGTGCCGGTTCACGCCGACATCCCGCACCAGGAGGTGATCTTCCTTGACGAGGCCGACGACAAAGCAAATCCGATGAAGGCAAAGGGTGTGGGGGAACTTGGCCTTTGCGGCGTCGGAGCGGCGGTAGCGAACGCGATGTATAACGCCACGGGGGTCCGTATCCGTGATTATCCTCTGACCCTCGACAAGCACTTCGAGAAGTTGCCGGCAATCGTCTGAAGTCGAAGAGCCGCAAGCGCCGTGGCCGGTGGTAGGCGCATCGGTTCTGCTAAAATTGCCCAACAAGGACTATCGATGCCTAACCTACCTTTCAGTCTTACGCTCGAAAACGGCGTCGTCATGCCGGGTGTCGGCTTCGGTGTTTATCAGACGAAGCCGGAGGAGACGGTCGCCAGCGTCATCGACGCGATCGACGCTGGCTACCGATTGATCGACACGGCAGCCATCTACGGCAACGAACGAGAAGTCGGAGCGGCCATCGCGCAGAGCGGCGTCGATCGAACGGAACTGTTCATCACCACCAAGCTGTGGATTCATGACTACGGCCATGACGCTACGCGGCGTGCCTTCGATGCGAGCCTGGCCAAACTGGGTCTGGAGCGGATCGATCTGTATCTGCTTCACTGGCCGGTACCGGTCGACTTTGATGCGACGATCGCCTCGTACGAGATCGCCGAAGAGCTGTTGGCTGACGGCCGAGTAGCCTCTATCGGCGTGTCGAATTTCGAGCTGGATCATCTCGATAGGCTGATGACGAAGGCGCGCGTGGTTCCCGCAGTCAATCAGATCGAACTCCACCCCTACTTTCCGCAGGTTGAGCTCCGGGCCAAGCACGCCGAGATGGGGATCATTACGCAAGCGTGGTCGCCACTCGGCGGAGTTAACGTGTATGACGCCCAGGATCCGGCACAGCAACGTCATTTGCTCGACGATCCGGTGCTGGGGGCGATCGCGGCCGACCACGGCAGGACGACGGCGCAGGTCGTGCTACGCTGGCACGTACAGCATGGCATCTCCGTGATCCCGAAATCGGTTCGACGCGAGCGTATCGTGGAAAATATCTCGGTATTCGATTTCGCACTCAGCCCGACAGAGATGGCACTAATCGACGCGCTGGACACCGGCGTACGGGGCGGTCCCGACCCACAGACGGGCGACCGCCAGCGCTTTCCCGCCACCGTCGCGAACTGAGCCATTCGCTAGCACTGCGCCATCGAAAGGATAACCCATGGACCCGAAGACGACAGCGCTGCTCCTGATCGAGTATCAAAATGATTTTACCACGGAAGGCGGCGCCCAGCACACGGCGGTGGCTGGCGTAATGGAGCAGTCGAACATGCTGGTGCACAGCCGCCGGGTCATGGACGAGGCACGCGTTCGTGGCGTTACGATACTGCACGCACCGATCGTTTTCGCGGAAAGATATCCCGAGATGCCCTCTGCACCCTACGGTATCCTTGCCGCCATTGCCGGGGCGAACGCTTTCCGAAAAGGTAGCTGGGGCGCGGCTATCGCAGATGACATGGCACCTTCCGATGGGGACATCATTGTCGAGGGGAAGCGCGGGCTCGATTGTTTCGCAAGCACCAATCTAGATTTCATTCTACGTCAACGCGGCATCACTAATCTGGCAATCGCCGGGTTCCTTACGAATTGCTGCGTGGAGTCGACGATGCGCTCTGCCTATGAGCGTGGGTTCCAGGTCGTAACGCTGACGGATTGCACTGCGACCCTCAGCGTCGCCGAGCAGGAAGCTGCGGTCACGAAGAATTTTCCGATGTTCTCCCGACCATCGACGCACGACCAGTTCCTGGCCAATCTGGAAACATCCGCATGAAATTCGAGGTTCCTGCGGGCGCGACGCCCATCGATCGCTTGGCAGTTCTCGGCCGCGCGCATCCGCGTGTCGAAGGCAAACTGAAGGCGACCGGAACCGCACGCTACGCCGCCGAGCACCACGACGTCGCGCCCGGCGCAGCCTATGGCTACATTCTGGGCGCTGCGATCGCCAAGGGGCGGATCGAGCGCATCGATACGGTCACCGCGCGTGCGGCGCCCGGTGTTATTGGCATCGTGACGCATGAGAATTCCGGTCCGATTGGCAAGGGCGAGTTCTACGTCCAACGCATTCTCGCAGGTCCAATGGTCGATCATTACCACCAGGCCGTCGCCGTCGTGATCGCCGAAACGTTCGAACAGGCACGTTCTGCTGCGTCGCTGGTTCGAGTCAGCTACGTGCGTGAAGGTGGCCAATATGATCTGAGCTTACAGAAATCGACCGCTCCCATCGCTCCTGAAAATGAACCGGGGCGTGAGGCCGATATTTCAGTGGGAGATTTTGCGAGATCGTTCGCGCATGCTCCAGTCAAAATCGATCAGACTTACGTAGTGCCCGATCAGGCCCACGCGATGATGGAGCCGCACGCCACTATCGCGCGCTGGGATGACGACCAGCTCACGTGTTGGACGTCGATCCAGGCGGTAAACTGGGGTTGCCGCGACCTCGGCCTCATCATCGGGACGCCGAAGGAAAAGATCAGGCTGCACTCGGCCTTCATTGGCGGTGGGTTCGGAGGCAAGGGCACCACGCAGAGCGATCTTGCGCTGGCGGCGATCGCTGCACGGGTATCGGGACGCCCGGTTAAAGTCGTGTTGCAACGCACTTTGATGTTCAACAACACCATCCACCGGCCCAAGACGGTGCAACGTGTTCGGTTAGGTGCTGGGAAGGACGGCCGCCTGATCGCCATCGGTCACGATAGCTGGTCGGGAAATCTGCGCGGCGGCCGGACCGAGCCCTGCACCCTGCCAACCCAGCTGATGTACGCTGGCGAAAATCGTTTGCTGCGCCGCTATTTAGCGACACTGGACTTGGCGGAAGGCAACGCCATGCGCGCACCTGGCGAAGCTCCTGGCATGATGGCACTGGAAGTCGCGATGGACGAGCTGGCCGAAAAGCTCGAGATGGATCCCGTGGCGCTTCGTATTGCCAACGACACACAGGTTGATCCCCAGAAGCCTGATCGCCAGTTCTCCACCCGGCCATTCATACAGTGCCTGCAAGAAGGCGCGGAGCGGTTCGGCTGGGATGCGCGTGCAGCGAAACCCGGCAGTCGGCGGGAGGGAAAATGGCTCATCGGCATGGGCGTAGCCAGCGCGATCCGTGGCGCGCCTATCTCCAAAGCCGGCGCGCGCGTGCGGCTGGGCAAGGACGGGCACGTCACGGTTGAGACCGACATGACCGACATTGGTACCGGCAGCTACACGATCGTGGCACAGACCGCTGCTGAGATGATGGGCGTCCCTCTTGAGCACGTGACTGCCAAACTTGGGGATTCCACTTTCCCCGAAACGCCCGGCTCGGGCGGTCAGGCAGGTGCGGCGTCGGTCACGGCAGGGGTCTACGCAGCCTGCTCGAAGCTGCGGGATCTTGTGGCGCAGCGAATGGGTTTCAACACGCCCGATGTTATCTTCGCAGACGGGCGAGTCAGTTCGACCGGTCGCTCGGTTCCGCTCGCCGACGCTGCCAAGAATGGTGAACTCGTTGCCGAGGACTTCATGGAGTATGGCAATCTGAAAGAGCGCTATGCTCAACAGACCGTGGGAGCACACTTCGCGGAGGTGGCTGTGGATGCTTATACCGGGGCGGTCCGAGTTCGCCGGATGCTTGCCGTTTGTGGAGCTGGACGCATTCTCAATCCCACTACTGCGCGTAGTCAGGTGATCGGCGGAATGACGATGGGGATTGGTGCCGCCCTGATGGAAGAACTGGCGGTCGACACCCGCTTCGGCTTCTTTGTGAATCACGATCTGGCTGGCTACGAAGTACCCGTCCATGCCGACGTACCACATCTGGAGGCTCATTTCATTGACGAGGTCGATGCGACCATGTCGCCGGTCAAGGCCAAGGGGGTAGGGGAACTCGGCTTGTCCGGGGTCGCGCCAGCCATAGCCAACGCCGTGTACAATGCCACGGGCGTGCGCGTTCGTGAGTATCCGATCACCCTCGACAAATTCGTTAGCAAGTTGCCGGACATCGCGTAATGCGAGCAGGATCTCGTCGCACGACGCTGCCACGGTCTCGTCGCTGCCTGTCCGCTTTACTGGCCCTTTCGGCCCTCTTGTTGCCAACGCACGCTGGCGCTGCCTCATCGCCTACGCAAGTGGATCCCAACGCCGCGCCGACCAGCGTCGTGCCGATACCTCCGGGCGAACGCGGCTTGCACACGGTGATCGCCGATCGCCCGATCGCTGTGCCAGGAATCAAGCTTGTACTGGAAGGTCCTTGCTTCGATGCACACGGCAACCTGATCTTTTCCGATACGCAGGGCGGGCGCGTCATGCGGCTCGACACCACGGGGCGCATCTTCGAAGTGGCTCGGCTCGGCCGCTTCCAGCCTGGCGGGATGGCAATCCATGGAGACGGGCGCATTTTCATTGCGGCCAGCAACGGTGGAGCGGGTGGCGCGATCCTCGCGATCAAACCGGACGGCAGCGGGCTGGAGACGATCGTTCCTGAAAGTGCGGGGTTCGCGCCAAACGATCTAGTTTTCGATGCGAAGGGTGGCTTCTACTTCACCGATGCACGCGGCGATGCCGGCAACCTGCAAGGGGGGGCCTATCATGTCGCTGCGGGCGGGGGAGCCCCGGTGCCGGTCCTGTCTCATCTGGCCGTCGCAAACGGCATTGCGCTCAGTTCAGAGGGCAAGCGCTTGTGGGTCGGAGAGTATGGCGTCAACCGTCTCCACCGGCTTGATTTGGCCAGTGCTACCACGGCGCAACCGTTCGGCGCGACTGTGGCGTATTACTTTACCGGACCAGCCCCGGATTCGATGCGCGTAGATGCGAGCGGGAACGTCTATGTTGCGATGTACGGGCAGGGCCGCGTCATGGTGTTTGCTCCGAGCGGACTGCCGATAGGGCAGATCCTGCTGCCGGGCCGTGACGCCGGCCATCACCTGAGTACGACCAGCATGGCGATCCGGCCGGGCACGCGCGACCTGTTCATCGTCACTGCGGACGGTGATGGTACTGGAGCCACGATCTATCGCGCGGAGTCATTTGGGTTAGGGTTGCCGCCGTGAACGGAAGGATGATGGCGTGATGGGCATGATGAACGTTGCTCACCGTTTCATTGCCCCGTACTCATGAGAATAGCACCGTGCCACATCGTTGATCCGAATACGCGGTTTACGGGGTATAAGCATGGGCATCGTCGGGAATAGCAAGAACGGCGTTTGCCGATGGCTGAGGATCGGCACCGCCATTATCCTGGCGCTGGTGGGACTTCCCCTCATGATTGGCGGACTGATCCTGATCGCTAGCCATGGTTCGGCTTACTACACTGTAGCTGGCGTGCTGGTGATCGTTACTGCGGTCCTTGTCTTCCGCGACGATCGGCGCGCACGTATCGTATATGCCGCCTTGTTCGCTGGAACGATCGCGTGGAGCTTGTGGGAAGTCGGTGTTGAGCTGTGGCCTTTGGTGCCCCGTCTGCTCGCGCCCGCGATTTTAGGATTGTTGGTGCTCCTCGTGCCCGTCGGTGCCGGCGATAATGGTTCGAGAGGGAAGCGCCAGCGTTCCTGGCGTGCGGCAGGCGGTATATTCGGCACCGCGATCGTAGCTGGACTTCTGCTTCACATGACCGGCGATCAAGATCCGCAGCCGGGCTGGCTTCGCCGCGGCACGCAGGCCAAAGCTCCGGGCGCGCTCGCGCAACCGCTAGGCACGTCCAGCCGGACCGATTGGGCCGCTTTCGGTAACGACCAGGGTGGCACCCGCTTCAGTCCACTGACCCAGGTGAATCGGCTCAATGTCGCGCAGCTGAAGGTCGCCTGGACGGCTGATGCCGGCCCGGTCGGCCCCGGCCCGAAAAACGGACTCGAGACCGTGCCGGTTATGATCGGCGACACGCTGTATGCGTGCAGCGGCAACAACCGCATCCTCGCATACGACGCGGAGGACGGTCGGACCCGATGGATTCATGACATGGCGCCGGGCGTTGCATCGGGGGGCAAGCCGTGCCGAGGCGTTTCCTATTATCGCGTACCCGGCGCGAGCGGCCTGTGTGCGGAGCGCATCTTCGGGGCCAGCCAGACGCCGACGCTCGTCGCGGTGGACGCCCGTACCGGCCGGTCGTGCCCGGGGTTCGGGGCGGGCGGCGCGATCGATCTCAACACCAACATCAGCCACTATCCAAAGGGCCAATTCTACGTCAGTTCTGCACCGCAGATCATCCGCGGCAAGGTGGTGATCGGCGGAGGCATTCCTGACAATCAGTTCTGGCAGGGACCGTCCGGCGTCATTCGCGCCTATGACGCGGTCTCCGGGCAGCTTGCCTGGGCGTTCGACCCAGGTCATCCCGAGCGTATCGGAGCGCCACCCGCGGGGCAGGTCTACACCCCCTCGTCACCTAACAGCTGGGCGCCAATCAGCGCCGATGAGGCACTTGGCCTGGTCTTTCTACCGATGGGAGGATCGACGCCCGATAACTACGGCGGTCAGCGACGCCCGATCGACGATGCGCTGGGTGACGCGGTGATCGCGCTCGATGCGGAAACGGGCAGGCTGCGCTGGCGCTTTCAAACCACTCATCACGACATCTGGGACTATGACGTACCTGCGCAACCGACGCTTGTGAACTTGACCCTAGCGGGGCGCCCTCGTCCGGCTCTGATCCAGGCGACCAAGCGGGGGGAGGTGTTCGTGCTCGATCGCCGCACTGGCCGACCGATCTTCCCCGTGGTCGAGCGTACGGTGCCGCAGGACCATGTCACGCCGGGCGACCGGCTGTCGGCGACGCAACCTTTCTCTGTCGGGTTGCCTGCATTCCGAGGTGGTGCTTTCCGCGAGAAGGATATGTGGGGCACCACCCCCATCGATCAGATGCTGTGTCGCATTCAGTTTCGCCGCTCGCGTTACGTCGGCCATCTGACGCCTTCCGCGCTTGATCAGCCGACGTTGTTCGATCCCGGCTCGTCGGGCGGCGTTAATTGGGGCGGCGTGTCAATCGATGTCGATCACGGTATCATGGTAGCGACTTGGATGCGCACCGCCGACCGGGTGACGGTGGTGACGCGCGAAGAGGCCGTACGGCGCAAGTTCAAGCTGAACCCCGGCACGACGCCGGGCGGCGACGCGCAGCGGCCTATGCTCAACACGCCTTATGGTGCTTATGGCACGCCGTTCCTGTCGCCGCTGGGCGTGCCGTGCACGACGCCCCCATGGGGCTTCATCGGTGCAGTCGACCTGTCGACCGGCAAGCTAATCTGGTCGAAGCCGCTCGGCTCAGCTCGCGACACGGGGCCTCTGGGCATCCCGTCGATGCTGCCCATCACTATCGGTACGCCGCTCACCGGCGGATCGGTGACGACGCGTGGTGGTCTGATTTTCGTGGGTGCGGCTGCCGAGAACACGCTGCGCGCCCTTGACGTGCGCACCGGGCGCGAGCTCTGGCAGGCCCGCTTGCCGGGCGGTGCCAACGCGTCGCCGGTGACGTACATCAGCCCGCGAAGTGGCCGTCAATTCGTCGTCATCGCGGCTGGCGGCAACAAGGCGCTCAAGACGAAGCTCGCCAATAAGATCGTCGCCTTTGCCCTACCGCCCCGCTAGCCGACCCTGTGGCAAGCTGATCGCTTGTGAGCCGAAGTAGTAAAGGCCAGAAAGACCCATGACGACTAGCCGATCAGATCTCGCCGATCTCACTTACTTCCTCGCGATCGCGAAGCACCAAAGTTTCCGCATCGCCGGGCTTGAGCTTGGGGTAAGTGCCTCGGCCTTGAGTCATGCATTGAAAGGGTTGGAAAGTCGGCTTGGCGTGCGGTTGCTCAACCGCACCAACCGCAGTGTGACTTTGACCGCAGCGGGCGAAGAGTTGCGCGACGCGATTACTCACCCGTTCAATGTTATCGCTCAGGCCGTCGAAAACCTGAACAATCATCGCGATACGCCGTCCGGGCACATCCGATTGAATGTTCTCGTCGATGCCGCCCAAGTGCTGCTCGGCCCGGTACTTCCCATTTTTGCGGAGCGTTACCCTGACATAGCGGTCGACGTCACGGCTGCCAACCGCATGGTCGACGTCGTCGCAGAGGGGTTCGATGCCGGTATCCGCCACGGCGGTACTGTCCCTGAAGACATGATAGCACAGCGCCTCTCGGCCGATTTGCGCTGGGTCGTGGCGGCAGCCCCGTCTTACATCGAACGTCATGGGGCGCCGCAACTCCCCGATGACTTAAAGCATCATCAATGCCTTGGCGTCCGCCTGGGCGATGACCGCATTTACAAATGGGAGTTCGAAAGCTCCGACGGTGAGTTTGCGGTGCCGGTGGCAAGCAAGTTCACCGTCGACGATGGACGCACCATGCTCGCGCTAGCACTCGCGGGCACAGGCCTCATGTACGGTGCCGAACAGATATTCGCTCCGTATCTATCCAGTGGACAGCTCCAGCTGGTGCTTGAGGACTGGGCCACGACAGGCCCAGGTTACCACATTTATTATTCCAGCCGTCGGCAGCTTCCGACAGGACTGCGTCTGCTCATCGACCTCATCCGAGAAGTGCAACCTCTCGGCCTCTAGTTGGTTGCGGTGAAAATCGTTCACTGCGGCATGAACGTGGCGAGGGGTAATCTTAGTTCCCTCGGGGGCCTACTTCATGACTGCCAGGGCGCACGGCGCCGCAGGAGCGAGGAAGCACATGAAGATCAAGGCATTTGGAGCACTGGCGGGCGACGAGCCGCTTGAGGCGATGGACATTTCCAGGCGGCAGCCGGCCGCGCACGATGTACAGATCGAAATCGCATACTGCGGCGTGTGCCATTCGGACCTCCATCAGGTCCGCGGTGAATGGGCTGGGACCATCTATCCCTGCGTTCCCGGCCACGAGATCGTGGGCCGCGTGTCCGCTATCGGCGGGGACGTCACGAAATTTAATGTCGGCGATCTGGTGGGCGTGGGTTGCCTCGTTGACAGCTGCCAGCACTGCTCCTCATGCACCGAGGGTCTCGAACAATACTGCGAGAATGGCTTTACCGGCACCTACAACTTTCCCACGATCGACGCACCAGGCCATACGTTGGGTGGCTATGCACAGTCGATTGTAGTCGACGACAACTTCGTGCTGAAGGTGGGGCATCCCGAAGATCAGCTGGCCGGCGTCGCGCCGTTGCTATGTGCGGGGATCACCACCTACTCGCCACTTCGCCACTGGAAGGTGGGACCGGGGCAGAAGGTTGGCATCGTCGGCATCGGCGGGCTGGGCCACATGGGGGTGAAGCTCGCCCACGCGATGGGCGCTCATGTCGTTGCCCTCACGACCTCGGAAAGCAAACGGGAGGACGCGAAGACGCTCGGCGCGGATGAAGTGGTCAACTCCCGCAACACTGAAGAAATGGACGCGCACGCAAACAGCTTCGACTTCATTCTCGACACGGTCGCTGCCAGCCATGACCTGTCTGCACTGACCGCACTGCTGAAGCGCGAGGGAACTCTGACACTAGTCGGCGTGCCTGAGCATGCCCATCCTTCTCCCGACGTGTCGCAGCTCATTTTCAAGCGGCGTGCGATCGCAGGATCGCTGATAGGTGGGATTGCGGAGACGCAGGAGATGCTCGATTTCTGCGCGCAGCACAGGATCGTTGCGGACATCGAGATGATCAACATTCAGCAGATCGACGAAGCATATGGCCGCATGCAACGCTCGGACGTGAAGTATCGCTTCGTCATCGACAATTCCACACTGGCAGCCTGAGGAGCTCCGAAGATGAATCCGAACTATGACTTCAAGGGCCAGGTCGCTCTCGTTACCGGCGCAAGTTCCGGCATCGGTCTCGCGACCGCACAGGCCTTTGCCGCAGCCGGCGCCACGGTCGTCCTTGCCGACGTCGACGCAGCAGCGATCAACGACGCTGTGACGGAGATCGAGGCGAAAGGTGGCAAGGCGATCGCGATCGTTTGTGACGTCGCTGACGAGGACCAAGTCGCGGCCATGGTCGCGCAAACGGTCGCCACCTATGGGCGGCTCGACATGGCGTACAACAATGCCGGTGTGCAAGCCCCGCCAGCCGACCCTGCCGACCAGCCCGCAGCAGACTTCGACCGTGTAGTAGCCATCAACCTACGCGGCATTTGGGCCAGCATGAAGCACGAGCTCAAGCAGATGCGTGCGCAAGGATCTGGAGTGATCGTCAACTGCTCATCGGTGGGAGGCATCATCGCGCAAGTCGATCTTGGAGCTTACAATGCGACGAAATTTGGCGTGTTGGGCATGACAAAAAGTTCGGCGCTGAAATACGCTCCACTCGGCATCCGTATCAATGCAGTCTGCCCTGGGACGATTGATACCCCGATGGTTGCCGACATGATGGCGAACCAGAAGGATGCGATGGACGAACTGATGAAGAAACAGGTGATCGGGCGCCTTGGCCGCGCTGATGAGATTGCCGCTGCAGTGCTGTGGCTGTGCAGCCCAGGCGCGAGTTTTGTGGTCGGCGTCGGATTGCCCGTGGATGGCGGGTTTACTGCCAACTGACCTTGGATGCTGACAAA
>Ga0308158_10001419_pt1 | contig 25997 bp, 29 predicted proteins | sample PhyBR2_FD_201038 | JGI IMG/M metagenome (GOLD analysis project Ga0308158, IMG submission 201038) | Phyllosphere microbial communities from UC Gill Tract Community Farm, Albany, California, United States - DLSLB.R2 | ecosystem: Host-associated > Plants > Phyllosphere > Unclassified | place: USA... | reverse complement strand
CGTAGCCACAGGTCATGGCCGCCACGACGAGGTCGTAGCCGAGCCCTGCATCCATCATGAACGCCTCCTTGAAGTCGTCGGGCGTGTAGGCCAATGCCCGTTCGACGTCGGGACTGCCCTCTGGCTGTGCGTCGAACCATGCCATCTGATCTTCCTCGTCGGGCATGCAGAACAGCGGGCATGGCGTCGGCGTGCTGGTCCAGGTGAAGGTCGGGTCGTTGGAGCAGACGAGGCCCCAGTCGTCCTTCCTCCACCTGATGCCGTCTTGACGCGCCCGCATCAGCATCCAGCCCGGAATGACCTCGCCGTAGGAGAGCGGGTCGGCGTTGCACTGGTCGCACATCTTCGTTTTCCTTGTACATGTTCGTCTGTCTGCGTGGACTCCGCGGTCGGGCGTCCTGGCGCGGCTCCGCCGTCGGCGCATGCGCGGCCGGCAGGTCGCGATCCTCGCGTGGTCGGTCCTCGTGGCGGCGACGCTACGTCAGGGAGATCAGCGCTCCCTTATCCTCTTCAGCTCGGCGCGGCCCTGCGCGGTGCGCTTCATCCGCCTCACGCGCTTGCGCGGAATGCCGTAGCGGGGGTGCATCCGTTCGTGCGAGCTGCGCGAGAACGCGCCGAACGTCAATGCGTCGAGGATGAATTCAATGGCGAAAAAGGCGAGGTCCATAGTTTTTACCCGACTTCGAGATGCTGCGTGTCCTATGCTGGCACAAGACCCATTGCTGGATAGGGCATGATGATGCATGATGCCATCCGGAAAACAATTCACGTCCCGACTGGGTGAGAATCGATGCGTCTGAAGATTGCGGTCCTCCTGTCGGTCGCCATGACCGGCCTTGCCTCTCCGGTGCTTGCGCAGTCGGATTCGAGCGTCGTCGTGATGCGCCGATCGCTCGATCCGAAGACCCGCACCTACGCGTGGATCCCGGACGCCTGGAGCCAGTGCTCGAACAGCTGCGGTGCCGGTCAGCAGACCCGCGCCGTCCAGTGCATGATGAACGGCAAGCACGGCTCGCCCGACGTCAACTGCGGTCCGAACCGGCCGGCCGACGCCCAGGCATGCTACGACGTCCAGGGCTGCGACTATACCTGGCAGCCTGGGGAGTGGACTGACACGTCCGGCTGCGGCCAGGTCGTCGAGACGCGCGACCTGACCTGTCTGCGCGGCGACGGCAAGACGGTCTCCAACGATCAGTGTCCGACGCCCGCTCCCGACACCACCCGCGAGGTCCGGGACCTGCGCACCTGCGGATATTCGTGGAAGGCGGAGGACTGGGGCGACTGGTCCGACTACTGCCGGACCGGCGCTGAGCGTGCGCGTCAGGTCTACTGCCTGCGCTCGAACGGCGAGAAGGTCGAGGATGCGCTGTGCGGCAAGGCGGGACCGAAGCCGGCCGCAGGCGAGACTTCCGATCGCTACGAGCAGTGCGGCTATTCGTGGGACGTCAAGGAATGGGGAGCCTGGTCGTCGGCATGCATGACGGGTGCCGATCGTACCCGCGTCGTCACCTGCCGGCGCTCGAACGGCGACGCCGTGGCCGACGGGATGTGTGCGACGGCAGGCGCGAAGCCCGACACGTCCGAGAAGGGCGATCGCTACGAGGGATGCTCCTATTCCTGGCGCGCGGGTGCGTTCGGTGCGATCGCACCTGCCTGCGGCCCCTCGCAGAGCACGCGTTCGATCGAGTGCGTCCGTTCCAACGGCGACGTCGTGGCCGATGCGAGCTGCAGTGCGGGAACCCGTCCGTCGCCGACGCAGGACGGTATCGACTATTCCACCTGCAGCTACGACTGGAAGGAGAGCGCCTGGGGCGCTCCCTCGAGCACCTGCGGAGACGCCACATCGACCCGTGCCGTGAACTGCGTGTCGTCGGACGGCAGGACCGTCACCGACAGCTTCTGCAAGGTGGCCAAGCCCGAGACGTCCAAGGCCAGCTACGAGACGTCCGGCTGCGGATACTCCTGGAAGAACGACGCCTGGAGCGCTCCGGTGCCGGCATGCGGCGCGACGGTGCAGAACCGGTCCGTCTGGTGTCTGCGGTCGGATGGCCAGACCGTCGCGGACTCGTCGTGCGCCGCCGGATCCCGTCCTGCGGCCCAGCAGGCCGCGACCGACTACGGCACGTGCACCTATGGCTGGAACCCCGGGGACTGGAGCGCTCCCTCGACCACCTGCGGCCAGGCGACCTATACTCGCCCTGTCACCTGTCTTTCCTCCGATGGGCGTACCGTCGCCGACAGCTCCTGTTCGGGGCAGAAGCCCGACGCGACCAAGTCCGACTACCAGACGTCGGGATGCGGGTACTCGTGGAACGCCGGGGCCTTCGGCTCCCCGGTGCCCGCCTGCGGTCCGACCGTCCAGAACCGTCCGGTCACCTGCCTGCGCTCCGACGGCCAGACCGTGGCCGACGCGTCGTGTGCCGCAGGCAGCCGTCCGGCCATGCAGCAGCCGGCGACCGACTATTCCACCTGCACCTACGGATGGTCCGTCGGTTCGTACGGCGCATGGTCGTCGACCTGCGGCAGCGCCACCCAGACGCGCGCGGTGTCCTGCCAGAGCTCGGACGGCCGCACGGTGGCCGACAGCTTCTGCTCGACGGCCAAGCCCGAATCGTCGCAGACGTCCTATCAGACGGCCGGGTGCGCTCGCGCCTGGAACGTCGGCGCATGGGGACCTGCCGACAGCGGCTGTTCGGCGGCCGCCGTCCAGACGCGCCCGGTGACCTGTCAGCGTTCCGACGGCCAGACCGTCGGCGACGCGGAGTGCTCGGCCGCCAAGCCGTCCACGTCGCAGACGATCGCCAACTACGGCTCCTGCGCGCCGTACTGGTATGCCGCCTCGGGCTTCGGCGACTGGAACAGCCACTGCTCCGCGAACGCGACGCGCACCCGCGAGATCGGCTGCTTCCGCTACGAGGAGCGCTGCGTCGTGGGGTCGGCCGACTACTGGTCGGACGCCGGCGGCGGCAACTGCTACCGCAGGGTCGACAACGCGCAGTGCGTCGCCCGGTCCGACGCGACCCGTGCAGGGTTCAGCCCGACCCTGAACAACAGCGAGACCGCCGCCGTCTACGACCAGTGCGGATATTCCTGGCAGGCCGATCCGTGGAGCGCGCCGGCTGCGGCCTGCGGCGCCACCACGCAGTCGCGCGTCACCTGGTGCCTTCGGTCCGACGGTACCCGCGTGATGGACATGTACTGCCAGCAGGCAGGCCTCCCTCAGCCGACCAACACGCAGGGCGCGACGGACTACTCCACCTGCTCGTTCTCGTGGCAGGCGGGCGGCTGGTCCGCTCCGTCCACGACGTGTGGTTCGGCCACCCAGACCCGCGACGTCTGGTGCCTGCGTTCCGACGGCACCCGCCTCAATCCGATCAACGACGCCGCGTGCGGCGGCAACAGACCGGCGGCGTCGCAGTCCTCGTATCAGACGGGGTCGTGCAGCTATGCCAGAGTGAGCCCGACCGCATGGAGCGGCTGGGACAACGCCTGCTCGGGTTCGGCGAACCGTACGCGTACCTACTCCTGCCAGCGCTCGGATGGCGCGATCGTCGACGGAAGCGAGTGCGCCGCACGCGGCATCTCGCTCACCGAGACGGAGACCGGCGCAAACTACACCAACGCCTGCCCGGGGTACTTCGCGGTCGGCGGCTGGACGGACTACAACAGCCACTGCTCGGCGTCGGCCACCCGGACGCGTACCGCGACCTGCTACCGCGCGGGCGACAACGTGTTCGCCGGCGACCAGTACTGCACCGACCGCGGAGTCGCGGTGCCGACGCGCAGCGAGACGACGGCCGTATACGACGGCTGCGGCTATGCCTGGAGCACCGGCGGCTGGGGCGCTCCTGCTGCGGCCTGCGGCGCCTCGACCCAGTACCGCTCGGTGTGGTGCACTCGGTCCGACGGTGCGACGGTGGCGGACGGCAACTGCAATGCGGGTACCCGACCGGCCGCCGCCCAGGGCACGTCGGACTATTCGGCATGCACCTACGGCTGGAGCTATGGCGGCTGGAACACGGTCGCGCAGAGCTGCGGCTCCATCACCCAGACCCGCAGCGTGACCTGCATGCGTTCGGACGGTGCCGGCCCCATTCCGGACGACTACTGCGGACCGAAGCCCGCCACCTCCCAGAGCTACGCCGACTATTCGGCCTGCACGTATGCGCGCGGCGACTATACGGGCAGCAGCGACTGGAACTCGCACTGCTCGGCCGGCGCGGTGCGGACGAACTACTACAACTGCAAGCGCGCGGACGGCGCGGTCGTCGGCAACGCCGAATGCACCAACCGCGGCATCGCGGTCACCGAGCAGCAGGGCGCGGGCATCTACGACCAGTGCGGCTACGCGGTCAGCGGCTGGAGCGGCTATACCTATGCCAGCAGCTGCTCGTCGAATACGACGGCGACCCAGTACGCGACCGGCTGCCGCCGTTCCGACGGCGCTCAGGTCGACATCAGCGAGTGCTCGAACCGCGGGATCGCCACCACGCAGTCGGTGCAGACGTCGAACCTGTCGGGCTGCGGCTACTCGTGGCAGGCGGGCGGCTTCGGCGGGTTCTCGTCCTGCTCCGCCTCGTGCGGCGGCGGGAGCCAGACCCAGTACCGCGACGTCTGGTGTCAGCGCACGGACGGCGCCACCGTCGACGGCTCGCTGTGCGGTGGCGGCCAGCCGGCGAACTCGAATAGCCAGTCGTGCAACACGCAGTCATGCGGCACCTGGCGGTGGCGCTATGCCGGCTCCGGCTCCTATTCCTCGGCGGAACAGCAGCGGATCCGCGACTATGCGGCTCAGAGCGCGAGCATGAGCCAGTACGGATGGTACGAGTTCTGGAGCAACGGTTCGCAGCCCAAGGGATATGGCTCGACATCCCCGCCGGTATACCAGAACGGCGCGAACGAGCAGGTGCCGACAGGCGGCGGAAACGCGGCCTACATATCGGCCCCCTGCGGTCCCGGCTATTCCGGGATCAACGTGAGGTCGGTGTTCTGGCAGCGCTACGGTTCCACGCCGTCCCTGTCGTACATGGGCAGCTATACCTGCAACCTCCAGTAGCGGACCCGTGGCGGCGCTGCGATCGTCCCGGCGATCGCAGCGCCTTCCGGCTGTGCCGGCCTATCCTTTCCCGGACGTCCTGCGGAAGCGCGCGATGTCGGGGAACTTGCGTTCGAGCGTGTCGGCGAAGGCTGCGTGATAGTCGTAGTGGGGAACGCCTGGTAAGCGCGCGGGCGTCAGCGCCTCGATGAAGTTGGGGTAGGTTCCCGCCGTATTGGAGGACCACCCGAAGAACACCCACGGCCTGCCCGTCTCGGCCGACGTGACCACCGATCCCAGCGGAATGTCGAACACGTCCTCGGCGCGGTCCTGATCGATCGGAGGCTCCTGCCGCACGCCGCCACAGCGGCAGATATCCGTCCCGGCCGGCGAGGTCGTCGTCTGCGGCCCCTTCCTGTCCGTCTTCATGCTGATTCTCCGTTCGGGTCCATCATCTGCTCACGATTCCGAATCGACTGTCACGATGTCTTCTGACATCATTCGTCCCCAGAAGGGAAACGATCATGGTCATGGACATGCCGCCTCCGGCGGTGGAATATCGGATGGAGCGACATCAGGCGGGGGAGGCCGGGCAGCTGTTCGGGGCCCTGCGCCAGATGAGGACGAGCGTCGCGCGCGCAACCCCCGAGAAGGACGCCGGCAAGGCGCTTCCGTCGGGCGCGCTGCCGAGGATCGATCCCACCAGCCGCAGCCTGACGACCGACGATCGCAAGGCGCTCGCATCGGCGATCGACGTCAACAGCCGTCGCGAGATGTCTTCGGGCATTTCGGCGCCGGGCGGCTACATCGGCGACCGTATCCGTCTCGCTGCCGAGCGTACCCGCGCCATGGAGCAGTCTGCGCAGGGAACCCTCACTCCCGACCGGGCGAAGGCGGTTAAGTGCCATACCGTCGCCGTGGCGATGGACGCCCGTGCCGGCGCCTACGTCGTCGGTGGAGAGGCTGCCGCGCGCGAGGCGCGTGGCGCAGTCCCGCGTGCCGTGGTCGAGGAATGCCGTCAGACCATGGCGCGTCGTTCCGAGGAGGCCCGTATCGCCCGGACCGGCGTCACGCCGGCGACGCACGCCCAGCAGGCCGGTCATCCCGTCCGCACCTCGCCGTCGGTCGGCGCACGACACGGGGTGGAGCTCGCCGCCGCCGCTCCCGTCCGTATCGATCCTCGGGGATCGGAGAAGGTCCGCATCGATCCTCAGGGGTCGACGAAGGTCCGCATCGATCCGCAGCACATGCATCGCCAGCAGATCGCGCTGAGCGGCAGTCAGGGCCGCTAGGCGTCCGACAGGGATGCCCAGAGGAGGGCTGCGTCCTCCTCTGGCATCTCGTCCAGCATCACGGCGTCGTCGTTCAGCGTGCGCACGTATGCGATCGCGTCCTCCCGGGTGCCCCCTTCGGGGATCATCACCTCGATCAGATACGGCTCGGCAGCACCGATGTCGGGGCAGAACAGCACGCTGTGCGCCGTCGCGGCATGGTAGCCGCTGACCGCCACGTGCATCGACACCCGGTCCAGGACGAGATCCTGCAGGTTCGCCGGTGCGCCGTCATCCGCGGTCCACCTGGTCGCGAGATAGTCCTCGATCGCCTCGACCTCGCCCGGTCCCGTGCCTGGCTCCCAGTGCGACATCGACAGCGCGCCATGACCGGTTGACGACACCCGGCAGATCCGCATGCCCGAGACGCCGAGCTCGGCGGTGAATCCGAGCCGGTCGTCCTGCGAGACCTGAAGCTCGATACCCTCGACCGTGACCGTCAGGTCCTCGACCCATGCGGCATCGGTCGCGGCATCGGGCAGCCTGCACAGCTGTCGCGTCTCGGCAGCCTCGAGCGCGCGCACGATCCACTCGGTGCGCGCGTCCTGGCGCTGGATGGCGGGTATGTCTGCCTCGGCAGCGCCCGGTACGCTCCTGAAGCGCTGGCGCAGCAGGCCGTCGGGCAGCCTGGCGATCTGCAGCGCCTCGCGCTCGATGACGTCGTTTCCCGAACGCGCCGGCCCACGGCCAAGGCCGATGGGAGCGTCGCTTTCGCGTGTCGCGTACCCCCGGCAGGACACGGCGATCTGCAGCGCGTCCACGAGCGCGATACGTCCCTCGCACACGTCCCGGTGCTCTGCCCGCAGTACGTCCTCGATCCAGGCAAGTCTGGCGTCATGCTCGTCCGGGTAGCCGTCGAGCCTCGGCAGGTTCGTCGACTGGAAGCGGTCCGCCAGGTCCTCGGGATCCAGCCTCGCGAGGATGCCCGCCTCGGTCGCGATCCGCATCTCCAGATCCTGGCCGTCCTGGACGAACGTCTCGAGCGCTCCGGACACCATGCGCACCGCGGTTTCTGCGTTCTCCTGGGGGAACAGCTTCTGCGCTCGGCGATCCACCGGCGAGGTGTCTCCGCTCGGCGTCGCGGGCGCTGCCTTCAGACGATCAAGCCAGCGCATCGCGGTCTCCCTGCTTCGTGATTTTCCATCCGCCGGTCGGGCCTTTTCCATGCCGTGGAAAAAATAGAAAATGGCAGACGCACATGCGCTGTCCCGCTCGCGGCTGCGGGCACGGGGGCGGTGTCCTCGATGCTCAGCCGGCACCCGGCATCGTCGACGGGGCACCTCATGAGACCCTGCCGTGCGACTTCGTCCCCGTTGTGAGCGATCAGTGTCATGGGGACGGTTGTAGGATGGGACGTAGGGTAGGGCAATCGCGCCCGCCTCCGTCAGTCTGGATGGATCTCTGCCGCCAGTCCGGCCGTGATCAGCAGGTCGAGCGCGACCATGCCCGCATGCTGTCCGCAGTAGTGGCGTCCGCCGACGAGGTACGAGGAGCGGTGGGCGCACAGCGCAGGATCCTTGCCCTGGGCTACCATGCGGGCGGTCTGCCGATCGATCGATTCGGGCTTCGGAAAGCCGTCGGGGCCGGTGATCCGCGGTACCGGATGCTGGCACTGCGGCGTCGGAGGGTGCGGCCATGGCCTCGTCCTGGCTGCCGCCAGCGCCCTCAGCGCGTCGTTGCCCGCCATGTCCATGCCGGTCAGCCCCGCACGGCGCGGACCAGGTCGCGCAGCAGCAGCGGATCGAACTCGTCATCCGAGCCCGCCGACGGGGCCAGCACGCCCGTAGCGACGAGGATATGCGTCAGATACGGGGCGAAGGCCGTCACGTTGTCGGGCGTGATGCCGCTGGCGATGCCGAGCGGCGCGTCCGGACCGAGCGCATCGCGCAGATCGGCGACGCGGCCGGCCTCGGCGGCGACTCCCGTCGCGGAACCACTGGTGGTTGGTACGAAGCCGAGCCGCGCCGCGTCCCGTGCGGCGCGTCGGGGGTCGGGCTCGTGGCGCTGGTGCTTGAAGGCCACGCCCACGAACATCAGGTGGCCGGGCGCGCCGGTCAGCAGCCCGCGTACATCGTCGGCCTCGTCGTCCTGCAGACCCGAGCTGTGCGTCAGCTGCTCGTCGGTCCAGGTCATGTCGAGACCGGCCTCCATGCTCGCCTTCAGCGCGAGGAGGGGTTCCGTCCCGAGCAGGTTGATCCCTGCCAGTCGATCGGGCCAGCGCGTCTTGATCTCGCCCGCGAGCGTGGTTAGCCGACGGGAGTGACGCCCCTGCATCTGGATGAGCATGACGCCGTCACAGTCCGCGTCGAAGGCACGCCCCGCGTTGCGCAGGGCCTGGGTGTCGTCTGCATAGTGGATGACGGGGATGATCTTCGGAATCATTGCTGTTCTCTCATGGGCGATCTGGAACCAGAGGGCGCGAAAGCATCATCGGATGTCCTCGTCGCCGCGGCTGGCGAGGACGTCGAGTAGCGTGGCGGTACTGCCGTCGCCGAGCGGCGCGTCGAGCGAGCGGGTCCCCCAGCGGTCGGCGAAGCGTCGGTAGTTGGCCGACACCGTCCGTCGCACCAGCGCGGCAAGGTCGGCGGGCGGCCTCGGCAGCGCGAGGATCTCGCCGATCGTGTCCTGGACGATGTCGCTTCTGAGCGCCGCATCGTGATGGCGGGGCACGGTGGCCTCGACCATGCCGCGCAGGGCCTCTCCGTCGATCCTGGGATCGATGCCCGCACCGGGACGGCAGCGCTGCATGTGGTGCGCCTCCTTGCCGCAGGGGCATTTCGGAACCGGATCGAGCGTCGGCCGCAGCTCCTTCCAGAAGCGTCGGATGGTGACCAGGGAGACGCCGGTGGTGGCGGCGATCGCTGGCATGCGCTCCGGCACGACGAGGCGACGGCGGATGTCGGCGAGCACGTCGAGAGGCACCGCGTTGGCGCTCCGGCGTCCGACGACCCGACCCTCGGCGTCGCATCCGGGGAGCGTACGCCCCTTCGCCGCCAGATCGCGCACGATGCGCATGCGGTAGCGGATCGCGCACGGGCGGGATACCTCGATGGCGATCGCCGCGTCGTCGGCCGGCACGCCCCTGCGCAGAAGCGCATCGAGCCGGGCGGCCTGGGCCTTCGGCAGACGGCGGCCGGTCATCCGCCCCTCGCGTATCGGGGCGGTGGCTGCCCTGCCTGCCTCGATCAGCTCCGCGTCGTAGAGTCGGCGGTGGTACATGACGGCGGACCTGTTCAGGACCATCTCGGCGGCGACGTCGACGTTCTGCATGCCGATGTCGAGCATGGCGCGCAGCCGCCGTACCTCCTTCGCCGGAAGCCTGTCCCGGTAGTCGCGTGCAGCCGCGCCACGCCGGATGCCGGCCGCGTCGAGAGCCTCCATCTTTTCCCTCCTGTCGCCCGTTCGGGGACCGCTATCGCCGGAACGAGACCCTGATGCTCCACCAGAGCAGCGCGACGATGCCGACGCTGACCGCGCCGCCCCAGAACCAGTATGGGAGCAGCAGCGCGTCCGCGATCGCCGAGGTATCCGACTGCGCGGGCCGGCCGCCGACGTATCCGCCGTCGCTGAACAGGTAGTCGAACTGCCGCCAGACGCTGATGCAGGCTTGGACGCCGAGGACCTGCACCGCGAGGCGCTGCCAGGCGGGCTTTGCATAGGCGGCGATTCCGAGGATGGCGATGCCGATCATTGGCAGGACGAGGAGCCCGACGATCGAGCGCACCCAGATGACCGCGGACAGCGCGAGGGCGGCGCCGAGCACGGTCAGCGCGCGTCCCGAGCTGCGCGGCGTCCTCGAGGCGACGATCAGCAGCGATCCCGCGATCGCGGGCCCGAGCGGGCCGCTGGCGGCGATGATCGCGTCGGTGACCCTGAAGCCGTTCCCCGGCCGCAGGATGGATGCGTAGCCCGATCCGTCGGAGAAGATGACGAGGTGCTCGAATCGCGAGCCTGTCAGCAGCGCGGCGAGGCCGTGCCCCATCTCGTGGAACCAGGTGGCCAGGATCGTGAAGGGATAGAGGGCGATCCGCCCCTCCGGGAACTGCCACATGGCGATGGACATGAATCCGAGGCCCACCAGGAGCGTGGCCCGCTTCCTGTGGTCTCCAGGCGTGTCCAGGTCGTGCATGGTGCGTGTCCCCTCGTCGAGTTCCATGTGGTTCAGGCGGTCGCCATGCCGATGGAGCGTGCCTCCTCGCGCGCCTCCTCGGTGGCCGTCTCGAGCACGGCCACCTCGCGGCGCATCGTTGCGATCAGGACCGAGAAGGCGGATTTGCGGTGGATGGTCAGGTAGATCGTCGTCAGCAGTACGCCTGCGCCGATCAGCACCATCGCGACAGGATCGAGCCCGGCCTTACCCGGCACGCCCAGCGCGAGCCAGGCCGCACCGAAGGCGATCGATGCCGTCGAGGCGGCCCCGAAGACCGTGCCGAGGACGATCGTCATCCAGTAGTAGACCCGGATGTCGGAGATCAGCAGATGCATGCGCATCGTCTGCTGCAGGGCCGTGCCGATCGTGTCGGCGAGGTCGGCGGCGTCCTGGGCCGAGGTGTCGGTGGTCATGTGGTCGTCCCCTGTCGTATCGAGGTCATGATGCGTCGCCATATTCGTCCCGTCGAGTCCAGATGCATGCCGAGACGCCGGTCCCGCCGGCGGGCTCTCGCATACACCTTCCGCATGGCGGGCGGCGTCTGCGACCAGTGCAGCTGGCAGACGTACTCGGCCGTCTCCAGATCGAGATCGCCGAATCGCCGGCGCCAGGCGTCCGCGCCGATGCCACGCCCGCAGGAGGGCGCGGCGCAGGGCACTCTTTCGATTACTGGGTGTCGGGCGTCGTCCATCTATCCGTTATAGGACCGCGTGCCGAATACGGGAACGCATGGCCGTTCCTGCCGGGGTCCGGTACGGACAGCCCTTACGACTGCGTGATGACATAGGCGTCGATGGTCGTCTCGCCCCGCAGACGCGCGGCCTCGAGACGGTGATTGCCGTCCATCAGCTTGCGCCCCTCGACGACGATCGGCGGCGCCTTCGTGTCCAGCGTCGAATAGTAGACCGCATGTTCCTGCTCGGCGCATCCGCCTTCCGGCTCCTCGACCTCGGCGACCGTCAGGGTCTCGAGACGCGCCGTCCAGCACGGATCGAGGTACGTCTCCCAGGTGGCGTTGTCCACCTCGTCCTCGCGCCACATGTCGAAGTGTTCGGCCGAGACGCCGCACTCGATGAGGATGATGACGTCCACGATCTCGGGGCCGCGAAGGACGGTCGGCCAGTCGCCCCTCAGGGCACGCCGGACGACGTCGGGCAGCCCTGCCTCATCGACGGCGTCCTGGACGCCGCCGACCATCTGATCCGTCATTTTTCGTTCTCCGTGCTACGTTCGGGCGAGGGTCACGCCGCAAGGTCGCGCACGATCTCCTCCACGAGGTATTCCCATTCCGAGATCGCCATCGGTCGGCCGATCAGGAACCCCTGGATCTCGGTGCAGCCCTCTGCCCGCAGCAGCTCGAGCTGATGCGCGTTCTCGACGCCCTCGGCGACGATGGGCAGACCGAGATTGTGGCCCAGGCCGATCACGGCCTTGACGATGGTGGAGGCCTTGCCGTCGTCCTCGATGCCCGAGACGAAGGACTTGTCGACCTTGATCTTGTCGAAGGGAAAGGAGTGGAGGCTCGACAGCGACGAGTAGCCGGTGCCGAAGTCGTCCATGGCGATCTTGAGGCCGAGCGCCTTCATGCGCCCCAGCGCCGCGACCGTGCCGCGCTCGTCGCGCAGGATCGCGGTCTCGGTGATCTCGATCTCCAGCCTCTCGGGCGCCAGGCCCGTCTCGCGCAGGGTCTCCTCGATGAGCGGCACGAGTCCCTCGTCGCGGATCTGGAGCGGCGACAGGTTGACCGAGATGCGCAGCGGCCGCTTCCAGCGCGCCGCGGTCCGGCAGGCCTCCTGCAGGATCCATGCGCCGAGCGAGACGATCTGGCCGGTGCGCTCGGCGACCGGGATGAACACGTCGGGCGATACCTGTCCCCGCGTCGGATGCCTCCAGCGTGCGAGCGCCTCGAAGCCCACGATCTGGCCGCTGACGGTGTTCATCTGCGGCTGGTAGGCGATCGAGATCTCGCCCTTGGCGAGCGCGCTCCTGAGATCCGCCTCCATGCTGCGCTGCTCCCGGGCGACCTGGTCCATGGCGCGCTCGAAGAATCGCGCCTGGTTCCGTCCGTCGGCCTTGGCGCGGTAGAGCGCCACGTCCGCCAGGCGCACGAGCTCGCCCGCGTCGGCCGCATCCGTCGGCGTTACCGCCATGCCGATGCTCATGCCGATCGTCACGTCGCTGCGGCCCTGCCCATAGACCGATGCGGTCTCGTCGATCAGGCGCTGCGCGGTGGCCTGCGCGACCATGGGCGACATGTCCTCCTGCAGCACGACGAACTCGTCGCCCCCGAGGCGGGCGACCGTGTCGACCTGCCGGACGTTCTCGAGCAGGATGCGCGCGACGTCCTTGAGCACCTCGTCGCCGCGACCGTGGCCGTGCGTGTCGTTTACGCGCTTGAATCCGTCGAGGTCTATGTAGAGGAGCGCTGTCGTCGTGCCGTTGCGCTGCGACCGGGCGATCGCGCGCTGCAGGCGGTCCATCAGCAGCGACCGGTTGGGAAGGTCGGTAAGGGGATCGTGGCTCGCCGCGTGTCTGATGCGGCTCTCCGCCTCGCGCTGCTCGGTGAGGTCGCGGACGACCACGGTCCACGTCGTCTGGTTCACGTGGCTCGAGCGGTGCGCGAACGCCTGGATGGGCATCTCGGGCTGCGCGGCGCGCAGCAGGCCGGTCTCGATGGGGCCGGCCTCGGCACGTCCGCTGCGGATCGCGTCGCAGACGTCGGGAAGATGCGTGGCCAGCGCGGTGCCCACGGGATCATGCCCGGCGATGCGCTTCATCTGGTCGTTCGCATCGATGACGACGCCGCCGGCGTCCACGACCAGGATACCCTCTAGCGACATGTTGGCGAGGCTACGCAGGCGCTCGGCCGAGGCGGCGTCCTGCGCATCCAGCCGATTGGCGAACCCCGCCCCGAGAAGCGCGAGGAGCAGCAGCATGCCGACGGCGAACGCCAGCACGATCGCGAAGGTCGCATGGCCGGTCGTCTCCACGTGTCCGGTGGCGTCTCCCATCCGCATGGAGGCCATCGAGCCGAAGTGGATGGCCGCGACGGCGAGACTCAGCAGTCCCGCCGACGTCATGCGGCGGTTCATGTCCGACGCCCGGTAGGAGACGAGCGCGGCTATGCTCAGCATGCCGCCCGTTCCCAGAGCCATCGCCAGGCCGAGCGCGTCGTGCGTGTGCGGCATGGCCATCGTCGTGGCGGCCATGCCGAGGAAGTGCATCGTCGCTATGCTGGCGCCGACGAGCGTGCCTCCGACGATCCGGCGCACGACGCCTTCGTGCGGAAGCGCGACCATCAGTCCGAGCGTCGATCCGATGATGGCGATCGCGATCGACAGCACCGTACCGCCCGTCTGGTACTGCATGGGCATGGCGTGGTCGAGCGCGAGCATTGCGATGAAGTGCGTCGACCAGATGGCGCAGCCCGCCGCCGCGCCTGCGCCGAGCATCCAGATGTGCCATCCGGCCTCGCCGGTACGCACCGACCGGTCAGCCAGCGAGAATACCGTGTACGAGCCGAACAGGCAGACCAGCAGCGCCAGCGTCACCTGCGCGGCGTCGTGCTGAGCCAGTATCGATGTGATTTCGTCCAAGTCCTTTTCCTCTCCGTCGGATCTCCATGCGCCTCCAGCACCCCGATCGGGCATGCCCGGGAGTGTGCCGTATCGACGTTATCATTTGGTTAGCGGCGGGGCCGCCCGGACGGCCGGGGTGTGAGCGTCCGCCCCTGCGTTCTTTCCGTCCGTCGTTTCCGGCGATGCGCGAGGTCGCGCTCGGCGCATGCAGCCCTCAGCGGACGTCGAACGCGACGGATGCCAGGGGTCCGGCTGCGCCTGGGATCGCAGCTAGGTCGGACAGCGCGATGTCGATCACTGCGTAGTCTGCGTCCGTGGCATGGTAGCGTGGATCGGATCTGGTCGCCGCCATTCGGGCGCGTCCGCTTTCCGTCGACATGTCGGGTATGAAGGCCTCGCCCCGTTCCTCGAACGGACGGGTGAACTCCTCGATGACGACGTCTCCTGCGTCGATCTCCTCCGTACGGCCGTCTGGCGCCTGATGTATCAGCGTGCCGTCGGCAAGCAGGATGATCCGGCCGATCATGTCCTGCTTACGGCTGGCATCGGCGACGTCCCTGACCGGCACGTTGCGGTGCAGGATCCGCAGCGAGTGCTCCTGCCGCGTATCGACGCTCCAGATCGTTTCGAGATGCATGTCGGTCGTACCCCTGTTGCGTCTTCATGGTGCATATGACCGCATGGCGCGTCAACCTCCCCTCCTCGCAGGAGGAGGGGAGCAGGGTTCGCGATCGCGTCAGTCGTGCAGCGTGCACCGCTCCGGCAGCAGCGCGATCGTCTCCTCGAGACCTTTCCTGACGTTCCTGTTCGTGCTGACGTTGCCGGCATGCGCCAGATATGTCAGGCGGGCGGTCAGGTCCTCCGGCTCGGCGTCGACCAGTATGGCGATAGGCCCGTGATTCGTGGAGGCCATCGTGAGTGCGGCTGCCGCGCGTGCCGGCGTGTCCGCGATCGCGACGAACGCGTCTCCGCTCACCCGCATTGCGTAGTCGATGGCGTACTGCTCGTCTTCGGCGGTCCCGTACGCCTCGACGCGATTGGGATGCCGGCGCGGGTCGGCCTTCGTTCCGAACGTCACCAGGCGCGTAGTGTCCGGTCGATCGCCCACGACTAGGTCGCAGGCGTCCCGGACGGCGTTGTCCGAGCGGGAGGATACCAGATGTGCATGCCACACCGGCTTCTTCATGTCCCAGTCACCGACCCCCTCGAGACGCGTGTCGTTCCTCTTCATGCCCTTGCGGATCGTGATCTCGATCGTCCCGCCTCGTCGCGACGACCTTCGTGCGGTCAGGCGATCGCTGTCCTTGCCCGATATCAGGAAGGTCAGTCCTGACGGATTGCGTAGCGGCGTCGGGACGGATTCCATGAACTCGCGGATCGCATCCCGGTGATCGACCTTCGACGGGGCGATACGGGTCCATGCCAGCTGCCACTCGCTGTCTTCGGTAGCGGCCCAGGCCGATCCGTCGGCGTTGATGGCGAGGTAGGCGACGTCGTCGCGCGAGAGTATGCCATGGATGAGCGGCGGGTAGGCGGAGAAGCTACCGTCGCGCCTCCAGCCCGGCGGCGGAGCGTCCGCGTCCAGAGTGGCCCGGTAGGATCCCCAGTGGCTGTGCCCCTCCGTCCTGGCGAGGATGTCGAGCGCCTGACGGTGTGTGATGTTCGTCTCGCGCGAAAGAAGGCGGGCCTTGCGCTTGAGATCGGCGACGTCGGTCGTCGTGTATTCGGTCACGTGCATTCTCCGAGGAGATCCGGATCCGATGCCCGCTGGCGGATGCGATCTCCGCGGAAGGGAGGTCGATGTCATGGTGCCCCGAGGGGCGTTCCGGTCCGTGAGGTTGGCCGATGCGGGCGGCCGGCGTCCGGCGACACCGGCCTCTTCCTATGTCCGAGACATCACGTTGTCAAAGTCATTCTGGCGATGACGTCTGATCAGATATGTCATGGCCGAAAGGGTTGTCAGGGGGTTGCAGACAGCGAGGAGCATGGCTTCGCCGAGGCTTGGCATCAGACTCCCTGCGAGGAGAGGACAGGATGCTTCCTATGCCGCCGCCAGGATACCCGGGAGCGTTCGGCATGCGGGGCGCGTCAGACGGCGGTGCATGTCGTAGATCATATACATGGTAGCCGCGTGGGGCTTGCGAGCGTAGCCGTAGTCGAACCGCTTGAGCATATGGTCATCACTGGGAAGCGGCATGCCCGCGATACCGGCGTAGAGCGCCTCGCGCTGGCGTCGGGTACGGGTTTTCATTCTCTTCTCCATGGATTGGTCGAATGCTGGACGTCTCTACGTCGATGGGCGGATGCAGTCCACTGCTCCCCGTGAGGGAGGAAGGGGGCGGTAGCTGCCAGCGGCCGATCCGCCCGACGGCTATCGGAGCATCTCGTAGCCGAATTCCGACCGGTAGCGGGTCGATAGCCATTCCATGAACTGCGCCTTCTCCTCGGCGTTCATTCGCTCATGCTCGTCGCAGAACCAGTCCAGCTTGGCGCGCAGCTTGTCGAAGCTGTCGTAGCGGTCGAAGTGGCGCGACATGACGTCGCGCACGAGCGTCCGGTCGTCCCTGGGGTCGGGATTTCCCGCGCGGTGGCGTGCGTAGATCTCAGACAGGATCTCGTCTCCGGGCAGCGTCATGTGCATTCTCCTTGTTGGTGTTCCGTCGCCCACAGGTTCGTGGCGACTTCCGGGTCCGTCGGGCTGGCCGCTCCTCCCCGCGAGGGGCGGCATCGCGTCTCGCAACGTCTAGGCCGGAGGGAGTATGCCTTCTCCTGCAGTCATGAGTCAGGAGATCCTGACTACCTTCACGCCGTCCGTCAGTTTGCGTCTGGCGGTGACGCGCTCCATGCGTTCAGTCGCACGACCAGCGGATCGCTGCTGCCCTTGAGCGTGATGCCGATGACCGCTCCGGGATCGTCGCCGAGGTGCGCGACAGCGTCATCGCTGTTATCGAAGAGTTCGATTGAGTAGGTGTCCACAGAACAGTCGAGTATGATGCAGGCGACAATGTCGGCCGTCATTGGCATGCCGCCGAGCTTGATGCCCCGGTCGCCTGAAACGCCGCTAACAATGAGATACGTGGCCACGTCATTGGAGATCACCGGTTCGGACTCCAGGTCCGGCTCCTTGATGAAGGAAACGGCACCGCCGAGCGCGATGTTCATGACGAAGAAACGGTCCTGCTGCTTGTCAGCACCCATTCCGGCGAGGAGCATTTTGATGTTCATCGTTTTTTCCTTCTCAAGGTTGTTTGCGTCTCAACTGGACCATCATGTCTGCTCCGCCCCGACCAGTGCCTTCGGCATCAGCGTCTGGCCGGCGCACGCTTTTTCGCTGGTGCCTTCTTCGCACCATAGCCAGCCTTGGCCGCGCTGGCCGATCGCTTGGCTCCACCGGCGGCTGGCTTGCAGTTTCGGTTCGACTTGCCTGGCGCTGAGCTCTTGCTGCCCTGCTGCGAGGGCGTGAGTGTGAGCTTGCGCTGGGTTGGGACACGTTTCAGCTTGTCGATCTCGTCATTGAGGATTCCGGCATATTCGGGCCAGACATTGCCGGCATGCGAGGCGCCCTTCTCGACCGCCCGCATCTCGCGCTCGAGTTCCGCGGTGGCAGCGAGATTGGCAATGCGATTGCCATCTACGCGGATGATCGAGATCGGCTCGCGGCAGCGTGTCGATGTCAGTGCCAGCCGAAGATGCCCTTGGTCTTGCCGGTCACGTCCCGTGCGCCGACGTCCTCCAGCATGCCTTTGCTACCTCGCTCCGCAACGGCCTTGCCGGCACCCTCGCGCTCGGCGTCCTCGCGTGTGGGTGCATGAATGACGTATCCAAAGGCGTGCTGCGCGTCGGGGCGCCCCTTCAGGCAGGTGGTGCCCTTCACCCACCACTTGCGCTGCGGCAGCGAGCCGCCCTTCAGCTTTGCGACCTCCGCCGGGCTCAGCACGCACAGCAGGCTGCCATCGGACCTGGTCTGGAGTACATCCATGTCGTTTTCCTCTGTCGTTCGGGTCGTCTGCCGTATAGTACGCTCAATCTTCCTCGTGAGGGGAGGAGGGGCAGTGTCGAGTTCCTCATGGAGGGGAAGGGATGATCAGATCTTCCCTCGAGCCTCGCATGCGCTGGTCACGCACAGCAGGGCGGGCCAATCTGGGGGCGGAGCCGTCCCTCATGGCGTCTCCGTGGCGTCGGGCGACGGCGTGCGCACCCGTGCGCGGACGTTGCGTAGGATGATGTGCTCCATGATCTCCGAGACCGGTCGGTCGGGCTCATCGAAGTTCAGCCAGTGGACCTCGACCATCTCGTCGTGCGGGGCAGGCTCCGCCTGCTGGCAGGCGTGATACCGGGAGATGCCGTGGAACAGGTCCATGCCGCCATCGTAGCCGCCGATCTCCAGCGCGCCCGGCACGTAGTCGTATCCGTCGTCTCGCTTCAGCTCCATCCCGATCGACCGCTCCATGCGGGCGAACGCCTCGTGCCAGTCGACGTCGGCCTCGCGGACGAACCCGGGAAGGTCGAACACGTCGGAGCCCAGACGGCGCACGGTCAGGATGGTGCGCCCGCGGATCACGGCGAAGCATTCCCTCGACTTCTCGGTGCGCGGCAGGTCTGGCTTCGGGGTCGGGTCGAACCGCGCCAGGTTCGTCAGCACGCGACGCTGGTCCTCGTACTCCATCCTCTGGAGGTCCAGAGGGGACGAGTTGAAGATGCGCGCCCTGGTGACGTGGAGGCTATGCCCTCGGCACTGCACCTCGTAGGCCTGCGGGAGATCCGCGAAGTCCAGCGTGTCCGGCAGATCGTAGGCGACGTAGGGGCTGCCGCTGATATCGTGCTGGCGTATCTCGGCTGGACCGAACGGCGAGGGCAGGTTGATGTGGAAGCCGCTGTCGTGGTCCGTTCTCAGATGCGCCGTGTACAGGCCCGTAGCCACGAGCTGCAGCCTCTGCATGAGCGCGTGGATCTCGTCCATGCCGTCCGCCGGCGCGAGCGTGGCGTCGACGACGATCGTCGACGCTATCTCCAGGAGACGCAGGGCGTCGCGGCCGATCCACCGTCCGTCGAGGATGGTCGGCATGGACACCTTGAGATCGGGCAGCAGCGGATCGGCGTGGGTGATCTCGGCCCAGTCCATTGCGATGAACGAGACGCGCACCGGATTGAGCGAGGGATTGCCGACATGGCGTGCACATGCCCTTCGCGCCGCCTCGATGCGCTCCAGCATGTCGTATGCCAGATCGAGATCCATCAGGCCCGACCGCGGCTTCTCGCCCCAGTCGAGCGTTCGCCCCGTGTCGCTATCGAGGATCGTCGCCCCGCCAAGCGTGAACGCCGGGCTCTCCAGGACGCGCGCAAGGAGCAGTTCCCCCTCTCTCGGCGGAGCGGTTCTCGCGGTGGTGGCGCCCCAGCCGCGAACGAGGTCGATCAGTCTTGAAAGCATCCGCTGGATTCCGGTCGTAGAAGTTATGGGGTTATAGGATGGATGCTCAGGTTGCGGCAATGCTGGCGTCTAATGTTGAGGCTGCTCGCCCGCCATGTCGAGCTGCCGTCGGATCTCGCGCACATGACGCTCGGCCGCCTTACGCTCGTGGCCGAGAGGATACCTAGAGCTGCCCGGGCAGCTTCCCTCGTGAGGCTCGCCGATCGTGCCGCCACAGCACGCGTATCTGATCAGTCCCATCTCGTCCTCCCTGTTTTCGTCTCGCCCTCGCCGGGGCCGTCGTGCGCCTACTCCTCCCCGCAGGCGAAGGAGAGGATGGTTCCGGCTCGGGCAGCCTCACCTTGGGATCGGAGCCCCGTCGCCGATCGATATGTCGCAGCCCGCGGCACCGGCCTGCGACTGCCACTGTCGACGGAAGCTGTCCCAGTTGAAGTTCAGCGTATACTGATATGCGGACGTCACGCCTTGTGCGAGAACGAGGTATCTCGCCGTTCCCGTGGGCGGACTGGTGGAGAGATAGCTCTCGATCCTCCGCCTCTTATCCTCCGGTGGGAGATTGCAGGGTATGTCGGGCTTGCGGTGCGCAGCGATGCGTTCAGTATCGACCGAACTGGCATCGGTGGCGTAGACCAAAACCGCCATTATCTGAGGACAGGAGGGGTCAAGGACCGCCGAGGCGGGACCGTACCGCTCCTGGGACTCCTTGATCCAGGAAGCGACGTCGGCAGATGCGACACGCTGTCGCCCTGCCGTGGGTACCGACACTGGAATATTTCCGAATTTGCCTGCGCTTCTGACTCGCAGCATGCACTCAGGAACCTCCTGAGATGCATTGGGTGGGAGAATGAAGCCGCCCAGTGCCTGTGCGTATAGAATCGTGGCGACGATCATATCATCCACTCCCACATGCTGGATGTAAGGCTCTGATCCCAGAATTGTGAGCCAGCTCCGTCATAGTCTTGATTTCAGACGATGTCTCTATGGTTGTCGCTGTACGTTATACCGCCATCGCCCTGATGGAAGCTGGTCATGAATATCGTTGTTGACGAAACCACCTGGCTGTCGACCTTGTGGAAAAAATCTAACTTTGCGAAGCTCTCGGCGCTTCCTCCGTCGGGTTGCCCCTCTTCCCCGGGCGGGGAGGAGGGGCTGCTCGTAAATCCACCGTCGACAGCGACGCGTCCATGCGTCATAGTTCCGTCCCTGGATCCATCCTGCAATCTCAAGGACGATGACGATCATGACGTTCGATGACCGCCGCCTGTCACGCTGCCTTCACATGCTCGCGATCGCGATTGCGGTCGTGGCGCTTGCCATGTTTCTTCCCGCTATGACCAGGCTGGTGGGCGACGACTTCACGGCCGGCGCTTCGCTCTCGGTCGCCGCCGCGTTCGTCGCCCTTCCGGCGATGATCGGTCTTTCCGTCTGGAGCGACCGCTCGTCGACCAGGACGCCTGCGATGTCCACGTACCTGATCCTCTGCGCCCTTCTGGCTGCCGGCACGATCACGCTGTCCGTCCGTATCGCCGTTGCCGGGTCGGGTGTGCAGACGCTGGTCTATCCGTTCGGCGCGCTGGGGATCTCCATTGCGCTCTCCACCGCGGCTGCCTTCATCCGCGACCGCGGACACGTCGCTACGGTCGCCTGAATCGTCGACGGCTGAGGCCGAGCGCGGAGTGTCGGCGAATGCGGCGAAGGAAGCGCAGGACGTAGTCGCAACGAACGCCAGAACCAGTCCGAGCCTCGCTGCGTTAGCCTGCAGGGTTTCGGCCATGGGGATCACTCCGCCAGGCATGTGGTTCTTCATTTTCGTTCCTGGAATGGATCCCAACTCGCCCCCTTCTGCGTCCTTGTCTATTTTCCCCTTCGCCGTTCGGGTCTTTTCGAGGCGTCCTCGAAAAATAGTCTGGCTCACGGGTTCTTGGCCAGGCTTCTGCGGATCGCAGGAAGCAGCGAGTGGCGCATGCTGTCGTCGACGGGGCGGTCAGGCTCGTCGATGTTGAGCCAGTGGATCTCGCAGCAGAGACCGTCCGGCGGCGACGGCTCGGCCTTCAGCGTGCCTTCCAGTATCCATACGTTCACATCGGGGACTTCAGGCGATCCCGACAGGATGCTGCCGCCGGTCAGATGATTGACGATTCCGACCTCCGTGCCGAGTAGCGCGCCGAACTGTTCGGCGGGCTTCCTGTCACCGCCCGATGGGCTGTCGACCATGGGCAGCAAGAACGTGGTCTGTCCTGTCCATCTGACCGTCAGGACCCGGCGGTCGTTTCTAGCCATCAGCGCAATCTTGCGCAGGCGAGGCATGGTATCCGGGTGGGGCAGGGGTACCGGATCGAAGTATGCCAGGCCGCGTTCGATGAGGCGCCGGAGTTCCCATTCCTCGAATGCGGGGTCGACGCCTGCATGGCGGTATCCCATGCTGCGGCATCGCTTGATCGATACGTTCTGGCCCCATGCCTGGAACTCGTACCCCCCTGGGATGTCCTCGAAGTCTTTCGTGTCGGGCAGACGGTAGACCGCATACGGGCTGCCGGAGATGTCGTGCTGGCGGACGTCCGCCGGCCCGAAGGGCGAATGGAGCGTGACGTGCGCGCCGGACTCGTCCTTCAGGGCATTCATGAGCGCGTCGCCGAAGCGGGCGAACTTCGCCATGCTCTGGACCACCGGCTTCATCGCCTCCTCGCTCCGCGGCGTCATCGCGTCGATGATCGCGGTGGCGGCGACGTCGATCATGAGCGGGATGTCTCTCGCGATCCAGCGGCCGTCCAGGACCGCTGGCATCCCGACATGGACGGGACCGAGCGTCGGCGAGACGTAGTCCATCTCCAGCCAGTCGATCGCCAGGAACGAGACCTGGACTGGGTGCAGGTACGGACTGCCCTGGTAGGACGCTGCCGCCTCGCGCATGTCGGCGAGCGCCTCGAGCATCTCCCTTGGACGCTTCAGATCCTCGTCGTCATAGGTGCTGTATCCGCCCATTACCACGTAGCGGCCGATCTCGAAGGCGGGCTCGCGCTCGATGCGCTGCCGCAGCAGCTCGCCGGCGGTCGGAGGAGCCGGAGTCGCTGGCTCGTCGTGGACGAACCAGGAGCGCAGAGTGGAGAACAGGCTGGTCAAGGGGGTCTCTCGAACTGAAGTGCCGGGAGACATCTGTTGTAGGATCGTGCACGACCGGCGTCAAATGGGGTGCCGGTCCGGATGGAGGACGTGCCGATCCGTATTCCTACGCCCGTAGTGACGGTCTCGTCACACGGGTGCGTACAGCAGGAAGCTGTTGGAATAGTAGTTGTAGATGCACGACGCGCTGCGATGGACCGCCGTCCATTCGTCGAACCTGACCTGTCGGTCGATGTGGTCGGACGGATCGTTGCGGCGCATGTTGCGCTCGATCGTCCGGCATACCTGCTTGGCGTGCGCGTCCGTGCTGGCGCCGATGATCGTGTAGACCCACTTCGCGGGCTTGCCGGTGTTGCTGCCCGCCTCGTCCACGATGCCGTAGCTTCCCGGCAGGCCTGTCAGGGCGTTCGTCGGGACGGAGCTCAGGTAGCCCTCCTGCAGCAGAGCGGTCATACCTGTCACGTCGCTGCCGGAGTCCATCGGCAGGCCCGTCCTCGCATTGCGCAGGGCGATGCCGTTGGCGACCTGCTGCACGTTGTTCACGGAGGTGTTGGCCTGCGCCCGCGCCAGACCGGTCTCGAACGCCTCGCCGCCGTACCACAGGACCATCAGCGCGGCGATCGCGGCTATGAGGATGCCCACGATGGTGAGAATTATGGTGGTCATCCGAATGTCCAGGAGCAGTTGACTGCCCGCCGGGTAACATTTCCACCATATTCACACAATTGATTTCAGGATGGGTCATTCGCGAGACGGCATGTCGGTCACCTCGAGCGTCGTGGCCGTATCGCTCGAGGCGGCCGACAGGCGCACCATCCCTGTCAAGCCCACCGCCGTGGCGTCGCAGAATTCCCGTTATGCCGGAATCGATTTTCAGGATATGATCGTGCCAAGACGTCCGTCCGATCCGCAGTCGGGATGCCTGACGGACATGTCGCGAACGCTAGGGAGAGGAACTGGTCATGGACGGCGGAATGAAGATGATGGCGCTGACGGCGGCGATGTCGATGGCCGCCGCCCCTGTTCCCTCCGGTGCCCAGGCGAAGCCGGAACCCGTCAGGGTCGGCATCATGGACCTCAAGGCTGACCGGATGACGTACAAGGAGAAGGACGTCAGCATCGAGTACAGGACGTTCACCCCCGAGGGCGAGAAGGAAGGTCGCGAGGCGCAGGAGACCGGGGACGACCACGGTGCTGTCGTGGCCAGCGCGTTCGTTCGCCAGTACCGTAGCCTGGATCGGACGAGCCCTATCGAGATCTACGCAGCCAACCCCTTCGCCCTGGTGAAGAGGAATGACGGGGGTCACGGCCTGAGGCTGGACTTCAGGAAGGGCAAGGAGGCGATCGAGTGGATGCACCAGAAGGGGGTTCGCATCGTGGTGACGTCCTTCAACTCTTCCGATCAGCCGGGTGCGAAGATCTTCATGGATCGCGCCGAGGAGCTCGGCATGATGGTGTTCGCTGCATACTCGAACGACCGCAGTTCCGGGGTGGTGTTCCCCGCGTCCGACTATCGCGCAATATCCGTCGTCGATACCTCGAAGGGCAAGATCGGTCTCAACCTCGTGAAGGGAAGCGGCCGCGAGTTCGATGCCGCCAAGGCCGGCGTGCTCTTCGCCATGGACGGCGGCGTGCCCCAGGAGTCCTACGGGCCGACGGTGCTCGTGGGATCGTCGTTCACGTCGGCGAAGGCCGCGGCGTACGGCGCCTATGTCCTCAGGAGCAGCCCCGACGTCGGGCACGACGAGCTGATCGAGAAGGTCAGGATCGCAAGCCGACCGATGGCCGTCAGCAGGAGCGGCGAGTCGCTCGCCATCTCCTACATAGGCGACGATGCGACTGACAGGAGGTTTATCGAGGCCATGCGCGCGGCGAGTGCCGGGCAGCAGACGGCCGCGGTCTCCTCTCCTTCGAGCGAGACCGTCCAGAAGTCCGTGCCTGCAGCTCCGAAGCGCGCGGCTGCGATGATGGCGTTCGCGGCGCAGAGCGCGTCGCGCTGATCTGGTGGATCCCGGGCAGGGCGCAGGCATGTCCTGCTTCCTGCCCGGGATCTCCTGGGCATCAGTCCGTCTGCGGCCGCCTGCTGGCGGCGCCGAGCAGCCGGCGTGCCCGCGATGCGCGCGGCCGTGCGGCCGAGACGACGGGCGGACGGCCATGGTCCACCAGCATGAAGATCGACATGGCCGCCATCGCGATCACCACGCCGGCGCCGAGGCCGCCGATGGACAGGTCCAGCGCCGTCATCGACATCTCGTGCGTGATGAACATGGCGACCGCCGTCCCGATGAGCGCCACGGCGCCGGCTGCGGCGATCGCGGTGCCGCCGAGCATGCCCGCTACCAGGGCAGCGCGTACCCGCGGCCGTTCGACGACCGGCTCGTCGACGTACATCACGACGTCCTCGCGGCTCGACGGACGGACGGAATCCGGAACCGCGATCGTCATGACGCGGTGCATCCGTCGCGCGGTGATCAGGGCGGTCACCCCGACGGTGTAGGCGAGACCCGCCTGCTCGAACAGAGGATGGCGGATACCGTACCCCAGCGCGTCGTGGTGGCCGTAGTAGGCGAAGCCCCATGCGGTGATGGCACATGCAGTCGCGATCAGGATCACGCCTGCCGCACTGCCGATCGATCGGATGCTCCTCCGGACGGACATCAATCCATCGGGGCTCGTCTCCGCCACCTTCCCTGCAAGGAGCGTGAGAGCCAGATAGGCGCTCATGGCCACGATGCCGCTGACGAGGTGGGGAACCCACTGCAGCATCATGACGAGCCAACCGGCCCCGCCCAGCACGGTCACCAGCCTGAGGGGCCAGGACGGATGTTCGTGCCTGAGGTCGGCCGCGTCCTCGAGGAACCCCGTCTCGGTCGCCTCGACGAGATCGCGCGAGGTCGCCAGTCGTGGCTTCCGCTCGTCCGTGCGGGCGCCTCTGGTGCCACCCTGTCCCTCGCTCGAGAGGAAGGCGGACCAGTTGCGGTGGCCGCGGTCGCGCGCGATGTGGTCGAGCGCCTGCTGATGGGTATGTGCGCCCTTCCGGGCGAGCTTCTTGGCTTCCATGCGAGCTTCGCGCACGGAACCGGTGTCTAGGTCCTTGCTCATGATAGTAATCGTCTCCGCAGAGCCCTGCGGCCGCATCGTCCACTCATGCGTCCATCGGGCCTGTGGAGGCGATGAACGTCTCGTACTGCGGTCCCAAGGGGTTCGTCTCCGGTGGACGACAGGCCTCCGCGTTGCCGGGTAGGATTGTAGGATGGCCCCGCCGCTCTCGTCAATGTCTCGCTGTTCTTTTCCATCCCTGTCGGGCCTCTTTTCCATGCGTATGGAAAAATAGAGAGGCGTGGGCGGCCGGGGG
>Ga0308158_10001418_pt1 | contig 26033 bp, 33 predicted proteins | sample PhyBR2_FD_201038 | JGI IMG/M metagenome (GOLD analysis project Ga0308158, IMG submission 201038) | Phyllosphere microbial communities from UC Gill Tract Community Farm, Albany, California, United States - DLSLB.R2 | ecosystem: Host-associated > Plants > Phyllosphere > Unclassified | place: USA... | reverse complement strand
AAAAAGACCGGATTAACCAGCAAGGCCATCCGTTTCTATGAAGAAAAGGGCGTGGTAACGCCACCATTACGCGGCGATAACGGCTACCGGCATTATAATTCGCACCATCTTGATGAACTGAATTTATTGCGGCAGGCACGCCAGGTGGGTTTTACCCTGGATGAGTGCCGCGAGCTGGTCGGGCTGTTTAACGATCCCGATCGCCACAGCGCGGATGTAAAAGCCCGCACGTTGCAAAAAGCCGATGAAATTGCTGCACATATTGAAGAGCTGCACGCCATGCGCGCTCGGCTGCTGGCGCTGGCGGCGGCGTGTCCGGGCAACGACAGCGCGGACTGCCCCATCATTAATAACCTGGCAGGCTGCTGCAGTCAGGTTGGCGGCAAGCGTGACTGAATGCGCAGGGTGATCCCTTCCACCGCGACGACCTCGACCAGCGCGCCTGCTGGCAAATTCTGGTCTGCCTGAACACGCCAACTGCTGTCGCCGATGCGAACATGACCAATGCCATTTTGCAACGCGCTGTCCAGGGTTAGCTGCAGGCCGATCATCTGGTTGCCGCGCTGGTTAAGTGAGTTTGGCTGCTGGTTGCGCTCACGGTAACGCATCACGCGATGCCAGATAAATACACTGGCCAGCGTCAACACGGCAAACAGACAGCCCTGTGCGGTCCAGCTCAGCGGCAAAAACCATTCCGTGATGCCGACCAGCATGGCGGCCAGCCCGCTCCAGAGCAAATAGCCGTTTGTGCCGAGCATTTCTGCCGCCAGTAATAACCCGCCCAGCGTCAGCCAGAACCAGTGCGGATGTGCGACGATCTCGCTCACCATCAGCGTTTCGACTCGTTGCGGGTTTCTTTTAACAGCTCACTGATACCACCAATCGCACCCAGCAGGCTGCTGGCTTCCAGCGGCATCATGACGACTTTACTGTTACTGGATTCACCAATTTTTTGCAGCGCATCCGTGTATTTCTGCGCCACAAAATAATTCACCGCCTGAATATCGCCAGCGGCAATGGCTTCTGACACCATCTTCGTGGCGCGAGCCTCCGCTTCAGCCTGGCGTTCGCGCGCTTCAGCTTGCAGGAAGGCGGAGGTCCGCTCCCCTTCGGCTTTCAGTATCTGTGCCTGCTTTTCACCTTCTGCGCGTAAAATTTCGGCCTGACGCACGCCTTCCGCCGTCAGAATATCGGCACGTTTGGTCCGCTCCGCCTTCATCTGCGCGTTCATGGCACCAATCAGTTCCTGTGGTGGGCGGACATCACGAATTTCGATTCGGGTGATCTTCACGCCCCACGGATTGGTGGCTTCGTCAACGATATGCAGTAAGCGGGTATTGATACTGTCACGTTGAGACAGCATTTCATCCAGCTCCATGCTGCCCAGCACGGTACGCATATTGGTCAATAGCAATTTATTTCGTAATCTCATAAAATACCCTCATGGCGAAAAAATTGAGGTGTAGGTGATTGAAAAATATAAAAGATGCTGTTGGTTATGTTCGTTTCAGCTCAGCAATACAGGAGCAGGGAACATCTATCAGGCGTCAGCGCAAATTGATTAAGGACTGGTGTGACCATCAGCCACAAATTATCTACCACAGCACGTATCAGGACATCGGTAAATCAGCATGGAAGAAACACGAGCATGACGAACGTAAAGCATTCTTGCAGATGCTGGAAGACCGAAAGCTACAGCGATTCCCTGAGCCTTGTTATCTGTTGGTAGAGGACGCCTCAAGGCTCTCCCGGCTTGATTATGACGATGCAATCGCCCAAATGAAGGATCTATTCAGTCTGGGATTTGTCGTGGTGTTTCTCGCTACAGGGCGTATCTATGACGCTGACAACTTTAAGGACATGGGTGGGCGTATCTCATTCATGGTCGATGCAGAGACCCACCATAAAGCGTCTGAGCAGAAATCCCATCATAGCAGGAAGAATTGGTCGCAGCTTCGGGCAGACGCGATTGCAACAGGTAAGCTGATTTCTAAATCCTGCGCTCGTTGGGTGATACCTGTTCCTACAGGTAAAGGTTTACCCAATCATGAGGGACGAAACACAACATTCATCTATAACAACCATGCTCAGACCATAAAACGTATCTTTGAGATGCGTCTATCTGGTGCTTCAATGAGCATTATCGCACAGACACTAAATAGTGAAGACATCCCCACACTCACCAATCAATCCAGGACGTGGAACCAGTCTTCTGTGAATGGGTTACTCAACAATCGGGCTGTGATTGGTGACTATGTCCCATCAAAGAAAACCGTTAACGTCGATGAGGCTCAGATCATACCGGGCTACTACCCCCGTTTAATCTCACTTGCTGACTTCCAGACGGTTCAGGCTATGCGAGAGGGGAAAGGAAGATCCAGCAACAGTGATAACCCAACGAACATAAACCTGTTCAAAGGTATCCTTAAGTGTAAATGTGGCAGCGCTGTTATCTCATCATCTGTAACACCTGAGCGTTATGGATACTACGTTTGCTCGATGTACCGTCTAAAACGCTGTAGCTGCCATCCTGAGCAACGCTATGAAGGGGGGAAGGGTAAGGGCAAACGGGGGAAAGGAAACGCTATATCACGCTATCTGGTGGATTCTGTGCTGGTAGAAGGAATTTTGTCCAACCTCCCACTGTTACTGTCTGGTAACAACACTGACAACAATCAACTTCAGACACTTGAATCAGAACATAGAGCAATTGAACAGACCCTTACCAATTTCGAAAGCATGATAGCCCGTACTGGTGGATCTGACAGGTTAGCAAAGTTATATCAGCAGGCTGAAGCAGAACTGACCAGCAAGCAATCAGAGATAGACAAGCTACGTTTGCGAATGCTGACCAGCGTCAACGTTGAAACAGTTCACCAACTTGACCTGTCCAGACGTGCTGACAGGATAGAAGTAAATCTTATTGCGAAGAAACACATATCAGAAATCCAGTTAGATATGAAGAAACAGACCTGTGACGTATGGCTTCACAGTGGGTTCACATTCTACGATCTACCACTGAACAGGGAAGGATTTGACATAGGCGGGTGGATACACTTCTTCATTCAGCTTAACGAGAAGGAATACAGGTTTACTGGCAACGAACCTTTGAATAGTGGTCTGAAGGGAAGGGTCACTGATTACGTTGATGTTAAGCCTGATAGTGATGCCTGAAACGCCAGCTATGAAGTTCTGAGAGGCTCATTTTGTCCACATAACCACGAAAAGAGTAACGGCTTTAAATCAGCGTAGATGTTAGCTGTGCTTATAGATAAGATTAGTGTCTGACTACACAGTGAGCAATACCCTATGAAAAATTCGCCAGTAATTGACCTTCAGGCACTTGCCAGTGACCCAAGCAGCGATATTGTTGCTGTTCTTATGAAGGCGAAAATGATCGCTTTTAAACTGGATCTGACGGATATAACCGAATGGATTGAATCAGAGCTAAAAGGTTATCCCACGATAGGATCTGCGCCAGATTACAGAAGAAGTAAAGGCATACTGAAAGCATGGAACCCTTTTAACGGTTGGATACCTGTTGATTTTGGTAGCGATGTTGAGTTGAGCAGAGCGTTCACTACAATCACTCTTACAGAGTCCGTATCTTCATTAAAACGTGCTTTAGACCAAAACCCGAATACGCTTCAGCTTCGTGTTCCCCATACAATGGTAGCCATACTGAATCCTGAACGTTCAGGTACAGATATGAGGTGGTCTTTTAGCGCGGGAACGATTGAACACATATTTTCAACCATTCGTAATAAAATTTTAGAATGGGCGCTTGCGCTGGAAAAAAATGGTGTTTTTGGAGAAGGGCTAATTTTCAACCAACATGAAAAGGCAGAGGCCGCAAACGTGACCGTAACTAACAACAATACAATCAATAATCATGGCAATGGCGTGACGATGATTGGTGACATGGAAAACACCAACAGCGTCGTTGGCGGTACTGTCAGCCATGTTCAGCAGCAAAACATTACTGGTGACTTCAACGCCCTTGAGCGTCAGCTAAAAGAACATGGCATCGATGATTCAGACATCAACGAACTGAAAGGTGTCATTGAGCAGGTGCCAAAGCCAGAGACAAAAGAAGAAGTAGAGAAAGGCTTCGGCGCATGGATCGGTAAGATGACTGGTAAGGCTTTCACTGGTGCGATAAAGATGGCAGGTTCCGCAGCGCCTGTATTATTGACTAACTACATCTGCCATCATTACGGGATACCGGTTTAAGTATCTGAAATTTAATCGTTAATTCTCGCCATGGAGGCATTGGTGAAAGAAAAAAGGCGTTACGATATTGAAAAATCGCCGGTTCTTAAACTACAGGACTTGGCAACTTCAGTTGATATTGAAGTTGAAGAGTTGCTGTTAAAAGGAAAGTTGATTGCTTCAAAATTGAATTTAGAAAATGACTGTGCTTGGTTTCACAATGAGTTGAATGGTTATAGCTGGCAACAGACTTTACCTGATTATCGAATTAAACATGCTTTACAGGTAAAATCTTTCGATACTGCCTTAAATCGTTGGATTCCGGTTGTTGTTGATAATTTCTTCGAATTTCTTACGCCTGACTATGTGTATTACACCACTGAAAATTTTAATCAGTCTGTTTCAATGCTTCAACAGTATGCAAGAAAGAACGATGACGTTTTTTATCTTGACCTCAGGGAGCACATGGCAGATGGACTAAAGCCCTTCTTAGATCATTCTTACAGAATAAGCTGGGCTTTATCACCAGCAGTATTCAGTCAGATGTTGACCAATATAAGATCAGAAGTTCTTGATTGGGCACTGAATCTTGAGAGAAACAACATTTTCGGTGAGGGTCTATGGTTCTCACCTGAAGAAAAAAGAGATGCTCAGAACGTGACTTACCACAATACAATCAACAACCACGGGAACGGAATGGCAGTGATTGGTCGCGTCGATAGTGAAGATAGCGTTATTGGCGGTACTGTCAGCAATATAGAGCAGCAAAAACAGCACAAAGACCTTCAGCGTCCTTGAAGCATCGGTTTAAAATATTACGTAAGTAAAGATGATATCAAGAAATTAGAGAAACTAATGATGTTCGGATAAAAGGGCGCACATAGCGCCCTTTTTTACATCGGTAGCTTAGTTGCTGTCCCAATCGTTGAACTTGTAGGTCAGTTCAGAGATCGGTAAATCTGCATCGAGTTTGCTGATGTTCGAAGAGATCGCATTGTATGACCTGTCCACACCTTCACTTTTGATAGCGTCCAAGCGTTTACTGATCTCAGCAAAGTAAGCATCACCGGGAGTAAACTTATCTGGCTTCATGTTCTGACCAGCTACGATTTTATAGTAGGTGCGGAAACCTCGCTTAAGATCAGGATCTATAACACCGTTATCTACGAAGTATCCCATGCTGGGAAGTTTCTTCTTCTTAACCGCTGAAGACATCAAATTAAAGAAGTCTTTGAACTGCTCAGCAGTCAGATTCTGGATACGAGGCTTTTTATCTGCTTTGCTTGCATCAGCCTGTGAACCTTCCTGAGAAGACTCTCTGAGCTGAAGGTTCGGCAGAAGCCCCTTTAAAATCGCTTGTACTGTGTCTACAGGCTGCTCTGACAGTTTCTTAATCCCTTCCATGAAACTGAGTTGTTCAAGTCCGTACTGGCTCACCAGACTCATCTGTGTTAGTTGTTCAGGCGTCTTAGCCCAATCAGGTCTCTTGCTCGGTTCAGATACAGCGCCCTTAGCATCGAATTCGTAATAACCACTTTCAAGCTGAAAACATGCATTCTTAATGTCTTTCTTATCACGCTTGATATCAAACATCACAGCACCCTGCACAGCTTCACCAATAAGGTGTTGTGCACCATCTTTATCCAGCACATCAATAAACTCATCAAGAGTCATATCAGCGTCAGGCTGATAGTAGAAGTAATTCATCCGTAGTAGATCCTCTGTGTCAATGCATAGGAAAGAGTCTACACTACCGAAATCACCGTCACCACATAACACATACACCAAAGGCCAATCTCTTCCGAGATCAGCCTTTATAGAAAATTTCATATTATCAGTGACAGTATGTTGATCCGAAACTGTTCGTTTTGCAGGTCTGTTTGATTGGCTTGTCACCAATCCTGCCTTTAGTTCGTTCAGTACCGAAGCTGTCAGTGCGTGTTACAGTATTTATCGGCTGCCCCTCGGATGTCTTACCGTGACATCTGACTGTACCAAAACTATCAGTCCTGCAAGTTGTACCAGCAAGACTATTGAAGCTGAATGAAATCAATACACTTAAAATAATCATCTTGAGCATGACTTACACCTCAACTTACCTGAACTTACAGCCATAGCCGAAGAAGTCCATCAACAAAGGTGATCCAGATCTTCCAGTCACAACCATGTGAACAGAAGCGTCAGAGTCACCTGTACGGTTCGAATAGAACTGATACATATAGGAGTCATCAAACGCTACGGCCCTTACCATCTCTTCCAGACCCGGATAAGTTTGAAAGTTTATCACTCGGATCGTCTGCCCCTGATAGCTAACGTCAGCCATGTTGCCACCATTCACACGCTTTGCAGTAATTGAAGGCGGTAGAGGGATAGATCGATTACCTGCACCATTAACCATCTTGTTGCATGTAACTCTCTCAAAGTTAGGCTGTGCGTCAACATAGCCGTCATCAGCACGAACAGGGTCAGCGAAAATTATTGTCGTAGCTGCAACGAAAGCAGATACCAACAGTGTATTACGTAAAGAAGAAGAATTTTTCACCAGCATAACCTCATGTCAAAAAGTATAAAAGTGCGAAAGAGATCCCCACGACACAGAAGTCAAAGACCATATCGATCCAGAAATGCGGGTTACTCTGTTCATTCTCTTGATTTTCCATAGAACGGACTCCTTTTCAGAGCAACCAGTACAGCAGCAGCGCAAGCAAACTAAAGACTATGATGTCTATAGTTATTCCTCTCTTAACTGATCTGGTAATCTCTTCATCTGTATCATATTCAATGGGGTATTTAGGTTTCCTTGCCACGTCTCAGAGTTCCTTGGAAGTGTGCAAAGAATAGACTATCCTGGCGCATTCATCTGATCAACTGTACAGTTGATCATAAAGTGCTGATCAGGCGCATCAAGACTTTTTCTCTTGCATTTACTGCTGACTCTAAGGTGTCAAAGGTTCCTACATGAATCGTTCGGTCTTTACGCTGTATTCTTGCAGTGTATCGACCTGTAGACTTATGAAAGACGATACCTTTTGGCATTGGGGCTTTTCTGACGGGTTTGCGGAGTAGGTGACTTATAGCGAATGGCACTGATGCGATGTTATTTAGTTTGAAATTGGTGTTATCACCGTCAATATGAATCACATGGTCTGGGATCTTGCCTGTGGCTTTGTAAATGCAAACCTTGCCGTATGGTACATGAACGCCTTTGTAACCAATAAGGCGGTTGCCATCACTACCAACGTATCCCGCAACGTTACCTTTAACCCTTCTACCCTTTGTTGGGGGGTTCCAGATCAGATGACCATTTGCAGGGTTATATTCAAGCAGGTCAGACAGTTCAGGTATTAAGCGATTGTATTTCATTAGATTTCTCTGCGTGTAGTGGCATATAACAGAAAGGCCATCAATCTCAGCTTTTGAGACGGTGGCCGAATAGTGTTAAGGGGATGTATTAAGAAGGCGGGAAGGGGCTTATGGTTGATTGGAATGGGCAATGATTGAAGCGTAGGTTAATGCGATGAGAAAGATACCGATAGCATCCTGTGTCATTAAGCAGCCTCTTGACGAGACATAAACCCGTCAAAGAGGTTCTGAGCAATTGACTGTATATCATCAGTAATCACTGCATCTGGGTCAGGGTGCTGAAGGCCAAAGTTAGCGGTGATGCGTCCTTTAATGTTCACGGTGTACACCTGAACGCTGAAATTACCAATGTTACCAATCCGTGTAAGCCTCGTTTTAGCATCACGTACAGGCTCAATCACTCTGGTCACAAAGTGTGGTTCTTTCTGAAGAACCTTAACCTGCTGCACTGGTACATAGTTGTCTTCAGACGCTGTACCGAAACCCTCGAAAACAATACGTTCTACCTCTTCGAGCATATCAGGCGCAACTTGAGAGGCTACTGAAATAAACGGATGTTTACCGTTGGAGCGGAAGTGCCTGTCAATCGCGCTGCTGTATTGCGACAGGATTGTCTTAGCAGCACAGTCATCAAGACAGATCTCGTTTTCCCTGTCGATAACGTTACCGAATTTCTTAGAAATATGGTCTAAGAAATCGTTGTAACCTTGCTCGTTACCTTCGATATGATCTACTTCACACAGCAGATCATATAGCTGCCATGTCCAGATTTTCCCGAAAGTCTCAAGGGTCTGCATGAAAAGTACGCAGTCGTTTACATCCGTCAGATCGTACTCAGTGTCATACGCTGTGAAAAAGTTGTCAGTCATTATGTTTGTCTCAGATAAGGCGACAAATCACAGAGAAACGGTAAGGGTCTTTGCAAAGATATATGTTAAGGTTTCTGCTGTGAGATGTCTGAAGAGTAGGGTCAAGAAGAAGAGGTGAAGAGTTTAACAACTTAAGAGTAATGTTACATTTTTTGCGGTCTGTTGTCAAGAATTTTTACTGTTAATGTGTACAGTTTATGTGAGTTAAGCGATCTCTGTATATGGATCATATGAAAGGTCAGCAGGTTCAGCATGGCATCTGAGCAGACCCCGTAGTTCCCAGGCTTGCATGATGTTGACGCTTTTCTTCACAATCTTACGTGCTGTAGAAATATCACAGTCGCGGTAGCCTCTGATCCTGCGCTTGATATTCAGCCAGTTCATCAGGTCTTCAGGATTAAGGGTTTTCTTAGACTTAAGAATCATGAAGATTTGTTCTGCGCTGAATCTTGCTGTGTCGCCGTCAGTTAATGGGCTTCTACACATACCAATAAAGAAGTCTTGTTCTGCTGCTGGCATTTCCTGAAGAGAACCATGCGTGTTAAAAGTGTCATACAGGATATTAATCATCGTTTTACCTCTGCTCATTGCAGGTGTTGCCTTATGAGGTGCTACGTCTGTCAGAACGCTTGTCGCGGCCTCTAAAGCATCTTGATAGGTGGGTGGCTTGTATTCTTCAGGCAGGCCGTGAATGGTGTTCTGCTCAGCCTGTGTAAGCTGTTCTGCTGCAAGTCTGTCAGGTGATGGTTCAGATTGGTTCAGCGTCACATAGCGTGAATAACGAAGCAGTTCTTTGAGTTCGAGATCGTTCAACATTCATAAGCATTCCTCGCAGGGAACCCGTAGATATCCCTGCTGATAGTTTTTATTGTGTGGTGGGAAGGCGGGTTAAGCAGCTTGTGGTGGGGTCATCAGTTCGAGGATAGCGTTATCGTTGTGACCTTTCAGGATCAGGTTCGCTACGATTTCTTCTATATGGCTGATTTCTTTCAGGTCAGCGTCAGAAGCATTACGAGAGCCAGCAATCTCTTTGACCAGGCGGTTAAAACGCTTCTTAGCGATACCTGCTGCAATCACATCAAACTTGCCACCAGTGAGAAGGGCTGCTTTACCAGCGGCCTGCGCAACAGCTTTTGACATGCTTTCAAGCGTCTCTCTCATGCCCTTATGTGACATGCACTTCTCAAATACGCGGTTGACAGTCCTGAAGTATTTTCTGACCTCTGCCCCTTCTGTTGTACGTGTCAGCATTGACAGATCCTGAGCATCTTCGATACGAAGGAAGACATCACGCTGTTTACCAACGTTTTCACGCTTCTTTTTCTCATGTGGCAAATCTGCCACTTGGAGATCTTTAAACGAGATCATCTTCTGGCGTCCAGATTCAGTGAACACTTCCAGATAACTTGATTCTTCTTCCACGATGAAAGGTTTGATAACTCTTCGTGTCCAGTCCTTGAATTCACCGTGAGGTTTACCAAGTGCTTCATGTAAGGCTTTGGCTGAGACGTAGCAGTTTTCATCACTGTTCATTAGCAGGTCATACTTGAGACGGCTGCTGTTGATAGTGGTGATCTCTTCAGGGGTGATTTTGGCCTGAATGGTCAGGTGGTTCTCTGCTTTTGGGAAGTGATCAAGGGACAGGAACATAGTAGGGCGTGGTGTGATCTTTGACATTGATTGAACCTTATACATGTTGAGAGTAATAAGGTCTGGAGTAGCTGTAGTTAGTGCAGAAATTAGAGGTGGTAGTTAATAGTTGAATTGATGTTAGTTAAGGCTGAATGATTCCAGACATAAAAAAAGCGGTAAACTGACCCTCACTGAACCCTTAAAAGAATTGGCATACTCAGAAATCTACTCGAACGAGAAATCTGAGCACCTGACTACTGAGAGTCAGAACACCTGTACCGCTACAAGTATCGCCTATAAGGATTGCAATGAATGTCAGTTTACCGCTTACAGTAAACTTTGATGTGATGTTCTTCATGCTGTTCGAGAGCTTGAATCAGGTAGGTAGCCTGAGACAATTGAAGATTAAGACTTTCGTCTTGATAAGATATTATGGCCGTTTTTAGACTTAATGTCAATACTTATCCTTTGGCAATTAGTGTTATATATAGACATTTATGTACACTTTATAGAGGTGGGTGGCTTGTCTTTTATAGTTCACTTTTTAATCAAAAAAGTGGAATTGTATATATGCCTATCAGACTTAGAGTAAGGCTGTATCAGTTGAGTAGTACGCTGCCTATCAGCACTGTTCATTTATATAGTTAAAAGTGACTTCTAAGATCTCTGTATAGGGTCACAAATGAGCTTTAGTTAGTTAACTTATTGATTTAATTTAAAAGATTAAGGTGTGATAGGGTGAGTAGGCGTCTTAAAGGTTACCTGTCTGCTACCCACTCACACATATCCTTTGGAAAAAACCAAAAAGACTGCCCCTCAGAATCTGCTCAGAACTCTGCAAAATTACCCTTAAAAAAGACTGAAAAGCACCCATCTTTAAAAGACGGGTACAGTTGACCCTTACCTAAATCCTGAAGGCCATTATAAAAACTGCTGTACAGAGATCTGAGCAGGTGCTTTACCGTGTATATGAAGTAAATAGTTAGTTTGTGTACAGATTTTGGAAAAAACGTGTGGAATGGTATGTGTAGAGTATCTATCACAATGAAGGCTATCCCTTGTCGGGCTATAAGCCTTAGCTTACGCATAAGAACCACGGTAAAGGCTCCTGAATGGCATTCTGATAGGATTACTGTACATAGGAAGGGTAGATTGATGCTAAGAGTGCTGGAAAGCGTCTGAAAGGTATCTGAAGAGGATTCTGAAGAGAATAGGCTAAGGGGGCTGTATAGGACTGGCTATAGATTGAGTGGACAACAATCTGTACAGAAGGTGAAGGATGGATGTAATGCGTGAGCATAGCTTATATCCCGTAAGGGAAAGCTAACATGTGACCACTATGTTTACATTACTTTTAAGATATGTGTTTAGATAAGAATTAGACCAGATTAAGAAACCCACTTCGTACACTTTGACACGTTGTCAAGAGTTTGTAAAGTGAAATTTTCTCATGTTGTTATGAAGTCTATTGACATTCCCTAAAGAGAGTGTGTTAGCCTCTACATACAATGCTAAAAAATTGTACATAAAGTGTACTGCTAATAACTCTGCTCAATGATTAAGAAGTACCCTATACAATGCTTGTAAATTGTTCATTATTTGTACAAAACATGTTAAGCAGCAGCCTTGACAGTGTCTTTCTTCATTCTGAACACGGTAGCTCGGGAAACACCTGTCTTAGACACGATATCAGCCACTGTACAGCCCTCTGACAGCATCTTTTCAGCAAGAGGCTTATCACCCGTTGTCTTACGTCCTAATACGACTCCGTGAGCCTTAGCACGCTGCATACCAATACTGATACGACGACCCATAACACCAGATTCACGCTGGTTAAGACCTGCAAGTAAAGTCAGACGAAAGATATCATCAGGATTGCTCAGATCAAACTCACCATCAGCCAGTGACACAACCTTAACGCCCATTTTACCAAGCTGCTGATACAGGTTTAGCGTTGTAATCGTATCACGTGAAATACGGCTTATTTCCATCACATACACGACATCACAAGGCATCAGAACACTGAACATAGAACTGAAGCCAGAACGCTCAAGAGGGTTTGATTTACCACGTACACCCTCATCAGTCCATTGCAAATCAATCTCATGCTGTGAAGTAATCAAATGAAGCTGTGTTGAGATGTCTTGGCATTTGTCATCTGTAGAGATACGTGCATAGAGGTGTTTCATGTTTGTTTTCCTGAGTTTTGTCTCGTTGGTTGATGGGTTAACTATACACAATGCACATCTAAAGTGCAAACAATAAGTCTCATTAAGTCATCATTTGAGACTGCCAGTTTGTAGACACTCTAAAAATAATTTCTTTGACAGTGTGGTTAAGATGTGTTAGCTAATCTCTACGAGTGGTGTTAACATTTACTCAGTAGATCATCAAGAGATAAATGCACAGATACTCTACACTCAGCACACTTTGCATATTATGGTGAGTTATCTGAACCGTATGTTAGTAGATTCAATGAGATAGATAAGCAAGGGAATGAGCAGATGATGGGAAGGAGTCTTAAAAGTTGTTATTTATCAGATATTTGAAAATTTTGTAGCTTAGACAGTTCCTGTAGATGGTGGGTGCTGGCAGGTGTACATAGGTTTCAAGAAACCTGATCAGCCCCTGACACAGATATTTTTACCATTTCACTGACCAGCAATCTGAACAGCCGTCTGTCCAAATTTAAAAAAAAAGAGTCACAGATATTTCTACCAAACAACATGACAGCAATCTGTACAGTTGCCCCTTCACTATGAGAAAAAATAAAATGGCATTCTTCACACCCCCGATCCGCTCTAAACAACCAACCATCAAGCGCGGCTTAGTTGGCGTTAACAAACGTCCGGTAAACAAGACCAGACCCTTTAGTGTGACCATTAAGGTTGAGGGACATCATATCTTCATTGGTGAGTACAGGACAGAACGTGATGCAGCAGAAGCATACGATCAAGCCTCCTTAGTAGTACACGGTGACCAGGCTGTACTCAACTTTCCAGACAAGAAATACAACCTTGAGCAGATGAGTGATTTCATCTTCAGAAAACTAAGACAGAAGATAAGTGAGAAGGCAGATACAGCATCAGACTCCCTCTAAAAATATCTGTATGCGATTCTCAGAGGTTTTCTGTATGAACCAACCCGATTACACCACACTACAGTTAAACACGCTTAGAACCGCTTACAGACGCTCTGTGAAGTCATTATCTGTTAATACTGTAAAGTTTAGCTGGACAAACTCTATATAGTAGTGTAGAGTTAATAAAGATGCAGATCCATTCTACTCTCCCCATTCCCTAAAGGACACTCCAGACAGTGTCCTTTCTTCATACTCAGGTAAAATCCAATGTCACAATCACAATCAGACCTGAATTTTCAGGCAAAATATGGTCATGCACCTGTCAAGGCTCAGGCTAAAACACAGCGTCAGGAACTCGAACAACTCCGAGCGTTTAAAGCGGCTCAGAGTAAACAACTTGATCAGGCCAACAAATCACATATCGAAGCCACTGGTAAGCCACTTCCTGTAAAGGTTCAGGTTCACAAGGCAGATGCAAAAGCGACTAAACGTACTCAGGCTCTTGCTGCTGCTAAAGCTACCCATGCTGCTGTTAACATGGCTCGTGCTGATGCTGGTCTCCCTCGTCTGGACTTCGATCAGGCTTATTTTGATTTCCAATTTAACCGCTTACACGGTGATAGTGTCCTTCGTGTGCAGGCATCTGACCCGAACAAAGTAAAAATGGCTATGGCTGAGATTGCTGGTAAGGATCTGGCTAAATCACCTGCACAGCTTGCAGCAGAGACACGCAACATGACGAAAGCTGAACAGCAGGCCGCTATGAATGCTGCTGTCATCAATGAACTGCGTAAGCTACAGGGGTAATGAATGGCTGAAATCAAACTTAACTCATGTGCTGGCCTGAATGCGTTGATCACCAGATTAGTCAGTGACAGTAAGAAGAAGACCCCCGCTTATTACGATTTCATTGCTAACGTTGTCGAGCTTGGACACGGTCACCGCCTCCTGAAGACATACCCGATGATGTCAATCAAATCACAAACCAGTAAACCAACGATGACCGCACCATCAGCAATCAAGGCTGACTCAATGGTTGCAATGGATTTAAAGCAGTTCCTCAACGCGATTCAGTGCTATGGGATTACAGACGCTGCTGACATCCAAGTTCTGAACATGGCATCTACTGGTTCACTGCGAGTAATTTTCAAGAAAGATGTAGGTGTAAGCAATGTTCAAGAAACCAACAATGTTGACAGTTGAAGAGGCTGTCACTCAGAAAGATAAGGCAATAAGGGAAGGGCGCTTTCAAGATGCAATGATTCTCGGTGACCTGGTTAATCTGCTTACTCAGGCTGACGTGTATCAGGTAAATGAGAAGATGATCCTATCCAATCCCCGCAGCATGTCACGAAGTGAGAACTATCATCGCGTATGGCAACTGGTGGAAGATCTCAGCTATCAGGCAGTACCCGAAGCACTGCGTGACCAGATCAAACAGCTTGAATCCAAGCTATCTAAATAATAAGGACGTCTGACAATGGACGAATCAACAACCCTGCTTTACATCTTCCTTGCTGGTGCTGCTCTATTCGGTCTGTACGTGGCTTACAAAGGGGTTGAGTAAAATGGTGAAGCGCACAATCCATCCAGCAAGACAAAAGTTGATACGTTCAGTCAGGTCACTGGATAGTAAGATTGTCAGTGTTGGCTTCTTTGCGGATCAGGGTAATCACTCTGGCTCGAAAATGCCCTATACAAACCTGATGTATATTCAGGAAGTGCACGGTGTGAGAACAAAAACCGGACTTGTGCATCGTCGTCTGTTCGAACTCACAACCATGCGACACCGTAACGAGATCGTGAGCAACGTGAAGGCGTCAATCAGTCGCAACTTGCCTAACACCGCTAACCAAATCCTGAAAGATTTTGGTCACGATGTTCAAGGAAAGCTACGTGAAGGTTTCGGTGACACTTCGTTGTTACCACACAATGCACCCTCTACAATTACAGGTAAAGGCGCAAACTCCCCGCTTGTTGACACTGGGGAAATGAAGTCTAAAGTCACATATAGAGTAGTCAAAAAATAATATTCAGATTAAAGCATAAACTTTACAGTTAAAACAGTTGACAATGTCTAAAAATTACTATAAGGTATCTCTTGTGGTCATGATTTTTTCAACGAGTAGTTACCTGATCAAAGTGGGGAGTGTGTGCTTACTCCCCCTTTCCTAAAAAGCCTCTCCAAAAGATACTTCAGAGAAAGTTTGGTCACTTTCAGTTTCTCCGTAGAGACTGACACTGTTTTGAGAGTTAGTGTCTTTCTCTGAAGCATCTTCAAACATTCTTGAGAAGTTTCCTTAACAAGTCTTTCATCGCAGTCTCAGCTAAGATGAAGAGTAAAATCCTGATTCGCAAAGTCTCAGGTGGGGAGTCGGATTGAGTACCCTCAGTCCACTTCTCAAGAATGTTTTCTCCAATCAAAAAAGACATCGCCTTTACAGGGCATGTCTATTTTTTTATCTCTGGAACATCCAAATGAACAAGCCTCTAAGCATCAACATGACGGACTTCCCGTCAGATGTGATTCAGAAGTGCGTCCAGCATCCTGAAACGCTTCTTACAACCCTCTATGAATTCGAACTGGCAAGAATTGGTAAACGTGATCTTGCCAGACAGAACGCTGTAAATCTTCTCGAAGAAGCACGTAAGCAAATCTTCCAGATCACCGGACAGACCGTCCTTTGAATCTTCACACTATGAGACTGTGACAATGACAAACCGTTTAATTGATCAAGAGATCAACCTTCCTACTGAATTCAAACTACCTCATCCCGCTGACCTTGCTGACTCACCATTCGAGCAACAAACAGCTTTAGAACAACGTGCTGTACGCATCCTGCGTGACCTGTCTACAAAGGCTTCAAATTCTCGTGAACGTCTGGAAGATGCTAAATCTAATGCTGATTATGTATCCATGCAGAAAGTTGACCAGATGATTGCTGGTGGTCAGGTTCCCGTATTACCTGGCGTGATCAGGGACACTGTACAGTCAGCTCCTGTGCTTGCTGAGAAGACAGCAATGTATGCTGAACAAGGGTTACAACTGGTCAAGATTCACGTACAGCCAACAAGCGCTATCACCTCGTTAACTACCCTGGTCTACATCGATCCCAAAGTAACCACGCTGGATGAAGTGAAATCTCAGATGTTCGCAGCGGCTAAATCTGACCTTGAGGTAGCTGTACGAGCTAAGCAGGCTACATATGATGACTGCAAATCCCTGATCGAGCGCTTCCATAAGCACTATCTCCAGCGCCAGAAGCAGATCAAACCGATGGCTGACCTGTTCAAAGAAGCAAAAGAGATCTGAGGTGATAGACAATGACAGATTTCTTCAAAGATCCCGCTTTTCGTGAGAGATGGCAAAAGATTCAGGAAGAAGACCCTGAAATTACTCTTCAGGACTTCATTCTGATTATCAATGGTCAGCAGCCTGAAGACAGGTTACTTACAGAATCACGCGAAGAAGCCAGACAACGACGTAAAGCAGAACGCAGAGCGGCAAGAGAAGACCTCGAAAACAGCAATGACCCTCTTACACTTTTAGTCATGGCTCGTCGTAAAGCTAACCCTCTCCCGAAAAAGCGTGAAGGTAAGTTCATCAGCTACAGGATTGCTGACTTCGACAACTCATACAGAAACGCTGATAACCGCATTATCCGCGACTCACTCACGAATATCTCCCTATGTTAATCCACCCCTGACAGGGTGTCTGTGTGGCGCTCTGTCCCTGTTATAAGGCTTCATACAATGACAAACCGTGATCACCTGTTCAAACCAGGTCAATCAGGCAATGTTAAAGGCCGTCCGAAAGGATCTGGCTCAAAATTCAAGGGTACTCTTACACAGCTTCGTCAGCTTGATGATCTGGATCTGACCCGTCAGTTTCTCCGCGCAGTGGTAACCAGTGACATCAAAATTCTTGAAAAATTAGGTATCACCGATGCACCAACCATTACAGCAAAGATCACGGCTGCAAAAGAACTTAACAAGGTAAACGCTGAGATTGCTGAAAAGGATGCAGAGTCCAAAGCACAGCAAACCCAAGTAAAGAATGGTGCCCCTGTTAGCCCACAATTCTCAAGAGTCGCTTCTATCAACACAGGTACAAAGTAATGTTTAACAACTCCGTTTCAAAAGAATTTAAAGACAAAGCAGGCGATACCGTTACGCTGAAAATCCAGCTTGTGCCTGGTAAAAAAGGGATCGCTCTTGCAAGTAAACTAATGGCTGTAGCTGGTGGTCTGTTCCAGTCTGAGCAGCAATTCTCTATTGCATCTGCTCTCATGGCAGTTAGTGACAAGATTGACTTCTTCGATGTCGCCTCTGTCGTATTAGAAGGAGCTGTTGTCCAGTCTGCTCAGTCAAACTATGAAGATTTCCCTCTGAATGCTGATAAGTTCTTTGCTGGTAACTATGGAATGTTCGTTGACATGCTGGCGTTTGCACTGGAGGCAAACTTCGGAAGTTTTTTCGAATCGCAAATGTTGGGTATGAAGACCCCAGCTTAAAGCTGAATTGGGGCAAAAACGCTACAGATCCTGAAGTCTTCAAACCTGCTCTTCAGGCATTTGACAGGATGAAGGACAAAATCGATCAGGTCGATATCTTCATTCTTAACATCTACAGCAACAAGGATTGTCGTGAATCGCTTACAGCGCTCTATGACATGACTTTCCCTGACCTCGTCAAACTGCATAGCTATCTCAGTTTCAAGTCATCCCTTACCACACTTCAGAAGCACGCTGAACACCTCAAACTTGAGCAGATTCAGAACACCAAATAATCCCCGTTTTACCCTACAAGGATCATCACAATGGCTGGTGATAAACAAGTTATTGAGTCTTTCAGTATTGACCTACTGTTGAACTCACCTAAATTTTTACAGCAGCTTCAAAGCGTGGAAAAGCGTGTTAATGAAGCTGCTCAGCGTATGGAAAAGCGTCTTGCTGGTGCTTTCAATTTGCGCAACAAAGGCGCTGCATTCGTGCAGAAAGACCTGAACCGTATTGTCAAAGCTACAGAGATCGCTGCAAAGCAGATGAATCGTAGTCTTACCGATGCGTTTAACGTGCGAGGTAACAACGGTAACTTTCGCCAGTGGGTGCAGAACGCTGAACGCTCAGCAGAACGTGTAACCACGGCTATTGACCGTGCTAATCGTCGTATGGGTGCTAATGGTGGTGCTCGTATCGGTGGCGCTGGTGGTGGTAACTCTGCACCTCGTTTGACATCTGAAGAACGTCTAAACCGTCAGTATCGTAACCGTATCGCTCGTATGGCTGATAACGTCCATGCTCAGTTTTACGGCTCCACTATGGAACGTCTACAGCGTGGTGGGCATACAGAACAGGTTAATCAGTTCCGTTCACAGATCCGTGACGCTTATCTTCGTAACCGTTCTTCTGGTGACACTACAGCATTCAGACGCGAGGTGAGGGAAGCTGCTCAAGCACAACGCATGTTCCTGAACAGTCAACGCTCATCAGCTTCGTCAACCGTTCGTCTTACAGGTGAAACGGAAGGGCTAATCGGTAAGTTCTCTGCACTTGCTGTAGGTATCCTTTCTGTACAGGCTGCTCTTGAGTATTTCAAACAGTCCCTTGTTGAAGGGAACGAGCGTACTCAAGCTGGGATCATGCTCGGTGCTGCTTACCAGGATAACGCACCTTCTATCACTCAACAGGTAAACAGCTACGCTGAGAAATTCGGTGTCAACAAGACACAAGCGCAACAGCAAGCAGCAATCTTGAGACAGACACTGCCAACCAGTCTGTTCAAAGATGAAGACATCCCGCGCCTTATGCAGACTGAAAGTATCTTTGGACATCAGACCGGAGCTAACAACGAGGCTATTGCGAGACTAAACTATGTAATGCCCCAGATTGCGAGTTCCAGCTCACTAATGGGACAAGATTGGCTTCAGGTAAGTAACAGTGTACCTGCTATCGTTCGCCCATTATTAGAACTCACCAAGACTAAGAACGTAGGCGAACTAAAGAAATACGCTAAGTCTATCTCTGGTGCAGAATTTGCCAAACTGATGATTCAAGCAATGGAAACGCTTGCTAATGACGCTAAGGTCACAGCAGCAGCGATGAACTCTATGCAAGCAAATATTGGGCGTTATCAGAACGCTGTGCAGGATGGTCAGGTTAAGTTCTTCAATGGCTACAGTGATGGTTTCAAGTCACTCCTACAGTCTCTCACTGGCTTCTTCAACGACAGTAACAGTAGCCTTGAAACGCTTGGTCGCGGTGCTGGTTATATCTTCGAAAACCTCGCAACAATGGTAGACAATATCGGTGTAATTGCCGTTCGTGCAACGGGGTATTTTAATGAGTTCAAACAGTCTGCTGACAACCTCTTCAAGAAACTACCAAAAGGTGTACAGGGTGGATTAGGTGACGTTGGTGACACAGCTACTCAGGCACTGACAGCATACGCTGCATATAAAACCTTAAGCGTAGTAGGTAGGAAATTCCTTAGCCTGTTCTCAGGTACAGCCGCTACAGTTGCTTCTACTGAGACTGCTACAGTTGCTGCTACAAGTGCTTTAAGTCGCTTGTCAGCATTCTTCACAGGCTCTCTCTTACCGTTCCTCGCAATGATCGAATTAGCTGCAAACGCTGACAAGTTGATCGGTACTGCTAACACCCTGCGTGAAAAGATGGGCTTTAGCGATACCAAAGGCTTCAGCGAAAGAGCAGAGTCACCTGATGCTTCCTGGTTAGACAAGCTGCTCGGTTATAACCCGTCTCAAATGTGGGATTGGTTCAAGTCAGGTATCGCTGATGCACCTGCTTTTCAGGGGAACTGGACAGGGGCTACTTCCTCAGCAGGCATTACACCATCTGTGCCTTTCATGCCTCCAATGCTTCAGCAACTCCCTCCCAACAAGATTGATGGGAGCATCAAGCTGACTATTCAGGACAGCAACGGGAAGGTCATGTCACAGGGTGTACTCAATCAAAGTAACGGGTTCAGCCTGTCCCTTGATGCTGGTTCGATGAATAACCCGTGGCAGGGTGACACAGACAACTATTCGTTTGATATTCCTCAACAATACTAATAAGGGCTTGTAAATGGCTACTCTATCGGGCTACCAGGTGCAGCCCTTAAACTTTTCGAACAAAGACGGGATTCTTTTCAGCCCAATGGATGACATGTCTGTTTTCCTGAATATGACATCTACAACTGAGATGAACTACAACACGACGGTGAACGTTACAACTTCACCAGTTATGTCGGGTGCAAACGTAGCTGATAACTTCAGCCGTCAGCCAAAGCGAATTGATATTTCTGGTGTCGTGGTGACCCAATACAGCGGGATCTTCTTCCTATCGCAAGATTCAGGCTCTGTTGAAGATTTCGTTACTACGGTTGAACTCTGGCGAGATCAGAAGCGCCTTGTGCACGTGATGTGTCAGGACGGGATCTCACTGGACAACTGTGTTATTGCGAACTTCTCAGCAAGAAAGGATAAGGCCATTTCCAATGGTCTCAACGTGGAGATGAGCTTCGTGCAGATCGACATCGTTAAGGAAGCAACTAAGACAACTGTGAACGGTGTCCATGCTGAGAACGTAAACGGTAGTAAGACTGGTGCTAAGACAAAAACAAAAGCGGTTGAAGGTCTGAAAAGTGCAGGTAAAGCATCTACGACAGAAACGCAGTCAACTTTAAACTGTAAGGCGCTGCTTGGGCAATCTGCTGACTGGCTCGATAAACACCAGAACGCATTATCAGCAAGAAACTCCTGTCAGCAGTCTGCTCAAAAGGGCGCTGCTCACGGTCAGTACATCTACACGTTCAGCCCATCAGAAGACGTCATGTCAGATGTTCGTAACAGCCTTAACTCACAGGGCGTTAATCAAAACATGAAGGAAGGGACACATTAATGAGCTATGAAATCAACGTGCCTTCCTCTGCATGGAGCACACAAACTGTGACGCTTGATGGCTCTCTTTTCCGTATCGAACTGAAGTACAAAGAGCGCACAGAACGCTGGTACATGACGCTTAAGGATAATACGGGTGTAGATATTTTGACGGAAAAGAAACTTGTAGATGGTCAGGTCATCACAGGTCTTTGGGATCTTCCTGGTGTACAAGGTGCTGTTACTGTCCAGCGTAACTACGGTACAGACGTTTACCCAACCTATGACACGCTTGGTGTAGGTAAGCAGTTTTCTCTGGTCTACCTGACAGAAGATGAGTACACGCTCTTACTACAGACTGAAGATAACTTTAACTATGTTGCGCGAGGTAACAGATAATGGCACAGGGCGTACCTCTTCGTGTTTATCAGGTCACAATTGGGACTGAAAGCGCAACGTTCAGCAATACTCCCGGACAACACAACTCGTCTCAGATGGATGCTGTGATCTTCAATAATATAAGGATGGAAGGGCAAGTATCCGTTGATAACAGTCCAACCACTACCAGTAGTGATGATGTTGAGTTTCGCTTCTATAACCTTAATAAGACAACTCGTCAGGCTTTGATGCAGGAGAACGCAACACTCATGCTCAAGGCTGGTTACGATACGTCATGGCAACGTGACTCAGAAGGTAACATCATCACTGAATATGACAGCCTACCTATCATTTTCATTGGCGGTATTGTTCACGCTTACACACGTAAAGATCCCAGCTCAAATGATGTGGTGACAGTGGTCAACTGTAGTTCTGACCAGAAGATCCGCAACATGACTAAGGTGTCAGTAGCATACAAACCAGGTACTACCAAAGCAGCGGTTATCAAAGATCTCGTTAAGCGACTTGGTTTCCCTGTCAGCCGTATGGAACTGGATAGTCTTGGTGACACAGCTTATTCATCTGGTAAATCTGTATTTGGTCAGCTTGATCATGCTCTTACACGTATCTGTAAGGAATGTGGGCTTCAGTACAGCATTCACAACGGTACGATCAGTATTCTTCGCTCAGATGATCAACCCGCTAAGGGAAGTGATACCAGTGTTGACGCCTGGCTATACACGCCAGCGCAGATCATGGAACTTGACGCTTACTTTGAGCAAAAATCTGTAAAGCTGATTGCTAAGAAAAGCAGTTCAAACCGTGGTAAAGCAAAGGTTAAAGAAACACCTGAAGACGAGTCAGTGACTACCAAGAATGGTATTCGTACAAAGACCCGCCACGGAATTATGATGAAGTCTCAGCTTAACGGTAATGTGAAGATGCATGACTTCGTTAAGCTGGATGGACTAAACGCGGTTATGCCTGATGGCTCTGATGGGGATCTGAAAGATGGTGTCTACCGTGCAATCAGAATCGATCATTCGATCAACTGGCCTGATGGTGAGTGGTCAACGGGTTTGAAACTGGTAGAGGTGCAGTGACATGGCCTAATCAAAATTTAGGGATCACTATTAGGTTTCTGCCCAATTAGGTGCGATACCTAAGTCACTGAAAATCCTTTGAAGTATAGAGAAATCTGTTGGCCAATAATTTTTCACAGTTGTTGGAAAGCGATAAGCAAGAAAATATGACAGAAAAATTATTGGTTGACGGAATTCAAAGAAATCACTTGTATCTTGATGGTGTTTAATTCTCTCTTTTAAAAAGTCAAAATCTTGATTTTCAAAGAATTTTACAAAATCCTCAACAGTGCACTTCCTAAGTAATGCTCGATTGCTGTCTACAAAGATTATCGCATTTCGATCATCAATGTTATCCACATTAACAATCTCAGAACGAGATGCATGACCGTTTAAGGTATTAAGCCAATTAGTGACATTAACACTCGCAGCTTCAAGTTCCTTTTTTGCATGGCATAAGAGGTCATCGGTAGTTTCCATTAGGGCCATGCCCTTAGCGAAATTACGCCTAATGCTTTGATCTACTTGTAGATTTGTTTTATAAATTGTATCGTGAGCCAGCTCTGCATATGCATGCTGTAGTAAGGTTCTCAACTGTACTTCACAGGGAGTACCTTCCTTTATAACTTGCCCATCAAATTCATGTTCATTACTTGCATACACAATATAGTGAACAGATTGATAGTCGAAGATACGCGCGTCCGATCCACGCCATTCATCGAACTCCTTATCCTTGGAAAATGTCCAATAGGGTAGTGACTCTACAATTTCTGTGAGTAATCTCAGTTGGTCTGTAAGAAGAACGACGAAGCGGATACCTGCTTTATCAGTGATTTCACGATATGGATCTTTGTATTTCCCTTTCTTCCTGAGAAAAGCCTTTGAAACTAAGGAATCTACAGTTTTAACACGTCCTGACGGCTTGATTTTGATGTATTCATCATAAACAGACTGTCTCTCAAGGCGTTGAAGAAGTTCGGCATCAATTTTTGAAATGACAAATTTTGACCATGCTTTGTACATAGCGCGTTCAGACTTGTAAAGTTCAATAAATTCATGCCGTTCCATTGTTACACCTGGTCAGTAAGGATACCCTTGATCTTGAGTGTGGTATGTTCGTCTGTTTCTTCAACTATGGAAACAGATTCGTCGAAAAGTTCCGCTGGGCCTGTGAGTTTGATTTTCGATGAGAAGTTCATTTTTCTGAACACCAGTTTACGCTTTATGATGCTTAAGTCCTTTTCAATAGCGGTCGTAGGAAATTGCTTCGCTGTCATGAAATGGCTGTAGTCGTCTCTGGCGTCTTCAGGCATGTATCGTGTAGCAAACTCGCTTACTTGTATAGTGACACTTTGATCGACTTTGAGGTAGGTATGAAGTGCTTGTTGAATCCCCAAACGTGACTCTGCATCCAACTCTGCCGAATTGATAAATTCGCTTGTCAGCTCATAAAAATCACGAGTTCGCTGTTTGCCATTCTGCGGTATTCTTAACCCAAGAAAGTTAGAATAGAAGTAGCGTGCGGCCTTCCGATCATCATTTGCTTTTATATTGTTATCAAAAACATAGGCTTCAAAATCATCTTTGACTCGTTCTGCTACCGGCAGCTTGCTACGAGAGATTTCAATAAATGCGCCTACCTTATAGAGCCGTGATTGAGGTGTAAGGATTAGGTTATCAAGATACTCAATTAAGACCTGCCCTTGATTAACTTTTTCAGAAAATCCCGCCTGTTGCTCTGCTTTAATGATGATGAGGCATCGCTTATTGCTAACACCAACAGTCCCTGAAATGACTACTAAGGTTCCGCCGGGCCAGCTTTTACTTGTATGAGCTTGGGTATGTAGCTCAGCTATTGTTGCCGAATTGGTTATAAAGTTTTCTTTACTGTCTTCAAGCAGGGTTACAACACTCCTGAAACAGCTTGCATCGCCGTCAAGTGCAATTTCCATTTGAAGGCTATGAGAACCATTTCCTAAAACTTTAGTAATCCTTTCTTCGAGTTTTTGCGAGCCTAATTCACCCAGCTCGGTTAGTACGGTACTTGTGACAGGATCTACACGGCCTTCATCGTTAGGCTTGTAGACGTTATGTAAAATGATCTTTTCGAACTTTAAGTTGCTGAAAGTTAGAGACATAATTTCTCCGCTGCCTATCCTTTGGAGCAAATAATTTTCATCTTGAGAGTTGATCAGTCGCAACAAGGATTTAGCATTACTGTGCATAGGTTAATAAATAAACAATTGATAAGTTTTTTTGCAGATTTGATTATATGTTTTTCGAAGTCAAAATCTATTACAAGTTAACTTGAATTCATCCTTGACTAAAAATGACAAGGGAATCAGTAACACTATGTCAAAGAAAAAATATTCTTTAAATTTTTGTTTAAGTTATTGTTTTTTTTGTTTTTTACTGAAAAAAGCATTTCAAGTACGAAAAAAACATGCATTGGTCATGGTGAGGTTAAGGATCGCCAGTTCCAGATTGCTGACTTCATAGGCTGCCCGCGCCGGATCGATAGCCTGCACAAAACAGACAGCATCAATAGTGACGTTGGCATTGTCTTTGGAGATGATCTCCTGAGAGGGAATATCCAGCACCCGTTCCATCATATTAATCTTATGGCCGACACGATCCATAAAGGGGACAACCAGGCTCAGGCCGGGCTGAAGCGTGCGGGTATAACGGCCAAAGCGTTCGACTGTCCACTGATAGCCTTGTGGAACAATTTTCACACCGGACCAGACGGTGACCAGGGCGACCAGGATAAGTACAGGAATGACGGTGAGCATATAACCTCCAGGTTGTCAGATGAACGGGCCAAATCGTTCGGCCCGTTTTCTGCTTACATCAGTAAAGCAGGGAATAAAGCTGACGGCGATAGCGTGCGGCAAGCGCATCGCCCGTGCCTAATGCCGCCAGAATCTCCTGCAACATTTTACGCGCCTGACCGTCAGCGGCGTTCAGATCACGCTTAATAACGTTGAACAGCAGTTCCAGTGCTTCTTCATTACGACCGACCTGATGCAGTTGCAGCGACAGTTTGGTCGCCAGTTCGGCGTTTTCCGGGTCAGTTTCCAGTTGGGATTGCAGTTGCTGAATTTCAGGTGTGTCAGCCGCCTGTTTCAGTAAATCGATCTGGGCGATCAGGCTCTGATAACGGGTGTCCTGATCCTGCAACGGCACGGCGTTGAGTACCGTTTCAGCCTCATCACTGCGGTTAAGGGTAATCAGCACCTCTGCCAGCAGAAAACCGATTTCGCTGTCTTTGTTGCTAAGCTGCCAGGCCTCTTTTAGCAGAGGTAATGCGTCGAGCGGTTTGCCTTCCTGCATCAGCGCCATGGCCTGCTGGGCTTTTAACTCTTCTTCGCGCGGCAGCACTTTTTCCAGCAGTGCGCGCACGGCGTCTTCCGGCTGTGGTCCCTGGAAACCGTCAACAGGCTGGCCGTTCTGGAACAGGTAAACCGTGGGGATGGAGCGCAACCCAAATTGGGACGCCACCCTTTGTTCTTTGTCACAGTCCAGTTTGGCAA
>Ga0308158_10001417_pt1 | contig 26042 bp, 18 predicted proteins | sample PhyBR2_FD_201038 | JGI IMG/M metagenome (GOLD analysis project Ga0308158, IMG submission 201038) | Phyllosphere microbial communities from UC Gill Tract Community Farm, Albany, California, United States - DLSLB.R2 | ecosystem: Host-associated > Plants > Phyllosphere > Unclassified | place: USA... | reverse complement strand
AATTAAAGATGAAAGCTTCAATCCTTCAATCGGTAAGAAATCAATCCTACTATTAAGTCTGCTAAAATTATTTCTGTTTTGACCACTGGATTCATAAATTCTGCCTAGTGGATTGTCATAATTGAAATTCCCAATATCACCAACAGAATCCCATGATCCGTCTTGATATCTGGTAGGTGAAGTAGGATTTCTTATTAAAGCCTGTCTGTAAGTGTAGCCGTTAAAACTGTAACCATCTCCGGTTGTTGTATAATTCCCACTTCTATTTTGATACCCCAAATTAAAACGAAGTTTATCATCCAGCATAGAATGATTGATATCTACACGCCCTGTATAAAGGTTATTATCTGATTTCAGGAAAATCCCCTCTAGTTTTCTAACATTGAAAGTAGCTAAGTAATTGGTTTTAGAATCACCTCCTCTAAAAGTAAGATTATGCGTGTGGCTAATTGGAGTTTGTGTTATAGCATTAAGCCAATTCGTATCATCCCCAAAATCATTATTTGCATTTCTTTTTCCGGCAGCAATTTGATTTCTATAATCCTGAGCACTAAGCATATTCAAACTTCTGCTTATTTGCTGTGTACTTAAAATAGCAGAGTAACTAATCGAACTTTTATAAGAACCAGATGCTCTTTTAGTAGTTATTAATATAACACCATTCGTTCCTCTGGTTCCATACATTGCTGCAGCTGAACCATCCTTAAGCACACTAATAGATTCAATATCCTGAGGAGGCACTGTCCCAAAGTCTCCCGGCACACCATCAATCAAAACAAGAGGATTGGCGTTTCCTCCAATAAGAGTACTACTTCCTCTTAACAAAACCTGAGTTCCGGCGGTTGGGTCTCCACTTGGTAATGAAATACTTAATCCTGCAACTTTCCCCTGAATAAGCTGTCCGGCATCACTAACACTACCTGTGTTAAAATCTTTAGACGACACTTTGGCTACCGCACTGGTTAGTTGCTCTTTTTTCTGGGTTCCATAACCCACCACCACTACTTCTTTTAAATCGGAGATATCTTCTTTCAAACTTATATTAATTGTTTTTTGGTTTGAAACTGCGATTTCTTTAGTAGTATATCCAATATAAGAAAAAAGCAAAATATCCGTTTCGGAAGCGGCAATAGTATAATTTCCGTCTAAATCTGTAGTTGTACTTTTATTGGTTTTCTTTACAAGTACAGTTGCTCCCGGTAGAGGAGCGCCCTGTTCATCAGTAATTTTACCTTTAACTACATTTTGCTGTACTAAAAACAAATTAGTGGATTCTTTTAGTCTTTCTGTTTTAGGAATGAACGAAATTGTTTTCCCTTCAATTATCCAGGTAATAGGTGTTTCTGCAACAGCTTGTTCCAGCACCTTCTCAATCGGTGCGCCTACAACGTTAATAGAAATTGGCTTAACATCTTTTAAGATAGCCATGTCATAGAAAAAAACATAATCAGTCTGATTTTTTATGACCGATATTACTTTTTTAAACGGAACATTCTTTCCTGAAAAAGTAATGGTTTGTGAGGACACTGCTGCTGAAACTTGAAAAGTTAGGGCAACAACTAAAATGGAGGTTAACTTCATAACTTTCCAGGCGTTAGTAATTGGCCAATGGTTTATTGGCTTGGTTTTTGGTAATAATTTCATACTTTTGGTAATGGTTTTTGGTTAATAATAAATTCTCCTTGCTTGGTTTATCTATCTGTTTTCCATCAACTGTTCCTTTTTAATTTTAGGAACAAGCCAGCAAATGCTACCAACATCTGCTGGCTTTTTTTATGGATAACAAATACATATTTTATAAAAAAGAGTTTCCCCGTTTTAATCTAAATTATGGCATCACTCTTAAAATATTTCCATCAATTTTAAAATGAACCTTATTCTTTTCTAAAATTTTTAATACTTGTGATAATTGTAAATTCCTTTGTATTTCTCCTTCAAAAGTTCTTGTAGACATTCCTTTTTCAAATACTACATCTACATCATACCAGCGACTTAGTTGTCTCAAAACCGTTTGAAGATTGGCATTTTCAAAATAGAAGACACCGTTTTTCCATCCCATCACTTCTTCTAAATTCACATTATCATTTACAGTAATAGCACCCGATTTTTGTTTTTGAGCCTGCTGTCCGGGTTTCAATAATACTTTTTTAGTTTTCTCAGTAATTAACACACTTCCTTCTAAAAGGGTGGTGTTTACACTGGCTTCATCATCATAAGCATTTATATTAAAATGAGTTCCTAATACGTTTACCTGCATACCATTGACAGCAACCCTAAAAGGTCTCTTTTTATCTTTGGCAACTTCAAAATAAGCTTCCCCCGTTAGGATTACTTTCCTTTCATTTGCAGCAAAAGAAGTTGGAAAAATAATTGACGAAGATGCGTTGAGCCATACTTTTGTACCGTCTGATAATTCCAGATTATATTGTCGAGCTCTGGGAGTGGTCATAGTATTATATGCTAATTGAGCATTCTTACTCGCTTTATATACCAGTCCGCCATTCTTCTTTGAAACAACAGTATTGTTTTGATTAGCCAATACTCCATTTCCAACGCTATCCAAAACAATTTTGGAACCATCAGAAAGCGTCAATATCGCTCCCGTTTTCCCCGGTTCTTTATCAGCTTTTTCTCTTGATACTACTGCCACTGGAGATTGATCTCTTTTTTGAAAGAAAACAAGAGATGCAATACCAATGGCTACTACAACACTTGCGGCCACAGCTATTTTCCTCCAGTTGAATAAGCTTATAACAGATGGCTCTTTAACCTTTGAAGAGTCCATTTTATTCCTAAGTTCATCCATGAATTTTTTAGTTGATTCAGGACTAACAGCAGGAATTTCTACTGAGTCATAATTTTCTCGAAGAATCGCATTCACTTCCTCCGAATATTGGGGATTATCCAACATCGAGAGTAGCATTGTTTTGCCTTCAGGAGTGATTTCTCCTGAAATAAACTGCTCCATAAGTTCTTTAAATACTTCTTTTTGATACATAAAATACAGGTTTTGGGGACGACATAAAAAGCCGTTCAATTATAAAGACGAGGTTTGACCACTAAAGTGGCAATGAAAAATGAAAAAAATTATTAAAAAAAAATAACCCTAATAAAATTAGGGCTAAAAGACTGATAATATAATGACTGTGTAAGTAATTCCTAAGAAAGTTTAAGGCCTGCAGTAAATGCCAGCGAACAGTTCTTGTAGCTATGCCTAATTTTTTACTGATATAGTCGGCGTTCCTTCCTTCCATGCGGCTTAACAGGAAAACAGAGCGTCTGGGTTCCGGCAAAAGTGCTGCTCCTTCGTTTAAAATTTTAACTAATTCTTCAAACTCATATTGTTCATCCGGTTTAAAAAATAACTCTTGTAGTTTTTGATCTTTCAGTGAATCTGTTTCTGTAAGTTTTTTTCTAATATGACTAATAATTAAATTACGGCTCACTATAAAAAGGTAATTTTCAAAACTATTTACTTCAGCTAATTTGTTTCGTTTTTCCCAAATCTGAATAAAAACATCTTGGGTTAATTCCTCAGCAATCGGATATGATTTCACAAAACTCAAAGCATGCTGTAGCACCTTCTGCCAGTATCTTTCAACCAGCCGGGTATAAGAAAGTTCATCACCAGATGCAATTCTCAATAAAAGAGCAGATTCATTTGAAGACATCAAATTAGAGTCCATACTATAGATTGGCGATTAATTTAGTGTAATAAGATTGAAGCAAACATAATTAAAATACCTCAGCTTACACAAAAATAAATTAGTAAGGACAATAATTACTGTTTGCATTCAACACACTTTAATAGAAATTCCCTTAAACAATTTGGAATATCTCCTATCAAACATCAAAAATAGCAACGAAAAATAAGGAGTCGGTGATTTTAAATAGAGTCTAAATACAATCCGGGAAATGTGTTTTAATAATATCCGCAAAGGCTTCGCGTGACAGCGGTTTGCTTTTGAAATCGGAAACCTCAGAAATTCCTTCGGCTCTGGTTTTATCATCAGGATTCAGCGAAGTGGTAAGCATAACAATAATGATTTTCCCCTTTTGAAATTCCTCCAATGCATGGTAAGCTTCAAGAAATTCCCAACCGTCCATTACCGGCATATTGATATCAAGTAAGGTTAACATTGGTTGTGGATACACATCCCCTGCCGATTCATACTTCCCTTTATTGGTAATAAAATCAAGAGCTTCCTTTCCATTTAAGACGGTTTGAATACGTTCTGCAATACCTGATTTTTTTATAATCATCTCATTAATAAAATTAGTCCCTTTATCATCATCAACTAATAATACGCAATTGAGTTTCTTTTTCATAATATTTAAAATTTTGGAATTGTGAAATTAAACGTACTTCCTTGTCCCAACGTTGATTCGGCCCAAATAACCCCGCAATGAAGGTCTATTATTTTTTTACAATGCGCTAAACCAATGCCTGTCCCCTCATATTCATCCCTATCGTGTAATCTTTTGAAGATAACAAAAAGCTTATGCATATCTTTTGGATCAATACCAATGGAATTATCCTGAACAGAAAAGAGCCAGTCATTTTCCTGCTCCTTGGCAAAAATTTTGATTTCCGGAATTACCTCCTTTTTTCTAAACTTTATCGCATTACTGATAAGATTCTGAAAAAGCTGTCTTAATTCAGTAGAATAACCCTTCAACTTAGGCAAATCACCCACAATTATTTTGGCATTACTTTCTGTAATCGTAACGGTTATATCCGTAAGCACCTCATCTACGAGTTGATTACAATCTACTTCAACCAACTCTTTTTTACGACCTATCCTGGAGTAATCTAAGAGTCCTTTGACCAATGCCTGCATGCGTCTGGAAGATTGGGAAATGAAATCAATATAGAGATTGCCATTTCCATCTAATGTGCCTGCAAATTCTTTTTCGAGTAATTCCGTAAAACTTACCAATGAACGCAAAGGCTCTTGTAAATCATGAGAAGTAATATAGGTAAACTGCTCCAACTCCTTATTTTGCTCTTTCAACTTTCGATTTTGCTCTGCTAGCATCGCTTCCCTTTTTAATAAGGTTTCTGTTCGCTCTCTTACCTTTTGCTCTAATTCGAAATTCATTTTTTGTATCTCTCTGGAACGCTTGATAATTTCAATTTCCATCTCATTTAGCTTTTTCTGCAAATCTTTCGTCCAACTTTTCGTTTTTAATTGTTCATTCTGTAAAATCATAAATTCAGTCACATCTTCTACACGATGCACAATACAATCCATTTCATTATTAGCATTCAGTATCGGGATGTTTACCGGACTCCAATAACGTTCTTCAAAAGTTCCATCGGGTCCCTGTACATCATAACGCTGGACCGCCATAACATGTCGTTTTTTCTCTTTTAATACCGAATGAAGCGATTTGGATAAATTAGATACTCCATCTGCCCGCTTGTCATCAGGATTATCAGGAAAGACTTCGAACAAATTACGACCTATCATTTCCTCTCTTTTTTTCATCGTTGCCTTTTCATAAGAGTCATTTAAGTCTAAAATGGTCAAGTCAGTCGATAAAATCAAAAATAAGCTTGGAGCTGATAAAAATATTTTCTGGAAATCAATCGTATGATCTTTCATAGCTTATACTATTTATACTTTTGTCTACAGTAGGCGCCAGAATAAAGACTTTCGAAATACGTCTTTATTTAAAACACAATTCCTTTCTTACTCTCAAATTTCAACATCCGCGAATTGAAATATGAAAGTAAAAAGAACTGTAACTTCTGTTAAGTTTGGGGATCTTAAGAAGTTTCCTGCTAAGATAAAACTTTTTATTGTAAATAACGCACTACTTTTTAATCAAAAAACAGTTTTTGTAAAACAAGAATTCTGATAAGCTTTTGAAGAAAAAAGCAAACAAACCACCAACACAAAGCCATTTTATTTTCTTAACACAAACAATTGATTACTACAAATTATAACCTTAACTATTATTTTTTCATTTTTTTTTTAATTGTCTAAAACTTTTTAAATAATCAAGGGTCTAATAGATTTTACAAGTTGTGATTGAAACATTTTTTCGAAAAAAATCAAATTGACTAATTATTGAATAACACTACCTACTATTAACAATTTAATCCCTTAAAAAATGAAAAAAATCTCTTTTATCGCGATCGCTTTATCATGCGCATTGTACAGCTGTTCAAATGACGGTACTGATTCTACCGACACCTCAACAACCGCATCGTTAACTTATGAAACAACTAGTGCTGCTACTTTGCCTACAACAATTAGCAGTTACGTAGCTAAGAACTATGCCGGATCTGCCATTTCAGAAGTAAATTTAAATTCAGACGGATCTTATACGGTATATGTTAATTCAGGAACCACAGCTAAAACTGTTACTAACATCAATGCTATTTTTAAACTTAATTTTACTGCCAAAGGACTTTTGTCCAGCTCTAGCTCAATTACTCCGGTAGCCATTAGTGATTTACAAGCAAGTATTGTAACCTACATCAATACAAACTATGCTGGTGCTACTATTAATTCGGCTCATTCAGAATCAGACGGTAGTTTTGATGTTTTAATCACAACTGCTGACAAAGTAAAAATGAAACTTAATTTCAGCAGCACAGGTGAATTTGTTTCGGCTCTTGAATTGAAAGCCAATGGAAATCACAGACATCAACATTCAGAAAGACACACTCGTATTGCTATTGCTGACTTAGCATCCAGCATTACCACATACATTAGTACCAATTATCCTGGATCAAAAACAGTGGCTGCTTTCTCTGAAACAGATGGAAGTATCGACGTGTTTGTAGTTACTGCAGATGGTGCCAAACTTAATTTGAATTTCACTTCCGATGGCACATTTGTATCTGTAAGCACTATTGATCCGTTCCATTTAAGAGAACATACTATTATAACTGCAGCAAATTTACCAACAGAAATCACTACCTATATAACAACAAATTATGCCGGTGCAACTATAACCGTAGGACATATCGAGCCTGATGGAAGTTATGAAGTATATATTATCACAGCAGCAAATGTGAAATTGAAACTAAACTTTTCTGCAACTTTTGCATTTGTTTCTGAAGAAACCAATTCTGACTTTGGTAACCACACTTCAATTCCTTTAACCGATTTGATTACTGCCATTAGCACTTATATCAATACTAATTATGCAGGTGCAGTTATCAACGGAGCTCACAGAGAAAAAGACGGTACCATTGAAGTTTATATCACAACTACTGACGCTAAACATTTAGAACTTGAGTTTTCTGCAGCAGGAGCATTCCTTAGCGTAGAAACGCACTAATAATCCCAAAGTCCATACAGGAAAATCAGTTAATAATGATCCTGTATGGACTTAATTAAAATTTTATTTTTAAATTGTAATTTTGAATTACTAATTGAATTTATAACCGTTGGCAAACGAATCTGATTTTATTGATCAATTAATTAGTGAAACTGATAGAGACATAGCTTTCAAAAAGCTATTGGATTTGTATCAGGTTAGATTATATTGGCATATTAGAAAATTAGTCATTACACACGAAAACGCTGATGATGTTTTACAAAATACTTTTATCAGAGTATACAAAAGCCTGGCAAATTTTTCCAGACAGTGTTCACTTTATACCTGGATGTATAAAATTGCCTATAATGAGTCTATCCGTTTTTTAGAACAAAATAAAAACAAACATTCCATCTCAATAGATGATGTAAATACAAAATACCTGAATAGTCTGTTAGAAGATACCTTTTTTGAAGGCGATGCATTGCAATTAAAACTTCAGACTGTTGTTTCGGAATTAAACTATAAGCAAAGACAGGTGTTTAATATGAAATATTATGATGACCTAAAATTTCGTGAAATTGCAACAATTTTAGAAATGAAAGAAGGAACGATAAAAACACTATATTATAATGCCGTGAAGTTTATTGAAAACAATATTGAACGATTGCTCGTAAAAAACGAAGAACCTTTCCAAAATACAGAAAACATCTAAGACAAATACTATGGAAACAAATGATAAAATAAACAGAATGAATGATGATGAATTAAACAAAATTCATTCGGATTCTTTAGGTCTTACTGTTCCTGAAAATTATTTTTCTGAATCTAAAAACAGAATATTGGATAAGGTATTAGCTGAAAAGGAACCTAAAACAATTCCTTTTTACAAGAAAACAACAACATGGCTTGTTGCAGCAACAGTAAGCTTACTTATCGGGTTAAGCGTTTGTAATAAATATGCCACTCAGGATGAACGAGAGATTTCAAATCAACTTACCGATAGCGTTGCTCAAATTGATAATGAAAATGCAGCTACGACTATTCAAAATAATAACAATCCAATACCCAATTATAATTTAACAGCCGAAAATGACATTCTTGTTTCTTCCTTATTTGTTGAAGATAAAGAAGTAGACGAATACATTACCAACTGTATTTTAGAAGACATATAGTACTTTTTATTAAACTTTTAATCTAATTTTGGGTCTATATAGAAAAACACCTAACTTAGTATTACAATAAAATTTCATAACATGAAACCAATAATTACAATAACAGTTTTTCTCTTTTTTATGGGAATGTTCACTGCAAGTGCACAAAAGAGTACTGTAATTGATAATTTCACTACTGAACAACAAAAACTTGTTAAGGAACAACGCGACTTAATAAAAGCCAACAGAGAAGCATTCAAAGCCTCACTTACAGCAGAACAACTTGCCATTTTAAAAGATGCCAGCTTAAACAAAGAACAAAAACAAGCTGCATTAATCTTAACATTTACCACAGTACAAAAAAACTTACTCAACGAAAACAGAGAAAACATTAAGGAATTAAAAAAAGATTTTAAAAATACCTTAACTAACGAACAACGACAACAAATCCACGAACAAAATGGTAATCGAATGAGGGATATGATGAGAGATTCCAGATATCGGGATATAAGACCTAAATAAATTTTTTATATTTTTATACTATTAAAGTAAGTGATTGAACTTTTCGGTCACTTATTTTTAATTTTATAGCTAAATGAAAAAACTCTTTTTACTTGCATTAATCCTCGCCTCTACTCTAAAAATTCATGCCCAAGAAGCAAGTCCGAAAGAACAGGAAACAGATGAAATTATTGATGGTCTATTAGAAAAAAATGAAGATATTGACGACCTCATCAAATCAATCTCTAAATTTCAATTGCTGTACATTTCAATGAACTATAACGACAAGACTTATTTTTCTGGTCGTGATATAGGAGTAAACCAATACAACCTAACCCCAAAAATCAGCTACCTTCATTCTTGCGGCATCTATGCAAGTATCTCAGGGATTTACTACAGCTCTTTTAATCCTAACTGGGATTTAACTACTGCAACATTAGGTTTTGGGAAAAATTTTGGCAAGCAAAAAACACTAAAATACAATTTCTCTTATTCGAGATATTTCTACAACAACAATCTTACTAATGCCTATACTAACATGCTTAACGCAGGTATAGCAGTTAGAAACAAGAAAAAAAACATTGGCACACAACTTTCAGTCTCTTATCTGTTTGGAAATGAAAATGGACTCCAAATTGCTTCTACCAATTATATTTTACTACACCTACTTAAAACAAAAAAAGCACAACTCGATTTTAAACCTCAGCTGAGTATTGTGGCAGGAAATCAAACCATCGAATTAGCAAGGACTTATTTCAATTTTGGAAATCCAATAACTGTCTATACCACTAATTCCACATTTGATTTGATCAACAGCCAGGTAAACATTCCCTTAGAATTCAATTACAAATCATTCGATTTTGAATTGGGTTATAATATCAATTTCCCCAATGCCTTAAAAGGCGAAACCAACTTAAAAAACACCAGCTATTTTAATTTTTCAGTGGCTTATTTGATTAATTTATAACCGAAAAATCCTAACTAATCCAAAGTTTGCTTTTAAACAGATTAAAACTCTGTTTTAAATGCTGGTTGAAACAGATAAAAATTATCAAAATGAGTAAACCGTAGCCTACCACAGCATAAATTTCCATATTCGTCAACAAAGCAGATTGTTTAGAAACAGTACTAAACACTTTTTTCATTGCAAGGACATTTGCATTATCAGCCGAATAACCTTTGGCAACAAAACTTTGGGTATATTTAGCTATCGTTTCCTGTGTTTCTGTACTGTTCTCGGTTACAAACTGACTGAATTTCAGAAAATGCTTTTTCTGTAAAAAAGCTACCGCATTTTGCATAATACAAAAACCGATGGTACTACCCCAAAATCTTCCGGCTACCCCAATAATTCCTGAAGAAGTAGCCATTTTTACGGGAACTGATGAAGTGGTAAACAAAATCAAAGGCACAAATAAAAGCCCCACTGCAATTCCTTGTAAAATATAAGGAATCACAATATCCGACAATGCAATATCAGGCACAAAAAGAAAGCTAAACCAAAAGTGAAAGATGGCCAAAAGCGAAAAACCAAGTATAAAAATATATTTCGTTGGCACCGATTTCATTAAAAAAAGAGCTGACAAAACCAGTCCGATTACATTTCCAAAACCATTGATATATTGTACTCCTGCCACACGCGATGGATCCCAATTCCAAATTGAAAACATCGCTCCATGACAAAGACTCAGTGTGGCTCTGCTGATATAAAAAAGAAAAAACAGCAAAAAACCCGTTCGCAAATTGGCATAACGAAAAACTTCAAAATTAAAACTGGGTCTTTTTACCGAAAGTTCTTTAAACACAAATAATCCGGCGGTAATTAAGGAAATCATTAATAGGAAAACCAATTGAAAAGAATCAAACCAGTATTTTTTTTCGGCATACACAAAAAAATAAGCTCCCGTTAATATTGAGGTCAGCACCAAGAAATAGCTAATCCAGTCAATTTGATACAAAGGGATTTTCTTTGTAATCCGATGTCCTCTAAAGGTAATCATGATCAATAAAACATTCAAAACCTGCAACGAACCTGAAACATACAACATGTATTTCCAATCGTAATTATCCAGAAACCAAACGGCGATATTCATTATAAAAGGAGTTGATAATAATAGCGCTCCATAATAAAAGGAAAACCCGATTATGATAGCGTTTTTAGAATGAAATCGCTCAATTAATAACTGTCTGATTGTAATTACAGGCAACGCCATCAATATTCCTTCGAGTACTCTTAAAAGCAAAAACACTGTAAAATTTGAAATATAAGCAGATGAAACTATAGTAACCGCAATTAACGAATACACCGCCATCAGATAATTCTTGGTAGGAAAAAAACTGGAGAACCTGCTTTCTATCAAAATTGTAGCGAGCAATGTTCCATAAGTTACGCACATAGCAAACTGCAAATCTTCGGGTTCAATATCCAGAAAACTCGCAGCATAAGTCACATTCGACGTATAAACCCCCAATAAAATCATCGAGTGCAACAGGCAAATAAATAAAATTATGATGATTGCCCAATTGGGAACCCATGATTTAAAAATACTTTTATCATCCATTTTAACTATGTTCAGCAATCACTTTTACATTCATTCCCGCTCTTAGAAAATCGGTTTTTGCATCATTTTCTTCGAGTTTAATTTTTACCGGAATTCGTTGTTCAATTTTCACAAAATTCCCTGTTGCATTGTCAGGCGGCAACATCGAAAATCGTGCACCACTGGCTGGCGAAATCGAACTAATGGTTCCCACAAAATCAGTTCCGTTAACCGCATCGGCTTCAACGTTCACTTTCTGCCCCACTTTTAAATATTGCAATTGGGTTTCCTTAAAATTGGCAGTAATCCATTTTTCCTTACTCACAATCGAAACCACAACCTGTCCTTCTTTTATCAATTGTCCGTTTTGAATTGTTTTTTTTCCAACCCAACCATCATAAGGTGCCACAATTACAGTGTACGAGAAAAACAGTGCCGCGTTATCCGCCAAGGCTTGTTTTGCCTGAATCACCGTTTGCACCGACGGCACATTGGCGGCAGCCTGCGAAGTACTTAGATTTGCCATTTGAATTCGGTTTTTCATTTCCTGATAATGCGCTTGGGCAGCTTCATAATCGGCATTTACTTTTTCTAATTGCTGTTCGGTTGCGGCATCTTCAGCTACCAAAGCTTTGTAACGTTGGTATTCCAGTTTCGTTTTCCAAAGATTAGTCTGAGCCGCCTTTAATTGCGATTCACCAATAGCCGTTGTACTGGCAGTAGTCACCACATTTCTTTCGGCAATCACTGTATTTTGTTTTGCCAAAGCAACATCGGCCAAAGCCGCATCCAGTTTAGATTTATACTCGCGATTATCAATAACTAACAAAGTATCGCCCTTGTGCACAAATTGATTTTCTTCGTAACGCACTTGCTGTACATACCCTGTAATTCTCGACATAATTGGGGTTACATATTGCTCTATTTGAGCGTCATTGGTTTCCTCGTTATTTGCGTTAAAAATATAAAACCAAATTCCTAGAGCAACACCACAAACTATAAGTGCTGTTGCTGTTAATTTTACAAAAACATGAAAAAATTGACCTGTTTTTTTACTTTTATTTGCCATCAGATGTATCCGTCTTTTTTATTATAATTTAAATTCTTCGTTCAATAAACCTGCCGTATGCAACAATTCATAATGTTTCATCGCTGCATCAATTCGGTTTGCTATTTTGGTATATTTTGCCTGTAATAAAGCGTTGTCAGCATCCACCATTTCGGTTATCAAAACCAATTGATTGAGGTATTTTAATTTTACAATTCGATAATTTTCCTCAGCCAGTTCTAATGCTTTATCGACTACTTTAAACTTTTCTGTCACTTCCTGATATTGGGTGTGATTTTTATACAACTCATCCTGTACCTGATCCTGAACCATTTTAGTTTGCATTTTCTGCCACTGCAATTTGGTGTTTGCCATTTGCACTTTAGTCTTATTTTTATACAATCCCGAAAGGTCAAAGCTCGCTTCAATTCCCACTTGGCCTAAACTGTATAAATAAGGATCCGGCGGAAAAAACATATAATTAGGATATTTCAGAGCATAATTCCCAAAGAAATTAATTCTGGGATAATAATTGCCTTTTGCCAGATTCAGTTGGGTTTTTCTAATATTGACTTCCTGACTTGCAATTCGCATTTCCTCATTTTGCAAAGCATGATGCATGTAAAAATCATAAGGATCAATTCCGTTTTCATCAATACTTGCCGTCGTATCGATAGTAATTTGCTGCTCTTCGGGCAGTTGTAGTAAGGTCTTGAAATTATGAAGCAAAATTTGAATGTTTTTAGAATTATTCAACGCACTCAATTCGCGATCAGAAAGCTGTAATTCAGCACGAAGGACTTCATTTTTAGTAAGCGTTCCGTGTTTTTGTAACGACTGTACTTCTTTTAATCGATTATGCTCTTCCTTAATATTCTCTTCAATAATTCCCTGTAATTCCATCAACTTATAAATCTCTAAATAAGTCGAAATCACCCCCAGCTGTACATCGTTCTCTACTTTCTCTTTTTGGATTTCAGTAATTTTACTTTGCTGTTTTGCCATTTCAATAGCATTATTGATTTTGTTTCCGGCATAAATGGGCACTTTAAAATTAGTTTTGATATCGTAAATTTCAGGGATAGAGTGCACCACTTCCTTACCTTTTAAAAAACCGTCTTTGAACTCGGTTAAATTGGTAATTCTCGAATAAACACCACCAATTTCAACATCGGGCAATCGAAGCTCTTTATTTTCCTTAATATTTTGTTCTGAAAGTTGAATCTCTAATTGAGATTTTCGAATGCTGATGTTGTTTTCTTTGGCAATTTCCAATGCCTCTTTAAGCGAAATAGGATGATTTTGCTGGGCTTTTAAAGTGGAAAACCCCAGAAAAATAAAGACAAAAATCATTTTTTCGAAAAATGATACTGTCAAACAAATTGATTTTTTAACTAACATGAATACTTCAAATAGATTGAAGTACAAAGTTCCTGCATTTTTTTGATGACTGATAATTTATAAAAGCCAACAACATATTCATTTCGGACATTTGTTGAAAAACCAAACCAACAATAAAAATCTAATTTTCAGTTAATTAAATAATTATTTGTTTTTCAGAATTTCATCTCCATTCAAATAATCCGAAGGACGCTGTCTTAAAATTTTATAGAAGGTATTGCTAAAAGTTGGTACGCTATTATAGCCTACTTCTTCGGCAATTTCCTTAACCGAAAGCTTTCTTTCCAGCAACAATTCAATTGCTTTTAGAATTCGTCGAATGGTATAATATTGAATAAAAGACATTGCCAAATCTTTTTGAAACAGCCGATACAAAGAGCGTTCACTATAGCCAAATTGAGCCGCCACATCAGCAAACAGAATGGTTTCTCCTAAATTATTTTCGATATACCGAAGAATTTTACCGAGTCTTTCGTCTTTAGCTTGCGGTAATTCCAAAGGCAGATTTGTTAAACAAATTTGAGGAAGAATGGCTTTGATAGCGCTGGCAATTACAAAATTGGGAGTTCCTTTTTTCAAATCGCCATTCCAGCGATTGGTAAAAAGCATCATCTGAAGCAATAAGTTATTGACCGGATAAATCCCTTCCGTTTGATAAAACAGCTCTTCATTAGCTTCTACCGGAAAATATAAATTTCGTATCATCACCTTCTCCGATTTTGGCTGAATGCTGTGTTCAATTCCACTGGGAATCCAGAGAAAATGACGCGCCGGTAAAAAATAGCTCTTGGTTTCGGTAGTTACAAAAACCACATCGCCCTCGGCATAAAGCAATTGTGCCTTATTGTGTTTGTGTGTTGGAACAAATAATTCCCCTAACAAATCATGATGGCAGTAAATGCTTGTTCTATCGACATCGACTTTATTAATGTAATATTTATCGACTTTAACGCCCGATTGTTCCATAACGATGTTTGAATCTATTTTTACAAATTTCCGCAAAGTTTTTCAATTCTACAGAAATCATCCCTACTAATAATATACAAAAGCCGTTTCAAAAATTAAATTTGAAACGGCTTTAAAAGTATTTTATACTTTGAATTAATTCATTAGAACAACAGCTCCATTACACGGAATTGTCACTTCTATTTCCTGATTCTTTTTCAGTTTTGCGGTTGTTACTTTTCCATTCAGTTGTGCATCATCACTGTATTGTTTCAATTCAGCTCCTGCCTTAATCATTGGCAATTTTATCTTGATTTTTAGTGTTTCTTTCTGAGCATTAATTCCAGCCACATACCATTTATCCCCATGACGACGGGCTAAAACGGCATATTTGCCGGGATAACCATCAATAAATTTAACTTCGTCCCAAGTGGTAGGCACTTCTTTCATAAAATCGATTGCCCATTTTGGAGCATCGGTTAAATTATTTGGTGCTAATGCAAAATGCTGTACGCCACTTTGAAACAAAACTGCCGTTGCCAAAGCATAAACATCAGAAGTCATACGTTTTGAACCTTTGTTTGGCGTATTGTTCTCATTATAAAATTTATTCAAAGCACTTCCGCCAAAATCCATGCTTCCCACCGTATTTCGGATAAAAGTGTGTAAAGTGGCACTAAAAGCTTCTGCATCGCAATATTTTTGACCAAAATAAAGATTCTCACTTGCTAACACTGCTTCGCTGGAAACATAGTTAGGAAACATTCTTTCCCAACCACGAGGCAAAGTAGTACCATGAAAAATAACTGCAATGCCATAATCATTGGCATCAAATAAAATATCTTCATACAGCTTCATCGTTTCCTGCTTGTCCCCACCAAAGAAATCGACTTTAATTCCGGTCACACCTATGCTTTTCATCCAAGCCATTTCTTTACGACGAAGAATAGCATTATTCATGATTCCTCTTGGCGTTTGTGGCGCATCATTCCAATGCCCGTTAGAATTATACCACAAGTAGAAACTAACTCCTTTTGTTGCGGCATACTTAGCTAATTCTTCAATTTTATCACGCCCTACCTGAGTGTCCCAGAGCGCATCCACTAAAAGGGTTTTGTATCCCAAATCGGCACTAAAATCAATATATCTTTTTTGCTCATCATAGTTCATACTTTTTTCCATACCAATGATCCAACTCCAGGTTCCCTTAGTATATTGGTATTTTTGAGAGGCTTTATAAAGCGGTTTTACCAAATCAAATGGGACTGTAGTTTCTACAATCGGAGCAAGTGTTGGTCCTACCGTAATAGTTCTCCACGGCGTTTCGCCAGGAAGTGCAATTGCCGGAGCTGATGTTCCGTTGCCATTATTTTCGCCTTCCATTGGAAAACCAATGGTATACAAACCTTTATCATGACCAATTAATCTGCTGGCACAATACTGACTGTCCACTCCTGTCTCAGAAATTAGAACCCAGCCATCATTTTTAACTTTAAAAAGACATGGGAAAGTATAGCCTTCTCCGGCACCATTTTGACCCAAAGCTGCATCTACAACATATGGGATTTCGTAACTGGGCATCGTTCTTTTCCATCCCGCCATAGCCTTACTTTGAGCCGATAGGAAACTAGTTGTTCCCTGTGGAAATAAGAATCCGGAAACTTCTTCTTTTACAACAGTAGTAAGTGCTTCTTTTTGAGGATATACTTTATATTTAAAAGCCACATCATTGTTACTAACTCTGAAAATAACATCAATCGCTGCTTTGTTGTCTTTGCTAAAAGAAAAAACAGCTTCATTGGCTACATAATGAACTTCGCTTTTCTTAATATTCGGCAATTGATAGGTTTCATCAATTTTATTCTGAGTGATTCTAGTACTCAATTCCAAGCCCGAACTAAAATCCCCAACATTCGTTTTTAATCCCAAAGGTGATGGTTCTAAAAACAATTTTCCATTATAGGAAACACTATAGCTTGGCGTTCCATTATTGACTGATAAGTTTACTGTAAGTTTTCCGTCAGGACTGGCTACAGATTGCTGCGCCTGTACATTGGCAACAAAAAAACCGAATAAAAAGAGATAAAAAAAGAACTTGAAATTGGCTAATTTCAAGTAGTTTAAAACTGAAATGGTCATTTTAAATTTATAATTTAAGGTTAGTAAACCCAAAAATACCAAATATTTATTGGTTTCAAAGCTATAAAGTGTAGATTTAACACTATTGATATTTTGGTTGTCAGGCTGAGTAGAGTCAAAGCTATTCATAAATAGAAAATTTGAGCTGACCAACTTTCTTTTTTTCTTGATCAAAAAAGAAACAAAAAAACATAAAAAAAGACAGCTTACACTGTCTCTTGATTATTTTAAAAAAATAGATTTTTTATGGCTGCAAAACATTATTCGATGACGCATATTTTTTTTGCCAGTCGGCATATTTATCCAATGCTTTCTGAGGCTCATAAGTATACCAGGAATAACCACTGCGGCGCTCTACACTAACCTCAGCCAGTGAATACAATAATTCACTATTTCGGTCAGAGAACAAAGGTTTATGGCTTCCTAACTCATAATAACGGGTCCAGATAGGCGGAGCTGTTGGATCGGTTACCACTCTAACATCGCGTTTCACGGTTTTGTATTTGGATTCGAATCCCTGTATTTCAAAAGACTCCGTTCTGGTGTTGTAAATTCTGGAATCGGCAAACCATTTTACAGCACTTTGTATCGCCTGAATGATTCTGTCATTTGGATTTTTTATTTTCATCAAAAACAAGACTACACCAACACTTTCAGCATTACAAATACTTGGCGGTTCAAATTTTCGTGCCCAGGCAGGCAACAACGTTTCCTCATCATGTTGTTGACACCAGGCGGTTAATCTTCCGTTATCATTGATTTGCATATTTAAAATACAATCAATTCCTTTATTGTAAGCCAGAGTAACTTTCGCTTTCGTTCCTTCATCTACAAAAGAAAAATTAGGATTATTATTGACTATCTTATCCAATAAATTGATAATTCCCATGTAAGCACCATCATTAAAAGTAATATGACGACTGTAATTTTTTTCTAACGGAAAATACTGCGGCCATCCGCCATTAGCATATTGCGCATCCATAACAAACTGAATTCCTTTTAAACAGGCTTCTTTGTATTTTTCAATTTTAGTGGCAGTATAAACCTGTGCTAAATAATAAATATGGGTATAAGTCGTTTCGTTGTCAAAAGTAGTATGCAAAATCGCTTTGGTAGAAGCTACTTTCTCTATTTGTTCGGACGTTAATATTGCCTTCATATCATAATTCTTTGGCCAGCCACCGTTAGCAAGTTGAAAAAGAATCATATTATCGGCAATTTTAGTATAATCAGAGTCCGAATATTTAGGCTGATTAGGAACCGGATTAATTAAGTTACTTTCATCTTTAATTCCGTACCAGTGTCTTTCGCTATCGCCAAATGGTTTGGTAGTTATAGCATCGTTCTTATCAGATTGAGCATTTACAAAAGTACCCGATAACGCAAATACCGTGAGCAATGCTAAATAATTTCTTTTTGTTGGGTTCATGGTTTATAATTTTGAGGGTTGGTTTTTTTTAGAGTATCCAAAACACATTTGGTTTAAATGCATTGGATAAAAAAATCTCCAAAATCAGGCGACTTTGGAGATTTTAGAATTTTATTTTCGATTACAATTTCACTGCTTTTTTAGGAACTGTTTCCCCAATGAATATTTTCTTAGATAAATTTGAAGAAGAAGTTAAATCTATATTTTGGCAACCTTCTCCATTAATCGTAACAGCTTTAGGAGAAGTCGAATTGATTTCAACATTTTTCAAAGAGCTGTTCTTTACATTATAAATTGTAAATACATTGCTGTCTTTTATATCAAATTTTGCATCGCTAATTTTGATTCCGTTTCCGTCAATAATAGTAACCCCTTTATCGGCTTTTGCAATTAAATTAGAAATAGAAATATTTTCAAGATTCATCTCAGGCAAACCTTGTAAAAATACCGCCTGTTGCGCTCCGGCAATTGTGATGTTATTCATCGAAATATTCTTAAACTGTGGTGTTTTTTCATCAACCGGAAGTGCTTTATTAGCAATCTTAGCTCCTCCTTCTTCCAAAGTTTCAGCTATTGATTTTCCACCATAATACAAATCGAATGAAATAGCCTGAGAAGGAATATCGGTCATATAAATATCCGAAATAAAGATGTTTTCAACAACTCCACCACGTCCTCGGTTACTTTTAAAACGTAATCCTACATCGGTTCCCATAAATGAACAATTCGATACATGCATGTTTTTCACACCGCTGGACATTTCACTTCCCACTGTCACACCACCATGTCCATGATAAACGATATTGTTTCTGATAATAATATTTTCACAAGGCTTTTTACGGTCACGACCGTCTTTATCTTTTCCTGATTTAATGCAAATAGCATCATCTCCCACATCAAAACTGGAGTTTTCTACCAATACATTTTTACAGGATTCTACATCCAATCCGTCACCATTTTGAGAAAACCAAGGATTGCGAACCGTTACATTGCGAACAATTAAATCCTCAATCATTAATGGGTGAATATTCCAAGCCGGAGAATTTTGGAATACCGGACCGTCAAATAAAACTCTTTTACTGTTTTGAATACTTACCAACACCGGACGAAGAAAATCGTGAATTTTTTCAAAATCTTCTTTAGTTTTTAAATCCAAACGCACATTTTGATCCGCACCTTCTGATGCATTCATAAAAACTTCTGATGGATACCAACTTGTTTGTGTTTTATTTACAACTCCGCCTGAAGCAACAAATTTTTTCCATTGACTTTCGGTAAGTTTCGCTTTTTTAACCTGTCTCCACACTTCTCCAGAGCCATCCCAAACTCCGCTTCCGGTAAAGGCAACATTCTCCAGATTTTTACCATAAATAGGCGAAATACAACGCCAGGTATTTAATCCTTCAAAACTGGTTTCAACTAATGGATACAAACTTTTATCCGGTGAAAACTTGATTAAAGCACCTCTTTCGGCATGCAATTCCAAATTACTTTTCAAAATAATCGGACCTGTTAACCAAATCCCGGCTGGGATAATTACTTTTCCTCCTCCTTTTTTGGACACAGCATCAATAGCATCAGCAAAAGCTTTGGTATTCAAAACATAGCCGCCATTCACCGCACCAAAATCTTTGATGTTTACTGAATTATTTGGGATTTTAGGCTCCTGAACTTTGTTCATCTTAAATTCTATTCCCGGATAGATTTCCTCAGAATTTGAATTTTGAGCGACACTGTTTTGCGCCCAGCCCGAAAGCATTATAGCAAAAACAGCAAATAAAAAATTCCTTGATTTATTTTTCATTCTTCTTTTTTTTAGAATTATTTTTTGATTATAACAATAAATGTAATCGATTGCCTTACAAATATATTTAAAATTAATTGATTTTAACTCAATAAGCATACCACTCTTTTAGATACTATATTGTTAAAATTTACAATCCAAAGAAAAACGGCTTTCTGATACCGTAATTTGAGAATTCATTTAAAAATCCGGAAAACAAAAAAGCCCTCTTTCCTTTTCAGAAAAGAGGGCTTCCTATTTTTTATTAGCAATTCTTAAAGTCGTTTAAAATTCATCAAAATTAATTCCCCATATCCCTAAAGGGCGTAATTTTGATGAATTTTCAAGAAATTTTCCACCCTTTTAGGGACGGGGAAGAAAATTTCTTATCAATAGCATCTTATTTAACAGCATTAATACTCAATGATGCGGTTTTTAATCCTTTTCCGCTAACGGTTAATTCCATAATTCCGGCTTCTTCAACTGATTGTAAGGTTACCACTAATTTTCCGCTGAACAGTTTCATCGTTGGCAAATGAAATTGTTCCAATGAAGTGGCATCTCCGTTACATGCGGCTCTGTATTTTCCTTTTCCTTTCACCTTAAATTGCAATTGATTGGTAGCAGTAGGACATGGAACCCCATTTTTATCCACTACTGAAACGGTAACGTATGATAAATCTTTGCCATCGGCCTGAATGGTATTTCTGTCGGCGTTAAGCACAATTTGATATGGATCTCCGGCAGTTTGGATTTGCTCTTCGGCAACTGCTTTTCCATCTTTATCAAAAGCAACTACTTTCACTGTTCCCGGCTCGTACTTCACATCCATCCACATCAAACGGTAACGATTTTGCGGTGTAGTGTTATTCTTCTTCTGGATTCCCATACTTTTTCCGTTTACAAAAAGCTCGGCACTATCGTAATTAGTATAAACAAAAACCGGTGTGGTTTGACCTTCACGTCCTTCCCAATTCCAATGCGGCAAAATATGCAAGGTCTCTTTTGCTGTATTCCAACGGCTTCTGTACAAATAGAATCGGTCTTTAGGTAAACCGGCCAAATCATTGATGCCAAAATAAGAACTACGGGAAGGCCATTTCTCATCATAAGGCGTTGGTTCGCCCAAATAATCAAAACCGGTCCAGACAAATTCGCCTATAACCCAAGGCTTGTCATCCTGTAACACAAAATCTTCATCAGGCACATTAGACCAGCTACAGGCTTCTAAATCATAAGAGGAACTTTGGAAATCAGGATATTGCTTGTCTTTTGCTTTTACCACCGGGAATTTATAAATCCCTCTGGAACTCACCGTCGAAGCTGTTTCAGAACCTAAAATAAATCCTTGCGGGAATTTTTTAAATGCTTCTTCGTATAAATGTACACGATAGTTCAAACCAGGAACATCTAACAAAGCTCCAAAACCGGATTCCATCGTTGCTTTTACCTGATCCATACCAACAGTAACCGGTCTAGTAGGATCCTCTCTGTGGAAAATTTCCTGTAACCATTTGGCACGTTTTACTCCAGCTTCACCGTGTTGATCCGGAACTTCATTTCCGGAACTCCACATCACGATACAAGGATGATTTCGGGTAGCATGAACTAAATTTACGATATCTTTCTCGGCATAGGCTTCAAAAAATCGGTTGTATCCATTCTTCACTTTTGGTTTTGCCCATTCGTCAAAACTTTCGGCTAAGAACATGAATCCCATTTCGTCACACAATTCCAGTTGTCCCAATGACGGCATATTGTGTGAACTTCGGATGGCATTACATCCCATGTCTTTTAAAATGGTCAATTGACGGCGTAAAGCTGCCTTATTTATTGCCGTTCCCAAAGGACCTAAATCGTGATGCAAGCAAACGCCTTTAAACTTTCTTACTTCTCCATTTAGACTAAAGCCTTTATTCGCTTCGTATTTTATCTCACGGATTCCAAAACGGGTTGTAACCTCATCCTTTAATTCGTCACCAACAAACCATTGCGAAACGGCTTTATACAAATACGGACTTTCGGGACTCCACAACTTTGGATTATCGACCCTGATATTTTGATCGAATTCAGTTCCGAATTTTGTAGTGGCTTTATCTGAACTTATTTTTTGTCCGTTGGCATCAAAAATAGTAGTTACTAAATAACCCTTTTCTCCTGTAGCCTTTGTTTTTACATTTACTTTGGCCACTTCCTTACTAATAAATGGCGTTGTAATAGAAGTTCCCCACTGATCAATGCTTTCCTTATTTTTGATTATCAAACTAACTTTTCGATACAAACCGGCACCCGGATACCAGCGCGAAGCAAACTCTTTATTACTTAATTTTACCGCCAATGTATTCTCACCTTCTTTTAAAAAGTCAGTAACATCAAAATAGAAATAGCTGTACCCATAAGCCCATTCACCTACTTTTTTACCGTTTAAATAAATTTGTGGTTCGCTCATGGCGCCTTCAAAAAGCAGAATCACTTTCTTATTTTTCTCGGCAGCTGAAATGTTAAATTTATTTCGGTACCAGCCTGTTCCTATATGAGGTAATGCCCCCGTTCTTCCCGTTTTTTCAGAAGCTGTTTTTTCACCATTTTGAACAATAGCTACTGTTTGTTTATCAACTTCCTTATCAAAAGGTCCGTAAATAGCCCAATCATGCGGCACGGTTACTTTTTGCCATTTCGAATCATTAAAATTCGTTTGGGAAGCGTTTTCAAAATCTCCTTTTTGGAACTTCCAATTACTTTCCAATTCCCTCACTATTCGCACCTGAGCAAAGGAAATTGGTATGCTTATAAAAAAGATTAAAAAGAAAAATCTAAACTGTGTCATCTTAGTTTTTAGTATTTGGTTGGTTATGGATTATAAAAAAACGATAAAAATAGCTACTTTCTAATTGTAAATCAAAATAAGGGATTAAGTTATTTTTCATTTTACTTTATATCATTAAAAGTAGGTATTGTCTTTCTTAATGAAATAATATTAACTTAGTGAAAAATTTAAACAGATCATGGAAAGAAAGCATTTCATAAAATCACTATTATTATTTAGTGTACCATTATTAACATTTCCAAGCAACACAATACATTTTCTTTCAGAAACAAAAAGTAACTTTAAGAGAATCTATTCTAACAACTTAATGAAGAACGAATTTTTTAAATTCTTAAAAAATATTTTCAATCTATTTCCGGAAAATGATTTACACCAGCTCATCACAAAAGTAACTATTAAAAAAAATAATGATAAAGAAATCTATATTGAAACACAATCTAGACTAGAGGAAATCACCCCATTTCATAGTGCTTTTAGTCATCAGTTACCATCACTTTTCAAACAAAAAGAGGAAATGGCAAAACAAACCGTAACCTTACTTGGCAAAGGTTCTGTTTTCAATGGATATTTAGAAATTGGTTCCTCTGGAAGATACCTGGATTATCTGGAAGAAGAATGCACAATTAAAGGAAAAAGGTATTATGCTGACGGAAAAGAACCCGGTTATTCCCTTACTGAAATGATAGATCGAGGGCAAATAACTATTGGAGCAAAATATATTCCTTTGGCAAATTATCACACAAAATATTCTGAATTAATTCCAAAAAACAGTCTGGATTTAGTAACTGTATATATTGGTTTTCATCATTGTCCAATCGATTTACGAATCCCTTTTATTTCATCAATACGTGATACTCTTCGCGTTGGCGGAAAATTAATCTTACGAGATCATGACTGTAAAACAGAAGATCAAAAAACATTGGTTGCTTTAGCACATGATGTATTTAATATGGGAACCAAACAAACATGGGAATACAATGAAAATGAAATACGTAACTTTTATTCATTGGATTTCATCTGTTCTTTTGTTGAAAAAATTGGATTTAAATTTGACAAACGAACCCTTTTCCAAGAAGGAGATCCTACCAAAAATGCCTTAATGTTATTCACTAAAATATAATTAATTCCTTCTAATGAAAAAGATAATAAACGGAATTAAATTCCTTATTTATAAACTATTGCATTTTTTCAAATTCAGTTACTCTATTTTAAAAAAAAGCATAAAATTTATCCACAGGAAAAAACGATACGCACTCCCTTTTTATAGTTTTATTGGTTATTTACTTTTAGTTTTTATTCTTATAAAAATTTCTGGTGATTCCAACTTCAAAGAAAAACTGCCGAACAAGCGTATAAATGATGTAACAACAATTAACCCTATCCAAATTGACAAAGAAATACAACCACATTCAATCAAAGAAATAATCCAGGCTATTCAATCAACTACTGGTCCAATTTCTATAGGGGGAGGACGCTACAGTATGGGTGGTCAAATAGGTTATGAAAACAGTTTGCATATTGACATGCGTCAATTCAATAAAATATTAAATATCGATACAAAAAACAAACAAGTCACAGTTCAACCAGGTATTGTTTGGAGAGATTTACAAAAAGCTATTGATCCATACAATCTATCTGTAAAGATTATGCAAACCTATGCCAACTTTACTGTTGGAGGATCGATTTCTGTAAATTGTCACGGTCGATATATTGGCCATGGACCTATTATTTCTTCGGTATTACAATTAAAAATAATAACGGCCTCGGGTAAAATAATAACGGCCAACAGAAAAACAAATACTGACATTTTTAATGCTGTCATTGGTGGTTATGGAGGTATCGGTGTTATTGTAGAAGCGACACTACAACTTGAAGATAATGTAAAGGTGGAACGCCAAACCAAATTAGTTAGTGTCGAAAAATACAATGCTTTTTTCGATAAAAACATTAGAAATAATAAGAATGTGGTATTTCAAAATGGTGACTTGTATCCTCCAAATTATGATGTAATCAACAACGTGGCGTGGGTAAAAACAAACAAAAAACTAACGGATACAACGCGGGTAACTCCTGAAAATCAGAATTACTGGTTCGAACCCAAATTAATCGAAATAATCTCATGGGGAAGTTTTGGTAAATGGATGAGACGCAAAATAGTTGACCCTATTGTCTATAGTTCCGAAAAAGTTGTTTGGAGAAATAAAGAAGCTAGTTATGATGTTTTCGAACTAGAACCTTCTTCACGAGAGGAACAAACGTATGTATTACAAGAATATTTTATTCCTGTTAAAAACATACAATCGTTCATTCCAAAAATGAAAACAATCTTTAATAAGTATGATGCAAACATCATTAATGTTTCATTACGACATGCTTACCCAGACAAAGAATCTTATTTATCCTGGGCAAGAGAAGAAGTTTTTGCTTTTGTAATTTACTACAAACAAGGCACTGACGCCGAATCAAAAAGTATAGTAAAGAAATGGACAGTAGAAATGACCGACGCTATCTTAAGCGAAAATGGCTCTTGGTATCTCCCATATCAACCCCATGCTTCCATTGAACAATTTCATCAAGGCTTTCCTAATTTTGACAAATATTTTGAAATAAAAAACAGATTAGATTCTTTACATCGATTCACCAATAAGCTACTGGACAAATACAATCCTTATATTCAAAAAACAATAGAAAAGGAAAGAGATAACATAAAAGGCTATTACAGAGACGAAGAACAAACAATACTGACTGTTCCCGAATGGTATTTAGTATTCAATCCTAAAGAATACGCAGATTATCTTGAAAAAGGAAATAATCCTTCTGATTTCCCTTTTTATGCCTCTATCAATGAATATTGGAAACTTTATGATAGGTCTATTCAACTTGTATCTGATGCCTATCCTGAAAATAAAGAATACAATACGATGCTAAAAGTCATAGGTGTCAGTATCACTTTAGAATATACTGCAAAAATTTTATACGAAAATACTATTGGTAGAG
>Ga0308158_10001415_pt1 | contig 26073 bp, 23 predicted proteins | sample PhyBR2_FD_201038 | JGI IMG/M metagenome (GOLD analysis project Ga0308158, IMG submission 201038) | Phyllosphere microbial communities from UC Gill Tract Community Farm, Albany, California, United States - DLSLB.R2 | ecosystem: Host-associated > Plants > Phyllosphere > Unclassified | place: USA... | reverse complement strand
GCCCGCGGCCCTGTTCCAGGCGGAAAAGAGCACCATGCCTGCCACCTCCGGATACACTCGAAAGCAGCCGGCTGAACTGCCGGACTCACTCGAACGTTGCGTCGATCCTTAGAATCCGCCGCCCCTTTACCGGCAGTTTTGCGGGCGGGCTTCACGGGCGGGCCTTCGCGCGGCGGCACCCAGGCCTCTGACCGACCGTGGGTATTCGGCGGCTTTGACCTTCAGACGGGTCCGAGGTGTCCTCGAAGTTGATTCAGACCATCCCGGATCCTCGACTTGATGGTAGGTAGCGGTTTTGAGAGTCTTTCGGCGACCTCGCGGTAGGTGAGGGAGCCGAAGTAGGCTAGGACGATCGCTTCACGTTGCAACGGCGATAGTGCTGCAAGTGAGTCCGTGAGTTGCAGCATTTCCGTTCGGTCCATAAACGAGGCTGCGACCTCGTCGTAGGGCCGGGTCCAGGACGCGGCGGCCCATCGTGCGTTGCGGGTGTTGCTGCTTTGATGCGAACGAACCTTGTCCACAGCTTTGCGGTGGGCGATCGTCAACAGCCAAGTGGTCGGGCTACCTTTTGCAGGATCGTAGGTTGCCGCGTCACGCCACACCACAATGAAGACCTCCTGGGCTACTTCCTCGGCGAGGCCAGGATCCAGGACCACTCGGCGCGCCAGCCCAAAAACCCGAGGTGAGGTGCGCCCGTAAAACTCTGTGAAGGCCTCCTGACTGCCCTGTCCGGTAGCCCGCAGTAATCCGATGAGATTCGTGTCGTGGTCTTCGGGAGCGGGAGTATCGCTGTGGACGGCACCGCTACCCTGCGGCGCAGCGGTGCCGTCCAGGGTAGATCGAGTGAGGTCCACGTGGCTATCCGTGATGTCGGTGCGTTTGCCCAGGACATTACAAAGTCCAGACGGTGGATCTTCGATGAAAGTAGTCAGGACAATCACGACTCCGTTGGGAAGCGACAGGAACAATCGTAAGAATACATATAACTAGTCTGTCTAGCTAGTTTTCGGAGTGAAATTTCTCCATTTCACCGGGGGGTACGATCCACAGCCGCCCGGCACAGGATCGACTTACGGGCGCTGTGGCCTTTTCACACGGGTAGTGAATTGGAGTTGGATGCTCTTGAGCTCGGCGCGTGGAAGCACGGCCGTCACGACGCCGCCGGTTGCTAGTTGGGCGCCGACGCCGTAGACGAACGGGTCCGTATCAACCTCCGCACCGGGCACACCGACTCCATTGATGACGATTCTGGCCTGACTGTTGACCACCCGACCGGTTATTGGGGGTGCGTGTTGGTCCCAAGGTTTGCTGCCCGGCCAAATCTCCTGCCGGTACTGATTCATGAGGATGGCACGTGTAAACGGGACCACGTTTTCGGGTGTCAATGCTCCACTGAGGGAGCCTCCCCCGGGACGCCCGGGGTTGGCCGCGGCCGGATCAGCCCAGGTTTTCCTTGAGCAGCGCGCGGTGTTCGACGGCGGCGGTGGAGTGAAGCGCACGGCCCGCCTCAGTAAGTTCCAGGAACAGCGAGCGGCGGTCCTCTTCGCAGGTCTGCCGGGACACCAAGCCCGCCTTTTCCAAGCGGTCCACCACTTTGGAGACAGCACTTTGCGTCATGGGGGTCCGCTCCCCCAGGGACTTCATGCGGCACGACGACTCTTCGCTCTCGGCCACGAGGTCAAGGATTTCGAACTCATTGAGGCCGATGTCGAATTTGGCTTCCAGGGCGCGGTCGATTGCTCCTGCGGTTCGGAAGTAGGAGCTCTGGATGTCGCGCCACTGCTCGACCAGTTCACGGTCTTCCAGCTGGCGGTCACGCGTCGTTGCCATGCCCCGATTCTAGTTCATGAACCAGTTAAAATCCACGTCATAAGATTCCGCGTCATATTCCTTGTCATTGAATGACGTGTCATATAGATTGATCGCATGACCTCACCCACCACCCTCAAAACCTCTGCCGAGCCGCCCTTGGTTTCAGCTGTTCGCTGGACCCGGGCCCAATGGCTCCTGTTGATGGTCGTCTGCACCGTCCTGGCCTTGGACGGGCTGGACGTATCCATGGTTGGCGTCGCGCTTCCATCCATCGGACAAGAACTCCACCTCGGAACCGATTCGCTGCAGTGGATCGTCTCTGCCTACGTCCTTGGTTACGGCAGCCTGCTGCTCCTTGGTGGCCGACTCGCGGACCTGCTGGGCCGCCGTCGAATCTTCCTCATCGCATTGACGGTGTTCGCCGCAGCGTCGCTCCTTGGCGGCCTGGTGGACGACCCCGCCGTCCTGATCGCCACGCGTTTCGTAAAGGGTCTCGCAGCGGCCTTCACCGCACCTACCGGATTCTCGATCATCACCACAAACTTTGCCGAAGGACGCGAGCGCAACAAGGCGCTGTCCATCTTCACAACGTTCGGAGCCAGCGGATTCTCGCTGGGACTGGTGGTCGGCGGCCTGATGACCAGCCTCAGCTGGCGCTGGACCTTCCTGGTCTCCGTCCCGATCGCCGTCGTCGTGGTCCTGCTGGGTATCAAATTCATCCCCAAGGACAAGCCGTCCGCCGAAAACAGCGGACACGACATCTGGGGTGCGGTGACGCTGGCACTGGGCATGCTCGGCCTTGTGTACACCTTGGTTTCAGCACCGGAGCAGGGCTGGGGATCTGTGGCAACAATCGCCGGGTTCGCAGTTTCTGTCGCCGTGCTGGCAGCCTTTGCAATCATTGAAAACAAAGTCAAGCATCCGCTGATCCGTTTCGGCATCCTGAAGGAAGGCTGGGTAGCAAGGGCCAACCTCAGCGCTGTGGGACTGTTCGGGTCCTACCTGAGCTTCCAGTTCATCGTCACCATGTTCCTGCAGTCCGTCCTCGGCTGGACACCGTTGGGTATGGCGCTGGCCCTGCTGCCGGCCGGCCTTCTGGTGGCCACCAGCGCACCATTTGCGGACCGGCTCATTGAAAAGTTCGGGGCCACACAGCTGATCCTCACCGGTCTTACCGCCCTCGGCCTGGGTTACGTCCTCTTCCTCCGCGTGGGCACAACTCCGAACTACGCCCTGGACATCCTGCCCTCGGTGGTCCTGCTGGGCGTCGGCTTTGCCCTGGCCTTCCCTTCCATCAACGTCCAGGCCACAGCCGGGATCAAGGACTCCGAACAGGGACTCGCTGCGGGCCTGATCCAAACGAGCACCCAGGTTGGGGCGGCGCTGGTCCTCGCCGTCACCACCGCATTGGTCAGCGGTCACGGCCAGGCCGCGGGAACAGTCAGCGCCCAAGCCATGCTGGAACAGTACCGTCCGGGACTCATCCTCAGTGCCGCCGTCGCAATTGCCGCCCTGCTGGTGGCCGCAGCGCCTTCTCGTCGTCGCGTCCGCCCCTAACCCGGAGTTTTTGTACAGCTAATGCCCTTATGAGCCCTTCATAAGGGCATTAGCTGTACAGCAACTCCCTCTGTACGGTCTGGCGAATCTGCGGTCTCATGGGATGCATGAGGAATTACCTCACTGAGTACCGCCACGAATTGCAGCGCACGTTCACCGGCACGTCGGGGACGCCGCCTGAGTGGGTGCCGCGCCTGGCGGAAGGGAACGACGCCGGCTATCACCTCCCGGGCTCGGCCGTCTGGGCGGTTCACGGCCACGTCGCCACCATCGTGGCAGGCATCCGGGTCCTGCTGATGCAGGCCCTCCACCCCGGCGCGCTGGCCGGAGTGTATGAGCACTCGGGTTTCCAGAAGGACCCCTTGGGTCGCCTGGCTAACACGGTCCGGTGGATCTTCACCGTGACCTACGGATCCACCGAAGCGGCCGAGTCCGCAACCGCCGTGGTGCGCAGGATCCACGAACGCGTCCGTGGGACCTACGTGGACGGGCTCGGCGTCCAACGACCGTACGCGGCCAATGATCCCGAACTCCTCCGCTGGGTCCACGTCACCTACGCCGACTCGTTCCTCACGGCCAACCGCATTTGGGGTGCTGCCATCCCGGGCGGGGCCGACGCCTACGTCCGCGAATGGGCTGCGGCAGGCCGACTCATCGGCGTTCAGGATCCGCCGCTCACCGAAGCGCAGGTCCGTGACGAGCTGGAGGGTTGGTACGCCTCTGGCATCCTCCGGGCGGATGACCGCCTGGCAGAGACTGTCTCGTTCATTCAGCACCCTCCCCTGAGCCCGCTCCTCAAGCCCGGGTACCGCATACTGTTCGCGGCCGCCGTCGCAAGCCTTGAACCGAAGTACAGGGAACTGCTGGGGCTCCAGCGAGCCCGGCTGGGCTTCGTCCCGCTGCCGGTCATCACGGCGGCGAGGGTGGTGCTGGGCATGGTCCGGCTCGCTCTGGGATCACACGGCCCCAGCGAACAGGCGGCGCGGCAAAGACTGCAACGTCTCGGCTACGCCGCCTGACATCACCCAGGGGCGAGCTCTCACCCTTTGGGGCACCCGCGAAATGCAGAAAGCCAACCCCTCAGCGGGACCTCACCTTGTGTGAGGTTCGCCGAGGGGTTGGCTTTCAACCTTTTACGGGCATTTATTGTGCCGAGAGCTCACCCCTCGGCACCTGAACTAGATCAGGTGATCCGACAGGTGGTTCGGGGTGCCGAAGCGGTGGGCCGTGATGGACACCGCCTGCTCGCGGAGGAACGGCAGCATCTCGATCCGTCCGGCCTGGGTCACGGCGCCGTGGTACACCGCGACGTCGGGACGGCCACCCATCGCTGCGCTCAGCGCGGAGAAGTCGCCACCGATCAAGCGGATCCGGCCGGCGTCGAAGTTGGCCGCACGGCCCAGCCACGCGGCGTCGTCCTCGATCCGCACGTTGACGCCCAGACCGGCGAAAGCGGTCACCACAGCGTCAGGAAGTGCGACGGCGGAGCTCACCGTGAGCTTCGAGCCCGCCACTGCACCGGCTGCCACAACGCGGATCAGCTCAGCGAGCCGTTCGCCTTCGGAGAGGCGGATGGTCACGGGCAGGGACCGGTAACGGAAGACGTTGCGCTCTGCGGTCAGTGCGGAGACGTCCTTGCAGGTGCCGAACTCGGATTCCCAGGCTGCTGCGTCGCTGAAGAGTGCCTTCTGGAGGGTCTCGTATTCCTCGGCGGTCACGTCAGCGGACTTGGCTGCAGCGAGGAGCTGGGCGGCAGCACCCTGAAGGACGGTGCCCCGCTGGCCCTTGGCCTCGGCTGGAACCCACGAGCCGAGCCCGATCAGGTAGTTCGGTCCGCCGGCCTTGGTTCCTGCACCGACGGCCGACTTCTTCCAGCCACCGAACGGCTGGCGCTGCACAATCGCACCGGTGATGCCGCGGTTGACGTACAGGTTTCCGGCCTGGATCTTGTCCAGCCAGACACCCATTTCAGCTGAGTCCAGGGAGTGCAGGCCGGCGGTGAGGCCGTACTCGATCTCGTTCTGGATGGCGATGGCTTCTTCGAGGGTTTCAGCGGTCATGACACCCAGCACAGGGCCGAAGAACTCGGTCAGGTGGAAGTAGGAGCCACGCTTGACGCCCGAACGGATGCCCGGGGACCACAAGCGGCCGGTCTCGTCGAGGCGCTCGGGCTTGATGGCCCAGGTTTCGCCGTCGCCCAAGGTGGTGAGGGCGTTCAGGAGCTTGCCGTTGGCGGGCTCGATGATCGGCCCCATCTGCGTGGTGGCGTTCTCCGGGTAGCCAACAGTCAAGGAGCGCGCGGCGTCGATCAGCTGGTTGTGGAAGCGGGCGCTCTTCGCGACCGAGCCCACCAGGATCACCAGGGATGCGGCCGAGCACTTCTGTCCGGCGTGGCCGAACGCCGAGTACACGACATCCTTGGCTGCGAGGTCAAGATCGGCGCTTGGGGTGACGATGATGGCGTTCTTGCCGGAGGTCTCGGCGAGCAGCGGCAGGTCCTGGCGGAAGGAGCGGAACAGCTCAGCGGTTTCATAGCCACCGGTGAGGATCACACGGTCAACGCTCGGGTGCGAGACCAGCTGGGTTCCCAGTTCACGCTCTTCGAGCTGCACCATCGCCAGAACTTCACGCGGCACACCGGCTTCCCACAGCGCATCCACCATGACCGAACCGGACCGGCGGGCCTGCTTTGCAGGCTTGATCACGACGGCGGAACCTGAGGCGAGCGCTGCGAGCGTCGAGCCTGCGGGGATCGCCACCGGGAAGTTCCACGGTGGTGTCACCACGGTGAGGTTCGCTGGGACGAATGTGGCGCCGTCGACCGTTTCCAGGTCCTTGGCGCGCTCGGCGTAGTAGTGCGCGAAGTCGATTGCTTCGCTGACCTCGGGGTCGCCCTGGTCGATGGTCTTGCCGGTTTCGGAAGCCATGACCTCCAGGAGTTCGGCGCGTCGGGCCTCAAGGACTTCACCGGCGCGGTGCAGGATGGCTGCCCGCTCGGCGGCGGGACGGGCGCCCCAGGCCTTCCCGGCGTCAACGGCGGAGGCAATGATCTGCTCGAGTTCGGCGGCGTCGGAAACCTTGGTGGATTCGACGATCTTGTTCCCGGCCGTGGATCCCGGGATGCGCTTGAGGATGTCGCGGCCCCAGGCACGGTTTGCCGGGAGTGCCGGGTCGGTGTCAGGGGTGTTGCGGAAGCCCTCGGTGGGGGCGGGTTCGGCCGGAAGGCGGCGGTCCTGCTGGCGGTTGGGCCCTGGAACTTCACTCTTCATGTTGGCCAGTGAGCTCAGGAAGCGCTGCTGCTCGCGCTTGAAGAGACTCTCATTTTCACTGAGTTCGAAGACCGCGGACATGAAGTTTTCCTGGCTCGCACCCTCTTCGAGGCGGCGGATCAGGTAGGCGATGGCGACGTCGAACTCGCCCGGGTGGACCACCGGTGTGTAGAGCAGGAGGCTGCCGACATCCTTGCGGACCGCGGTGGCCTGGCCTGTTGCCATGCCCAGGAGCATTTCAAACTCGATGCCCTCGGTAACCCCGCGCTGCTTGGCCAGGAGCCAGGCGAAGGCAACATCGAAGAGGTTGTGACCGGCGACGCCGATGCGGACGGCGTCAACGCGCTCCGGGGTGAGGGCGTAGTTGATGACGTTCTTGTAGCTGGTGTCCGAGTCCTGCTTGGTGCCCCAGGTAGCCAGCGGCCAGTCGTGCAGCGAGGCTTCAACCTGCTCCATGGGGAGGTTGGCACCCTTGACGACGCGGACCTTGATGGGTGCGCCACCTTCGGCGCGACGGGCGGAGGCCCACTCCTGCAGTTCCTGCATGGCACCAAGTGCGTCAGGCAGGTAGGCCTGGAGGACAATGCCGGCTTCCAGGTTCTTGAACTCCGGCATGTCCAGGATGCGCTTGAACACCGCGATGGTCATGCTGAGGTCCTTGTATTCCTCCATGTCCAGGTTGATGAACTTGGGCTTGGGGAAGGACGCTGCGAGGCGGTAGAGCGGGGTGAGCTTCTCAACGACGTGGTCGACGGCTTCGTCGAAGGCCCACGGGGAGTGCGGAGCAACTGTGGAGGATTCCTTGATGGAGACGTAGTCAACGTCTTCGCGGGCCAGCAGCTTCAGGGTGCCTTCCAGACGACGCTGGGCTTCGTGCTCGCCCAGGACGGCTTCGCCGAGGAGGTTCACGTTCAGGTGCACGCCGTCCTGGCGGATCTTGGCGATGGCCGGACCGAGCTTGGCGTCGGTGGCGTCAACGATCAAGTGGCCCACCATCTCGCGGAGCACGCGGCGGGCGATCGGGATGACAATCTGCGGCAGGATCGGGGCCATGACGCCACCCACCCGGACAGCGCTGCGCATGTACCAGGGAAGGAACTTGGGAACCTTCGGGGCGAGCTCGGCGAGTTTACGGCCGGCGACCGACAGATCCTCGGGGCGGATGACGCCGTCGACGAATCCAACCGTGAAGTCAAGGCCGTTCGGGTCCTTCAGGACGCCGGCGAGGCGCTGTGCGGAGACGTCCACGGGGATCTTGCCGGCTTCAGTCAACCAGTGGCGGACCAAAGCAATGGCTTCCTGGGCCAGAGCATCGAACTGCCCCGATTCCTCGGTGCGCGGGGCGGTGGCATCCGGGAGGGTGCTGGTCATGGGGGCTCCTTCTGAGACGGAGAAGTTTGTTTGTTTCCATCAGTATGGATCTACAATCTCATTAGGAAAAGCGATCTTTTCTGACGAATATTGATTACCCATCCCGAACCTTTGGAGGCCGCCTTGCTGGATGTCCGCAGGCTGCGTTTGCTGCACGAGCTGAAGATCCGCGGGACCCTGGCCGAGGTCGCCGACGCGATGCAATACAGCCCTTCATCGGTATCCCAGCAATTGACGCTCTTGGAGAAGGAAGCCGGGGTGGAACTGCTGCGCAAGGCGGGCCGCCGGGTCCAGTTGACGCCCCAGGCCGAGATCCTCGTGGCACACACTGCGGCGCTGCTGGAGACCCTGGAACGGGCGGAAACCGAGCTTGCTGCATCCCTGTCCATGGTGACCGGGACCGTGCGCCTGGCCGTGTTCCAGTCCGCAGCACTGGCGCTGCTGCCCGATTTCCTGAGCATTATGCGCCGGGAGTACCCGGAAGTGCGCGTGGAAATGACCCAGCGCGAGCCCGAGACCGCCCTCTACGAAACGTGGGCCCGCGACTTCGATCTGGTGGTAGCCGAGCAATACCCCGGCCATGCCGCGCCGCACCACAGCGGACTGGACCGGGTCACGCTGACCAGCGATGCCATCCGGCTGGCCACTCCCCCGGTCGGGCTGGGCGGCGAAACAGTTGCGACCCTGGCCGACACGGCCTCGATGCCGTGGGTCATGGAACCCCGTGGTGCCGCTTCAAGGCACTGGGCCGAGCAGGCGTGCCGCTCCGCAGGCTTCGAACCGGACGTGCGCTACGAAACGGCCGACCTCCAGGCGCAGATCCGGCTCATCGAGTCCGGAAATGCCGTGGCCCTCATGCCGGACCTCGTCTGGACCGGGCGAAGCAGGACGGTCCAACTCCTGGATCTTCCGGGCCTGCCGAAACGGACCGTGTTCACCTCCACCAGGACAGCCGGCAGAATCCACCCGGCCACGGCAGCGTGCCGCGAGGTACTGGAACGCGTAGCGGCAACCCAGCAGCAGGACGCCGAACAACAGGCGGACGCAGGCTAGCCAGGCTCAGCCGCCGCGTCCAGGGAACGCAAAAGGCCCCGGTCCACTGGACCGGGGCCAAACGCGGAGAATGGGGGATTTGAACCCCCGAGGGCGTTAACCCAACACGCGTTCCAGGCGTGCGCCATAGGCCGCTAGGCGAATTCTCCTTGCTTCCGATTCGAAAGCAGATACTACTGTACCTGAGAATTTCGGCATCGTGTAATCGGGCCGAATCGCCCCTTTTGCCCAGCCAGGGGAGCACGCCGCTTAACGGAAAAATGGACGCCCCCAACGCGCCCATTCTTGCGGCACAACCGTTGAGCTACCGGGTCCGGCCCCTCGCCCCCAGGCCCCGCAGCTCACAACCTTGAGATTGCCCCAATCGGTGTACATACCCATGGTCCGCTGCCACCCCTTCTTTTGCAATGGTTGAGACCGCTTTGTAGCCTAATTTGCTGACAAGATGTCCCCATGACGCAGCTTCATGCCTTGGTGGTCTACGTGCCCGAGTCGCATCTCGAAGAGGTCCTGCTGGCCATCGGCGACGCCGGCGCGGGACGGATAGGCGACTACTCCCACTGTTTCTACACATCCCCGGGCACAGGCCGGTTCACTCCCCAGCCCGGCGCGCAGCCCTTCGTGGGAGCGGTCGGCATCGAGGAGCAGGTGCCCGAAACCCGGGTTGAGTGCGTCGTTGAGGAGGCAGCGCTCGACGGCGTGGTGCTGGCCCTGCGGGCGGCGCACCCTTACGAGGAACCGGCCTTCATGACGTGGCCGGTGAACGGCTGGCGGTGACCCAACCACCCGCCGTCGAGCGTTATCCACAGCCGTCCGCACCGATTCGAACCCCGAACCAAGTTCGGGTAAGCTTATCGACGGCCCCTCATGTGGCGTCATCCTGTTGAACTCCCCCAGGACCGGAAGGTAGCAAGGGTAGATGGGCTCTGGCGGGTGCATGAGGGGTCACTTACTTTAACTGTCAGTCCCTATAGGTAGGTTTCACTTGTGACTGTTACAACTGCCCTGTATCGAAGGTATCGCCCGGACTCTTTCGCGGACGTTATCGGGCAGGAACACGTCACAGAGCCCCTGATGACGGCACTCCGGAAGAACCGCGTGAACCACGCCTACCTCTTCTCCGGTCCGCGCGGCTGCGGCAAGACCACCTCCGCGCGCATCCTGGCACGCTGCCTGAACTGCGCCGAAGGCCCCACTGACACGCCTTGCGGCAAGTGCCCCAGCTGCATCGAACTTGCCCGCGGCGGCTCGGGCTCCTTGGACGTCATCGAGATCGACGCCGCCAGCCACGGTGGCGTGGACGATGCCCGCGATCTCCGTGAGCGCGCCACGTTCGCCCCGGTCCGGGACCGCTACAAGATTTTCATCATCGACGAGGCCCACATGGTCACGTCTGCCGGCTTCAACGCTCTGCTGAAGATCGTGGAGGAGCCGCCGGAACACATCAAGTTCATCTTCGCCACCACGGAGCCGGACAAGGTCATCGGCACCATCCGCTCCCGCACGCACCACTACCCCTTCCGGTTGGTGCCACCCGAGCCGCTGATGCACTACCTTGAGCTGCTCTGCCAGCAGGAGAACGTTCCTGTTGCCCCCGGCGTGCTCTCGCTCGTTATCCGCGCTGGCGGGGGTTCCGTCCGGGACACCCTTTCGGTGCTCGATCAGCTCATGGCCGGCGCAGGCCCTAACGGCCTGGACTACGAACTCGCCGTGGCGCTGCTCGGCTACACCCACGCTTCGTTGCTGGATGACATCGTCGACGCCGTCGCTGCCGCCGACGCCGCCACCGTTTTCCGCGCCGTGGACCGCGTAATCCAGACCGGCCACGACCCCCGGCGCTTCGTCGAGGACCTGCTGGAGCGCTTCCGCGACCTCATCATCGTGCAGGCGATGCCCGAAAGCGCCCAGGCCATCCTTCGAGGAATGCCCGCCGATCAGATCGCCCGCATGCGCAACCAGGCAACCAACCTGGGCGCGGCTGAGCTGTCCCGGGCCGCGGACGTCACCAACACCGCGCTCACGGAGATGACGGGCGCAACCTCGCCCCGGCTCCACCTTGAGCTGCTGTGTGCGCGCATCCTGCTCCCCAGCGCTGAACAAACCGAGCGTGGTATCGCCGCGCGCATCGATCGCGTGGAACGTCGCCTGAACTACGCGGGCGACGGCGGAACACCGGCTGTTGCTGCCGGCGCGCCTACAGCTGCGGCTGCTTCGGCTGTTCCGCCGGCGGCCGCGCCCGTTACACAGTCGGCCCCGGCCCACACGGCTTCTCCCGCACCTGCAACTGAGCCCGCAGCAGTCGAGCAGGTCCCTGCGGCTTCAGTCCCTGCCGTTCCCGAACCGTCCACCGCAGCTGGTCCGCGCGATGCCATCTCAGCACCGCGGGTGTCCACCAACGATTGGCCCGTCGAGGAACGTGCGGCTTCCGGTCGCGCTGGCCAGGCCGCTGCGGCCCCGTCTGCTCCGAGTGCTGAGGCTGCTCCGACCCCGGTGCAAACCCCGCAGCCTGAGCCTGTCCAGGCATCTGCTTCCGCAGCGCCGCAGACCCAGCCATCACAAGCAACGCCCCCGGCAGCGCCGTCGCAACCAGTGCCGTCTCAGGCGATGCCCTCTCAGGCAGTGCCGCAGGCACAGCCGTCCCCGGCCGCATCTCAGGCACCTGCGTCAGCGCCGCAGCCTACGGCTGCCCCGGTTCCGAATGCCGGAGGCAGCGGGGACGTCGAGGCCCTTCGCCGGGCATGGCCGGATGTGCTCCAAACGCTGACCAAGATCAAGCGCAGCACGTGGGCCCTCGTTGAGCCCAACGCCCAAGTTGCCCAGTTCGACGGCCAGGTGCTGACCCTCGCGTTCACCACCGGCGGCCTTGCTGGTGCCTTTGGACGCGCAGACCACTCCGAGAACCTACGCCAGGCAATCCACAAGACCATCGGCATCGACTGCCAGATCGTCGCAGTGGCCGGCGGCAACAGTTCAGCGAGCTCTGAGCCAAACCCAAAAGCGCCTACTAGCCGGGAGAGTCCGGCTGCTTCAACGCCAACGGCTGCCCCGGCACCGGCTCCGGTGTCTTCGGTCGACTCGGCGTGGGGCCTCGCTCCAGCCACCCCTGCCTCGGGGACCGTTCCATCGGCCGGCGCTCACGCGGGCACAGTTGCGTCCTCGGTGCCATCCCGTGCAGCTGATGTGGCTCCTGCAGAGCAGCCCCAGCCACCGGCGACCCCCGTCCCGGCAGCAGCATCAGTTCCTGCCACTGCGGCGCCGGCTCAGGCAACCAGCCCGACTCCGGCTTCTGCTCCCGCTCCAGCTACAACACCGACACCGACACGACCACCGGCCCCCGCTCAGGCTGCGCCTGTGCCTGTGCCTGCCGTCGTCGAGACCGCTCCCTCCTCCGCCGGAGAGTACTCCTACCCTGACGACGACTGGGGTCCGCCCCTGGACGAGGACGCCCCTCCACTGGAGGAAGAGCCGCCGGCTGATTGGGAGCCACCGTACGGCCATCAGGGAGAACCCCGGAGCTACCCACAAGCAGCCTCCGCCTCCTCTGCCGCCCCAACACCTGCACCAGCACCAGCACCAGCACCAGCAAGCGCGCCCACACGCACAGCCGCGCCTCAAGCCACCCCGGCACACGCCTCCTCGGATGACCCGTGGTCCCGCGCGGTGGAACAAGCTCCGGGCACGTGGGTGGTCGGCACGGAATCCAACGTCGTCAAAAACCCGCAGGCAGCAGAAGAAACCGTCGCTCCAGCAGCGGACACCCCGGACTATGAGCCGGCCGCGGCACAGGTCCCGGAGCCGGCCCCCGCCGCATCGTACGGTCACCCAACCAACGCCGAAGAGAACCCAAGCTCCAGCTGGGACGTCGCACCGGCGTCGAACTGGCCTGGAACTCAGGCGCCCAGCGCGGCCGTTTCGGGTGCACCGGCCGCCGGCAGCATCCCCACGTGGCCGTCGTTGGCGACCCAACCTGAGGAAGCACGCGGTTCCGTCGCCACGCTCGAGGACGACGCGCCGTCGGGCAATCCGAACGGACGCCAGAGCCTGTACCAACGGCTCACTAACAGCCCCGAAGCCCAGGCAGGACGTGTGCAGGCGCCTGTTCGGGCGCAGGCAGCGCCGGCCGCCGCGCCGGAGGACATTCCCAGTCCCGAGGACGAAACCATCGAAGAGTCGAGGGTCTTTGGGCGGGCTGCGGTGGAGCGTATTCTGGGCGGAAAGCTGATCGAAGAGCGCGCCTTGGACGGTTCTCCCCTGCAAACCCGCTGATCCCGGCATTGATTTCAAACAAACGAGGACATTGTGTACGAAGGTGCAGTTCAAGAGCTGATTGACGAGCTCGGCCGGCTTCCCGGCGTGGGCCCCAAGTCAGCGCAGCGCCTGGCGTTCCACATCCTGGAGGCCGACCCCGAGGACATGAAACGCCTGGTCACGGCTATCACCACGGTCAAGGAACGGGTGAAGTTCTGCTCCGTCTGCTTCAACGTCACCGAGCAGGAAACATGCAACATCTGCCGTGATCCCCGTCGGGATCCTTCGGTGATCTGTGTGGTCGAAGAGTCCAAGGATGTGCTGGCTGTGGAACGGACACGTTCCTTCCGCGGCCGATACCACGTACTGGGCGGCGCCATCAATCCCATTGCAGGCATCGGCCCCGAGCAGCTGCGCATCCGCGAGCTCCTGACGCGGCTCAACGACGGCGCCATCCAGGAAATCATCATCGCCACAGACCCCAACCTGGAAGGTGAGGCCACGGCCACCTACCTGGCCCGCATGCTCAAATCCATCGGGATCACGGTGACGCGGCTGGCGTCCGGCTTGCCCGTCGGCGGAGACCTTGAGTATGCCGATGAGGTCACGCTGGGACGCGCCTTCGAAGGCCGGCGCAACGCCCTGTTGTAATCTCGCAACCACAACATCAATCGTGATTGGGGTCCCGTGCGAGAACTTGTCTACTACGTTGCCGTCAGCCTGGACGGCTACATTGCCGGTCCGGGAGGCGAGTTCGACGCTTTTCCCGTGGAGGGCGATCATATGGCCGCCCAGAATGAACGCTTTGCCGATGCCATCCCCACGGTCATTGCCGATGCCATGGGCATCGAGCGCACCGGAACCATGTTCGACACCGTAGTGATGGGTTGGAACACGTACGCCGTCGGACTGCCGGTAGGCATGACAAGCCCGTACCAACACCTCCGCCAAGTGGTGTTCTCACGGACAAAATCCGAGGCTGACATCCCGGGCGAACATCCCAACCTGACGTTGACCTCCGAGGACCCCGTAGAGGTGGTGCGACGGTTGAAGTCGGAGCCTGGCCGGTCGATCTGGCTCTGTGGTGGCGGAGAGCTGGCCACACAGCTGGCCGATGAAATCGACAGGCTCGTGCTCAAACGCAGCCCGCTGCTCTTTGGCGACGGGATTCCGCTCTTTGCACCCGGCACCTACCAGCCACGTGCTTTCGACGAGGCAGGCACCACGGCATTCGACTCGGGCGTCGTGATCTCCGAATACGTGCGGCGGAAGATCTAGCCGGAAACCGAATCAGTCGTCACCCGTCGGGAGGCCAGCCAGCGGCCTGCAGCAAGCACCACCGCGGCGAGCAGGCCCTGCAGGAACAACCCCGTGAGAGCCACCGGCACCGCGGGTGCCAGGCCGTCGCTGGAGACCCCGCCGAGACACGGGACTTCCCTCGCAGGCCCGTCAGCCGCGAACTGGAGCCCGGACAAAACCCAGGCTACGTCGTTGTCCGGCGGAACAAACTCCGCCCCGACGCTGGCTAGCAACAAGGCCGGGTGCGACGCCGCCAACCACGCCACCCTGTCCGTGTGTGCCACTTCCACCTGGTGCAAGCTGCCAACACACTCGTAGGCAGTGATTCTCCCGGCGTCGTCGCGCTCCACATTCACGGGGACTGAAGCGCTGGCAAGGTCCGTGGTGCCGGGCAGCAGGAGAACGGTGAGGGCTACATTTCCTGCGCAGAAAAAGGCCGCCAGCACGGAGGCCAGGGCGACGCCCGGGACGGTAGCAGCGAAGCAAGCACGCGAACCGGCCCCCATGAGCCCGAACACAGCCACTTCAAGGACCACCACGACGACGGCGGCACCGGCCAGCGCGAGAGGCCCGCCGCTGCTGATGCCCAGCATGAGCAAAAACGGCAACGCCACCACAGCCAGAGCCAGCCCCCGCAGAGCCCCTGCCAGAAGCATCACCAGGACGCTTTCATGGACGTGCCGGAATCCCCAGACGACACCGAGCACGGCTGCCGGGAAACCAAGGAATACCGCCATAATCACGAAGGTGGCCGCGGGCATCGCGTTCTCGATCCAACCATTCCGCAGAGCCCAGGCGACCAGTCCTGCAGCCGTTCCCCCGGCAAGGGCCACCCCTGAACAGCACGAGAGCCAAAACAGCCACGATGAAAAGGACTTCCGGGCATCCCGCCAGGCGATTCCGACGGCGTTCTTGAAGGCTGCGTTCTTGTAGCCGGCGTCGCGTGGTGGATTGGAACCATGGCCGGACTGCCCGGTACGGGGCTGGTCATCAACCAACCCACCCCCGATGACCTCATACTCGGGCTCATTCCAGCCGTCATCACGGCCTGGATGGTCAGGGACGCCGGCCATTGCCACACGCAATCCTCATGATGTGGATGGTACGCCGGGCGGACCGGCACCGACATCCATTCCGGGGAGAAGGTGGCACCATGGAGAGATGGTCCCCATTCCCGGTTTCCCCCGTTCCAAGCGTCCGCACCGCATCCCTCCCGCGCCTGGACAGGAATCGGTGTGGGACTATCCGCGGCCGCCGCAGGTCGAGGCCCGTTCGGAGCGGATCGTGGTGCGGCTGGGTGGCCATGTCATTGCTGACACCGTGGATTCAGTGCGGGTACTGGAGACAAGTCATCCGCCCGTCTACTACCTGCCGTTCGATGCCTTTGCGCCCGGGGTGCTCGTCCCCGTGGACGGCGCCACCTTCTGCGAATACAAGGGCATGGCCGGGTATTTCGATGTCGCGGCAGGCGGGATGGTGGCTTCCCGTGCCGGATGGACCTACCCGGAACCCAGCCGCGGTTTCGAAGCACTGCGGACCCGGGTGGCCCTCTACCCCGGCCGGATGGACTCCTGCGAGGTGGACGGCGAGCAGGTAACGCCCCAGGACGGGAACTTCTATGGCGGCTGGATTACGCGGAACATCGTGGGTCCTTTCAAGGGCGCTCCGGACACTGCCGGGCGGTGAGCTCCCCCGGCCGCTGTTTGTGTGGCCGCCATATGGTCACAATTCCTGCCAGCACTCCACGCGGCGATAAACTGGGCAAATAAGCTACGCAGGCGTGCTCCAATTTTGGAATCCAGCATGCCGCGTTCGAACCCTATTGATGCAGTGAGGGTGCGCGCATGACTATGCCCACTACCGAAGTGAAGATCGAAGAGCTCTCCAACGAGGCTGCCATTACCAAGCAGCTGATCGTTCAAAAGTTCGGCGGCTCCTCGGTTGCCGATGCCGATGGCATCAAGCGGGTCGCACAGCGCGTCGTGGATGCGCAGAAGGCCGGCAACGAGGTCGTGGTGGTTGTCTCCGCAATGGGTGATACCACCGATGAACTCCTGGACCTCGCCGCCCAGGTGACGGACTCCGCACCTGCCCGCGAGATGGACATGCTGTTGTCCGCCGGCGAGCGGATTTCCATGGCCCTCCTTGCCATGGCCATTAACAAGTTCGGTGCCTCGGCGCAGTCCTTCACGGGTTCCCAGGCCGGCATGATTACCGACGGCATCCACGGCAAGGCGCGAATTATCGCCGTCGACCCGCACCGCATCCGCACCGCCCTGGACAAGGGACACATCGCGATCGTCGCGGGCTTCCAGGGCATGAGCCGCAGCACCAACGAGATCACCACTTTGGGTCGCGGCGGTTCCGACACCACTGCGGTCGCCCTGGCCGCAGCCCTCGAAGCCGATGTGTGCGAGATCTACACGGACGTGGACGGCATCTACACGGCCGACCCCCGCGTGGTGACGTCGGCCCAGAAGATCGACCGGATTTCCAGCGAGGAAATGCTGGAACTGGCCGCCTCCGGTGCCAAGATTCTCCACCTGCGTTGCGTTGAGTACGCCCGCCGCTTTGGTGTGCCCCTGCACGTCCGTTCGTCATTCAGCCAGAAGGAAGGCACCTGGGTCATCCCGGGCGCCGACGAAAAGTTCACGATTGAAGAGGGAGTTGCCTTGGAGCAGCCAATCATCTCCGGCGTTGCACACGACCGGTCCGAAGCCAAGGTCACCGTTGTGGGCGTCCCCGACATCCCCGGCAAGGCTGCCGCGATCTTCCAGGTGATCGCAGACGCACACTCGAACATCGACATGATCGTCCAAAACGTGTCCACGCACGGCACGGGCCGCACGGACATTTCGTTCACCCTGCCCATCGTGGAAGGCGCCGACGCCCTGGCTGCCCTCCGCGCTGCTGAAGGACAGATCGGCTTCGAGAGCATCGAGTACAACGAGCACGTAGGCAAGCTCTCCCTCATCGGCGCAGGCATGCGTTCCCACCCCGGCGTTTCGGCCACCTTCTTCAAGGCACTCTCCGACGCAGGCATCAACATCGACATGATCTCCACGTCGGAAATCCGCATCTCCGTTGTCACCAGTGCCGACGCCCTGGATGACGCCGTTCGCGCCATCCACAATGCGTTCGAGCTCGACGGCGACGCCGAGGCTACCGTTTACGGCGGCACCGGCCGCTAGGCCAGCCGCTACGACGACATGAAGGACCGGAGCCAGTGCTCCGGTCCTTCATGTCTTTCAGGCGAAAAGCCCTTCGCCGACAAAACCGCCGGGAGCGCATCCCGGTGGAATCGCGAAGACGGCCGAACCCACGGGCGTGGTCCAGAGATTCAGCAGGTCCAGCTCGTCGAGGCGGCGCTGGATGGGGACGAACTGCCGTCCGATGTCCGCTTGGTAGGACGCGAAAATCAATCCGGAATCCGACACGCTCCCGGCCCCGGGAACGGAGTCGTAGTTGAAGGCCCGCCGGAAAATCCGCTGGGACGGGTCATCCGGGCGAGCCCTCCGCAGATGGGCGAAATCGGCTATGACCGGAAACCCGACGGGCGTGACGGCGGCAAAGTCCGGCTCGTCGTGCTCGGCCGTGCCCGTCAACGGAGCGCCGTTCGCCAATTTGCGGCCCACGGACTCTTCCCGTCCGGACCTGTCCAGCTCGTCCCATTTGTCCAGGTCCATGCTGATCCGGCGGATCACCAGGGATGTTCCGTGGAGCGCCCATGACCCGGTACCGCCGTCGCCATAGACAACCTTCTCAAACTCCGCGCTTCCCGGCACTGGATTCGATGTCCCATCCACCTGGCCAAAAAGGTTCCTCATGGTCGTACCGGACTGTTCCGTGCCGTAGGCGCGCCGGAACCCTGTTTGGACCCAGCGCACCGTGGTGAAACGGCGGCTGTCCTTAAGCAGCATGCGCTGGGCGTGCGCTACCGAAAGGGGGTCGTCGGCGCATATCTGCAGCAGGAGGTCACCTCCGCAGAACTCCGGTACCAATTTGTCGATGGAGAAGGCCGGAAGTCCGGATACGCCGTCCGGGACCGGCACGGTGCCCGCAACCCGGAACAGGCCAGGACCAAAGCCGAACGTGACAGTCAGGCGTGCGGGCCGGAGCGCCAATTCACCCTCGGTATCGGCCAGCGCTGCCTTTCCCTGGGTCAAGTTCGCGGCATCGTCACTCAGCAGCTTCAGGAGCGACTTGAGCCGCTCAGGCGTTGTCCCTTCCTTCAGGTCGAGGGCAAGGAAAACACCGTGGGCCTGGGCAGCCGTGCCAACGCCCGCCTGCCTGTCACCGTAAAACGGCACCGTCCTGGCACCGTTTGCCCCGTCCCCGGAATCACTTGGCAGCGGTGGGACCGGTTTCCCGGCGAGTTGCGTGCCCACGGCGGCCAATGCTCCGACGCCCGCGGCAGCACCGCCAAAGAGGAGGTGCCGCCGCCGCACTCCGGCCCCGGGCTTGGGGGTGGTGTTGTCCCGTCCGGAACTTCCCACGGCTGCTGCCCTACTTGGCTGGCGCAGCGGGTGCCGAACCGCTGCCTTCGCCTGCTGTGTAGTTCTCGTTGGCACCCGTGAAGTCCTTCGCTTGGGCAGTAAAGGTGACCGAGCCGCCGTCGGACGTCTTCAGGTCAAAGGTGACTTGGTCCCCGGCCTGGACCGGCTTGGTCAGGTCCATGAGCATAATGTGGTTCGCCCCGGGCTCGAGTTTGAGTTCGCCCTCCGCGGGGATGACGAATCCGCCCTGTTTGGCCTGCATTTTCATGGTTCCGTCCGGTCCCATCACGGTTTCGTGCAGTTCCACCATGGTGGCCACCGGTGCTGCCGCGCTGACGATGGTCACATCCTTGTCGCTCGTGTTCCGAATGGTCCCGAACGCGGCCGACATCCCTGAGTCCGCGGCTTTGATCCACGTGTCACTCACCGTCAATGGTTGGGAGGACCGGGAAGCGGACTGGGCTGTGGTGGTTGGTGTGTTGCTTTGTCCGCAACCTGTCAGGGCCAACGAGGCCGCTGCCAGGATGGACACGACGGGAATGATTCTTCTTTTTGTCATGGTGATGCTCTCTGTGAAAGTAGTGTGCTGCACCGGGCTGAATCTGCTCCGGAACAGGTGGGATGGCAGGTTGGTGGCTTAGCCACCCCGCGTGCCGGACCGGCGTCGGCGCTTGAAAAAGCCCCAGCCCGCATACAAGGCGAGGCCCGCGACCGCCCCGAGGGCAGCAGCAATCAGCCAATCGGGTACCTGGACCGTGGAGGCCGTGGCTCCTGGTTCGGCTGATCCGGGAGGAACGCCGGGGGTAGCCGTGTTTCCGGGGGCCGGGATGGCACCTGCTGTGGCGCCGGCCCCCACCAGGAATGAGTAACTGCCGTTGATGGGGTGGCCGTCGCTGGAAACCACGCGCCACCTGACCTGGTACTCCCCGTCGGGCATGCCCGGGGCGAGCGGCTGGGTCAAGGTCCCGCGGTCCAGCGCAGAATCACCCTGGACCCAGTTCTTTGATGCCGCATCTACGACGCGGACTTCGTGGCCGATGGCCAGCAACGGTGCACTGAATTTCAGTTCAATGGCCGACGGCGGCACGGCCAGCCGCTCGCCGGTGGAAGGAGTGGACGAAACCAGTTGGTCATGGGCGGACGCCGCCGGCGCGCTGACGAGCCCGAAGGCGATGCACAGCGCAAAGACGGCAAGGAGGAACGCTCCGCCGGGTCCTGGGTTTCGCCATGAAAAAGTACGCAAGGATTTTCTTGCCATGGCTGCTTCCCGCCCCGCTGCCTGTGAAAAAGGTCCGGCAGTCCGTGGAAGGATGGCCTCCCCTCACGGGGTGGCGGGGCTTATAGGGTGATGAAGGCGCCGGGCGCCTGGGACGTTGCTGGACGCCGTGGCGGTCCTCGATGGCGCATGGCAAGCAACGGAACGCCAAGATTGCGCAGCGGGCGTACCGCCCAGTCCGAGGGGATGACGTTCGGCCCGGGGTTCACAGCCAAGGGCTGGATGATCCTCAGGAAAGGAATCAGGCGCAGGCCAAGGGCGGCCAGCAAACGGACAGCCGTGACCTCGCCGTACCGCAGGACTGCGATGGTGGCGACGGCTGCGAGGACGTGCCCCACCACCATCGACGGCGAGGAGTGGTCCGAGGGACCGGCGGCGACGGAAGCGAGTGTGTGCGCCCCGTGCCCGGCGTGCCCTGCTGCGGCCGCGGTCCCGACGTCGTGGTGGGCACCGGGATCAAGGCTGTACAGGCCATGGAAGACGGTTTGGCTTACCAGCACGGCCGTGGCAAGACGCCATAGCGACAGCACTTTCCCGGCCAGGGCCATGCACACAAGCCCGGAAAGAGCCAAGGACAGGATCAGGACAGGGGCTCCCGGCGCGTTGCCGCCGGACAGCACGTGCGAGGCAGCAGCGATGAGGGTGGCGGCAACGGCTCCCGCCCACCCGCGCGCGAAGCGCACCGTGCGTGCCGTCATGTCCCTCCCGCCTGTTGAGGGGCCGCCTGGGGGCCCTCCTCGTGATGCACTAATTCTACGCAGCGTAGAATCTTCCAAGCATAATCACAATCCGGGCGCTGCGGCGCCGGCTGAATCCCCGGCGTCGGCTGCACCGCCGTCGTCCTCCGCGCCGCCGGCAGGGGCCGAAGCGCCAGGAGCCAGCAGGATGTTCGTCAATTGCCGCAACCCCTCGGCCATGTCCACATCTTTGTCGTACAACCACTGCAATTGAAGGCCGTCAAAGGCAGCTACGACCAGCCGTGCCAGAGGGATCGCTGCAACATCCGTCCGGACTTCTCCTGCTTCCTGGCGGCGGGCAATGTCCGCGCTGACGTCGCGCACGATCACCGAATAGCGTTCCTGGAAGTACGCGTGGGAGTCGTGCCCGGGGTCGTTCGCCGTAGCCGATGCGACCGCGTAGAGCGTGGTCAGCCCGGGCTCGCTCCGATTCCGTTCGGCGATGGCGGGCATGTGGTTCAGCCCGATGTCACTCTGCCCCGTTGCCGCCAGAGAGCGCTTGTCCCGTTCCGTGAGGACCGCCGTAAGGAGCTCCTGCTTTCCCTTGAAGTAGTGGAAAAGCGTGGCTTCCTTGACCCCCACAAGCTCGGCGACCCGCTTGAGCGCTGTTCCTTCGAAGCCTTCCGTAGCGAAGACGTCCGTGGCCGTCTGGATGATCTGTTCTCGGCGTTCCGCACCCTTTGCGTACTGGCCCCGGGCCTTCGACGATGACATTCGTTCAGTGTAGATGAGCAAACGAAAACCTAGTCATACTAGATTTTGACGATTAGACTCAACAAAGATGCCCAACGATGGGCCACGAAGGAGTCATGAAATGCACCCGACACTCTCGGCCGCCGTCACCGTCCCGCCCGCCGAAGGCCAGGACGCCGACACGAAGATCCGCGAACTCGCCCGAAGCCTCAGCCTTGAGCAGCAGATCCGGCTTCTGACAGGGGCGGACGTTTGGTCCACGCACGCCATCCCGGAGATCGGCCTGGCGCGCGTGGTGCTGTCGGATGGCCCAGCCGGAGTCCGTGGCGAAGACTTCGACGAGCGCCACGATTCCGTTTCCCTTCCGTCCCCCTCGGCGTTGTCGGCTACGTGGAGTGTCGAAACCGCCCACCGCTACGGCCAGATCCTGGGCCAGGAAGCGCGGCGCAAGGGCGTCCACGCTGTCCTCGGTCCCACCATCAACCTGCACCGCTCCCCGCTGGGCGGCCGGCACTTCGAATGCATGAGCGAAGACCCGCGGCTCACGGCAACCATGGCAGCCGGGTACGTCGCCGGAGTGCAGTCCATGGGTGTCGGCGCAACGCCCAAGCACTACCTCGCCAACGAAGCCGAGACCGAGCGCTTCACGGCGGACTCCGTGGTGGACGAGCGGCCCTTGCGCGAGCTCTACCTTGCGGCGTTCGAAGACGCCATCACCGAGGCCCGCGCCTGGCTGGTCATGAGCTCCTACAACTCCATCAACGGGACCACTGCCAGCGAGAACAAGCTCCTCGAAACGCCGCTGTCCACCGAATGGGGCTTCGACGGCGTAGTGGTTTCCGACTGGACGGGCGTCCGCTCAATCGACGCCGCCAACGCGCACCAGGACCTCGAAATGCCTGGCCCGGTGGGCCACTGGGGCCCCAAGCTACTCGCCGCCGTCCATGATGGCCGGGTCAGCCGTGACGCCATCCTTGAAAAGGTCACCCGCATCCTTCGCCTGGCAGCCCGCGTGGGCTCATTGGAGGGTTTCGAACCTGCGGTGACCCAGCTTCCGACGCAGCTTGACGGGACCGCCGTCGCGCGTGAAGTTGCGGTCCGCGGGGCCGTCCTGGTCCGCAACAAGGGCCTCCTGCCGCTGGATGCCAAGGCGCTCAGCAGCGTCGCGGTGATCGGCCACAACGCCGACGAAGCCCGCACGCAGGGCGGCGGCAGCGCCACCGTCATGCCCAAGTACACCGTGTCCCCGCTCGAAGGCCTCCGGAAAGCATTGCCCGACGACGTCAAAGTCACCTATGCGCGCGGCGCCAAGGTGGCCGAGGGCATCCAGGCGTTCCCCCGCACAAGCCTGCACAACCCGGTGTCCGGCGTTCCGGGAATCCGGGTGACGTTCCTCGCGGAGGACGGCTCGGAGATCTCGGGCGAAGACCGCCTGGCGTCCCACCTGATCTGGTTCGGCGTGGGGATTCCCGACGGTGCCGCCTCCATCCGGATGGAAACGGACTGGACTGCCGAAACAGCGGGCGTGCACCACCTGGGCGTCGGTACTGTGGGCCGGATCCGTTTCGCCCTGGACGGAGCAGAGGTATTCAACAGTGAACTTGAGGACGACACGGAAGTCCTCGGCGCCGCGCTGTTCGACCCGCCCAAGACAACCCACCCAATCGAAGCCGCTGCCGGGCAGACCGTGCGGATCGAGGCCGAATACCAACTGCCCAAGCAGCAGGTCATTCCGTTCACCGCGATTCTCCTGGGCGAGGAAACGGTGGTAGCTGATCCACAGGCCGAGATCGACGCGGCAGTGGAGGCCGCCAGGGCGGCCGACGTCGCCGTCGTCGTGGTGGGTACCAACGCAACGATCGAATCGGAGGGCTTCGACCGGAAGGACCTTAACCTCCCCGGCTATCAGAACCAGCTGGTGGAGGCGGTAGCGGCAGCCAACCCGCGGACCGTGGTGGTGGTGAACTCCGGCTCACCGGTGGTGATGCCTTGGCTCGAAACGGTGGATGCGGTCCTGTTGGGCTGGTTCGGAGGCCAGGAATTCGGCAGCGCGATAGCCGACATCCTGTTGGGCAAGGAAGAGCCCGGCGGCCGTCTTCCCACCACCTGGCCGGCCGCGCTGGAGGACGTCCCCGTACTGAGCACCACGCCCGTTGACGGCAAGGTGGTCTACTCCGAGGGAATCCACGTCGGCTACCGCGCATGGCTGAAGCAGGAAGCCGAAGGGGGAGCCAAGCCGGCCATCCCGTTCGGCTACGGCCTCGGATACACGACGTTCGAGCTCGGGACCGCCCACGCACCGCAGGTGGTCACGGCGGGGAACGATGTTGTGGTCCACGTGCCCGTCAGGAACACGGGCTCGCGTACAGGCCGCGAAGTGGTGCAGGTTTACCTGGACCGAGCGGCCTCCGCGGTTGAGCGCCCGGTCCGCTGGTTGGCCGGTTACGCCGGAACGCACCTCGCTCCAGCCGGCACCGAGAGCGCGGAAGTCCGGATCCCCGCCAAGGCATTTGCGCATTACGACGGCGGCTGGCAGTTTGAACAGGGCACGTTCCGCCTGCTGGTGGGTCGCCATGCAGCTGACGAATTCCAGTTCCTTGACATAGAACTCCGGTAATACAGGAGTAGGATCTCCGTGCGTGGCAGCCTTTTTTTGACCGCCACGCACGTGGTTTTCGCCACAAGCTGTAGAACTGGGGTATGGTATGGAATTTTCATGGCATGCTGTACGTTGCATACCCGGTAACCCCCTAACACGAAGAGGCATTAAAAAGTGGCAGCCGATTACGACGAACTCCGTACCGATGTAAAAGAGAACCAGGAGCAGTCGCTCCAGGCTCTCCAATCTGCCAGCGCCCCCACGGCCAAGAGCGTCGTGCTGGAACTGGACGAAACCGACGGCCTTGACGCCAATGGCCCCGGTGGCGAAATCGTCGCCGAGGAACTGGTCATCCAGGTCATCCCGCAGGCAAACGACGAGTTCACTTGCAACTCTTGTTTCCTGGTCCGCCACCGCTCGCAGATCGCGCGCGAAAAAGATGGCGTTGCCTACTGCACTGACTGCGAAGGCTAAGACGACCCCAACACCCCGGCGGACTGAACGTCGTCAGGGAGTGCCGGCGTCGGGATTAAATTGCGGAAGGACCGGAGCATGTGCTCCGGTCCTTCCGCAGTTAAACCTGGGCGCCGTATGAACCTAGGGTGCCGTTCCCGGACCGCCCACGACCTTCTTGCGCCGATGATTGCCCATTCGGAGTTGAAGGATGCGCGCTCCCCCGGCGAGGGCAACCAGCACTCCGCCACCCACCGCCGCGATGAAGAGCGTGGTGCCCAGGGCGAGTGTCCCCTCCAGCCCGAAGAACCGGACGGTGATCATGTCCTGGTTCTGGACGAAAAACACGATCAGCATCACCAGGACCACCAGGCCGACTGCCACCGCTACCCACAGGGCTGCGGTGCGGGTGGGCCGGGCGTGGCCTGGCGCGGGTTGTGGGATCACCCGCTCGTGGTGCCCGGAACCGGCCCGGTCCGGGCGTGCCGAACCGCCCGGAACTCCTGCTGCATCTTCATGGAAACTCATTGACGGCCCCCTTAGTACGCCAGCACCTACCGTGCAATTACATAATAAGCATGCTGACTAGTTGCTCAACAGTGGCACGGCCACCAAACCGGGGTCAAGGTGGCGCGTTTGCCGGCACGCAAGGAAGGGCCGGAGTTCGCGGTCCGGCCCTTCGGCATCTCATGCCCCGCTACAGCGCATAGTCCTACAGGGCATAGTCAGTAGTGGTGGCCCCGGGATCGTCGTTGCGGACTGCGTAGTGGTGACCCTCGGAGTCAGTCTCGATATCGAAGTGCTTCAAATCTTCCTCGGAAGCGGATTCGAAATCATCATGCTTATGCACCACGGGGCTTTCCGTATCGCCGTGGGTTGCCGGTCCAAAAACGGACTGCAGCCGCTCGGTCACGTGGACGAAGCCTTCCATTCTGCGTCCCATGTTTTCCACCTCCCTTCTTACCGGAGAGCGAAAAAGCGGCAGGGCTGGTGCGTGCCGTTCAATGAGCCAATTTTACGCCCGCAGGCCCGAAAAGGCTCCGGGTCGGCCGTGCGCCGAGTTGGCAGTTAATGACAATCCGAGTGCGGCGTCTTCAGGTGGCTAGTGCAACACCCCTGTAGTTGGAGGGGTGTCATGGTCAAGAAGTTGCCGTGGTCGGTTCGTGCGTGTGCGTATGAGCACTTGCTGGCGGGTGAGGACACGGGACGA
>Ga0308158_10001412_pt1 | contig 26114 bp, 21 predicted proteins | sample PhyBR2_FD_201038 | JGI IMG/M metagenome (GOLD analysis project Ga0308158, IMG submission 201038) | Phyllosphere microbial communities from UC Gill Tract Community Farm, Albany, California, United States - DLSLB.R2 | ecosystem: Host-associated > Plants > Phyllosphere > Unclassified | place: USA... | reverse complement strand
ACTCGATCCTGCTCGTCGACGAGGCGCTGGCCGTCGGCGACCGGCGCTTCCGCCTCAAGAGCGAGAAGCGCATCGCCGAGCTGCGCGAGAGCGCGGGACTCGTCATGATCGTGAGCCACTCTGTCGGCTCGCTCCGCGACACCTGCGATCGCGTGTTGTGGGTGCACAAGGGCGAACTGCGTGCAGACGGCCCGACCAATGACGTCATCGCCGACTACGTGAAGTGGACGAAGGATCCGAAGAGCGTCGCGGTGGGCGCGGCTTCGAGGCCGGCCGCGAAGCCTGCAGCCAAGACGGAGAAGCCGCAGTCCGCTGCGCTCGGACCGGCGTCCGCCACCGCCGCGCCCGCTGCCGCCAAGGCTGCCGAAGCAGACGCGGGCCTGTCGATCTTCGACGAGCTGCTGCGCGGGCTCGAGCCGGAGAGCCCGCGCGAGGCTGCGGAGGAGACCAAGCGCTCCCTGGCACGCGCGGAGAGCGAAGCGCGCGCAGCGACCCGCCGCGAGCGCTATCAGCGCGAGGCAGACAAGCGCATGCGCAAGCGGATCATCGCGGCGATCATCACCGGAGGCGCGATCCTCGCTGCCATCGGCATCGGTGCAGCATTCGCGCTGGCCACGAGCGGTGCCGCTGCGGCGCCGGCCGGTTCGGCCTCTCCGCGACCCGCCACGAGCACTGCTCAGCCCGCCGCCCAGCCCGTCATCGTCGCCTTCTCGACGGCGAAGGCTCCGGTCGTGTGCGCCAGCGAAGAGGCATCCGCCCTCGCCACCTTCAGCTGGGAGGTCACCGACGCGACGAACATCCAGGTCGCTCTGACCTCGACCGCGATCGACCCTTCCGCGCCTCCCGCCACCATGCCGCCGAAGGCGACGGACGCGACGCTCCCGTTCCCCTGCGCCAGCGAGGCCGAGAGCTACACGCTCACGGCCCTCGGCGAAGACGGAACGCGCGTGTCGAAGGCGGTCACGGTGACGCGCCAGATCGACCCGACCGCGCCGCCGCAGGACGCGCCGGAGTCGACCTCTCCGCAGCCGAGCAACCCTGTGCAGCCGCCGCCCGCGACGACGCCGACGACTCCGCCGGCCGAGCCGTCTACTGAGCCGAGCCCCGTACCGCTTCCCCCGCTGCCTACCGCCTTGCCGACCATCCCGGTGCCGGAGCCCTCAGACCCGCCTCCGCCTGTCGAGGAGCCGCCACCGACCGAGGAATCCAGCGGCACGACTGACCCGACGAGCTAGAACGGCGCCCGACGACCCGAGACACCTGTCCGCTAGCGGGCGCCGAGCCACTTCTTCGCGCGGTGCGCGATCGGCCGAAGGCCAGGGGCGATCCTCAAGGCCGCCCGTCCGGCTGGTGCCGCCGACTTCCACAGTCGGGTCGCGAGCCCGGCATCCGCCGTCGATGCACGCTGCCTGCCCCGTGCCCGTTCGGCGAAGAACACCAGCAGTCCCAGCAGCTGTCGAGCGTCACCCTGGGTCGGCTCTGGCGTGAACTCCTCCGGTAGCCGGCCTGCGACGACGCCCTCGTACAGCCCCGCGAAGTCGTACGAGATCGCCCGGTCAGCGGCCTCCTGCGATGCTCGCGAGAGTCTCGCGTAGCGCTGCGGGTCGCAGGCGAGATCGATGATCCTCCGTGCCAGACCGCGCGCATCCCCTTGCGGCACCGAGATGATGCCCTCGTTGTGCTGCACGAGCGGCAGCCACGGAAGCTCGTACATGGCCACGGGCAGGCCACGGGCCTGCGCCTCGGCGATGGTCAGCTGGTAGCCCTCGATGATGCTCGTCGAGACGAACAGGTGGGCCGAGTCGATGGCATCCCGAAGCGCCGCCCCTCGCAGCGGCCCCACGGCGACGACCTGCGCACCGAGACCTCGCCGACGCGATCGGGCGTTGAACTTTGCCGCCGTGACGTCGTCCCAATCGGGTCCGACGACGGTGAGGCGGAAATCGGCTCCGAGAGAGCGCAGCTGCGCGCCGATCTCGATCAGTTCGTACACCTGCTTGGTGTGCTGCTCGAGTCGACCCCACCACAGCAGCTCCATGCGCCCTGAGGGCGCCTGCTTCTGCACAGGCTTCGCAGACGACTCGAGCAGCAGCGGAGAGGGCGGATTCGGCAGCCACGCGACGTTGCGCACCCCTCGCAGTGTGAAGTACGCGACATCGAGCGGCGACAGCACCACAAGCCGCTCGAGCGTGGCAGCGCAGCGTTCGATGAGTGACAGCCGCCCGTTGCCCTCGTAGATGGGGCGGCCGACGAAATTGTGCATCCACCCGACAGTGGAGGCGCCTTCGGCGCGAGCCATCAGGGCGAACTCCGGCCACGAATCCGTATAGAGCACCTGATGGTCGATCACGACGTCGACCCCGTGATCACGGATGATCCGACCCCAGTTCTCCAGCCGGTCGACCAGGGTGCGGCCGCTCAGCTCGATGAACTCGACGCCATGGGGAACCGCTGCCCGCTCGCTCCCGGCGCTGCGCGCGACCACCGTCACGCGGTATCCGCTCGCGCGCAGATACTGCGCCTGCGAGGCGATCACCGCCGATACGCCGCCCGTACGCAGCGTCGAGGTCACGAGCAGCACGCTGCGCGCAGTAGGCCGGTCGACAGGCTGCAGAGGCGTATGGAACTTCAGTGTGCTCAGCGTGCGGGGGTAGAACCGTGCGGCCGCATGCACGATGTCGTGCGCCGATGCGACGGTGTGCAGGTGGGCCAGCGCGGCGTCGAGCACAGCTCCGTCGCTGCGGTCGATGAGCTGGGAGCAGACGTACCCGACGATCGACAGTCGCGCCGATTCGTACGTATCGCGCAGGAGCTGGGGGTCGGGATGCCTCGACGCGAGCTCGTCGATCGCCGGCGCGATGGCTGTGATCGGATCGATCGCCGACGTGTAGAACCTCGCACGCTCGACGGTGTCGACGTCGTGTCCGCTCCCCCCGCGACCGAAGTGATAGCGGTAGAGCCGGTCGTCGATCGACGCATACGACGAGGCGAGTGCCGCGACGAGGAGCATCAGCGGCAGGTCGTTCACGCGAGGGAACACGAGGTCATCGTCGAGCAGCGCATACGCCTCCCTCAGGAGACGAGTGCGGAACATCATCCGCCACAGCTGCCCCTGCGCGGCCCGGCCGACCGGGAACAGTCCGCGCAGCACCTCGGCCCCGTCGAGGCGACGGTGCGCCGGCTGCAGCCTGCGCTCGTACGAGCCGCCCGTGCGTCCATCCTTCTCGATCACGGTGACGCCGAAGCCGATGAGGTCGGCGCCGGAAGCATCCGCCGCAGCCAGCGCCTTCTGCACCGCATCGGGCGCCAGTTCGTCATCGCCGTCGAGGAACAGCACCCGCTCAGCCTGAGCGGCCAGGATGCCCGTGCGCCGTGACTGGAACGCCGAGAGGTTGCGTGGATGCGTCACAAGGCGCACCCGCGGATCCTCGGCTCGGTGCTTCTCGACCAGCGCTGCCGTGCCGTCGGTGGAAGCATCATCGACGCAGATGATCTCGATCTGCTCGACGGTCTGCGCGCGAGCGCTCCGGAGCGCGGCAGAGATCGTGCGCTCGTCATTGAAGACCGGGATGACGATCGAGGTCAGAGGAGGCACGGCCATGGCATTTGAGTCTATCTGCGCCAGTTACGCGGGTAATCCGACCGCTTTGCGCCAGATAACCTTGAAGTCATGAAGATCGCCATCGCCGGAACCGGCTACGTGGGCCTGTCGAACGCCGTCATCCTCGCTCAGCACCACGAAGTCGTGGCTGTCGACATCGACCCGCACAAAGTCGATCTTCTCAACGACCGGCATTCGCCCATCGTCGATGACGAGCTGCAGGAGTACCTCACCACTCGCGAGCTCGATCTGACCGCGACGCTCGATGCCGAGGCCGCCTACCGCGACGCCGAGTTCGTGGTCGTCGCGACGCCGACCAACTACGACGAGGTCGCGAACTTCTTCGACACCTCGTCGGTCGAATCGGTCGTGCGCGTCGTTCTCGAGGTCAATCCGCAGGCGATCATCGTCATCAAGTCAACGGTTCCCGTCGGCTTCACCGCGGGGCTGGCAACGCAGCACCCCGGCGCGACCATCATCTTCTCGCCTGAGTTCCTGCGCGAGGGCCGCGCGCTGTACGACAACCTGCACCCATCGCGCATCGTGGTCGGAGACCGCAGCCCCGCCGGCCGTCGCTTCGCCGATCTGCTCGTCGAGGGAGCCATCGACACCGACGTGCCCGTGCTGCTCACCGATTCGACCGAGGCCGAGGCGATCAAGCTCTTCGCCAACACGTACCTTGCGCTGCGCGTCGCCTACTTCAACGAGCTCGACACCTACGCCGCAGTGCACGGGCTCGACACGCGTCAGATCATCGACGGCGTGGGGCTGGACCCGCGCATCGGCTCGCACTACAACAACCCGTCTTTCGGCTATGGCGGATACTGCCTGCCGAAAGACACCAAGCAGCTGCTCGCCAATTACTCCGAGGTTCCGCAGAACCTCATCGCGGCCATCGTCGAGGCGAACAGCACCCGCAAGGACTTCGTCGCCGCCGACATCCTCTCCCGCGGTCCCGAGACGGTCGGCATCTACCGCCTGGTGATGAAGTCCGGCTCGGACAACTTCCGGCAGTCGTCGATCCAGGGCATCATGAAGCGCCTCAAGGCCAAGGGCCTGACGGTGGTGATCTACGAGCCCACGCTCGAAGACGAGGAGTTCTTCCACTCCGAGGTCGTGCGCGACTTCGAGGACTTCAAGCGCCGTTCGGATGTGATCATCGCGAACCGGGCCACGGATGCCCTCGCCGACGTCGCTGAGAAGGTCTACACCCGTGACATCTTCGGACGGGACTGACGCCTCCTGGCGGGATCCGACGCGCCGCTCGACCCAGAATGAGCGGTGATGAGTATTATCCTGGTATATCCACCTTGCCGCTGAGGGGCGGCGAGGTGCTGCAGTACAAGAATGCAGAGCGGATGACGTGACGACCGAGTCGAACAAGGGGACGAGTGCGTTCCTCGCACGACCTTCGTACTCCGGAACCAGACCGAGAACTGCCCCCGCAGCCCGGTCGGTCCCGGGTGCGGCGGGCGCGACGATCCAGCGACGGCGCGTGCCATCGTGGGTGCGCCGCTACGCGAGACGACTCCTCTACACGGATGTGATCATCCTGGTCGCCACTCTGGTGATCTTCGGCGTGCTGATGCTGCCCGGCCTGCAGGCCAGCCTCGTGTGGCCGAACGGGCCAGACGACCTGCCGTACTTCGTGCCACTCACCATCGTCGGACTGCTCTGGATGCTGACGCTCGCGGCGTTCGACACTCGCGACCGCCACATCGTCGGCCATGGGGTGCTCGAGTACCGGCGCGTGGTCGACTCGACGCTCTTCGTCTTCGCAGCGATCGTCATCGTCGCGTTCTTCCTGCGCATCGAGGTCGCCCGCACGCTCTTCCTGTTCGCGCTGCCCGTCGGGCTCACCGGGCTGCTGCTGGGACGCTGGTGGTGCCGCCAGTGGCTGCGCAGACGCCAGTCGGCCGGAGACTACGTCTATCGAGCGGTCATTCTCGGCGATCGGGAGAAGATCGCGCACGTCGTCAAGCAGATCCGCAGCACGCACGGCACCGGGTACATGATCGTCGGAGCCGTCACACCGCACGGTGTCTCGGACATGATCGGCGACGTGCCCGTGCTCGGCCCGCTCCACGAGGCGAAAGAGGCCATCGACGCGACCGGCGCCGACACTCTCATCCTCACCGGGGCCGACGAGATCAACCCGACTGCCATGCGCCGGCTCGGCTGGGCTATGGCCGAGCGGGACGTGAGCTGGGTCGTCGCGCCCGCGCTCACCGACGTCGCCGGCCCGCGTATCCACGCGAAGCCCGTCGCGGGCCTTCCTCTCGTGCACGTCGACTTCCCTCGGCTGGAGGGGTACCGGCGCTTCGCGAAGCGGTCCTTCGACATCGTCGGCTCAGTCCTGCTGCTGATCCTCACTTCGCCGATCATGCTGGCCGCAGCCATCGCCGTGCGTCTCGAGGGCCCCGGCCCGGTGCTCTACACGCAGGAGCGGGTCGGACGACGAGGCACGACGTTCGCCATGTTCAAGTTCCGCTCGATGGTCGAGGGCGCCGACGACCAGCTCGCCAGCCTGCTCGATCTGCAGGGAGCCCCGGAGCAGCCCTTCTTCAAGGTCACCGATGATCCGCGCATCACGCGGGTCGGCCGGATCATGCGTCGCCACTCGATCGACGAGCTTCCGCAGCTGCTCAACGTGCTCGCCGGCAAGATGAGTCTGGTCGGGCCCCGCCCCCAGCGGCCGGCCGAGGTCGCGCTGTACGACGACGTCGTAGAGCGTCGTCTGATGGTCAAGCCAGGCATGAGCGGGCTGTGGCAGGTGAGCGGACGATCGCAGCTCACGCCTGAGGACTCGATCCGCCTCGACCTCTACTACGTCGAGAACTGGTCGTTCACGCAGGACCTCCACATCCTGTTCCGCACGATCAAGGCGGTCATCGCGCCTGGGCGCACCGCCCACTGAACCCCCGAGCGGCGCACCGCCGCCAGGCCCCGGTCACCGCCGCCCCCACCGCTGATCCCACTGGCTCTGCGCGACGACCTTGCGGTCGCGGGCGTGCACCAGCGCACGGACGATGATGGCGATCAGCAGGCCTGCCCATCCGCCGAGGCCGTTGGCGATGACATCCTGCACCGACGCGGTGCGCTGCGACAGCAGCAGTGCCTGCGCCAGCTCGATCGCCGCCGAGAAGGCGGGCGCGAGAAGCAGGCCGAGCCACACCCCCCGCCTGGGCAGCGCGAGACCGATGAGCAGGCCGAGCGGAACGAACATCGCGATGTTCGCGGTGAACTCGAGCTTCGAGTATCCGAACCAGTCGGGCACGCCGTTGTCGTGCAGCACGGCGAGCAGCTTGCGGATCGCGTCCTCGCGCCCCATGTTGATGGGGGTCGGCGACATGGTCACCCACAGCACGACCGCGAGGCAGAGCAGCAGCAGCACGATCGCGATCCCGGCACGAAGACCGCCGGTGGACGGCCGTGATGGCGCGGTGGGTCGAGCCGATTGCAGCATGCGCGTGAACTCGTCTGTCACGCGGTCACACCTTTCGCAGCTGCACGCTCTCGACGGCATGCTCGGCACCCTTGCGCAGCACGAGGGTGGCGCGGTGCTTGGTGGGCATCACGTTCTCGACGAGATTCGGCATGTTGATCTCGTTCCAGTAGCCGAGCGCCGTCGTGACGGCCTCGTCGTCGGTCAGGTGCGCGAACACGTTGAAGTACGACGACGGATTGCTGAACGCACCCTGGCGCAGGGCGAGGAACCGGTCGATGTACCAGCGCTCGATGTGTCGGGTGTCGGCGTCGACGAAGATCGAGAAGTCGAAGAGGTCGCTCACCGCCACGTCGTTGGGCGCGGGCGGCGGCTGCAGCACGTTGAGTCCCTCGACGATGACGACGTCGGGCCGCCGCACGACGACCCGGGCATCCGGAATGATGTCGTAGCGCATGTGCGAGTAGAAGGGAGCGCGCACCTCGGCGGCTCCTGACTTCACCTCGGTCAGGAACTCCAGCAGCGCACGCCGGTCGTACGACTCGGGGAACCCCTTGCGATCCATCAGTCCGCGCCGCTCGAGCTCGGCGTTCGGGTACAGGAACCCGTCGGTCGTCACGAGCTCGACCCGAGGGGTCCCCGGCCAGCGGCTCATCAGCTCGCGCAGCAGGCGCGCGATGGTCGACTTGCCGACGGCCACCGAACCGGCGACACCGACGACGAACGGGGTCGTGGTGTCGGTCTCCTGCAGGAACGCGCTGGTCGCGGCTCCGAGCTGGCGGGTCGAGCTCGCGTACAGGCTGAGCAGTCGGCTCAGCGGCAGATAGACCTCGCGCACCTCGGTGATGTCGAGCCGGTCACCGATGCCGCGGATGCCCACGACCTCGGTCTCGGTCAGCGGCTGGTCGATCCCCGCCGCGAGCCTCGCCCAGTCGGCGCGGTCGATCTCGCGATACGGAGACAGCGGCGGGGTCGGGGAGGTGACGGTCACGGAGCCAATGCTACCGACGCAACCTCGCCGGTCCGGCGCTCACACCGTTCACACCTGCGCGGGATCCTACGATGGAGGAATGCAGACACGTGCCGAACGTCGCGCCCAGCAGCAGCGCGAGCAGACTGAGGCGTTCGACCAGTTCTCCCAGGAGATCTTCGATACTCAAGCCGGATCAGGCGATGACGACCGGCCTCCGCGTCGTCCGCTGCTGCGAAGCTTCCGCTTCTGGGTGCCGATCAGCATCCTCCTGATCCTGATCGCCGTCGTCGTGATCGGCGGCCTCATGGGCAAGCACGTATACGACCGTGCCATGGCTGCCAAGAGCTCGCTCGAGCAGGCGATGCCGCTCGCATCGAAGGCCGCAGACGATGTGATGGCCGGCGACAACGCCGCAGCCAAGGAGACGGTCGCACAGATCTCCGCGCTGACCGCGGATGCCAAGAAGCAGACCGATGACGACATCTGGAAGAGCCTGGAGTGGGTGCCCGTCGCCGGCCCGAACCTCTACGCCGTCCGCACGGCGGCATCCGTGACCGACGATCTCGTCCGCGACGCGCTCACGCCGGCAACCGACCTGTCGCTCGCGGCGCTGAAGCCGGCCGACGGAGCGATCGACATCGCCGGCATCAAGTCCATGCAGGGTGTCGTCTCACAGGCATCCACCGCGGTGTCGAAGGCCGCGACGCAGCTCGACACCATCGAGGACGACGCGCTGATCTCGCAGGTCTCCGGCGCTCTCGACAAGCTCACCGGCACCGTCGACGAGCTCGAGCCGATGCTGAAGCCGGCGGCCGAGATCCTCGGCGTGCTGCCGGCCGCACTCGGCGACGAGAAGCCGCGCAACTACCTGTTGCTCATCCAGAACAACGCCGAGTCGCGCGGCACGGGCGGAAACCCGGCTGCGCTCGTCATGATCAAGGTCGACAAGGGCCGCATCAGCATCGAACAGCAGGCATCGAGCGGCGACTTCGATAATGGGCGGAAGACTCCCGTCACGAAGCTCAACCCTGAGACCGTCGGTCTCTACGGCGACAAGATCGGCCGCTGGATGCAGGACTCGACCCTCTCCCCCGACTTCACCGAGACCGCCGGGATCATGCGGGCGTGGTGGGCCGAGGAGTTCGGCACGCCGATCGACGCCGTCGTGTCGTTCGACCCCGTCGCGCTCGGCTACCTGCTGAAGGCCACGGGTCCCGTCACTGTGCCGAACGACCCTGTCGACGTCGGGTTCGGCTACAAGGTGCGGGTGATGGATGAGCCGCTGACGCTCACCGACAAGAACGCCGTGCCCTTCCTGCTGAACGGCATCTACTCCGAGTACCCGGTTCCCGAGAGGCAGGACGCCGTCTTCGCCGCGTCGGCCCAGGCCGTCTTCAACGGCCTCACCTCCGGCAAGGCCGAGCCGAAGGCGCTGCTCGCCGCGCTCACCCAGGCCACCGACGAGGGACGCCTGATGTATCAGCCGGCCACCGAGTCGGAGGCCGAGCTGGTCGGGGAATCCCGGCTGGCGGGCAAGCTGCCCACCACCAACGCGTCGTCGACGATGGTCGGCGCGTACGTCAACGACATCACCGAGGGCAAGCTCGACTACTACATGCAGCTCGACCTCGCCGCGTCGTCGACGCAGTGCACCGCGCCTGACGCCCCGGTCTTCGGTGTCACCGCGACCCTCACCAACACGCTCACCCCCGACCAGGCGGCGGGGCTCGCCCGCTACATCGCGCCTGCCCGCTTCTTCAAGAAGGGCGACGTCGCGACCAACCTCGTGCTGTACGGCCCCGTCGGAGCGAAGACCGCCACGGTCACCGTCGACGGCAAGCCCGCGAAGGCGACGCTGAAGCCGCATCTGGGACGCCCGGCGGTGCTCGTGCAGGTGCAGAACACCCCCGGTCAGAAGCACACGGTCGCGGCCACGTTCGAGGGCGCAGCCGGCGAGTACGGTCCGCTCGAGGTTCGCCACACGCCGATGGTGCGCCCCACCGCGCTCACGGTCGACGCCGCGGGCTGCGGCGACTGAGCCGATCGACGGCCGGCGGGCCACCGCCGGCCGTCGCGGTCACGGCTGCTTGGGCGGCGCGACCCGGAAGACGATGCGGTGGTACAGCGCGAATCGCACGAGCACGACGATCGCGATGCTGACCAGGTTCACGAAGTTGACGGCGAACGGGCCCGCGTCTCGGCCCAGGATCGCCGATGCTCCGAGAACGCCGAGCCAGAGAAGCAGGGCGCCGAGTCCGGTGCACACGGCGTTGGTGATGACGAACAGCACGAGCTCATTCACCCGGCCACGACGATCGCGATGCTTGAACGTCCATTCGCGGTTGCCGATGTAGGCGTTCACCAGAGCGACCAGCGATGCGATGATCTTCCCCCAGATGACGTCGACCCCCATCACGTAGACGAGCAGGTTGAAGACACCGATCTCGATCAGGGTGCTGAGGGCGCCGACGACGAGGAAGCGACTTCCGACCGAGGCAAGTCGCCGCAGGCGAGAGTCATTCTTCATGGCTCAACTAGGCTACTAGCGAGTGGCACCGTACCGCTCCCGTTCACCGTGAGGATCCGCGTGTCAGTACCCCATCTCGTCGTCGTGATGCCCGCCTATAACGAGGCCGAGGGCATCCGTGGTTTCATCGACGAGATCCGCGACAGCGTCGCGCCGCTCACCGATCGGCTGTCGTTCGTCGTCGCCGACGACCGGTCGACGGATGCCACGGTCGCCGCGCTCACGGGCATCGACGATGTGCAGGTCGAGCCGCAGACCGAGAATCGCGGGCACGGACCCACCGCTCTGGCGGCGTATCGTGCTGGCCTCGCGCTCGACCCCGACCTGCTCGTGCACGTCGATGGCGACGGGCAGTTCGTCGGACCGGACTTCGCTCGTCTCGTCGGCGCCGCCGAGACGACAGGCGCCGATGTCGTGCACGGCGTGCGACACAGCCGGACCGACCCCTGGTACCGCCGTGTCCTCACCGGAGCGGTCGGACTGATGATCGCCTCGGCCGCAGGCCGCCGGGTACCAGACGTCAACACCCCCATGCGCGCCTACCGGCCGGCGGCGCTGCGAACACTGCTCGACGCCGCACCGGCAGAGCTTCTCGTGCCGCACGTGCACTTCTCGCTCGCCGAGGCGCGAGGAGGATTCTCCGTTCGCTACCTCGCCGTCAAGAGCATCCCGCGCAGGGGCGCATCGACGAGCGGCACGATGTGGGGCGGTGGCGTGAAAGCGCTCGTGCCGCCGCCGCGTCTGCGTCGGTTCGTCGCCGGTGCGCTCCGCGAGGCGTGGACGCTGTCGCTGCGCCCGAACGCACCGCTGCGCAGCATCCGGAAGCCGTGACGATGAGGCTCTTCCGCACCATCGCGTTCTGGATGCTGGCGGTCGGGCTGCTCGTCTGTCACGTCGTCGTGATCCAGCACAGCCTGACAGCGCGGTTCTGGGAGGACGAGGCGTTCAACCTCACCGTGCCCCTCAATCTGCTCGCCGGCCTCGGCTACTCCAGCGACGGCGCTCTCTCGGGCTCGACCATCACCCCGTTCGACGCCCGCATCTCGACAGGGCCAGTGGTGCTTCTCCCGGTCGCGGGGATGCTGCTGCTCGGCGGCGATCCGGTGATCAGCGCCCGGCTGGTTCCGGTGATGTTCTGGTTGCTGCTCCTCGCCGGCCTCGCCGTCCTCGGCGCCCGTGTCGGCGGTCGATGGACGGCGCTGGTGGGCGCCGCCGTTCCGCTGGCGTTCAACGGGCTGGGCAGCATCTCGCCGATTCAGGGTCCCGCTGATCTGCTGGGTGAGATCCCGGCGGCGGCGCTGCTGGTCTGGGCGCTGATCGCGGTGCGTAAGCGGCCCTGGCTGGCCGGGCTGCTGGTCGGGCTCGCGGTTCAGGCCAAGCTGATCGCCCTTCTGGCTCTGCCGGCGTTCGCGGTGATGATCTGGGTGGGCTCCCCCGGACGCGGCTGGGCTCGCATCGGGCAGACCTTCGTGCGCGGCTGGCTGCCGCTGGTGATGGTCGGCGTGCCGACCCTGCTCTTCGAGCTGTGGGCGCTCGTCTCCCTCGGGCTCTCCGGCTTCGTCGACCACCTGCGCCAGATGAAGCGCTTCCTGCTGAGCGGCGGCCAGAGCGGACAGGCGACCACGGTCTCGCAGAAGCTGGAGACGCTCAGCGGCGCGTGGTTCGTGCCGAACTGGGCGGCATGGCTGACCGCGGCGATCGTCGTCGCGCTGGTCGTTGCGGGCTTGATCGAGGTCCGCCGTCGCGGACGCCTTCGACGCCGATCGCTCGCTCTGGCGCTGACCGCGGCCGTCGGCGCTCTGGCCTTCGTGGCGTGGTGGTCCACCGCCGCGCACACTCCACTGTGGGTGCGGCATCCCGCTGTCGGCGTGCTCGCGTTCTTCCCCGCCCTGGTCATCGTGGCGTGCTGGGGTGCGCACGAGCTGGCCTCGCCGCGCGTTGCGCGGGCGGATACCGAGAGCACGACGTCCGAGCCGATGAATGCGCGACGCATCGCCGGCGGCGTTCTCGCTGCGGCGATGTCGGCATCCCTCGTCTGGAGCATCGCCGGACACGTGCAGCAGACCCTGGTACCGCGCGGCGAGACCCTCGCGACACAGCAGGCAGAGGTCGCGATCATCGCCGACTGGGTCGATGAGACCGGGACCGAGTGGCTCGCAGCCAGCCCGTGGGGAGCGGCAGTCGCCCCCATCGTCATGTCGGGGGCGCACGTCGGGCTGTTCGACGCGCCGAGCATGGCTCGCACGCCGCGGCTCACCGGTCAGCCGTGCAACGCCGAGGTGCTCGTCGAGGCCGGCCGCTACCGCGTGTGCGCGCCCGCCGGGTGACGTCGGCTCACCGCTGAGCCGTCGCTCAGCCCGCCGCGTACCCGTTCGGGTTCTGCGACTGCCAGCTCCACGAGTCACGGCAGGCGTCTTCGATCGTGCGGGTCGCGTGCCAGTCGAGCTCGCGGTTCGCCTTCGTCGGATCGGCGACCGCGCGGGCGACATCGCCGGGACGTGCGGCGACGACCTCGTAGCGGATCTCCTGACCCGTGGCTGCCGTGAACGCCTTGACGATGTCGAGCACGCTCTGCCCGTCGCCGGTGCCGAGGTTGTACGCCTCTACGCCGGGGCGCAGACCGTCGAGCGCCGCGAGGTGGCCCTCTGCGAGGTCCATCACGTGGATGTAGTCGCGGACGCCCGTGCCGTCGTGAGTGGGGTACTGGTCGCCGAAGACGGCGAGGTGGTCACGGCGCCCGATCGCGACCTGCGACACGAAGGGCATGAGGTTGTTGGGGATTCCGGACGGGTCTTCGCCGATGCGCCCGGACGGGTGCGCGCCGACCGGGTTGAAGTAGCGCAGCAGGATCGCCTCGAGCTCGGGGCGGCTGGCCTGCACGTCGCGGATGATCTGCTCGTTCATCGCCTTGGTCCAGCCGTACGGGTTCGTGATGCCCGTGCCGGAGGGCTGCGATTCGTCGAGGTTCAGCACACCCTCGGCGGCAGGGCTGTAGACCGTGGCCGACGAGCTGAAGACGAGCTTCGTGACGCCGTGCTCGGCCATGATGTCGAGCAGGTTGAGCGTCGAGACGAGGTTGGTGCGGTAGTAGCGCGACGGCTGAGCCACCGACTCGCCGACGGCCTTGAGCCCGGCGAGGTGGATGACGGCCTCGAACCTCTCGTCGCGCAGCGCTGCCGCAGAGGCCGCCTGATCGGCGAGGTCGCAGTCGATCGTGTCGATGGAGCGGCCGGTCAGCTCTTCGACGCGGCCGATCGCCTCACGCGAGCTGTTGGAGTAGTCGTCGAGAACGAGCACGTCGTGCCCCGCCTCCAGCAGCACGAGAGCGACATGGGACCCGATGTAGCCGGCACCGCCGGTGAGAAGAATGCGCACGGTTCGACCCTATGGGATCGGTCCGGACATCACCTGTACTGTGAAGGCGCTAGCCCCTCAGGTACGCCGCGAGAGACTCGGCCGCATCAGCGGGCGCGAAGCCGGTCGCCTCGATCTTCGACAGGTCGAGCAGGCTGACCGCCGGCCGTGGAGCGACAGGCCCGGCGGCTCCGGCGAAGTACTCGGCGGTGGTCACCGCGGTGATTCGCTGGGGGTCGTGCCCGGTGCGGCGATAGACTTCGCGGGCGATGCCCGCCCAGGTCTGCGCCTCTCCCCCGCCCGTCAGGTTGTAGGTGCCGAACGGGGCGCCGGTGTCGAGCAGGTGTCGGATGCCACGGGCCACGTCTTCGGTGAAGGTGAGGCGCCCGGTCTGATCGGCGACGACCGCCGGGTCCATCCCGCGTTCGGCGAGGGATGCCATGGTGTCGACGAAGTTCCTGCCGTCGCCGATCACCCACGAGGTCCGCACGATGTAGTGCCTGGGCGCGGTGCCGGCGGCGATGTCGCCGGCGGCCTTGGTCTGCCCGTACACGCCGAGCGGGGCGAGCGGGTCGTCTTCGCGATATGCCCGTTCCGACGTGCCGTCGAACACGTAGTCGCTCGAGATGTGCACAAGGGTGATCCCGAACTCGGCCGCGACGCGGGCGAGGGATGCCACTGCTGCGGCGTTGGCGCGCCAGGCATCAGCTCGCCCTTCCGGCGTCTCTGCGAGATCGACCGCGGTGTACCCCGCCGCGTTGATGATGGCACCGTAGTCGCGCCAGCGACGAGCGCCGCGCAGATCGGCGGACGTGAGGTCGAGGTCGGCCCGGGTCGCGTACTCGACGTGCGAGGCGTCGCCGTACTGCGCCCGCAGAGCGCGCCCGACCTGGCCGTCGGCGCCGGTGATGAGGATGCGCTTCGGCGGGATCGGGGCTACGTCAGCAAGGCGAGGGTGCGTGCGGTCCTTGTCGGACAGCTCGGCCTCGGCGAGCGGAATCGGCCAGTCGATCGCGACCGTCTCGTCCGCGAGGTTCAGGAATGCGTACGAAGCCTCGGGCGACCAGTGGTCGTTGACGAGGTACGCGTACACGGTTCCCGCCTCGAGCGTCTGGTACGCGTTGCCGACGCCGCGTGGCACGAGCACCGCCCTCGACGGATCGAGCTCGGCGGTGAACACCGTGCCGAAGGTGGGCCCCTCACGCAGGTCGACCCATGCGCCGAAGATGCGGCCCGAGGCGATCGACACGAACTTGTCCCATGGCTCGGCGTGAATGCCGCGCGTGGTGCCGACCGCGTCGTTGAACGCGATGTTGTTCTGCACGGGGCCGAAGTCCGGGAGGCCTGCGGCGACCATCTTCGCGCGCTGCCAGTTCTCTTTGAACCACCCGCGGCTGTCGCCGTGCATCGCCAGATCGACCAGCAGCAGCCCGGGTATCGACGTCTCGTGGATCACCGTCACTGACCCTTCGACGCATAGAAGGCCTCGGTGGCGTCCTTCGCAGGCGCCCACCATGCCTCGTTCTCGCGGTACCAGTCGATCGTCGCGGCGAGCCCCGCCTCGAAGTCGGCGTACTGGGGACTCCAGCCGAGCTCCTCCCGCAGCCGCGTCGAGTCGATCGCGTAGCGAAGGTCGTGACCCGCACGATCGGTCACATGGTCGTACGCGTCGGCCGGCTGCCCCATCAGGGTCAGGATCAGCTCGACGACCGACTTGTTGTCCTTCTCGCCGTCGGCACCGATCAGGTAGGTCTCGCCGATGAGCCCCTTCTCGAGGATCGTCAGCACGGCGGACGAGTGGTCGTCGGCGTGGATCCAGTCGCGCACGTTGAGTCCTGCGCCGTAGAGCTTCGGCCGGATGCCGCGGATCACGTTCGTGATCTGCCGAGGTATGAACTTCTCGACGTGCTGGTACGGGCCGTAGTTGTTCGAGCAGTTCGACAGCGTCGCCCGCACCCCGAACGAGCGCACCCACGCACGCACGAGCAGATCCGATCCCGCCTTGGTCGACGAGTAGGGCGACGACGGGTTGTACGGCGTGGTCTCGGTGAACCGCGCGGGGTCGTCGAGCTCGAGGTCCCCGTACACCTCGTCGGTCGAGATGTGATGGAAGCGCACGCCGTGCGCACGCACCGCTTCGAGCAGCGTGTACGTGCCGACGATGTTCGTCTCGAGGAACGGACGGGGGTCGTGCAGCGAGTTGTCGTTGTGCGACTCGGCGGCGAAGTGCACCACGGCATCGGACTCGGCGACGAGCGAGTCGACCAGCTCGGCATCGGCGATGTCGCCCTGCACGAAGCGCACGCGGCTCTCGGGCAGTCCGTCGAGCGAGGCGCGGTTGCCCGCATACGTCAGTTTGTCGAGCACGGTCACGTCATGGTCGGTGTGCCCCACCACGTGGTGGACGAAGTTCGAACCGATGAAGCCGGCACCTCCCGTGACCAGGAGTCTCATCGGTCACCCCTCTCCAGCAGTTCCAGCAGGTACGACCCGTATCCCGACTTCACCAGCTTCTCTGCGCACGCGCGCAGCTCGTCGTCCGAGAGATACCCCTGCCGCCACGCGACCTCCTCGGGTGCGCCGATCTTCATGCCGGTGCGGCGCTCCATGGTTCGCACGTAGTCCGAGGCATCCGTCATCTGATCGAATGTGCCGGTGTCGAGCCAGGCCGTGCCGCGGGGCAGCACCTCGACCTGCAGCTTGCCGCGACGCAGGTACTCGCGGTTGACGTCGGTGATCTCGTACTCGCCGCGCGCGCTGGGCTCGAGCCCGCGCGCGATAGCGACCACGTCGTTGTCGTAGAAGTAGAGCCCAGGAACGGCGAAGTTGCTCTTGGGCGCGGCGGGCTTCTCCTCCAGCGAGACCGCGTGACCCCCGGCGTCGAATTCGACCACACCGTAGGCGCTCGGCTCGGCGACCCAGTAGGCGAACACGGCACCTCCGTCGATCTGCGAGAAGCGCTTCAGCTGCGTGCCGAGGCCGGGGCCGTAGAGCAGGTTGTCGCCCAGCACGAGGGCGACGCTGTCGTCGCCGATGAAGTCGGCGCCGATCGTGAAGGCCTGCGCGAGTCCGTCAGGAGACGGCTGCTGCGCGAACGACAGCCGGATGCCGAACTGCGACCCGTCGCCCAGCAGCCGCTCGAAGTGCGCAGCGTCGTGAGGGGTGGTGATCACCAGGATGTCGTCGATGCCCGCGAGCATCAGCGTCGACAGCGGGTAGTAGATCATCGGCTTGTCGTACACCGGCACCAGCTGCTTCGAGACGCCCAACGTGATCGGATGCAGCCGTGTACCCGATCCCCCGGCGAGAATGATCCCCTTCACGCTGACATCGTCGCACAGACGACCGTCGCGGCCTCGTGTTCCCTCGAGTGAACCCCGCTTATGCTGAATCGCATGTCCGCTGCATCCCCGTCCGCTCCGCATCGCGCTCAGACGCGCCGTGAGCGCCGCCGGATGGCCGCGGGGGCAGTGCCTCGCATCCTCACCGTATGCACGGGGAACATCTGCCGCTCTCCCCTGGCCGAAGCGCTGCTGCGTCAGCGGCTGAGCGACCTGCCGGTCGAGGTGCACAGTGCCGGCACGCACGCCCTGGTCGGGCACGGCATGACGACGCAGACGCTGGAGCTCGCGGCTCTTGCGGGCGTCGACTCCTCGATCGCCCAGGGCCACCGGGCTCGGTACCTCGTCGAGCCCATGCTCGTGGAGGCCGACCTGGTGCTCACCATGACACGCGAGCACCGCGACGTCGCCCTGCAGATGACCCCTGGAAAGCTGCGTCACGTCGTGCCGATGCGCGAGTTCGCCCGCCTCGCCGAAGCCGTGCCTGACGATCGGATCCTCGCGGCTGCCGCCGAGGGCGGGGATGTGCCGGCCGTGCGGGTGCGCCATGCGGTCGCATCCATCACCGGCACCCGCACGACGGCCGCAACCGCAGACGACGATGTCATCGACCCCTTTCGTCAGTCGTCGAAGGTCTACGAGCAGGCTGCGGCGGAGCTGCTGCCCGCTGTGGCTCAGGTCGAGCGCGTCATCCGGCTGGCGCTGGGATGAGCGCGTCAGCTCCCGACGCTGCGACCGCGCCGCTCTGGCGACGCATCACGGGAAGCTTCTGGTTCCATCTCTTCGCCGCCTTCGCCGTGACGGGACTGCTGCTCACTTTCGTCGCGAAGCCGTACGTCGTGCCGTCCGGCTCGATGGAGCAGACGCTGCAGGTCGGAGACCGGGTGCTGGTCGACCGGCTCGCGTATGGAATGGGTGACCCCCGACGGGGGGACGTCATCGTCTTCGACGCCGGCGCGGAGTGGGACACCGGGTCGCAGCCGGCCGAGCCGCCCCTCACCGCTTTCCTGCGCTGGGTCGGCGAGGTGACGGGATTCGGCCCCTCGGGCCGGCACACCCTGGTGAAGCGCGTGATCGGCACCCCGGGCGAGAAGGTCGCATGCTGCTCGGCGCAGGGCGAGATCATGGTCGACGGCGAACCGATCGACGAGCCCTACGTCTACGAGGATCTGCCCTTCGACCAGGGGGTTCTCGACTGCACGACGACCCCCCGCTCGACGCGCTGCTTCGACGAGGTCACCGTGCCCGAAGGGCGTTACCTGATGCTCGGCGACCATCGTTCGAACTCGGCCGATTCGGCGATCGAATGCCGGAGAGCGGGCGCGGATCGCGACTGCTGGCGATGGGCGGAGCGCGACGGGATCGTCGGGCGCGTCGGGGCCATTCTGTGGCCGATCCCCCGCTGGTCTGCCGTGCACTGATCCGTCGTCAGAATTCACCTATCGGCCTTCTACCCGGGTGGGTATACTCCGAATGTCACCGTCGCGCATAACTCGAATGCGGGGACGGCGACACGTGCACCGATGACTGGGGAGTGATCGGTGTGCGTATCAACTGGGGATGGGGTACGTCAGTGGGGAACATTCAAGCGATCGTGTCGCGGGGTGCGAGATGGTGAGCTTCATGTCGCTGATCCGCGCGCCGCGGGCAGAGACATGGCTTCGGTCCTTCGCGGGGCGCCTGCGGTTCACCGACACCGTCATCGTCGTCGCCACGGTATTCACGGCGCAGACTCTGCGCTTCGGTCTGACAGCCGAAGACATGCTGCCCAACGTGGGCACGGCCCTCGAGATCGACATCGCGTACACGGGCGTCTCGATCATCGTCGCGCTCGGTTGGCTGGCCGCGCTGTCGATCTACGGCACGCGAGACACGAAGGTGATCGGCAACGGCACCAGCGAGTACCGTCGGGTCGCCGACGCGAGCCTGCGGTTCTTCGGCATGCTGGCGATCCTCGCCTTCGTCTTCAAGCTGCAGATCGCTCGCGGCTACCTGCTGCTCGCACTCCCGATCGGAATCTTCCTGCTGCTGGTGAGCAGATGGCTGTGGCGAAACTGGCTGGCCGCCCGACGCGAGGAGGGCGGATTCGTCCGGCGCGCTCTCGTCATCGGCGAGCACGACAAGGCGAAGCACGTCGCCGAGCAGATCGCTCGCGAACCCGGCTCCGGCATGCTCATGGTCGGCGCCCTGACCGATTCCTTCCACGACGAGGTGATCCCCGGCGTCCCGAGAATCGGCGGCTTCGACGACGTCTCCTCGACGATCTCCGGCATCGGAGCCGACACGGTGGTCTTCGCCGGCAGCGACTCGATCTCGCCCGCCCGGCTTCGCGAGATGGGCTGGGACCTCGAGGCTCGCCGCGTCGACCTGATCGTGGCGCCCGCGCTGACCGACATCGCCGGTCCGCGCATCCATGCCCGTCAGGTCGCAGGCCTCCCTCTCATCCATGTCGACTACCCGTCGTTCACGGGTATCCGGTACGCGACGAAGCGCGCGTTCGACGTCGTCGTCAGCGCCATGCTTCTGCTTCTGCTCAGCCCGGTCATGGCGATGATCGCGATGCTCGTGCGCACCGATGGGAGCCCCGCGCTGTTCCGCCAGCAGCGGGTCGGTCATGGCGGTCGCGACTTCGCGATGATCAAGTTCCGCTCCATGACCGCGAACGCCGAACACCACCTGGCCAGCCTGCTCGACCAGAATGAGGGCAACGGCGTGCTGTTCAAGATGAAGGACGACCCGCGCATCACCAAGATCGGCAAGATTCTGCGCCGGTACAGCCTCGACGAGCTGCCCCAGTTGTGGAACGTGCTTCGCGGTGACATGTCGCTGGTCGGTCCTCGCCCGCCGCTGGCCAGCGAGGTCGCCCACTACGGCGACTGGATGCGCCGCCGCTTCCTCGTCAAGCCGGGCATCACGGGTCTGTGGCAGGTGAGCGGGCGAAGCAACCTGTCGTGGGATGAGAGCGTGCGCCTCGACCTCTACTACGTTGAGAACTGGTCCCTCACGACCGACTTCCTGCTGCTGTGGCGCACCGTTCGTGCGGTGACGAAGGCTGACGGCGCGTATTGAGAGGAATTCGCCGATGACAGGCGCCATCGTCCACGAGTGGCTGGAGCGCTTCGGCGGAGCCGAGAACGTCGTCGAGAGACTGACCGCGCTGTTTCCGGATGCCCGGGTGCATGCCCTCTGGAACGACGCACCCGACCGGTTCGCACCCGAGATCGTCTCCGAGACCTGGCTCGCGCGCACGCCGCTGCGCCGACGCAAAGCGCTGGCTCTGCCGCTGGAACCCCTCACCTGGCGGCACCTCGGCCGCAGCGAAGCAGAGTGGGTGCTGTGCAGCTCGCATCTGTTCTCCCACCACGCGCGCTTCTCCGGCCCGGCACGACAAGCACCGAAGTACGTGTACGTGCACACGCCAGCACGGTACATCTGGAGCCCTGAGCTCGACGAGCGCGGCCGCTCACTGCCGGTGCGACTGGCGTCGCCGCCGCTGCGCAGCGTCGACCGGCGCCGCGCGCAGGAAGCGCATTCGATCGTCGCGAACAGCGAGGCGGTCCGCGAACGCATCCAGCGGCATTGGGGCGTGGATGCCGGCGTGATCCATCCGCCCGTCGAGGTCGACCGCTTCACGGGCGAGTACGAGCTGGATGAGCCGGATGCTGCGGTGCTGGCAGCGCTGCCGTCCGAATACCTGCTCGGAGCATCACGCTTCGTCTCGTACAAGCGGCTCGACCTCGTCATCCGCTCGGGGGTCGCCGCCGGGCTGCCGGTCGTGCTCGCGGGCGACGGGCCCGAGCGCGAGGCGCTCGCTCAGCTTGCCGCCGAACTCGGAGTCGAGGTGCACTTCGTGTCGCGGCCGTCGCATGCGCTCCTCGTGGCGCTGTTCCGCCGCAGCGTGGCATTCGTGTTCCCCGCGGTCGAGGACTTCGGCATCATGCCCGTCGAGGCGATGGCGACCGGAACTCCCGTGATCGCACGCGACGTGGGCGGCACGGCAGAGACCGTGCTCGACGGGGTGTCTGGCGCGCTCGTGGCGGATTTCTCGGAGACGACGGTGCGCGAGGCGGTCGAACGCGCGCGCGGGTTGTCTGCCGACGGCATCGTCGCGCGGGCCCGACATTTCGATGCGTCGGTCTTCGACCGCCGCGTCCGGGAGTGGCTGCCCGCCTGAGTCCGCCAGGCGCACGGAGAGCAGTCAGGCCAGCGGGCGCTCGCCGTGCAGGCTCTCGTACACGTCGCCGACGAACTCACGGATGGCATCGGCACCGCTCACAGGACCGCCCGCGAGCATGCCGTCCATGCCGAACAGCACGGCCGACGGCGTCGACGTGTAGCCGAGCGACGGCGCCACCCGGCGTTCGGGGTCGTGCATCGACATCGGGTGAGCCCGTTCGGCGATGTCGGCCTCGTCGGGCGCCGCAGTCATGATCATGCGGATGTCGACCTCCGGCAGCAGCTCACGCCACCGCTCGCGGCTCTCGATCGTGCTCGTGCACGAGCTGCAGGTCGCACTGACGGCGAGCATCAGCATCGGCCTGCTCGAGCTCAGTTCGCGCAGCGTCTGCGTCGACCCGTCAGCCATCATCACGGGGACTGCCGGGGTGATCGAGCGGATGTAGTCGAGTTCGCCGTCACTCCCTGCGCCGTCACCGACGCCGGAGGCCTGGGGCGCAGGGGTCGGGGCATCCATCGGCTCCGGCCACATGACCAGCGCGACGGTCGCGACCGCGGCCAGAATCACCAGCACCCACGCCCAGCCGTCGACGCCGAGCGCCGCCAGTGGCCCACCGAGAACCGGCAGCGCCCACGCGGCCGCGAACGCGAGCACGGCGAGCATGCTCAGCCACGCGTTGCGGGCGATGGTCGCCGTGGTGATCTTCTTGGTGCTGCCGAAGCACGCACACGATGCATCAGGGGTCGCGCGCCGCGCGCGCGAGACGAGCACGAGGTACGCCACCATCAGCAGCGTCGCCGCCAGCGCCGCGAGGGCTCCGATCCAGCCCCCAGCCACGAGCAGCACGGTGCCGAGCAGCATCTCGCCCCACGGATGGGCCGCGGCGATCCACTGCCGGCGAAGAGCCGCGGGCACGCCCAGCTGGTCGAATTCCGTCAGGTAGGCAGGAGTGCGCAGCTTCAGCGCGCCACTGGCGATGAGCACGCCGCCCAGCAGCAGGGCGGGGCCGATGAGCAGGGCTGAGATCACCTCTCCATGCTATTCCGCGGCGGCTTCACGGGGCGTCGTCGGGCACCGGAGCGGCGACCAGAAGACCCCTGTTGATCAGGTCGTCGAGGAACGCATGGATGTGCTGCGCAATGGCATCCGGCTTCTCGGCCGTCGCCTCGGCGACCGTCGCGATGACCTCGGCACGCGATCCGGTGCCTGCCGCCCGCCAGACCAGCGCCGACACCTCGTCGAGCGCGATGATCGGCCCGTCGGGCAGGCGGGCGACGTAGAGGCTGTCTCCGTCGTCGAAGACGCCGCAGAGCGGATGCGGCCGCAGCACGTCGTTCACCGCCGTCCGACTTTCCGAGCCACCAGCGCTGCGCCTTCTCGCAGGCCCCGTACTGCCCTCACGAAGAACTCCCCCACGACTTCCCTCGGGCGCGGCTCGCGCCCCAGCCGTCGGGTGAGGCGGTCGGTGTTGACCAGCGGCGCCTGCGCCGCCACGCGCAGGCTGCCCCGCACCGTCGGCTGGGCGATGATCCGGGCCCACCATTCCACGATGCGAGGACCGCCGTGCACCGTGACCTTCCACAGCAGATGCTCGCGGTGTCGACGGTAGCGGTCGAGATCGCCCGTGACAGCCGCGACGGCCACCTCTGCGCGCAGCAGGGCGATCAGGCGACGCATGCGCTCCTGGCCGTCAGCGTCGAGAGAGGCCCACTGCTCCGGCATCGTTCCGCCGTTCCTGGCCGCATTGAGCACGAGGATCAGCAGCTGCGCGTCGACGCTCGGGGTGTTCATCGCTATGCCGCACACGTCACGGCTGATGCGGTCTCGCCACAGGTGCTCGAACGCGGCCTGATCCGGCAGCCCGATGCCAGGAAAGCGCCGGTGCAGGTCGAGGTGGCCCCACACAGGGTGGATGTAGGTCTGAGCGTGCTCGAAAGACGAGGCGAAGCGGAAGGTGCTGTACACGCTCCATCCGTGGACGAGCAGTTCGCGGTGCAACGCCGGGATGACGTCGGGATCGGCGATCACGTCGACGTCGGATCCGGGCCGGGCAGCGGGACGAAGCGTCGGGTCGACCATGTCGCCCTTGATGTGCAGCAGGCGCGCGCCCAGACCGTCGGCGATCACCTGCACCGCCGCGCGCGAGAGGGCGAGTCGCGCTCGTCCGGGGACAGCCGGGACCGGGCGCGCACTGGGCACACCCGGCGCGGAGTCGATCACGCCGCCAGCCTAGACGATCAGGTGGTCCGGGCTCCGGCAACCGGGACGGCCCGGAATGCCGCGAGCGGATGCGACGCCTCGAACGGAATCGTCACGACAGGGCCGAGCTCTCGCTCCGCGAAGCGACCACCGTGTGCGGCGCCGATCACGTCACGGTACAGATGGGCGTGGATCGCGGCGATCTCGGAGTCGTCGAGCAGCCCCGGCGTCGTTCGGGCAGCACGGCCGAGGCGCATCCGCAGGTCGGGGTCGTCGGCGAGACGGCGCAGGGCCGCGGCGAGCGCACCGGCATCTCGCGGCGCGACCCGGAGGCCGTTCTGCTCGTGACGCACCCACTCGGCCGGACCGCCCTCGTCCGCGGTGACCAGCGCCGTGCCCGCCGCGAGGCACTGCAGCACGTTCTGGCCGAGCGGCTCGGGACGCATCGAGTACTGCACCGTGATGCTCCACGTGGCGAGCAGCGACGCGATGTCTTCTACGTGACCGAGGAAGTTGACCCGATCAGCGACTCCGAGCTCTGCGGCACGGCGCTTCAGCTGAGTGATGAAGGCATCGTGCTCGAACAGCCCCGCGCCGGCGAGGTCGAGTTCGACGTCCCCGTCGGGAAATGCCTCGGCGAATGCCTCGATGAGGGCGAGCTGGCCCTTCCACGGGTCGAGGCGCGCGAGCATTCCGATGCGCAGCGGCTGCCCCTCGGCCCGTGGGAGCGTGCGCAGCCGTTCGAGTCCGGCGGGACTGGGGATGACGGCGCTCACAGCGTCGTCGCGCAGGAAAGAGGCAGCGGTGGCAAGGGTCCCATCGGAGTTCGCGATGACGCCGTCGGCACGGGGAAGCACCAGGTCCGTCATCATCCGATAGCCGAACGAGCCGAGCGACTCAGGGGTGACGTGATCGCGCAGGTGCACCACGAACGGACGATCGGTGCCCAGCAGGGCGAGAGCGCCGTACGCGGCGGCCCGCGTCGAGTTGGCGACGACGAGGTCGCTCTCTCGCACACGATGGTGCCATCGGGTGACGGCGGCCTGCACCAGCAGACGCACCGCGAGTCCGGCCATCCGCAGCGGTCCGCCCGAGCTCGCTCCCGCGATCTGGCGCACGCCGCGCACGGAGCGCCAGCTCACGCCCGAGAAGATGTCCTCATCTTCCCGGGCGGGAACGAGCAGGCTGGCCTGCCAGTCGGTCTCGGCATCGAGCAGGCGCTTCAGCGCGAGCTCTGCTCCTCCTGCTGCCGTTGTGTGCGCGAGGTGCACGATACGCGGACTCGCGAAACGCGAAGCATCCATCCCCAGATTCCCCAGCAATCCCCAGATTCACGGCTCCCAGTTGCCGCGCCCCCTGAACCTCCTCGACAGACGTTTCCCGACGTCAGTCAAGCGTCACCTCAGGCACCAGGGAGTAGTGCCTGCGGTCTATTGTTGTTCGTAGCCTACAGGGGAGTCGGGTTGCGTGTATTAAGAATTTCCCACAGCGCGACGGTGGGGCCGTGGCGCGAACGGGAGAGGGCACTGCGGGCGCGAGGTGAGGACGTCGAACTCATCACGGCCAGGCATTGGCATGCCGGCGGAGCAGAGGTCTCTCTCGACGACGGCGAGCCCTGGGTCCGCCCCGTGTCGACACTCGGTCGGCACCCTGCTCTGTTCCTCTACTCTCCGGCTCCGCTCTGGCGAGCGCTCGGCGAGCAATGGGATGTCATAGACATCCACGAGGAGCCGTTCGCCCTCGCGACCGCCGAGGTGCTGCTGCTGCGTGCGCTGCGCCGGCAGCGGGCGCCTTTCGCGCTGTACTCCGCGCAGAACATCCTCAAGCGCTATCCCGTGCCGTTCCGCTGGTTCGAGCGGGCGGCTCTGCGAAGAGCCTCGGCGCTCTCGGTCTGCAACAGCGAGGCAGGCGAGATCTGCGTCGAGAAGGGCTTCACCGGCCGGCCGCGGATGATTCCGCTCGGCGTCGACATCTCGGCAGCACCCGAGCAGCGACGCGGTGGCGCAGACGACGCCGGAATCGTCGTCGGGTTCGTCGGCCGGCTGGTCGAGGAGAAGGGCGTGCAGGTTCTGCTCGAGGCGCTCGCTTCGTTCCCCCAGCTGCGAGCGAGGTTCGCCGGCGCCGGCCCCCTCGCCGCCGACCTGATCGAGCGGAGCCGGATGCTGGGCATCGCCGACCGCGTCGAGCTGGTCGGCCCGGTGCCGCCCGAGCGGATGCCCGAGTTCTACGCCTCGCTCGATGTCGTGGCCGTGCCGAGCGTGCCGACCTCGAGCTGGACCGAGCAGTTCGGCCGCGTCGCCGTCGAGGCGATGGCCGCCGGTGTGCCCGTCGTCGCGAGCGACGCGGGCGCTCTGCCTGAGGTCGTCGGCAGCGCGGGCCTCGTGGTTCCGCGCGGGGACGCCGACGCGCTCGGCACCGCCCTCCTGAAAGCATCCGGACCCGAACGAGAGCGGCTGCAGACCGCCGGCCTGATCCGCGCCGAGGAGTGCTCCTGGGA
>Ga0308158_10001406_pt1 | contig 26186 bp, 26 predicted proteins | sample PhyBR2_FD_201038 | JGI IMG/M metagenome (GOLD analysis project Ga0308158, IMG submission 201038) | Phyllosphere microbial communities from UC Gill Tract Community Farm, Albany, California, United States - DLSLB.R2 | ecosystem: Host-associated > Plants > Phyllosphere > Unclassified | place: USA... | reverse complement strand
ATTGGTGATGCCTGTAACTTTCCCTTGTACTTTGCTGCCTACTTCAATCGACATAAATTGTATTGCTCCTTTTTAGTTGATTCTTTCTTATTATACGAGTGATTCTACATTTTTTCAATCAATCGACAACCTTCGTTTAATCTTCCGGTGAAAAATAGAAAATCGTTTCGCCTTTTTTCGAGTACAGCAGTTCACTTCTCGCTAAGTTCGCAACATATTTCTTATCATTCAATCGTTCAATCTCTTCTTTCAGACGAACTGTTTCTTTTTCTGCTTTCGCCTGTTCTTGGTTCGCAACCTGAAACGACTGCTTCTGTTCAGCGATCAGTTGTTGTTTTTCGATATATGACCACCCCATCAGGGACAGGACAATAAGAAAAATCGACATACAGACTAAGAAGCGCCTCTTCAGACGTAAACGGTTTTCGATTGCATTTTGACTCAACTGTTTTTTCCGGTCATTAAGCGGTTTGATCTTGGGCGGTGTATCACGCCCTGATTCCAACGGTGCTGGCATATCATCCCTCCTTATCCGAGTGGTCATCTCTGACACTCTCTAGTATACTTCCTTTTTCAACCAAATTACATCGATTCTTCGGAATTCACTTTTTCTTCACGAATGATTTGATACATGTCTGATGCTTCTTCTTTTTTCGCATGCTCTTTAATACTATCGATTTGAACGGTGACAATCTTATTTCCGAACCGGATTGTCATCTCGTCCCCCACCGAAACCGTACTGCTTGCTTTTGCGACAAGCCCGTTGATGGTGATCCGGCCTTGATCGGCAACTTCTTTTGCCAGTGTCCGGCGTTTAATTAAACGAGATACCTTTAAAAATTTATCGAGTCTCATGACTGTTCCTCCTGCTTTGATTGATTCCATAATGCATCTTGTTCGGCGAGCGACAAGTCTGTCAACGGCCGGTCCGTCAATTGTTCCATGCGTGTAAAACGACGAATGAATTTGTCATTGGTTTGCTGTAAAGCATCCTCTGCAGATAACTCCAGGTATTTGCCGACAAGTGCGAGTGAAAACAGGATATCACCGAGTTCACCCAATCGTTCTTCTGCCGGAGCCTCTTTTAATTCTTGAATCTCTTCCCGGACTTTATCGAGCGCACCGGCAACCGTCTCCCATTCGAATCCGACTCGGGCAACTTTCTTCTGAATCTGTTCGGCACGCAACAAGGCAGGAGCTCCCTTAGTGACGCCGTCCAACAGATACGTCCGTTCCGATTTTTCCTGCGCTTTAATTTCCTGCCAGTTCGTGACGACGTCCGCGGCCGAGTCGACTTTTACATTTCCAAAGACATGCGGATGCCTGCGAATCATCTTGTCGCTGACACTTCCTATGACATCACGGACATCGAAATACCCTTCATCCAGACCGATTTGGGCATGTAGCATGACTTGCAACAACACATCGCCTAATTCTTCTATCATTAAGTTATCGTCCTGAAGGTCGATTGCTTCCAGTAATTCGTAGGATTCTTCGATTAAATGTTTTTTGAGCGATTCATGTGTCTGTTCTTGATCCCACGGACAACCGCCTTCTCCACGCAAGCGCGCGATGATTTGTTTGAGTGTCGTGAAATCACGATTCAAGATCGTTTGATCCGTGACAGGCGGTACGTAAACCGTCGTCAAGTTACTGAGTGTCGTGATGTGATCCAGTTCATAGAGCGGAACCGTCTTGACATGTTGGCGACTCGTTCCCGCCGCCGTCACAAGCGTCACGTCATGTTCGTCAGGATAACGCTCCATCAACATGACCTTTAAATCACCTGCAACCAGTTGATCATAAACTTGTCCGATCAACAAATGCTGACGAATCTGCGCTTCATCGATATCAAACGCTGTCGCATCCAATAATTGAAAGCCTTCGATCGGATCAACACCGACCGCGGCAAACATCGGATCGAGGAAGCTTTGACCACCAATGATGTCGAGGTTCTCCGTCTGAGCGAGCAACTGTTGGACCGTACTCTCCGCGACAAGCGGATGGCCCGGAACAGCATAGATGATCGGCTCCTTCTCGGACTGTTCAAGCAGCGTTGCAACAATCTCACGGTAGACGCCTTCAAACTGATCATGTTTTTCATAAATCGAATCAAACGATGTAAATTTCATTCCCTCTGCCATCAATTCCGAAACGACAGGATGATCCGCAGTCCGCAGATAAATCGGTTGTTTCGTTTCCTTTAGGCGTTTATAGATGCCGTACGGCAATTGTTCGAGTTCTCCGACTCCTAAGCCGACGACTGTAATCTGATGTGTCATATAATCCTCCTATGCTGATGCATTCGATATAGTTTTTCCCCGAACGGCAATACGGCCCATTCCCGTTCCGTCAAGACCCCCATCCGTAAGGCAAAGAGACAAAATATACCGGCTCCACCCAGAACGAGTAGGGCAACCTCAAGTGTCGCTCCAACCCGGTTTTCCCAGCCCGACAGCCGGAAAAGTTGTTCGACGATGTATAAAAACAGGGCCATCGGAATGACCGCCTTCAAGAGACGAACATAAAAAGGACGTCCTGCCGTCACCCGACCGAACTTTCGATTGAGTAAAAGTAACTGAGCTGCTGCCATGACCGCAAAACCACCAAAAGTCGCCATTCCGGCACCGATCATGCCATATAAGGGAATTAAGTAGATATTGAGACCCAGCTTGATCAACAGACCTGCAACTACACCGACAAACGCATATTTTTCCGCATCGACGGATTGCAGACACGATACGATGATCATTGACAAGGAGGCGGTGAACGCCGTCGCAGCCAACCAGCTGAGTGCTGCTGTTCCGTTATCGTCCTGATACAAGGCAATATTCAACGGACGCATGACACCAACCAATCCGACGGTCGCTGCCGCCGCAATCAGTAACCCGGATCGTAAGAGCGTTTCAAGATGCAGTTTTGTTGCTGCATCATTCCGCTTCCGGTATTCCATCAACAACGTCGGAACACTGGCCAAACTGATGGATGTTGCGAACAAGATCGCAAACTGTAAGAGCGGATACCCTCGATCAAAAATTCCTTTTTCGACTTTCGTTTCCATCGAATTCCCGAGTAAATTGACGAACGTCAATCCATCAATCAATTGCATCAGTAACAAGGCCAAAGACGCGATACTGACTGCCAGACCACTCGTCAACAAGACCCGTCCGACACGGCGAATGTGTCGTTTCGAGATGACGGGACGACCAATCCTTCCTTTCGCAAAGCGTAACAGCAAGATCAGCGACGCGATGCTTCCACCGAGTGCCGTCATGTGCGCATTTGCTCCGACTTGATACGGATTCGCACCTATCTGAACCCCGTAATACGTCACAATCAACAATAAACAGACCCGAACGGCATTTTCCGTGATTTGTGAGAAAGCCGTCGGACGCATTTCAAGATCCGCCTGAAACATCCCGCGCAAAACAGCAATGACCGGCAACAGGTAGAAGGTAAAGGTAACGGCTCGAAGCGGTTGGGCGAGCTGTTCGTCACCGAACAAGAATGCGACTTCAGGAGCGACCCACCAACCAATCGTTCCTAATATAATCGACATCGCAAGTAGGACAAAGAAAATCGACCACAGTACTTCACGTTTCTCTTGCGGATGATGCAATGTTAACTTCGCAACGACGACCGGTAAGGCGTAAATACCAAGCGCCGCTGCAATCGCAAACACCGGATAGACAGTTTGGTAGACATATAACCCGAAGTCTCCCGCCATATTTTGATATGGAATCCGGTAAAAGAAACTCAACAGTTTTGAGACATAGCTCGAAATAGCAAGCAAAGCTGCCCCTTGCGCAATCGTCCTTCGTTGACTCATTGTACGATCCGGCGGTCAATCTCAGCCAGTAACCGTTCAGCCTGCTCTGTCATCTGTTGTAAGTTTTGTTTCCCGCGGTTGAGCGTCAGAACAAGTTTACCTTCTTCCTGCCCCATACCAAGACCACGTCCAATCGGAACCGTCCATTTGACAAAATCCGCTACATCCAGCGTTTGTGTCGTCTGTTCAGACAAGACGATTTCAATTTTCAGATCCGTTTGTTTGACCCGTTCGACCCGTGCCCGTTCGGCAAAGATTCTCATCCGAGTCAATTGGATCAACCGTGCGACTTCGGTCGGGAATTCTCCGAAACGTTCCAATATCTCTGTTTCCAGCGATTCGAGACTTTCCGGTGTATCGACATACTTCATACGTTTGTAGAACTCGATTTTGAGTTCCGAATCTGCCATGTAGTGACTTGGAATATAGGCATCCAGACTGAACGTGAAATCCGGAACGAATTTCTGAACTTTTTTTCTACCTTTCATCCGTTCCTTCCGTTCTTCAACTGCTTCCGAAAGCATTTGTGAATACAGATCGAATCCTACAGAGTCGATGAAACCGGATTGTTGCGATCCGAGCAAGTTCCCGGCTCCGCGAATCGATAAATCACGCATCGCAATCTTAAAACCGCTCCCGAGTTCCGTAAATTCCTTGATCGCTTGCAGACGGCTTTCCGCAACTTCCGTCAATCGTTTTTGCGGACGGTACGTGAAGTAGGAATACGCGACACGGCTCGATCGGCCGACACGGCCGCGTAATTGATACAACTGCGAAAGACCCATCTGATCGGCATCGTTAACAATCAACGTATTGACATTCGGAATATCGATGCCTGTTTCAATGATCGTCGTACTGACCAGGACGTCCGCATCGCCTTCGAAGAAGGCGATTAATTGGCTCTCAAGTTCTGTTTCCGTCATCCGACCATGGGCAGTGACGACACGCGCTTCCGGTACAAGAGCCCGGATTTCCTCTGCCTTGCGTTCAATCCCTTCGACGCGGTTATACAGGAAGAACGCTTGTCCGCCCCGTCCCAGTTCACGTTCGAGTGCTTCGCGCATGACGATTCCGTCATACTCCATGACATATGTTTGAACCGGATAACGGTTTTCCGGTGGTGTCTCGAGTACGGATAAATCACGAATTCCGATCATCGACATATGCAACGTCCGGGGAATCGGTGTCGCCGTCAATGTCAGAACATCGACATTTGTCTTCAGCTGTTTCAGTCGTTCTTTATGTTTGACGCCAAAGCGTTGTTCTTCATCGATGATCAATAAGCCGACGTCCGCGAACTGGACATCTTTCGACAGGACACGATGGGTGCCGACGACGACATCAATCGTCCCTTCCTTCAATCCTTTTTTCGTCGCTTTCAGTTCTGTTGCCGAGCGGAAACGACTCATGACGGAGACGTTGATCGGCCACTCACTGAATCGTTCGAGCATCGTTTCATAATGCTGTTGTGCAAGCACCGTCGTCGGAACGAGTAAGGCGACCTGTTTTCCTGCCATGACAGCTTTAAAGGCTGCCCGGATGGCAACTTCCGTTTTCCCGTAACCGACATCGCCGCACAACAGCCGATCCATCGGGCGCGGACGTTCCATGTCTTTTTTGATTTCTTCGATCGACCGGAGTTGGTCAACGGTTTCTTCATAAGGGAATGACGCTTCAAAGGCCTGTGTACTGTCATCATCTTCCGGGAAGGCAAAGCCGACTGCTGCTTCGCGTGCCGCATAGAGCTTAATCAGTTCATCCGCGATATCCTCAACGGATTTTTGAACCTTCGCTTTGACCTTCTTCCACTCCATGCCGCCCAGTTTATAAATCTTCGGCTCTTTTCCTTCTGCCCCGACATACTTCTGAATCAAGTCAATCTGGTCGACCGGGACATACAGTGAATCCTCACCGGCATAAATCAAATGCAGGTAATCCTGGTGATTGCCGGCAACATCAATCGTTTTAATACCATGGTAACGACCGATTCCGTGATGAATGTGGACGACGTAATCGCCCGTCTTCAATTCCTGGTAACTTTTGATCCGTTCGGCGTTCGTCAGTTTCGTCGTTTGCTTCCGGCGCCGTGCCGGCTGTTTAAAGACTTCTTCTTCCGTAATGACGACGAGACGGGCATTGGTCATCTCGAATCCGCCGTGAATGCCACCGATTAAAATCGACGGATGACCGCGGCGAATCTCGTCTTCCGTCGTGTGCAGGGAAGCTTCGACTCCGTAATCCGATAACGTCTGTCGCATCCGTTCTGCCCGTTCCCGGTTACTTGCCAGGAAGACCATCCACATATCGGCCCGGCCGTAACGATCGACTTCCTGTTTCAACCGTTCCATCTGTCCGTGGAAAGGTGCTATCGGCTTGATGCTGAAATGAATCGCTGCACTTTCCGGCACACCGCTGCGGCGTGTCGGGAGCAACGATAAATACAGCAATTGGCGTTGCTTGAACACCTGCAGCATCGGAACCGATAACGTATAGTCACTGATGCTTTGTCCCCGTTCAATCAACGAAGCCATCCATTCCGCTTCTTCCGTATCCTGGACCTCGGCGGCTTCTTCAATCCGTGCCACCTCGTCGACAATCAAAACAGCATCTTTGATATCGTCGAGTAACGTCGTTTCATATAGAAGCGGTGCATATTTTGCAAGTTGCTTCGGACGATCACCGCTTTCGAGGACTTCGACGTCGTAAGCAATTCCTTCTTCCAGGGCAGCCAATACTTCCGTACTTTGGACCCGTTCCTTCGTTGCTTCATACAGACGGCGTAATTGTTCACCGGCCGATTTCAATCCGTCACGCGATGCAAAATGTTCCGTTGCCGGAGGTACCAGAGCTTCCGCGATGACACCAAGCGAACGTTGGGTTTCCGCATCAAACGTATAGATGGAATCGACTTCTTCGTCAAATAAATCAAGACGATACGGACGTTCGACGGTTAACGGGTATAAGTCGATGATGCTTCCTCGGACTGCGAACTCGCCCGGCGTCGTAACCGTTGCCGTCCGTTCGTATCCCGCGTCGACCAATTCCTGAATAAAGTCTGGGATCGACAGGACATCGCCAGGTTTGATTCGTTTCGTATGTCCTAAAAAGTCGGGCGCCGTCGGGACGTAACGTCTCAGTCCGACAAGCGGAATGATGAGGATTCCGTCATCCGTCGTCAGCAGACGGTGACGGGTTTCAATCCGCGTCGCGCGCAATTCCGGACTTGCACCGTATGACAGCTCCGCCGCAAGTGTTTCATCGACCGGATACAACATCACGTCCTGCTCGGGTATAAGTTCAATTAAATCATCATATAATTTTTGAGCCTGGAACATGTTGTGGGTCACGATGACGAACCGTTTTTTCGTCTCTTGGTAAATACCGGCGACGAATAACGCTTTTCCGCTGTTCATCAGCCCTGTGATCAGTTGGGCATTGACTCCGTCGCGGAACCGTTCCCGGACGGTTTTAATCTCCGGAATGCCGAGTAACAGATTTTGTAGTTGTTTCATACGTTCTTTCCCTCCTAGGACGACAGCAAAAACGCTTTGGTCACCCAAAGCGTTTTGTTCAGTTATAACGATTCATCAAAGCTAAAAACGGTGTATCGATAAAATCAGTTGCGATCTCGACGGAATCAGACAACACATGTTGCAACGTCGTCTGTTCCGACTTGGCGAACGGCATCAAGACCCAGTCGATGACTTGAATCGGTGCTGGCGGACGACCGACTCCAAGTTTCAATCGTTTGATGTCTTGTGTACCTAAATGTTGAATCAACGATTTGACTCCGTTGTGACCACCGGCACTTCCTTTTGAACGCAGGCGCATCTTTTCAAGCGGCAAATCAAGGTCATCATAAATGACAAGGACGTCCTCGACCGCAATTTTATAGAAATCGAGCAACGGACGGACAGCTTCTCCCGATAAATTCATATACGTCAATGGCTTAACGAGAACGACCCGTTCCCCTTTAATCATTCCCGTTCCGAAGACGGCTTTAAACTTCGACTCCGCTAATTTTATGCCATGTTCCTTGGCGAGGGCATCGATCGCTAAAAAACCGATATTGTGACGCGTATTCGTATATTTCGTGCCTGGATTTCCTAAACCGACGATACATTTCATATCGTCACCTCCTCTACTTATCTGCTTTTTTTGATTTATATCCCGTTGACGAAAAATGGAACGCACAAGGGTCCGATTTCTAAAAACCGGACCTTGGCGTTCATATCTGTTTGAAATCAGCTGAAGAGCGGGCTGATTGATTTTTGTTCGTGAACACGGATGATGGCTTCTGCCAACAAGCGTGCAACTGAGATTTGTTTGATTTTGCTTGCACATTCACGTTTCGTCAAATCGATTGTGTTCAAGACGACGAGTTCTTCGATTGCCGAGTTTTCAATCCGCTCCATCGCTGGACCTGAGAGAACCGGGTGCGTACAGCAGGCATACACTTGCTTCGCTCCGTTTTCGATCAAGGCGTTGGCAGCAAGCGTGATTGTACCCGCTGTATCAATGATATCGTCAATGATAATGGCAATCTTGCCATCGACTTGTCCGACGATGTTCATGACTTCTGCGACGTTCGGTTTTGGACGACGCTTATCGATGATCGCGATTGGTGCTTTTAATTGTTCCGCTAATTTACGTGCCCGTGTCACACCGCCATGGTCTGGAGAAACAATGACGAGTTCGTTCGGGTCGATGTTCTTCTTCTCGAAGTAAGAAGCAAGCAGGGGAACACCCATTAATTGATCTACTGGAATATCGAAGAATCCTTGGATTTGTGCAGCATGAAGATCCATCGTCACGACGCGTGTCGCACCGGCTACTTCAAGTAAGTTCGCTACAAGCTTCGCTGTGATCGGCTCACGTGAACGGGCTTTGCGGTCTTGACGTGCATATCCGTAATACGGAATAACGACGTTAATCGTCCGCGCAGAAGCACGTTTTAAAGCGTCAATCATGATGAGAAGCTCCATCAAGTTTTCGTTGACCGGTTGGCTTGTCGATTGAATGATGTAGATATCATCCCCACGGACGCTTTCTTCGATGTTCATTGAAATTTCGCCGTCACTGAAGTGTTTGACTGAACTTTCGCTGACAGGGATTCCGATGACTTTAGCGATTTCCTCTGCCAGTGGTTTGTTCGAGTTAAGTGCGAAAATACGAATTTCATGTTCTAAGACAGTAGACATGGTTAGGTGGCCTCCATTTGTTTGGGTTTAGACGAGTAGAGCGACAGATAATGAACGAATAAAATTAACGGTAATCTGGTTTAGTTGTTTGACGTTCCCGTGCGATGGCAAGACCGTTTTCCGGAACATCATCCGTAACGGTTGATCCTGCTGCGACAAGCGCATTTTTACCGACCGTGACCGGTGCAATCAAATTGACATTACAACCGATGAACGCATCGTCTTCAATGACAGTTTGGAATTTATTTGTTCCATCATAATTCACTGTGATCGATCCGCAACCTAAGTTAACGTTCGTGCCGATTGTTGCATCACCGACGTAACTTAAGTGAGCAGATTTGCTGCCTTCACCAAAAGTGGATTTCTTCACTTCGACGAAGTTACCGATGCGCGTGTTCGCTCCGAGAACTGCCTGTTGGCGTAAGTGCGCAAATGGACCGACTTGTGCAGCTGCTCCAATTTGGCTGTCGGTTACGACTGATTGACGCACCACGGCTTGATCAGCCACTTCACTGTCACGGATATCCGAATTTGGTCCGATGATACATTCTGAGCCAATCGTCGTTTTACCAAGCAATTGTGTTCCCGGGTACAGGACCGTATCCGAACCAATCACGACATCCGGTCCGATATACGTAGACGCCGGATCGATGAACGTAACGCCTTGACGCATCCAATGCTCATTCGTCCGCTTCCGCATTGACGTTTCCGCCTGCGCCAGGGCAACCCGGTCATTGACACCAATCGTTTCTTCAAACGTCGCTGCCGCATAGGCCGCAATCGTTTCACCGTCTGCTTTTGCGATTTCGATGACATCCGGTAAGTAGTACTCACCTTGGACATTATCATTCTTAACTTCTTTTAAAGCCGCGAATAACATCTCATTGTCAAATACGTACGTTCCGGTATTGATTTCTTTAATGAGAAGTTCTTCTGCGTTCGCATCTTTGTGCTCGACGATTTTCGAGACGTTGCCGTCTTCCCCACGAACGATTCGTCCATACCCCGTCGCATCATCCGCATGCGCTGTTAAAACAGTTACTTTCGCGCCTGTTTCTGCATGATGTTGCAAGAGAGATTGTAACGTCTCACTTGTCAAAAGGGGAGTGTCTCCGCAGACGACGAGTGTCGAGCCTTTCTCCTGTCCAAGGACAGGTTCTGCCATTTGAACAGCATGACCCGTGCCAAGCTGCTCGCTTTGAAGTGCATATTCCACCGATGTGCCGAGCACTTCTTTAACAGACTCTGCACCGTGACCGACGATGACGACTTGACGCGTGACACCGAGTGTCGTCAATTGATCAACGACATGTTGTACCATAGGTTTCCCAGCTACTGGGTGAAGTACTTTATATAGCTTTGATTTCATCCGAGTGCCTTTACCCGCTGCTAGAATTACCGCGAAATGATTCATCCTTGTCGCTCCTCCATGTAAATTAGTGTTGATTTCGTTCTGAAATAGTCCACTCGTTCCCACTATAACGAAAATGGCGCAACGAATCAATGACAGGACAGACCGGAAATCAACAAAACACGCAAAAAAAGACAGGTTCTCCCATTGATGGAGACCTGTCAATCGCGTTAGGAAGGATCGGTTGCTTCGAGCGCCGTCAGTTCAAATTCTGACGCCTCACCGTTTTCTTCACGAATCGCGTATGCTTCTAGTACTGAATCTTCGACTTTTTTTCGCATTAATGCATTGATTGGATGGGCGACATCACGAAAGATGCCTTCCTGTGTCCGCTTGCTTGGCATCGCGACGAAAAGACCGCTGTTCCCTTCAATCACGCGTAAATCATGTACCACAAATTCGTGGTCAAGCGTAATCGAAGCCAGTGCTTTCATTCGACCCTCTGCTACGACGCGACGAATCTTGACGTCGGTGACATTCATTTTGTCCGCACCCCTTTTTATAACCGTTGTCACAACTCTTCGTTGTCTACTTCTACTTACGGCTTAAAACATTCAAAGGTTTAGCTTTTGCCAATCATTTCACGCATAATTTCCAAAAGTTTGATAATTACAGTATAGTTACAAAAAAATCGTGTGTCAAATTCAGGTATTTTCTACGTCTGTGAAATACTGGTCGACGTTTCCCCGTTTCACTTGAATCTGTCCAAGATCCACATCAACATCCGAAAGCTTCATCAGACTGACGTACTCACTGACCATCTTCTTCTCGGCACCCTCTGCTTCAATCAACACACCGACACCTGCTACGTTCGCTTCAAACTCACTCAGCAGACTCATCATCCCCCGGATCGTTCCGCCGGCTTTCATGAAATCGTCAATCAGCAGGACGTTCGCACCGCGCGGTAAACTGCGTCTCGCAAGAGCCATCGTCCGGATTGCTTTCGATGAGCCGGAAACATAGTTGATGCTGACGGTCGAACCTTCCGTCACCCGGCTGTCCGAGCGGACGATGACGAACGGTACACCCAACTGTTCGGCGACGGCATAAGCAAGCGGGATTCCTTTTGTCGCAATCGTCATGACGACGTCGACTTTTTTCTGGCTGAAGACAGAAGCAAACACTTGTCCCATCTGTTTCACCATCCGCGGATCTCCGAGCAAGTCCGTCAAATACAAGTAGCCCCCCGGTAACAGACGATCCGGTCGTGCGACACGTTCACATAACTCATCGATAAACGGCAACGCCTTTGCGCTGCTCCATGTAGGGATGAACATGACGCCTCCCGCGGCTCCCGGAACCGTAACGAGTCGTCCTGTTCCTTCATGCTCCAACATTTCGCTGACAATATCTAAATCTTCACTGATCGAAGATTTCGCAGAGCTGTACCGTTCTGCGAAGATCGTCAATGAGACCAGATGATGCGGATGATCCAGCAGGTAACGTGTCATGTCTACCAACCGACCACTTCTCCGAATTTTCATCTAAATCGTTCCACCTCTCCGTAATTCCGAATATTCAATAGTGAATATATCATTTTCATACGGAAACTATCAATGGTTTTCCCCTAAAAGACGAACGACGTAGACTTCATTACAAAATCCTCGTAATCCGTTATAGAGACGTTGAGCCCGGTTTTCATGTTCCGTCAAGGCAAAGACAGTCGGACCGCTACCGCTCATCAGGACACCTTCCGCCCCGCAACTCGTCATGAAAGCCTTGATTTGTTCGACCTCCGGATGCATCGGTAACGTCACTGATTCAAGGACATTGCCAAGGGCATCACAAATCGCCGTGAAATCTTGGTTCTTGACCGCATCAATCATCGCTTCGACATCCGGACGTTCCGCTGTTTCTAAATCCAGTGCTCCGTAAACATCGGCTGTTGAGACACCAATCGTCGGTTTCGCCAGTACGACCCAACAAGGCGGAGGGGATACTAGTTTCTCGAGCTTCTCTCCGCGTCCCGTTGCAATCGCGGTTCCGCCCATGACACAAAACGGGACATCCGATCCCACTTCTGCTCCGATTTCCGCCAACTGTTCAAGTGTCAAATCGAGCTTCCACAATTCGTTCAGCCCGCGCAACGTGGCTGCCGCGTCACTCGAGCCGCCCGCAAGACCTGCTGCGACCGGGATTTGTTTTTCTAAGTAGATTTCAACCCCGCTCTTGATGTCGAACCGTTCCTTTAAAACCGCTGCTGCTTTATACGCTAAGTTGCGTTCATCATTCGGCACATATGCATGTTGGGCATTCATCCGAATCTCGCCGGACGCTAGTTCCGTCAACTCGAGACGATCTGCCAAATCCACCGTCGTCATTACCATATGTACATCATGATAACCATCCGGACGTTTCGCCGTCGCATCCAATACTAAATTGATTTTCGCTGGAGCTTTTACAATAATCGTCATCCTGCCGTTCCTCCTCTAGTACGTTTCCTGTACGAATTGTATCAACCTTTGCACAAAAAAAGAAGCGAACATTTCTGTCCGCTTCGGAAGGTAAGTTTACGAATTCGCGAATTCGATTTGTACGGAGTCGGTTAACACGTCGGCGTAGCTATAAGAAACTCGCTCGACATTGTGGCGCTCTGCGTCTAGCTTGACTACAAACACCGATGGATACGTCTCAACGAGCGTTCCGATTCGGGTTACGACCTTTTTACGACCGCCGCTTGCTTTTAGCGTCAGTCTTTCACCTACATGTGTTTCAAATACATGTCTGATTTCGTTCAACGTCTTTGGCATACGCTTCACCTCACTAGTATTTATTATAGCATATGAACTAAATATTAGAAAGGGGAAATATTATATCCGTTCTTTTGTCTACCGTCAACGTTTTTTAATCGGCAAAAGTGCATCGGCCAGCTGTGCAAATTCCTGCAGGCTGAGCGTCTCGCCACGGCGGCGTGGATCAATACCCGCTTCATGTAAGGCCGCTTCGACCGCCTCTTTTTCCGCTTTACCGAAATGGCTGGATAAGTTATTCAAAATCGTTTTCCGGCGTTGAGCGAAACTGGCACGTGTCACTTCGAAGAAGAGTTTCTCATCCAGCGTCTTGACTGCCGGCTCCTTGCGAATATTTAAACGGATGACCGCTGAATCGACGTTCGGTGCCGGAATGAAGACGTGTTTCGGTACCGTGAAACAGACTTCTGCCTCCGCATAATACTGAATGGCGATCGACAATGAACCGTACGCCTTCGTTCCCGGTTTTGCCCCGATTCGTTCCGCCACTTCTTTTTGAATCATCATGATGAGTGTCCGGAACGGAGTACGGGCTTCTAAAATACGCATAATGATTGGTGTTGTCACGTAGTAAGGAAGGTTCGCCACGACGGCGAGATCCGTAATCCCTTGTTGCGTGAATTCTTCGTCAACGATCGTTTCAAGATCCAGTTCCAGTGCATCCCCATGAATGACTTTCACGTGGGGGTACGGAGCAAGTGAGTCTTCAAGAATCGGTAAGAGCCGTTGATCGATTTCGAGCGCCACAACTTTTTTCGCCTGTTTTGCTGATTGTTCCGTTAATGAGCCGATACCGGGACCAATCTCAAGCACACCGCTTTCCGGTGTCAGATTAGCGGCACCGACGATGTTTCCGAGTACATTTAAATCGATTAAAAAGTTTTGTCCCAAGGACTTTTTAAATGAAAATCCGTGTTTGGCCAAGATTTCCTTCGTCCGGTGCAATGTAGCGATGTCTTTCAATCCTGTTCCTCCTCTATCTGTTTCAAAGCGTCTTCCCATTCCTGTTTCGTGATTCGGATCGACGCGACACGTTTGACGAGTTGTTTGGCATTCGGTTCACCAATGGCAAGCACTTGTCCCAACCGTTTCCGACGTTTCGAGGCTGCCGGTCCCCCGATCAGATCGGCGGCGAGAATCATATCCCGTGTCACTTCGGCATCATGCTGCTCTTCTGTCTCATATACCGCACCAAGTGCCCGTTCGATTGCTTCCGGTGATGCATGTTCGACACCGATTTTCCCGCGTTTATCTTTTGCGTCTGCCCGTGGCAGGTAGGCTTGTTTACATCCCGGTACCCGTTCATTGATCCGTGCCCGAATCCGGTCACCCGGGAAGTCGGGATCGGTAAACACGATGACACCACGGCGTTCAAGCGCTTTGGCAATGCGTTGTAATGTCTGTTCGTTGACGGCCGAACCGTTTGTTTCAATTGTATCGACATCGAATACTTCCTGTAAGCGTGTCGTATCATCGCGTCCTTCAACGACGATGACTTCTTTTAAGCGTTTCCGCATCATATCTTCTCCACCTTTTTCAAACACTTCCGTAATTGTACCTGTTTCCGCAAAAAAAACAAGGAAGCGTCAAGTACCCGCTTCCGTCGTATCGTTCGGGATGACCCAGACTTGGATCGTCTTCCGGCCAAACTGTTTGGCGGTCGACTCCCCTTCAACGAGTACATCGATTTTATTGCCTTTGATGGCACCGCCTGTGTCGAGGGCAATCGCCAGTCCGACCCCTTCGACGTACACCTTGGTTCCGAGCGGAATGACTTTCGGATCAACGGCGATAATCGGCAGTCCTTGATACGTGATCGTATCCGTTACATCATAGCCGGTTGCTGTCAAAGCCCGTCCGTCATACAGCTGGCTGCCATTGGAAGCGGGATTATTCGTATAAGCTGTTGCTTCGACCATCAGCGTTTTCGCTTTGCTAAAATCCAAATCGGCTGCCGCTTTAGGCACTTCTGCTAACGGTACCGTCGCTTTTTCCGTATCAAACGCCGGTGTTGGTGTTGGTGTCGGTGTCGTCACGGCCTCAACCGGTTCGACCGGTTTCGTTCCGACCTTGACGACTTGTTTGACCGGTTCACTCGTAACTTCATTAGCAATCAGTTTCTTTTCCTTGCTTAAACCGTCCGCGAGGGTCAATTGATATTTTTGTGTCCGGATGCCCGGCCGGCCGGATTTCGTCACCAACTGTTCACCCGCCGGCAACGTGTCGTCTTCGACGGTCTCGACTTCAAATGGTAACAGCTGTTGTTCCGTCAGCACGGCACGACGCGTCGTATTGACCGTGACCAGCATATCCTTTGCGACGACTGTCTCTAGACCAGGCATGACCTTATCTTCCGTCTGGAGCTTAACCCCCTGCATCGACAGCAGTTCCCGCACCGTCGTTTGGTACGTATAGACTTCGCGGGCTTTTCCTTCGACAATCAGCTCGACCGGGAATGCCTCCCGGTACCGGACGGTCATTCCGCTTGTCAAAACGGCTTCTTTTGAAGGATACACGTCATCTGTCTCTAACATTTGACTGATTCCCTGTTCTTTTAACAGATCGTCGACGCGGCGGGCTTGCGTCCGGATCGTCCGCGCTTCACCATACCCCATGATTAGTGTAATTTCTTTGGCCGGTTGAATGACGATCAAATCGTTTTTCGGAAGATCAGCACTCAGTGCCGGTTCGATGACATCTTGTGGTCGAACTGAAATACCGGCTTCCTGCAAGACACCGAAAACGGATGTCTCAAGCGTCTCGACTTTTGTTTGTCGACCATCCACCATGATCGTGACATCACGCGGATGGTCCATCATTACATAAAGCAGGCTCGCAACCAACAATAGGGTACAGCCGATTGTCATATACGTAATCGATCGAATCATGGAAGGCGGAAGACGCGTTTCGCGTTCTCAGTCGTCGCCTGTTCGACATCAGCGTACATCATCCCGCGCAACTGTGCGATTTCTTCCGCAACGAATCGGACATACGCCGGTTCATTTCGTTTTCCGCGATATGGCGTTGGTGTCAGATACGGACAGTCGGTCTCGACCAATAACCGGTCAAGCGGCACTTCTTGTGCGACGCGTTTAGGCATCTTCGCATTTTTGAACGTCACCGGTCCTCCGAGGGAAATGTAGAAATTCATTGCCAGGCAACGTGGTAACAGTTCTGCACTCATGCTATAGCTGTGTAAAATGCCACCGACTTCTTTTGCGTTTTCTTCTTCCAAGATGCGGAGCGTATCTTCTGTCGCCTCCCGGTTATGGATGACGATCGGTTTATTTTTTTGTTTCGCCAAGCGAATCTGCTTTCGAAACGTTGCGTCCTGAATATCCTTCGGAGAAGTATCCCAGTGGTAATCCAGTCCGATTTCTCCAAGGGCAACGACTTTCGGATGGTCCATTAAACGTTCCACCTTTTCATAGGCAGCATCGTCGAAATCAATCGAATCGACCGGATGCCATCCGATGACGGCGTAGAGATCATCATACTGTTCAACGAGTTCCATTGCCCGGTCAATCGTCTTATGATCAAAACCAACGACGATCATCGGAGATACACCGTTTGCGCGTGCCCGCTCAATCGTCTCATCGACATCTCCGTCAAACTGATCCGAGTTTAAATGTGTGTGTGTGTCAATCAACATACTATTCGACTCCTTCTTTCAAAAAAATGCCTGTGACATCGAGTCCACAGGCATCTGGATTATTTTACGCTTGCCCCGTTCGCCATCGTTGATGGTACGGTAGCTAATTCAAGTTTACCTGATTTCTCGGCAGCGAGCACCATTCCTTGCGACAATTCTCCCCGTAATGTGACCGGTTTTAAATTGGCGACGACGATGACTTTCCGACCGACTAAATCTTCCGGCTCATACCATTCAGCGATTCCTGAAACGATTTGTCGTGTTTCTTTCCCCATGTCGACCGTCAGCTTCAGCAATTTTTTTGCTTTTTTGATTTTTTCAGCTGTAACGACTTCTCCGACGCGTAACTCGATTTGGTCAAACACATCAATCGTCGTTTCCGGACGAACATCCGTGTCTGCCTCTTCGACTTCCGTCTCTTCTTCGACGCGCGCAGCAGAAGCTTGTTTCATCATCTCAACGATGGCTTCGACCTCTTCTTTCATATCGCGACGCGGGAAGATTGGTTCTGCCGTACCGACCTTCGTCCCCTCTTCAACAGTTGCGAACTGTTCAAGTGCTGTCCAGTCCATCGGTTGTCCTTCAAGACCGAGTTGACGGAAGATTTCTTTTGGCGAACGTGTCATAAACGGTTGTAACATGATTGCGACGTGGCGCAACGCACCAACCAGGTGGACCATCGATGAAGCGAGTTCTTTTGTTTTCGTTTCATCTTTTGCGAGTACCCACGGTTGTGTCTCATCGATGTATTTATTGGCACGGCTGATCAATTGCCAAATGTGCGATAAAGCAACCGAGAACTCCATGTGTTCCATCGAAGCTTCGACCTTCTCGACCGTTTCTTTGGCCAGTGTCGACAACGTTTCGTCAAACGGTGTCACGTTTCCGGCATACGTCGGAATGACGCCGTCGAAATACTTCGTGATCATCGCAATCGTCCGGTTGAGTAAGTTCCCCAGGTCATTCGCTAAATCAAAGTTCATCCGTTCGACGAATGCTTCCGGTGTGAACATCCCGTCTGAACCGAACGGTACTTCCCGAAGCAGGTAATAACGTAACGCATCGAGTCCGTACCGATCAATCATCGGAACCGGATCAACGACATTTCCTTTTGATTTCGACATCTTGCCGTCTTTCATCAACAACCAACCATGTGCAAACACTTGTTTTGGAAGTGGTAAGTCGAGTGCCATCAAGAGAGCAGGCCAGACGATTGTGTGGAAACGAACGATTTCTTTTCCGACGAGGTGGACATCAGCCGGCCAGTACTTATCAAAGTTTCCTTGGTCGTCTGTTCCGTATCCAAGTGACGAGATGTAGTTCGTTAACGCATCAACCCATACGTACACGACGTGTTTCGGATTGGACGGGACTTTGACACCCCAATCGAATGTCGTCCGGGAAACAGCAAGATCTTGTAAACCCGGTTTGATGAAGTTATTAATCATCTCATGTTTCCGTGATTCCGGTAAAATGAACGATGGATTTGCTTCATAATACTCTACTAAACGATCCGCATATTGACTGATTCGGAAGAAGTAACACTCTTCCCGGACGAGTTCGACCGGATGACCGCTGTCCGGACTTTTACCGTCGACGAGCTGTGATTCCGTATAATACGTCTCATCCGGAACAGAATACCAGCCTTCGTATTCTCCAAGATAAATATCACCTTTTTCGAGTAATGTCTCGAAAACGCGTTCAACGACTTCTTTATGACGTGGTTCTGTCGTCCGGATATAATCATCATAGGAAATATCAAGACGGTCCCATAAGACTTTGATTTGTTCAACGACACCATCGACGAACTCCTGCTCGGAAACGCCGGCTTCCTTCGCTTTTTCTTGAATTTTTTGTCCGTGCTCATCCGTTCCGGTTAAGTAACGGACATCAAATCCCTGAAGTCGTTTGTAACGCGCCATCGCGTCCCCTGCGACTGTCGTATAGGCGTGACCGATATGTAGCTTAGCGCTAGGATAGTAAATCGGTGTAGTGATATAAAATGTTTTTGCCATGATATTCCTCCGTTCTGTATTTCATTTCATTATTATACGCTGTTCTGCCGTCTGTGTCGAAACTCGTTTTTTGTCGAATCCAAACATTTTTTGACATCAGACATCGAATACCAAAAAAACACACTAAATAGTTTGATTTCCTTTAAAAAGGGAAAATCTATTAGTAAATCGTTTCATTTGTGGCTTTTTTGAGAAAAAAATGACATTTTGATTTCAAGCTATTCAGATTGGTTGACTACTTTTGGAAAGTTTAGTATTCTACATTCTATAGAAGTGATGTCGAATTTTGACGATTTTCCAAAAATAAAGAGAACCTAGACATCAGAGGAGGAACAACAAAATGAAATCAACAGGTATTGTACGTAAAGTAGATGAACTCGGACGGGTCGTTATTCCAATCGAACTTCGTCGTACTCTTCAAATTGCAGAGAAGGATGCTCTTGAGATTTATGTCGACAACGAGCAAATCATCCTTAAAAAATACAAACCAAACATGACTTGCCAAGTAACAGGCGAAGTATCAGACGATAACTTCAAATTAGCAGATGGTAAATTGATTCTCTCTCCAGATGGCGCACAACGTGTCCTCGTTGAGTTAAAAGATTTCCTCGACCGTCATTACGCTGGAAACGAATAAGTAAAAAGAAGCGATTCCAAATGGAGTCGCTTCTTTTTTTAGGATTCATGATAACGCAAATACAATTCCTGACGATCGAGTCCCCGTTCCTTCGCCACACGTTTTAAGGCAGCATTCGGCTTTTCACCTTGTTCGATATACCGCTCAATTTGTTGCAACGGATCCGCTTCCTGTTCCTCTTCCGCCGGCCGCTCCTCCGTCGAACCTTCGACGATGACAACGAACTCTCCCCGGACTTCTTCTCCGGCCCATTCAAGAGCTTCTGTCACAGAACCCCGTATATACTCTTCATACCGTTTTGTCAGTTCGCGGGCTAACGTCAGTTGACGATCCCCAAGTACATCCCGTAAGGCGCCTAACATCTCTTTAAGGCGATGCGGTGCTTCGTAGAAGATGAGGCTGCCTTTTTCATAACGGACGGTCTCAAGCGCCTCACGACGCTCTTTTTTCTTACGCGGTAAAAAACCATAGTATAAAAATCGTTCTGTCGCAAGACCTGAGGCGACGAGTGCCGTTAACGCGGCATTAGCTCCCGGTAAGACGACGACCGGAATGTCCTCGGCAATCGCTTCCCGAATCAAATCACCGCCCGGATCTGAGATTCCCGGCATCCCGGCATCCGATACCAAAGCAACCTGTTTTCCCGCATGCAGGTCGCCCAACAGCCGTGCCCCGCTGACCTGTTTGTTATGTTCATGATAGCTGACGAGTTTCGTGTCGATTTTAAAATGATTAAATAATTTCATCGTTTGCCGTGTATCCTCAGCCGCGACGAGATCGGACTCTTGTAAGATACGAACCGCGCGATAAGTCATGTCTTCGAGATTACCGATTGGTGTCGGTACGATGTACAAACCGGTTGTTTGTCCTTTAAAACTACTGGTTGCTTTCATGAGATGACCTCCCTCCTTGAATAAGTCGTTCTTTTTTAAGACGTGTCAATTGTTTAATGGCATACTCACGCTTTAAGGCTTCCGACTTTGTCGAAAATGTTTCTGTATATTCGAGTACGACCGGCAACCGGGCCCGGGTATACTTTGCACCTTGTCCATTGTTGTGTGTCGCAATCCGCTTTTCGACATCAACTGCATATCCTGTGTAGAGACTGCCGTCCCGGCAACGGACGATGTAGATGGCATGTTCAGACATCAAACTGAGTCCGCATCTGCAATGTGTACGTATCGTCCGGTTCGTATACGATGAAGGGAGGCAATACTTTCAGACCCGGTTTGGCATCTTTGATCCCTTCAATCAACAGCATGTTGGCTTCTTTTCCTTCTTTTGGGTAAACGAGTTGCATCCGCTTCGGTTCAAGCCGGTACTGACGCATCAAGGTGACGATATCGAGAAGACGCTCCGGTCGATGGACGAATGCTGTTTTTCCGCCTTGTTTCAAAAGATCTGCCGCTGACCGGATACAATCTTCAAGTGTACATAATACTTCATGCCGGGCGATTGTATAATGTTCACTTATGTTCCGGTTCGATGACTCATTTGCCAGGAAGTAAGGGGGATTACACGTGACGGCATCATACAGACCATACCCCAGTCGTTTCCCGGCTTCCTTGACGTCACCTTCGATCATCTGCAGTTGGTCCTGTTTTTCATTCAGTTGAATACTGCGCTCGGCCATATCGACAAGACGGGGTTGAATTTCAAGCCCTGTGATCATCCCTTTCGTCCGATAAGACAAAAATAATGGAATCGCTCCATTACCGGCACATAAATCGACCAACTTCCCTTGTTGGATCGGTACCCAGGCGAACTGCGCCAGTAAGGCGGCATCCAAGGAGTAGGAAAATACGGTGGGGCTTTGAATGATTCGTCCTTCTTTTCCAAGCAGATGATCCAGTCGCTCATCTGATAATAGTTCAGGCATATCGTTCTTCCTTTCTGAAAAAAAGACTGACTCCTAGGAAGTCAGCCTCTCAATGTTTCGTTAACATGGACAAGCAGAACAGACAATCTCCGTCTTTACGGACTTGACCATAATGCAGGTTACAAATATGGAATCCTTCTTGATATAGTCGTCCTAGATTATCATAGCCAGCACCTGTACCGGCTTCCGCCTGCGCTTCTTCTGTAATCGGTTGTTGCTCATCGCGCTCTACCTTCTCACGGAGGTGATGATTCTCAAGATACAGATGTTGATTCTCCTCCATCATGTAAGCAAGCTGATCTTTCAAAACGCTCAGATGCTCAGTCAGCAAGTGAATCTGTTGCTCGATCGCATCAACACGCGTAATGATTTCTTTTTTATCGACTCTCTCCACGCGTATGCACCCCGTCATTCTTTTGGTCGTTTTTGTTTTACGGCACCGACAGACAGTAGTTCCTCCATCGAGTATGTCAGAACCCGCGAACGGTCTTTCAACTCAATTTGGACGATTTGATCGAGAATGTTCAGACCCACCACGCGTCCTTCACCTTCCGGAACAGTCAATCGTTTTCCGTAATCCGGTAAATCCCGTCGCATTTCTTCGTATGTGTCATTTTCATATTTTAAACAACACATCAAACGACCGCAGACACCAGAAATCTTCGTCGGATTCAAGGACAGATTTTGATCTTTCGCCATCTTGATTGAGACCGGTTCAAATTCACCTAAAAACGAAGAGCAACAAAGAACACGACCACACGGACCGATTCCCCCGAGTAACTTCGCTTCATCACGAACACCGATTTGTCGTAACTCAATGCGTGTCCGGAAAACAGCTGCCAAATCTTTGACGAGTTCCCGGAAATCGACACGACCTTCTGCCGTGAAGTAGAAAATGACTTTATTGCGATCAAATGTATATTCGACATCGACTAATTTCATATCGAGTTTGTGCTCACGAATTTTTTCCACACAAACAGCATGCGCATCAAGCGCTGCCATTTTATTTTCACGGACGATCATCGCATCTTTATCATCTGCGACCCGAAGAATAGATTTTAGTGGCAAGACCACATCTTCTTCGTCCATTTGTTTATCGGCAATGACCACTTCGCCATATTCAATGCCCCGTACTGTCTCAACGATGACGGACTGTCCTCGTGATAATGACTCTTGTCCAGGTGCAAAATAATAAATTTTGCCCGCTTCTTTAAAGCGAACGCCTACTACTTCTAGCATATCGCTCTACCCCTTCTGTAAGTCAAACATGAGACGCTCAACTGTTAATTGAGGATTAACATTTGCTTCGATCCGCTTAACGGCTGCGAGTACTGCCTGCAACCACCGCGTGATCGTCGTCTGACTTTTTCCACCCATTTGTTCCAGTAATGGCCGGCTGTTTGCATATGTGATCGTTTCCCATGACGGATTCAATTTGAGATGAAGAACATCTTCAAAGAAACAGGTCACGAGTTCCAGACCAATTCGTGCATCTTGCCGATTTTTAAATTGACTCATCCATTTTTCCTGGACAAACAACGGTAAATCCGCCGGACGATTCGCTAATTCCTCCATCAATTGTACCACTGACACTCGCGCATTTACAAACCAGTCTTCGACTAATGCCTGTTCCGCATCCTCTATTTTCGGATAGACCCGGGCAGCCAGTTGCGTTAATTCGTTATCCCGTCCCGTTTTTTCGGATAAGACTTGTCCGATTAACAAACGATCTGCCGGACGAAAACTTAATAATTGCCCCCGTGAACGAATCGTCGGCAACAATAACTGCGGCTGATTCGTAATTAAAATCGCTACTTTTCCGGCACCCGGCTCTTCAAAGAACTTCAACAGACTGTTGGCTGCCTGGGGTGTCATTTTATGCGACTGTGTCACGACATAGATTTGCCGGTCGCCTTCAAGACCCCGTAACGATAGATCATGCATCAACTGCTGAATCTGTTCTTTCTTAATGGTGGCTCCGTCCGGTTCGATTTGATAGTAGTCGACCAGGTTGCCGCTATCCATACGGCGGCAACTCCGGCAAGTTTGACATGGTTCAATTTGATTACGCCGTTCGCAAAACAGGCTCTTGGCGAACAACTGAGCCGCCTCTAAAAGAAGCGGCTCATAGTCCCCCGTAAAGATATAAGCGTGGTTAATACGATTCGTCTGTAACGAGTTACGCAAAATCGTCGCGATGACCGATTGAGTTTGTTCTAGTTCATGAAATGTCTGCATTAGAATTGATAAAACCCTTCGATTGGTAAGACGAATACTGTCGCCCCGCCTACCTGTACTTCGACTGGGTATGGGATGTATGAATCGGCATGACCGCCCATCGGTGAAATAGGTGAGACCATTTGTTCCCGGCTCGAACAATTCTTTTTAATCAAACGCATTAAATCATCCAATCGTTCGCTTTGGACACCAATCATGAACGTCGTATTTCCTTCTTTGAGAAAACCGCCTGTCGTCGCAAGTTTCGTTGCCCGAAAATCGTGTTCGACCAATGCTTCTGCTAAACGTAGGCTATCTTTATCTTGAACAATCGTAATGACCATTTTCATGATAATCTCTCCCTTTTTTTTAAATACGCCAGAGCATCCTGACATAATGTCGTTTGTAATGCTTCAATCGATTGAGTTGCATCAACCAGCTGAATTCGTTCTGGTTCCTGTTCCGCTAACGTCAGGAACCCTCCATACACCCGTTGGCGGAATGCGTCATCACGTTGTTCGATTCGATCCAGTGTCCCACGGTCCATCATCCGTTGCTTTGAATCTGCGACTGACAAGTTGAACAGATACGTGCGATCCGGTGTGAGATGGTTGGTGGCCTGTTGATTAATGGAACGAACCTGTTCAATCGAATATCCGAGTCCATATCCTTGATACGCAATCGATGCATCGATGAATCGATCGCATAAAACGACTTTTCCTGCAGCAAGAGCGGGGCGAATCAGTTCATTGACATGTTGTGCCCGAGACGCCGCATACAGGAGAATTTCCGTCATCTCATCCATCTCTTGAAAGTCGGGATTTAAGATCAGTGATCGAATCTCATTTCCGATTCGTGTACCACCGGGCTCACGTGTTATCACGATATCATATCCTTCAGCCGTTAAACGATCTGCAAGTAACTGCAACTGGGTCGTTTTCCCGGCACCATCTGGTCCTTCGACCGTAATAAATGTTCCTGTCATTCTATAATTCCTTCCTGTATCACACGCAATTTCCCCTGTTGGAGAAACTCACCGCCTTGCAGATGAATCGATGTGTTTGTATAGTATTCAATCATTTTAATATGTTCTGCTATAATCCGTTCTCCCCGCAATAGTAAAGGTATACCAGGTGGATAGGGGATGATGGTTTCAAGTGAAACCAATCCGACTGCTTTTTCAAAAGTCTGCTCGACTGCCTGGGCGTATTCCAATTGGTCAAGTGGATAAGCCAGGGACGATACCTTTATTTTACCCATAATCGGTTGTTCCATATACCTTTTATCTGGAATTCCTTCTGCTTTCAGGAACTCGACGGTTAATTGGATCTGATGGATCCAGGCATCCCGTTCAAATGGTTCGATGATTCGTAGCGGTAAAATGCACACGACGTTTGCTCCCAGAGCAAATTCAGCATCAAGTCCTTGATCTGCTAGTGCCTCCAACAACTGACTTCCGGAATACGGTTCACAGGAAAGCACCATCCGTGACCAATCATCAAACGTAAATGCCGTCATACCTGTCCGTTGGTTGATTTGCTGATGAAGGAATTCGTGACTAGTCCGAACAGATTTCATGTAGGAAACCGTCCAACGTTCGCGGTAATCACGGGCAAAGTCCAGTGAAGCCATCAACAGATAAGACGGACTGGATGTTTGAAATGCCTGAAGGGCCCGCATCAATCGTCTTCGTTCATCCTCCGTAAATCGTTCATGAATCCACGCCCCCATTGTCAGAGCAGGTAATGTCTTATGTGCTGATTGAACCACGGCGGTTGCACCAAGTTCAAATGCCGAACGGACACCAAATGCTTCACCGAAATGAGCGCCATGGGCTTCATCAATCAGTAACGGTATATTGGATGATTTTGTGATCCGAACCAACTCTTCGATTCGAGCAGTTTCACCATAATAAGTCGGTGATGTTAAAAATACGGCTGTACCTCCAGGAAAAACAGTTAAGGACTCCTTTAATGTTTCACGTGAAACATTCCCACTGATACCCGTTACCGGATCCCTTTCTGGTTCGAGTAAAATTGGTGATAAGCCCAACCATTCCATCGCATTAAAGACCGATTTATGTGAATTACGCTGAACATATATCCGGTCTCCCCTTTGTGAGACAGCAGCCAACATCGCCCAATTCCCGACCGTCGATCCGTTGATCAAAAAATGACTATCTGATGCCCCATAAATTCGGCGCAATAAAAGCTTGGCTTCATAAATGGCTTCTTCCGGATGATGAAAATCATCCAGACCACGCAACTCCGTTTTATCCCATTCAAAAAAAGAAGGTAATCCCTCAACTAATGTTCCATTCTTATGCCCCGGAACATGCCAGGAAGTAGCTTTTCTCTCTACATGAGCACCAAGTGCTTCAATAATTGGCATACGACCTTCCATATTTTCCAGTCCTTTCTTAATCCAAACTACAAAAAGACCGACCTGCAAAATGCAGATCGGTCCTTCACTTGCCTGGCAACGTCCTATCCTCACAGGGGGAAGCCCCCAACTACTTTCGGCGTTCAAGTGCTTAACTTCCGTGTTCGGCATGGGAACGGGTGTGACCACTTGGCTATCGTCACCAGACGACGG
>Ga0308158_10001405_pt1 | contig 26197 bp, 24 predicted proteins | sample PhyBR2_FD_201038 | JGI IMG/M metagenome (GOLD analysis project Ga0308158, IMG submission 201038) | Phyllosphere microbial communities from UC Gill Tract Community Farm, Albany, California, United States - DLSLB.R2 | ecosystem: Host-associated > Plants > Phyllosphere > Unclassified | place: USA... | reverse complement strand
ATGAGTTACTACTTGAACCTAAATTAGTAATGGTGGTGGCTTATGATTTAACAAAAGCCGATGAAGACGGAATGCAAAAATTACAAAAATTAAATCAGGAAGCTACTGCTAAAGGTTACAAAATAATTGGTATGACGAATTCTTCAGATGAAGAAATTGCAAAAGCACAAAAGAAATACAATCTGAAATTTGATTTTTATACCTGCGATGCTACAGCTTTAAAAACCATAGAAAGAGCGAATCCAAGTATCGTAATTCTTGAAAAAGGAACCGTAAAACAAAAAGTACATTATAACGATATTGAAGGTTTAAAATTATAAAAAAACGAGCTCATAAAGACTAAAAATAGTATTTGTGAGCTTTTTTTATGCCTTAGAAAAACTAAAAAAAGACCAAAAACAGCATTTTTAGAGTCTAAATTCAGGCTGTTTTTTAAGAGCTGGAAAAAAATCGGGTTTACTATTACGTTTTCATTTGTGTTTTTATAACTCTTAAGGCTGTATTTGTTAATTTTACAGAGTTTCTTCAAAAAAATAAAAACGGTAAACAGCAATCAGATTGTTTATTTTAACTTTGTTACCAATGAAAAAATTTGAAAAAATCATCGTTTTATTAATCGTTTTAGTTACAATTTCCTGTACTGAATCGAATGCGCAAAAAACGACTTTTTCAAAAAAAGCATTATCGGAAACATTATTGACAACAACTGAAAATCAGATTGCTTTTCAGGATATTCTAAAAAAATACAAAGGAAAAACGCTGTTGATCAAATTTTGGGCTTCCTGGTGTGGCGATTGTATAAAAGCAATGCCAAAAACAAAAGAATTGCAGGCAACACATCCTGAAGTAGCTTACATGTTCATTTCGTTGGATAAAACTGCCGATAAATGGAAAGCAGGAATTGAGAAATACAATCTCAGCGGAGCTCATTTTATGGCAAACGATCAAATGAATGGCGTTTTTGGAAAAGCGGTTGATTTAGATTGGATCCCCAGATATCTCATCGTTGATAAAACGGGAAAAATTGTGTTGTATCGCGCCATAGAATCTGATTTTAGCCAAATCAATTCTACCTTAAACCAATTGGAAAACAATAAATTATAACAAAAAATAAAATTCAAATATAACACTACTAAAATGAGAAAAAAGATTGTAGCAGGAAACTGGAAAATGCACAAAAACGCAGCACAAACTAGCGAATTATTAAGTGAATTAATTGCAAAAGTGCCTTCTAATACTACAGCACAAGTAATTGTTGCGCCAACATTTGTAAACTTGGCAGCAGCAGTAAATCAATTAAAAGGATCTAACATTGGTGTTGCTGCACAAAATGTTCACCAAACTGAAAGTGGTGCTTTTACAGGAGAAATCTCTGCTGATATGTTAACAGGAGTTGGTGTAAACACTGTAATCCTTGGACACTCTGAGCGTAGAGCTATTTTTAACGAAACTGATGCTCTAATTGCTGATAAAGTAAATACTGCTTTAAAACATGATATGACTGTTATTTTTTGCTTTGGTGAAGAATTAAAAGACCGTCAATCTAACCAACATTTCAACATTGTAGAAAACCAATTGAGAGATGGTTTATTCCAAATTGATGCTAAATCATGGGACAAAGTTGTTTTGGCTTACGAACCAGTTTGGGCTATCGGAACAGGTGAAACTGCTTCTCCGGAGCAAGCTCAGGAAATGCACGAATTCATCAGAGAAACTGTTCTTAAAGCTTACGGAAAAGAAATTGCTGAAAATGTAACGATTCTTTACGGAGGTTCTGTAAAACCAGACAATGCTAAAGAAATTTTTGGAAAACCAGACGTAGACGGTGGTCTTATTGGTGGAGCTGCTTTAAAAGCAGATGATTTTGTTGCTATTGTAACAGCTATCTAATACTCAAAATATTTTTCTAAGAATCCTCAATCGCTAAAGTGATTGGGGATTTTTTGATTAAAAATCTAATTATAGAATACTACTCCCCATAGAAATACGTTATCCAAAAGACAGAATAAAAAAAACATGGAATCGCAAAATCTAATCAATACATCAGCTCGTAAAATTTGGCAAAAATGGTCCATCGCAATCCGAATAACTCCTTTAATCATTCTAACAGCCTTATTAAAAATTCTCTGCCATTATTTTGGATGGGAATTGATAGAATTAAATGCGCTGTTCACCAGTTTAGTGGCCGGTACCATATTCCTGATAGGATTTCTGATTAGCGGTGTATTATCCGATTATAAAGAAAGTGAAAAATTACCCAGTGAACTTTCTGCATCGATGAAATCATTATTTGATGATACCTACACCATTTACAAAACCAAGAACACGCTAACCGCTTTTGAATTTATAGAATTTCAAAAAAAGTTTTCTAATTCTCTAGTGGATTGGTTTTACAAAAAAGAAAAAACGGCAGTGATATTGAAAAAAATCAGTGACATGAACCATTTTTTCATCGAACTGGATAACGAAGGAATTCAGGCGGGTTACATTATTAAAATGAAAAACGAACAAAACAATCTTCGAAAAATGATTCTGAGAATTGATACTATAAGAGACACTAACTTTGTTGGTTCAGCTTATACCATCCTGGAAGCTATGGGATTCTTAATTGGATTTTGCCTTTTGATTATCAAAATAGAACCTTTTTATGCTTCCCTATTTTTCACATTAGTGGTAACGTTTTTAATTTCTTATATGTTTTTGCTAATCAAAGATCTGGATAATCCTTTCGATTATTCGACTAATGGAGAAAACGGAACTGAAATCTCATTAAAACCAATACATGACCTGCGAATGATACTGATTGATTTCATATAAAAAGGTCTTTTTTTTAATTATTACATATCAATATTAGCCTAAAAAATTCCTGAAATATTTACTTACCTTTGTCAAAAAAAAATCAATATGTCAAATATTTATATCGCCTACCATTTTAGCATTGAACCAAAAGAACTGGGTTCTGAAATTTTAATTGCCGAATTAGGCGAACTAGCATTCGAGAGTTTTACTGAAACCGAAAAGGGAATTTCAGCTTTCGTTCAAAAAGATTTATGGGACGAAATGATTCTTGAAAACGTAAATATATTGCACTCAGAAGAATTTGAAATTGATTATAGCTACGAAGAAATCGATCAGGTAAACTGGAATGAAGAATGGGAAAAGAATTTTGAGCCTATTGATGTAGAAGGAAATTGCCATGTTCGCGCTCCTTTTCACCCAAAAACAGATGCCGAATTTGATATTCTGATTGAGCCAAAAATGAGTTTTGGAACAGGACATCATGAAACAACCCACATGATGATTCAACATTTGTTAGAAATGGATGTTACCGGAATGAAAACCTTAGATATGGGTTGCGGAACAGCAATTCTTGCTATTCTTGCCGAAATGAAAGGTGCTCAGCCGATAGATGCTATCGATATTGACAACTGGTGTTATTTGAACTCTATTGAAAATGCCGAGCGTAACAATTGCAAACACATCACGGTTTATGAAGGAGATGCTTCGTTATTAAAAGACAAAAAATACGATTTGATTATTGCTAATATCAATAGAAATATTTTGTTGAACGATATGCAAACTTATGTAGATTGTTTGAATCCAAAAGGAACCTTATTACTTAGTGGTTTTTATACTGAAGACATTCCTTTTATCGATGCTTCTTGTACTGAAAAAGGCTTAACTTATGTTAAAAAATTCGAAAGAAACAACTGGGTTTCACTAAAATACGTAAATTAGTACTCCATTCAAAATCAATTAATTAAAGTACAAAAAAAGTAGCACAATGAGTACTATAGAAAAAGTTAAAGAAAGAGTAAGCGTACAAGAAGTCACCACAAAAAACAACGAAATTATAGTTTACAATGACGATGTAAATACTTTTGACCATGTAATTGAGACTTTAATACGCGTTTGCGAACATACGGCTGAACAGGCAGAACAATGTTCGTTGATTGTTCATTATAATGGAAAGTGTACTGTAAAAACAGGTCCGTTAGATAAATTAAAACCGCAATGTACACAACTTTTAGAAGCTGGTTTAAGTGCTGAAATCATTTAATTAAACTACAATTTCTCAATAAAAAAGCATTCACAATACATCGTTATAGTGAATGCTTTTTTTATGCAATCAATAATTAATGCGGTAATTTCTCTTTTAAAATCCCGTATAAAAAAGTTCCAAGCAAAGCGCCTAAAAGAACCAAAATAACACTTGTAAAACCTGCTCCAATCAAAATAAATATAGGACCGGGACAAGATCCAACTAATGCCCATCCTAACCCAAAAATGATTCCACCCAAAAGATAACGAACGGTTCCCGGCTCTTTATCAGCAATATGAATTGGCGTTCCTGAATAATCCTTTAACTTATATTTTTTGATAATTTGAATTCCAATGACTCCTGTTAAAACAGCCACCATAATAATCCCATACATATGGAACGATTCAAATTGAAACATTTCATAAATCCGATACCAGGAAACTGCTTCTGATTTAGTCAATACAATTCCGAAAATAAATCCAACTAAAATAAATTTTATTAATTTCATATTTAAATATTTATTGTTTTTTATAGGTAATATGTAATTCGCATACAATCATTAGTTTTTTGCAACCAATTTTAGTTTATGCTCATTTCATAACTTATACAATTAATGGTAAAATAAAGTGAGCCATAATTAATCCGCCAATAAAAAACCCAATTACGGCTTTTAAAGAAGGAAGCTGTAAATTACTCAATCCTGAAATAGCGTGTCCCGAAGTACAACCTCCTGCATATCGGGATCCAAAACCAATTAACAGTCCGCCAATAATCAAAATCAAAATTGCCTTAGGAGATTCAAAAACCTGATTCGAAAACAAAGCATCCGGCATTAATTTTCCCTGTGGAGCTTCAATATTTATCATTTGAAGCAACTGTATTGTTTCTGGATTTATTGCCACATTTGTTGGATGACTCAAATAATTTGTAGCCACAAAACCACCTAACATGGCACCCGCCACTACGGCAAGATTCCAACGTTGTGATTTCCAATCAAAACTAAAAAAAGACACTTTTTTCCCAGCTCCGGCCATACTGCACAGCGTTCTTAAATTGGAAGACATTCCAAATGATTTTCCAAAATAAATTAAAATCAGCATTACTAAGCCAATTATAAAACCTGAGATATACCAAGACCAGGTATGATAAATTATTTCCATATTTTTTTAATTTTTTCGCAAATTTATATACTAAACCTTCAACTGAATGTGAGAAATGTTACATACGATAAATTTAATCCTCTTTCATCAAAAAAAAGCAAATTAGTAGCTCAAAATTTGAAGTTCTCAATATCTTTGTATGACAATTAAATGAACCATCTATTTCGAAATTAATTTAATTTATGAAATCACGATTAATACACAATTTACGCGAGCAAATACAAGAAAATAAAAGGTTAATACTCTTTATAATCTCTAAAAAAATATTTTTTGCTATAGCCTTACTATTCTTAAGCAGTTCTTGTATCAGTACAAAATCAACCTTAAAAAATGTAGATGATACTGCTCCTGTACTTAAATTAGCAAAAGACAATACTTTTATCATCACCGAATACAGCAAAAACAAAAAATACGGCTACAATAAAGACTACCCAATTAATCTTTTTTATTACAACACTAACAACGAGCAAATAAACGAAGAACGTTTTTTGAATGCCCTGGCTGGTCCTAAAGGAGAAAAAATAAGCTTTATTAAATTAGAAACCTGCTGTCCGTTTCCAACAAAAAGAAGTGCAATGGGAGCGGGATTTTTAAATTCGTACGAACTTCATTGGGAAGGTCAAAAAAAGCCCGTTATCCTATATCTCAATATCTATGAAAAAGGAGTATTGATGTGTCCAATGGGCTTAAGCATTCGAAAAAAAGAATAATACTTCCCCCTCTAAAAATATTTGCTTTTAGCCATAATTTAATAGCTTATTAAAATCTGCTAAATCAAAAATCATAACTACATTTGCAATCATTAAAAATCACCTATGAACATACAAAATATTCCCCAAATTAAACATACTGAAAGCGGTAATTTCTTCTTACTTTCAGGACCTTGCGCCATTGAAGGAGAAGAAATGGCAATGCGCATTGCTGAAAAAATTGTTGGCATCACTGATAAACTGCAAATCCCTTACGTTTTTAAAGGTTCATTTAAAAAAGCCAATCGTTCCCGAATTGACAGCTTTTCAGGAATTGGGGATGAAAAAGCATTGAAAATCCTTAGAAAAGTATCTGAAACTTTTCATGTTCCTACTGTAACTGACATTCACACTAATGAAGATGCTGATATGGCAGCTCAATATGTAGATGTTTTACAAATCCCTGCTTTCTTAGTGCGCCAAACTGATTTAGTTGTGGCCGCTGCCAATACCGGAAAAACAGTTAACCTGAAAAAAGGGCAATTCATGAGTCCGGAGAGTATGAAACATGCCGTACAAAAAGTGTTGGATTGTAACAATCAAAACGTAATGGTTACTGATCGTGGAACCATGTTTGGCTACCAGGACATGATTGTTGATTTTAGGGGAATTCCTACAATGCAACAATATGCTTCTACCGTACTTGATGTAACGCATTCGCTACAGCAACCTAACCAAACAGCAGGAGTAACAGGAGGAAGACCTGATATGATTGAGACTGTTGCCAAGGCCGGAATTGCTGTGGGTGTTGACGGAATTTTTATCGAAACACATTTCGATCCGGCTAATGCGAAAAGTGACGGAGCTAATATGTTGCATTTAGATTATTTTGAAGATCTAATGACTAAGCTTGTCGCTATCAGAAAAACTATAAATAACTTTTAAATTTTAAATCTCTCCGTGAAAAAAATATTTACTGCTGCTTTTGTTGCATTCCTATTCACAAACTGCCTTAGCGCACAAGAAGAACTAAAAATACAAGACAAATATACTACTCATAACAAAGGAAAATTTTTTATTTCCTGGGGAGGAAACCGTGACAGCTATACCAAATCAGACGTCACATTCACTGGTAAAGATTACAACTTTACCATTGACAACATGACAGCTCATGACAAACCTAAAGGATGGCATGTCGATTATATCAATCCCAGCAGAATGACCATTCCACAAACCAATTTCCGCTTGGGTTATTTCTTTAGTGATCATTACAGTGTTACTGTGGGAGTAGATCACATGAAATATGTAATGACACAAAATCAAACGGCTAATGTAAATGGTTATATTAATTTACCTTTGACAGATGCAGGATCTTATTATAACGGAACTTATAACAATACCCCTGTAGATATGTCACTACATGGTGCTCGTGAAGGTGGTATTGATGAAGGTACTCAGCAAAGTATTCCTGCTTTCTTAATGTACGAACATACCGATGGTTTAAACTACGTTCACACCGAAGTTTCTAGATTTGACGACATTTCTTCTTTATTTAAATTGCCAAATACCGATAAAGTACAAATTAATCTAACCGAAGGTCTTGGAGCAGGTCTTTTATACCCAAAAACCAATACCACTTTGTTAGGAAAAGAACGCCACGACGATTATCATGTTTCAGGTTATGGGATATCTGCAAAAGCAGGTTTAAACTTTACCTTTTTTAAACATTTCTACATTCAGGGTGAATTAAAAGGAGGTTATATCAATATGCAGGATATTCGTACCTCCCAAAGTCCCGATGACCGTGCTTCTCAGGATTTCTTCTTTTTTCAAAGAATTATTGCTTTTGGAGGCATTTTTAAAATATAATTTAAGATTATTTAGACAAAAGAGGTTTGTAATTCAGCAAACCTCTTTTGTATTATTTAGATAAACTCTAATTAACTCCCAAATGAAATAGAAAGCTATATTATTCTTAATTTAGTCATTACAAACGATTGAGTTGTATTAAAATTCTTCCCCCAAGTCTTTTAAACCTATTTAGTATTTATTTACTTATTTTTAAGTAATTTATTATGACAAAAAATAGAGAAAACACCCCCATTCAATCTTTTGATATTTTCAACAACTTTGAGAAGTTTTTCGACATCTCTGAAGACTTATTTTGTGTAGCTGGATATGATGGTTATTTCAAAAGAATTAATCCAGCCGTTTCTAAACTACTGGAATATTCAACCAAAGAATTGATGGAGAAACCCATAAATCATTTTGTTTACCACAACGACAAAGAAAAAACAAATTTAGCCCGAAACGATCTCAGAAAAAGGATACCGTTATTTAATTTTGAAAACAGGTACTTAACAAAAAGCGGACGTGTAGTTTGGCTTTTATGGACTTCGATACCTGTGGAGGATGAAAAATTAATCTATGCAGTAGCCAAAAATATAACCGATAAAAAAGAATTAGAGAGGGAAAGAAAATTACATATCAAAAAACTTACTGAAATCAACAAAGAGTTTAAACAACTCAGTTATTCGGCAGCACACGATTTAAGATCGCCTGTTAACAACATGCTTGCTATTTTTAATCTTATGGATACTAATAGCATTCAGGATGAAGAAGCCTTAGACTTTATCAATATTTTAAAAAGCACCGCTGACACCTTAAAAGAAAATTTAGACCAATACATCCGACTTTTAAATTCTAAAAACCAGATTGATTCAGAAATAGAAGAAATTGATTTAAAAAGCGCTTTAAATGAAGTTTTGATTGCTATCAATTCGTTAATACAAAATTCAAAAGCTACAATCAATATCGATTTTTCTAAAGCGACTAAGGTTTACTTTAACAAATCGTATTTGAAAAGTATTTTTCTAAATTTAATAACAAATTCAATAAAATACTCAAAACCGGATACTTTAGCCGAAATAAGTATTCGTTCTGAAAAACTGGACAATAAGACACAGTTGATTATTTCCGACAACGGAATTGGGTTTGATCTCGATAAAGTGAAAGATAAGGTTTTTGGATTATACCAAACATTTAATGAACACATCGACAGTAATGGTATTGGACTGTATTTGGTTTATAACCATATTACCAATCTAGGTGGTCATATTTTCCTTGAAAGTGAAGTCAATAAAGGAGCGAAATTCACAATAACATTCAATGATTAAAACCAATATTTTTTGCCATAGATTCAAAAATTATAACTAATGTAGTTTATGAATCTATGACAAATTTTAAGCTCTGTTAAAGACCAATCAAATCATACACCTGATTGGCTATTTCTAATTCTTCGTTTGTTGGTACTACCAAAATTTTAGTTTTAGAATTCGCTGTATTTATTTCTCGAATTTCCGGAGAACGGATTGCATTTTTAGCTTCGTCCAGTTCCAATCCTAAAAACTGCATATCCTCACAAACCGATTTCCTGATGTAAGCCGAGTTCTCTCCTATTCCTGCTGTAAAAACGATAGCATCAATTCCGTTTAAAACCGCCGCATAAGAACCAATGTATTTTTTAATACGATATACATTCATATCCAAAGCTAACTGACAATTGACATCTCCTTTTTCGGCATTCGCCTGAATATCTCTTAAATCACTATGACCCGTCAGTCCCAGCATTCCACTTTGTTTTTGCAATACCGTATTTACTTCACTTAATTGATACCCTAAAGTATTGACCATATAAAAAATCACCGATTGGTCGATATCTCCGCTTCGGGTTCCCATTATCAATCCGTTCATTGGACCAAATCCCATACTGTGATCGATACTTTTTCCATCTTTTACAGCAGTAATGCTACAACCATTTCCTAAATGAACTGTGATAATTTTACTGTTTTTTTCTAAAAATCCCATCGCTTTTTCTGAAACATATTTATGAGACGTTCCATGAAAACCATACGCTCTGATTTTGTTTTCGGTCAATAGGTAATTCGGAATCGCATAGCGATAAGCAACTTCGGGCATCGTTTGATGAAAAGCAGTATCAAAAACAGCCACCTGTTTAGCAGATGGAAACACTTCTTCGGCAACAATTATTCCCTCTAAATTAGCCGGATTATGCAAAGGTGCCAGTTCAAAAAGTTGTTTGATTTTTTCTTTTACTTCTTCGTCAATCATTACCGTATCCGAAAAACTGGCTCCTCCATGAACAACCCTATGACCAACAGCTTCAATTTCTTGCGTACTTTTAATTACACCAATAGTTTCATCCAATAATAATTGAGAAATCTTTTCCAATCCTATTTTATGATTGGGAATTGGCAAAATTTCTTCCAATGAATCTTTATTGGTTTTATAACTAAAATTTGAAGTTTCCAGACCTATCCTATCAATCATACCACTACAAATAACCTCATTTGAAGGCATGTCTATTAATTGGTATTTTATAGATGAACTACCTGAATTTATAATAACTATTTTCATTTCATTAAAAGACTAAAAATTACAATCCCTGCGCCTGAATCGCTGTAATCACAACTGTGTTAATAATATCATCTACGGTACAACCACGACTTAAATCGTTTACCGGTTTATTTAAACCCTGCAACATCGGGCCAATTGCCAAAGCTCCGGTTTCTCTCTGAACCGCTTTATACGTATTGTTTCCTGTATTCAAATCCGGAAAAATAAGCACACTCGCCTGCCCTGCCACTTCCGAATTTGGCATTTTACTTTGTCCAACTTCCATATCTACGGCAGCATCATACTGAATAGGGCCTTCAATTTTTAAATCGGGACGTTTTTTCTTTACAATTTCAGTTGCTGTTCGCACTTTTTCCACTTCGTCTCCTTTTCCTGATGAACCCGAAGAATAAGACAACATAGCCACTTTAGGCTCTATTCCGAAAGCTAAACTCGAATCAGCCGAAGAAATGGCAATTTCAGCCAATTGTTCAGCAGTAGGATTCGGATTAATGGCACAATCTCCAAAAATTGACACCCTGTCTTCCAAACACATGAAAAAGATGGAAGAAACCACACTCGAATTTGGCTTGGTTTTAATGAATTGTAAAGCCGGCAAAATAGTATGCTGTGTAGTATGAGCTGCTCCCGAAACCATTCCGTCCGCGTGACCTTTATACACCATCATCGTTCCAAAATAAGACACATCTTCCATTAAATCTCTAGCCATAGCTATTGAAACATTCTTATTTTTACGAAGTTCATAATAGGTATCCACATAATCATCGTAATTAGGGGATTCAATCGGATTGATAATATTTACTTTCGAAAAATCAAATGCAATCCCTAATTCATTGACTTTATTTTCAATTTGTTTTTTATTTCCAATGATCGAAATATCCACTACATCCATGGCAAGCAATCTCGAAGCCGCAATGATGATTCTGTCGTCATTTCCTTCCGGTAAAACAATGTGTTTGCGATGTTGTTTTGCTCTTTTTACCAAATTGTACTGAAACATTTTAGGAGTCATTCCTTCTGCGTGAAATGCACTTAATTTATCTGCAAGCTCATCTAAATTTACATATTTTTCAAAGGTACTTATCGATGTTTCTATTTTATGTTTGTTCTCCGCATAAATTTTAGATTGGATAGAACCTATTTTATTGGTTATTCGATAAGTACCACCATCCACCGCAATAATAGGTACAACGCTGTTCAATCCCTCAATCAGCTTCAAAATACTGTCTTCAGGAAGTATATTCCCCGTTAAAATAATTCCGGAAATTGACGGATAATTAACCGATTCATTTGCCTGCAAAGCGCCTAAAATAATATCAGCTCTGTCTCCGGGAGTAATCACCAACGCATTTTCTTTAAGGTGCAATAAATAATTTCGCAACTGCATGGCACCCACACTATAACTCCCTACTTCGTTATTAATAAACTCCTTTCCAAAAAGAATCTTAGCATCCAATTCATCAATTATTTCTTTAACCGTAGGATTATTTAAACTCGAAATCACCGGAATGGCACTCACCAAAACTTCTTTCGGCAAAACACTTCGCAAACCATCCTCAGCCAATTTTAAATTCTCCGGTTGGATTTTATTGGCAATAAAAGCAATCACCTCAACTTCCTTATTTTTAAACGAATCATAAGCCAGGTATTCCCCGTCTAAGAACTCTTCTAAAGTTTTTCCAACACCCGAACCAACAATTATCGTAGGAATCCCTAAATTTTTAGCAATAAGCACATTCATATCCAGTTCAATTGCAGTTCCCTCACCGCTGAAACTAGTTCCTTCGACCAAAACAAAATCAAAACGCTCTTCTAAATGTTTGAATTTTTCGATAATCAAATCCAAAACATCTCCTATTTTACCTTTATTCTTTTTCTTGATTAACTGACTTTTGGTAATGGCAAAAGCATCTTCAAAAGAGATATCCAAACCAAAATGTGAGATTACTGTTTCGATATGGTTATCCAGCTTTCCGTCTTCAAAATCCTCAATAATAGGCCTGAAATAGCCTACCTTAGCTGTTTTACCAATTAACATACTCATTAACCCAAGGGTAATAATCGATTTTCCACTATTACTTTCTGAAGTTGCGATATAAATGGCTTTGTTCATTATATTTTGATTTTATACTTATTTTATTATTTCCTTTTATCTAAAATGCCGCTAATAATACAATGTTATTTATTCTTAAAACCATCTTCTTTTTTTAAAATAAAAAACCATCAGAATTCCTATCAAAACCATTACACCAATGACGGCATAATAGCCATTTTCATATTTTAATTCCGGCATATATTCAAAATTCATCCCATAAACCCCCACTATAAAAGTTAACGGAATAAATATGGCCGACACTATTGTTAGTGTTTTCATAATCTCATTCATCTTATGCGATTGAGAGGAGAAAAAGAAATTGGACGCACTTTCGAGCATTCCCATATCTGATTCTATTTGTTCCAAAAGCTCTAAACTTTTTTGATGTAATCTTGAAAAATAAACATAGGAATCCATTTGAATTACATTACAAACCACATCATCTTTCAGTGTTTTAATACCATATAAAGAATCTCTAAGCGGAATAATGGAGCGTTTTAAAAAACTAAAATTATCCCGGTGTTTTTCTATTCGCACCAAAATATCCGGATTGGTACTGATTTTTGACAAATTAATTAACTCCTCCACCTTATCTTCTTCGTTTTCAATAGTTATATAGAAATTTTCCATCACAGCATCTAAAAGCAGAGACAATAAGTAATCGGCTTTTTTAGCTCTGACAATTCCCGAATGAGTCCGTATCCTTTCTCGAATATGCGTAAAAAAATCACTACTTTTTTCCTGAAATGATATTAAAATTTCATCTTTAATCAAAAAACTAATTTGCTCTACACTAATATTGTCCGAGTTTTCCGTTGGCAAAATTGATTTTATATTAAAAAACAAACTGCTGGTTGATTCTTCCATTTTAGTTCTTCTGGTAGTATTTAAAATATCCGAAAGCAAGAAACTGTCAATATCAAAAAAAGCCCCAATTCCTTCTACTGTTTCAATATCACTTAAACCATGTAAATTAAGCCAGTTTGTTTTTGTATTATCGATACATTCTTTAAAATCTGAAATTGCTAAATCCTGATATTCGGTAAAATCCAAATCGTCATACACAAACAACTGCATTTTAGACTCCAGATTCTTATGCTTTCCGGTATATACTAATTGATTTGGTTGTACTTTTCTGGCCTTTTTATATTTTATTTTTCTCATACAAAAATCATTTAACAGTAATATTACGAAAAACTTTTGGCAAAGAATAACAACTTAACAATTTAAAAACACGGATTAACTCTGACAAAAGTAATTTGAAAAACTATCTTCTTTTATGAGATAAATCATGTTTTGGAAATAATTTAAAAACAACAAACCCGACAGTCCCGAAGTCTCGGGATAAAACCTGTCGGGTTTAATTATCGATACAAAACAAAAAAACCGAGCCATTTCTGACTCGGTTTTATCTTAATACTTAATACTAATTACTTAGTACTAATAATATAATTATTTTACTTCTTCGTAATCTACGTCTTGAACGTTATCACCTTCAGCTTGTGGCTCAGCAGCAGCCTGACCTTGCTCTCCTTGAGCGTACATAGCTTCAGTAGCAGTTTTCCAAGCAGCGTTTACGTTATCTAAACCTTTTTGAATAGCAGCAATATCCTGAGATTGGTGAGCCATTCTTAATTCAGTTAAAGCAAATTCGATAGCTGTTTTGTGCTCAGCTGAGATTTTATCTCCTAACTCTTTCAATTGAGATTCAGTTTGGAAGATAGTACTGTCAGCTTCGTTTAATTTTTCAGCTCTTTCTTTTGCAGCTTTATCAGCATCAGCATTAGCTTCAGCATCTTTTTTCATTTGTTCGATTTCTTCAGCTGTTAAACCAGAAGAAGCTTCGATACGGATATCGTGAGATTTTCCAGTTCCTTTATCAGTAGCAGTTACTTTAATGATACCATTAGCATCAATATCAAAAGAAACCTCGATTTGAGGAACTCCTCTTGGTGCTGGTGGAATACCATCTAAGTGGAAACGACCGATAGTTTTGTTATCAGCAGCCATTGCTCTTGCTCCTTGCAATACGTGAAGTTCAACAGATGGTTGAGAATCAGCAGCAGTAGAGAATACTTGAGATTTTTTAGTTGGGATAGTAGTGTTAGCTTCAATAAGAACAGTCATTACACCACCCATAGTTTCGATACCTAAAGATAACGGAGTAACGTCAAGTAACAATACATCTTTTACATCTCCAGAAAGTACACCACCTTGGATAGCAGCTCCAATAGCTACAACCTCATCAGGGTTAACTCCTTTAGACGCTTTTTTACCGAAGAATTTCTCAACTTCTTCAACGATTCTTGGGATACGAGTAGAACCTCCTACCAAGATCACTTCGTCGATATCAGAAACTGATAAACCTGCATTTTTCAACGCTTTAGCAACTGGTTCCATAGAACGTTTTACTAATGAATCAGTTAATTTCTCAAATTGAGAACGAGATAATTTTTTAACTAAGTGTTTTGGTCCTGAAGCCGTAGCAGTTACGTAAGGTAAGTTGATTTCTGTTTCAGCAGAAGAAGATAATTCAATTTTAGCTTTCTCAGCAGCTTCTTTAATACGTTGTAAAGACATTGGGTCTAAACGCAAATCAACTCCTTCTTCAGCTAAGAATTCATTAGCTAACCAGTCAATAATTACGTGGTCAAAATCATCACCTCCTAAGTGAGTATCTCCATCAGTAGATAATACTTCGAAAACTCCGTCTCCTAATTCAAGAACAGAGATATCAAAAGTACCTCCACCTAAATCGTAAACAGCAATTTTTTGATCAGTTCCTTTTTTATCTAATCCGTAAGCAAGTGCAGCAGCAGTTGGCTCATTGATGATACGCATAACTTTAAGACCAGCAATTTCACCAGCTTCTTTAGTAGCCTGACGTTGTGCATCGTTAAAGTAAGCAGGAACAGTAATAACTGCTTCAGTTACTGTTTGACCTAAATAGTCTTCAGCAGTTTTTTTCATTTTTTGAAGTGTCATAGCTGACAATTCCTGAGCAGTGTACAAACGACCGTCAATATCCACACGTGGCGTATTGTTATCCCCTTTTACTACACTGTAAGGAACTCTTTTTGCTTCTTCTGTAATTTCAGCAAAAGAATGTCCCATAAAACGTTTGATAGAAGCAATAGTCTTAGTTGGATTAGTTACTGCTTGTCTTTTTGCAGGATCACCCACTTTAATTTCTCCACCTTCTACAAAAGCGATGATAGATGGCGTTGTTCTTTTTCCTTCTGCGTTAGGAATAACAACTGCTTCGCTACCTTCCATTACAGAAACACAAGAGTTGGTCGTACCTAAATCAATTCCGATTATTTTACCCATTTTTATTTATATTTAGTTTTTAATATACTTGTTTTAATAACTCATCGTGCATAAGTCAATCTTTGTGCCAATATCAAAGCCGTCTATAAATTGTCAGTTTAAATTATAATTGACATAAACCGATATGACAAACTGACACTTTCAGTTGTCATAACAAAGAGTTAATCATCTACTTTCTTTGTCTTTGTTGTCACTTAACTGTCGTTGAAAAATGTAGAATCTATTATCTAGCATTCAAATTAGAAAAATCACTTAAAGATATCACTGCATTTTATTATTTTTAAAATCTAAAAAATCGCACAATGCTAAACATCAAAACCGATTTAAAACTGCTTTCCATTATATTAATCATTCTTTTTGGCACTTTTATTTTAGGATTCATCGTCGAGAGAGTTCTCAGACGTTTTATACGTAGAAGATTAGCACAAAAAGATTTTGACATCACAGGATTCAAATTCTTAAAACACCTTGTCATCACCATTATATACATTATTGGGATTTCGTTTGCTTTAATCCAGATTCCCGAATTCAAAATTATAGGGCATTCCTTATTAGCGGGTGCCGGAGTAATCTCATTAATAGCAGGTTTGGCTTCGCAACAGGCATTGAGCAATATCATGAGCGGAATTTTTCTGGTCATTTTCAAACCGTTTCGTATTAATGACCGCATCACAATTAATAATTTGACAGGCGTAGTCGAAGACATCAACTTAAGACAAGTTGTGTTAAAAGATGCCGAAAATAATCGAATCATCATCCCTAATTCGGTTATCAGTAACCAAATTATACTCAACACCAATATGAAGGATAGCAAATGCTGCAAAACAATAGAAATAGGAATTGGCTATGAAGCCGACATAGAAAGAGCATTAAATATCATAAGAGAAGAAGTTGCCCAACATCCTCTTTTTATAGACACACGCACTGCCGAAAACATCAAAGACAATGTTCCCTTAGTGATTGCCAGAGTAGTTGCCCTGGCCGACTCCAGCGTTAATTTAAAAGCTTGGGCATGGGCAAAAAATACCCCAGAGGGATTTATAATGTATTGCGACTTACTGCAAAGCATCAAAAAACGCTTTGACGAAGAGAACATTTCTATCCCTTTTCCACAAAGGGAAATTACGATAAAGAATACTTCTCCTTTGAAAAACTAAAAAAAGCAGTCAAAAAACAACAAAACCAAAACACTCCATTTTTTTAGCTTTTTAAACTATATTTGAAAACCTAAAAAATTTAAAATATGTTTTCAATAGACCAGATTAAAGCAGCACATTCTAAAGTAAAATCAGGTGCTGATTTCCCAAATTATATTCAAGACCTCATCCAGCTAGGCGTAAAAGGCTATGACACCATTGTGACCGATGGCAGTGTTTCCTATTATGGTGACAATGATTTTGCTACGAGCACCGACAAAAAATACGATGTACTCACTATTGCTCCTTCAGCAAACAAAGAACGCTTTATTGAATATCTGGTAATGCATCAGGACGGTCAAACAGACTATTTTACTTTTTGCCAACATGCAGCTCAATGTGGTATTGCCAAATGGCGCGTGGATATCATTGAAATGACTTGTACCTATTATGATGCTGCTGAAAATCCTATTCTGATTGAAAAAATTCCTGAATAAAACTATTTCAATCTATACTATTAATTAACCAACCATGAAAAACCTTTTTATTGCTTTTTTTATAGTTTCCGGTTTTAGCAATTACGCCCAAACTAAATCTATAAAAAACTCTCCAAAACTCATCGAAGCTGTTCCTGCCAGCGTAGGTATGTCCAGCGAAAGATTAGCCCGTATTGACAATATGCTCCAAAAAGCCGTTGCCGAATCGGAAATTCCCGGAGCGATAGCCCTGGTAGCCCGTAAAGGAAAAATTGTCTATTTCAAAGCTTTTGGAATGGCAGATAATGCCACTTCAAAACCCTTAAAAACCGATGCCATTTTCAGGATTGCATCCCAAACAAAAGCTATTACTACCACTGCCGTGATGATGCTTTGGGAAGAAGGCAAATTCAAATTGGATGACCCTATTTCCAAATACATTCCCGAATTCAAAAAGCCGCAAGTTTTAGATTCGGTTTATCCTGATGGAAAATACACTACCAAAGCCGCCAAAAGAGAAATAACCATTCGTGATTTAATTACCCATACTTCCGGTATTGGCTATGGTCAAATTGATAGTGACCAGCGTTTTAAAAAAATCTACAAAGATGCCGGTGTAACCGATTTATTTACAACCGATAAAATCACCATTGCCGAAAGTGTCAAAAAACTGGCAAAACTGCCTTTGCACCATAATCCCGGTGAGAAATTCACCTACAGTGAAGGATTAGATGTTATTGGATATTTTATCGAAATCATGTCGGGCATGCCGATGGACGAGTTTTACAGAACCCGTATTTTTGAACCCTTAGAAATGAACGACACTTATTTCTATTTACCGGAATCAAAATCAAACCGATTAGTTAGCGTGCAAACCAAAGAAAACGGCAAATGGATTCCGTTTCCAAATACGTTCTACGATACTAATTATCCCATAAAAGGAGCTAAAAGCTTTTTCTCTGGTGGCGCCGGACTTTCAAGTACAGCCAAAGATTATGCTACATTTTTACAGATGTTCTTAAACAAAGGCGAATTAAACGGCATCCGATTATTAAGCAGAACCACTGTACAGTTTATGTTAGCTAACCAGATTGGTGAAATTTGGGGTAAAACCGATGCCGGTCACGGATTGGGTTTTAGGGTTTTAAACCAAATGGGCGAAGATTTGGGCGGACAAGGCAGCGCCGGAACATTCAATTGGGGTGGTTATTTCAATACCCAATATTTTGCCGACCCTAAAGAAGAATTGATTGGCATCATCTTAAAACAAACTCAAAAAACGAATGACAATACAGGCTGGAAATTCCAACTTTTAGCTGAACAAGCCATCGATGATTAATTCATTTCGAAAAAAATTCTCAAAAGCGGTTTCTATTTTTTAGAAATCGCTTTTTTGTTTTCAAAATACTACAATAAAACAGAAATCAACATCTCATAATAAATTGTAATTTCCTAAATTTACAAGAACTATTTATTTGCCTATAAAAACACACAAACATTTTAACATCACAATATGACCTCTTTTAGCAAACACCTCACTTTTCGCTGGGCTGATTTAGACCCTAATTTTCATGTTCGTCATAGTGTCTATTACGATTGTGCTGCGCAACATCGAATGGAAATCTTAGACAGTCTTGGTTTAAATTTAAAAGTTTTTCAAAAACAACATTTTGGCCCGGTTCTTTTTAGAGAAGAATGTGTTTTTAGAAAAGAAATTACCCAAGGTGATTCGGTTTACATCCATACCACCGTTGCTAAAATGAGAGCCGATGCATCACGCTGGTCCATAGCCCATGAATTTCGCACCGAAGACAATTTACTTTGTGCTACTTTAACCGTAGACGGCGCCTGGATGGATACCAAATTGCGCAAATTAACCGATCCGGTTCCTGAAGTAGCAATAAAGGCTTTAGCCAGTATTCCCAAAAGCGATGATTTTATCGAATCTTAAACCTCAAAATATAAACCCTAAACTACAAACCAAAACAACAAGATGCAAACCAAAATAGGAATTGTATTATCCGGTGGAGGCGCCCGCGGCATTGGCCATTTAGGAATGCTAAAAGCTCTGGAAGAATTTGGTATTAAAGCCACCCATATTTCGGGGACAAGTGCCGGTGCCATTGCTGCCGCTTTTTATGCTGCCGGTTATTCGGCAACAGAAATTTTAAACATCCTTAAAAAAGGGCATATCTTTAATTTCTCAAACCTTTTAATCAAAAGACAGGGCTTATTTGCCATGAAAGGATTTCATGATATTTATCTCGAATGTTTTCCAAACAATTCTTTTGACGATTTACAAATTCCTTTATACATTGCAGCAACCGACATTCTAAAAGGCGAATTGGTTTATTTTTCGTCAGGAAATTTGTCTCATGCTATTATGGCCTCCTCTTGCCTACCGTTATTATTCCAACCTGTTAGCTACAATAATACATTATATGTTGATGGTGGTGTAATGAACAACTTTCCTATCGAACCTTTGATGGGACAATGTGATATTATCATTGGCAGTTATGTCAATTCGATTAAAAAAGAAATTGACAAAGTAGGTATGAACAATATCCTGGATCGCTGTTTCCATCTGGCTATGAAAAGTTCGGTGGAACAAAAAACACTAAATTGCAATTTGTATTTTGAACCGCCCAATATGAGCCAGTTTAGTCTTTACAACCTTAAAAATGCCGATGAAATTTTCAATTACAGCTACGAGTACGCCCTTACATTAGAAGATCAAATCAAAGCACTCGATATTCAGATTTAAGTTGTCGGTTGATAGTTGATGGTTTGAGACTTAGAGTCAGTTAAGTATTCTATTTCTGTTTTCTGTTTTCTGTTTTCTGTTTTCTGTTTTCCAACTCACAACTCACAACTCATAACTCATACCCCATAACTCACAACTTCTTTTCTTATATTTACAGCCAATAAAAAAACAGAACCTTTTTCATGACTACTGCCTCTCATTGGAACATCTTATTATCCAATCAAATCAATAAAAAAGACTTTATAGAAAACATTCTTTCCGGAAATGCCGTTGGCGAATTAGCTCCTTTTAACGACTTAAAAGGACTCCTTTTCTCCGATTTGGCTATCGATCATTTTATCCAAAAAGAATTTCAATACCTCGAATTGATTACTGTAGATGCTGATTCACATAGAAAATTAAGCACTTTTTCTTCAGGACAACGCAAAAAGAAATTTCTTCAATATTGCATCGACCAAAAACCGGATTATATCATTTTTGATAACCCGATGGATCATTTGGATCAGGCTTCGCGAATTGAGTTGGCAAAATCTATGGAAGCAATGGCTTCTGAAATCAAAATTATTCAGCTTATCAACCGTCATGCCGATTTGCTGTCTTTTATTTCGAATAACCGACAAATCAATTCAGACGATTTCGTATTAGAAAACATCTCGCACGAAATACACGAAAACAAAATTATCACCCAATCCGGAATTCCGCATCCGGCACACGCCATCGAATACAACCAAAAAGTACTGATTCAAATGAACAATGTTTCGGTGAGTTATCAGGAAAGACCAATTGTAGAAAACATCAACTGGACAATCCAACAAGGCGAATTCTGGCAATTGATAGGTCCTAATGGTTCCGGAAAAAGTACGCTTTTATCGTTAATCAACGGCGACAGCCCTAAAGGTTATGGACAGGACTTACACCTTTTTGGAAGAAAAAAAGGAAGCGGTGAAAGTGTTTGGGACATTAAAAAGAATATCGGTTATTTTGCTACCAATATGACCAGCTTGTTTACCAGAAATCACACCTTAGAACAAATGATTCTTTCCGGATTTTTTGATTCTATTGGTTTGTATGATTTACCAACGACTTTACAAAAAACAATTGCCGATGAATGGCTGGACTTAATTGGGATGTTACACCTTAAAAATAAGATGTTCAAACGTCTTTCAGTAGGTCAGCAACGACTGGCAATGATTGTGCGTTCGGTTTTAAAACATCCGCCTCTGGTTATTCTGGACGAACCTGTAGAAGGATTAGACGATGAAAATGTAGCCATGGTATGCCAACTCATCAATTTACTGAAACAGGAATCCAATATGACCATTGTGTATGTTTCGCACCGCATCGAACCAAATCTGGCACCCAATTCTGTTTTTGAATTAATTCCGTCCGAGGAAGGTTCTATAGGAATTATCAAATAAGACTGTTCAATAGCAATAGCAATTTCAATAGCAATCCGATTTATGAAAATAAGTCGGATTTTTTATGGTATACTTTTACCTATTATTTTCTTTCTAAAATTGTAATTGCCATTGAATTTTGAAATTGAAACTCCATGTGATTTGTAGTTAATTATTTATATATTTGGTAAAAATATAATACGCTATAAAGTAGCGACAATCAACCCTATTTTTGGTGTATAGGCGCTATTTCGTAGCGAGTATATACAAGTTACCAGCAAGCACCACTCAGAATGAAGAATCTAACGCAATTTTATAACTAAATGGAAATTATAAATTCATTTTTCACAAATATAAAAGATAAATTAACAAATCCCTTTTTTGGCACACTAATGCTTGTACTTATAATTCATCATTGGGAATTATGGTATTCCGTTTTTAATTTTGATGCTGACTGTACATTAGAAGATAAAATAACAATTATAAAAATATATGCTAAGAATAACTTAACTTTTACATTACTAATGTGGAATGTCTTTCTAGCAGTAATTTTTATGTTTATAGGCTATTTGGTAGTTTTAGGAACAAGAAGTTTAGTAATGTGGATAGAATTTGGAATAATGCCTTTTATAACAGGTAAAATAGTAAACAAAAAAGTAGTTAGAAAAAGTGAATTCGATGATGTGGTTAAAGAGCGTGAGGAATATTTTGACCAATATGAAGAGCAAAGAAAAAATGTCCGAATTTTTTCAAAAACAATTGATGAACAAACAGAACAAATTAAACTAAAGGATGAAAATCTTTTAAAACAAAGTAGTGCTATTAGTAATTCTTTAAAAGAACTAGAAATAGCCAATAGAAACTTAGATAATTTAAAATCGGAAAATAAAAGTCAAATTCAAAAAACAAATGAATTAAACGCTTCATTTAATAATTTGCAAAAAGAAAACGAAATTAAAATAAAACAAGTAGAAATATTTAAGAGTTTATTTTTTAGTCCAGAAAGTGAATCGTTCTACTCTACAATTGACAATTTTCCTCCTGAAATACTTAATAAAGTTAAAGAATTAAAAGATGAAAATAAATGGGAAACTTTTATTCACGTTGGGAATTTTTTTAAAAATGGTGGTAGTATGGGAGGCAAAGCATTGACAGAGATGATTGAAAAAGGAATTTCATTTGAAAGAGATAGCAGAGAAGATTTTACACCGATTGGTAACATCATATGGCATTATCGAAATGTTTTTAACGAATATGAGATTTTTTAATCAAAATCCCGCTGGCGCTCGTTTGCAACAAGTGCCTACTTACATAAATAGATAAATCGTAGCGTTTGCAACGCGGTTCACTAAATAAATCCCACGCTGGCGCGAGCGTCACGCTCGTGAACATATTTAAAAGTACGAGCAAGATGCTCGCACTAGCAAAGGATATCACGGGCTTAAATACTTTTTACAGCTGATTTAAAAGAAACAAAAAATGAGAAAAGTAATTGCTGCAATCAATATGACGCTTGACGGAATTTGCGACCATACTGCCGGAATTGCTGATGAAGAATTACATCAACATTATTCCGAATTGTTGGATACTGCAGGAGTAATTCTATATGGAAGGATAACGTACCAATTGATGCAATTCTGGCAAACGCTGCTAAAAAATCCTTCCGGTGAAAAATCTATGGACGACTTTGCTTTGGCAATAGACCGGATTCCCAAAATTGTCTATTCGCATACACTGAAAAAAACAGATTCGATAGCTATCGGATGGGATAGTGCCAAATTATCAAATCAACCTATAGAAAAAGAAGTTGCAGAACTCAAACAGCAATCCGGAAAAGATATTTTAGTTGGAAGTCGGAGTTTAATTATCCAGCTAATAAACCTTAACTTGATTGACGAATTTCAAATTTGCATTCATCCTGTCTTAGAAGGAAAAGGTCTGCCATTGTTTGACAAAATAATAGACAGAAAACTTTTTAAACTCTCTAAAACCAAAACTTTTGGCTCTGGTGCCATTGTGCTTTATTACGAGCCATTGAAATATTGACTAACCAAAAATTAAAGAGAACAGCAAACATTTTTTCAATGTTGGCACAAAAATGTTGAATTTTTACAGCAACCGCTTTTCTTTAGTCAACCAAAATCTTTTTTGCATAACTTCGTTTTCTAAACCAAACTTATCGATAAACCCCAAAAAGATGATCAACCAGGAAGAAGAATTCAAACGAACCATAGGTGTAATAGGCTTATCTGCCAATATTATGAATGTTATTATTGGCGCCGGAATTTTTGCCCTTCCTGCCATTGTTGCAGCATCGATGGGATCTTCCAGCATTATCGCTTATGCTTTTTGCGGTATATTAATGGCACTCATCATGCTTTGCTTTGCCGAAGCATCCAGCAAGGTAACGCAAACTGGCGGTGTTTATTCGTATATTGAAACGGCTTTTGGTCCTTATGCAGGTTTCCTGGCAGGAATTTTTACCGTTGGTGGTACTCTGCTTGCCGATGCCGCCGTTTCTAATGCTCTGGTAAATGTTTTGGGTTCGGCTTATCCTATTTTTAAAGAAGTAGGGATGCGCTTATTATTTTTAACCACTGTTTTTGGAGGATTGGCATTTATTAATGTCATTGGCGTAAAGCAAGGTATTGGTCTGGTAAAAATTAACACCATCGCTAAGCTGATTCCGCTGTTATTACTGGTTATTTTTGGATGGGAATCGGTAGCGACCAACAACCTGATTATCGAAAGTTTCCCTGATATCCAACAACTAGGCAAAACTTCCCTTATTTTATTTTTTGCGTTCCAGGGTTGCGAGTCGGGTATTGTAGTTTCGGGTGAAGTAATCAATCCCAAACGCAGTATTCCAAGAGCCATTTTCATCAGTATTACTGCCGTTGTAGTACTTTATATGCTGATTCAAACAGTAGCTCAGGGAGTTTTAGGAAGTCAACTACCGCAATTTACAGCTACTCCGCTTGCATCTACAGCCAATGTTATTTTTGGTCCAATAGGTTTTGTGATTCTAACCGTGGGAGCTGCTATATCGATGTTCGGATTTTTAAGTGGTGATATTTTAAATAATCCGAGAATGCTGTATGCCTTATCCCGTGACAAAGTAATTCCTATTGCACCTTTAGCCAAAATCCATCCTTCATTTGCAACTCCTTACCTATCGATTATTGTTTACGCATTAATAGGATTTTTGATCGCTGCGACAGGAACTTTCGAAAGCCTGGTAGTTATTGCCAGCAGTTCTATATTAATTGTTTACTTAGGGGTGGTATTTTCTGTAATCAAATTACGTTACATCCGCGAAACAAAACCGGATGAATTTACTATTCCCGGTGGCTTAACTATCCCCATTCTTTCCATCACTATTATTCTTTATTTTTTATCGAATTTAACTCAGAATGAAATCATTGGAACACTGATTGCAATTGGCGTTTTATCTGTCATTTATGTATTAATACGTTTTTCGAAGAAAAAATAAAAAATTATGCTTTTGCACTAATTTCACCAATTTTAATTTCACCAGTTTACAGGCAGATAAAATTCAACTTTAGAAGCTTAATAATTTGTGGAATTTGTGTCCAATTATTTTTTTGGCAATAAACTATCCTGCCCGAAATGCAGGATGTATATTTACTTTTAAATTTCATATCTTCGTTTCTGTCAAAATAAAAAGCCTTTAAAACCAAAACAACAAGGCATTCATTTTGTGGACACCAACTTTATTAACCTTTATAAAAAGAAATGAAAAAAATCTGTTTATTCATTGTTGCCTTATTAGCAATTGCACCACAAGCATTTTCGCAAAAAAACAATTCAGCTGTTTTTCCTGACGGAACTAAAATACCGGCCTGGTTTTTAGATGCTAAAAAGATAAACCCTGCCGATTTAGGTAAATTTTATTCCGTAACCGATTATGGGGCAGTAAACGATAGTACCAAAGTACAAACTTCCGCTATCCAAAACACAATTGACGAAGCTTATCGTAATGGAGGCGGTGTTGTGGTAATTCCAAAAGGAACTTTCATGAGTGGTGCTTTGTTTTTTAAACCAAATACTCATTTGCACGTTTCTGAAGGAGCAATTTTAAAAGGTTCTGACAATATTAATGATTATCCAAAAATGCCTTCCAGAATTGAAGGACAAAGTATTGAATATTTTACAGCTTTAGTGAATGCTTATGCCAACAATGGTTTTACCATTAGCGGTAAAGGAGCCATTGATGGAAATGGTTTGAAATACTGGGAAGCTTTTTGGCAAAGAAGAAAAGAAAATCCAAATTGTACTAATCTTGAAGTATCCAGACCACGTTTAGTATTTATTTGGAAATGTGATAACGTTCAAGTACAGGACGTAAAATTGCGTAACTCCGGATTCTGGACCAGCCATTATTACCAATGCAACAATGTAAAAGTTCTTGATGTACGCATTACTTCGCCTCATGCACCTGTAAAAGCACCAAGTACTGATGCTATCGATATTGACATTTGCAAAAATATGTTGATTAAAGGTTGCTACATGGCTGTAAATGATGATGCTATTGCCTTAAAAGGCGGAAAAGGACCATGGGCAGATAAAGATGCCAGCAATGGAGGAAACGAAAATATCATTATTGAAAACTGTGATTTCGGATTCTGTCACGGTGCTTTAACCAGTGGC
>Ga0308158_10001403_pt1 | contig 26225 bp, 20 predicted proteins | sample PhyBR2_FD_201038 | JGI IMG/M metagenome (GOLD analysis project Ga0308158, IMG submission 201038) | Phyllosphere microbial communities from UC Gill Tract Community Farm, Albany, California, United States - DLSLB.R2 | ecosystem: Host-associated > Plants > Phyllosphere > Unclassified | place: USA... | reverse complement strand
AAACAAGCCTACCACACCCCGCCCCAAAACACAAGCCCCTCGCCTCACATTTTCTTCACAGCTTCAGCAGCTATTTAACCAAACCCCTTAATTAACCAACACCTTCTTCTTCTCTTAATTTAACCATAACCCATGGTAGCTGTGTGTACCATCTGCACACATTGCATGCAGGACCTGGCACGGGTACTGGGTGTAGGAACGCATGGTGCGTGGGGTGCTGCCGCAGGCAGCATGCACGTCTTGACCGATGCTGGGTTTCGACCGGAAGGATGGTACGTGAGTACCTCTGGAGGGAGGCGTTTACGCTCTTCTGTTTTTAGCCCTGCAACAGGTGCTCTCTGTGTTCGCAGGTGTTTGCTGCAACCCTGCGGGTTGTGCCCAGCTGCGCTGGGGGTCGCTTCGCTCCTCGCTGTGCTCCGGGCTGTGCCCTGACGCTGTGCGTCGGGAGCGTGCCGCTCCGGCTTCGCCTGGTTGTTGGGGTTGCTGCTGCGCTGCGCTTGCCCTGCCGGTGGCAGGGTCAGCCGGTGGCTGCCAGCGTGAAGGTTTGTGTGGGGCTGTGGAGTGTACAGGGTTTTGCAACCCTCCGGGTTGCTGCCAGCGGAGCTGGCCGCCGCCGAGCCAGCGGAGCTGGCTGCAGAGCTCTGCTCTGCTGATGAGCGGTGCTCATCTGACGAACCATGTTCGTCACACCCTCTCTCCTTTTCTGGAACAGACACTCATGTGAACAACAGCTCACACTCTGCCCACACTCTGCCCACACTCTGCTCACAGCAACCTGCTACCATCCATGGAGTGCGGTACACCCCACCCTACCAACGAGTGCCTGCAGGATGCGAAACGGAAGAAACGTGTTCCTCCACGAAGTGGAGGGGAACGCGCCAGCGTTCAGCCCGAAGGGCAACACGATTCTGCAGAGAAGCATCCAACCCTCCGAAGGAGGGTTCAGCACAGGGGGACAGCGCAGCTGTCCGGAGGGCACAGCCCGACCAGGGAGCGAAGCGACCGCCCTGTGCGGCAGGCACGGTCTCTACGCAGTAGGCATTCTCCAGAACAGTCACCTCCCCTCTCAGGGTGACCAGACGCGAAGCGGCTAGCCGGTACTTACTGTACCATCTCGGTAACGTGACGTTCCCTCTTTCTTGTGAGGGTGCGAAGCACAAACATTCGTTTGTTCACGGCACGTGAGCGGTGTTAGTAAACTTCAGTTTACGTGAGGGTGTTCACCTGTGGTGAACTTAAGCATTCTTATGTGTGCATTACTGGTCATGTGGTCCTGCCAGGCAGGTATGTTCCCGTGTGTAATACGGGATGTGTAAATGTGTATTTACACAGGAGCTTTTTCTTTATTATTATTCTATGGAGGTTGAGTGGTGATGTAAGTGTTTATACACCACATTGTTATAAAAGATGGCTGATTTCATGGGGCTAAACGGCAATGTTCGGCACTTAGGATTCGCGGTGTTCGTGCAGCCAGTGTGAATAGCACTATTTGCAGGGGTTTTACACCGATATACACATGAGCAATGGATACCCTTTGCATACCCTCTATTTAGGGCGTATTCCTTGCTGTATCAGGCTTTCTACCTATGTACGAGGCGCCTTTTACCCCATGTTTTTGGTCGTGTTAGAAACGCTTACAGGAGGGCGTTTTGAGAAAGGAGTGATGATGAACTGCAACGGTTACCATGCATACTCTGTCCACCACCCATCTCATTCTTCCCCTATGATTACCTCCCCTTCATCTGGTCTTCCTTTCAAGAAGAACCCTCTACACGCACTTGTTCTTTCCTTCAATACTTCCTACATGATGTTCGCATATCACAGTGTTACCTCTCTACGTTATACACTGCTTTACTCTATAAACTCTCCCTTGCATTCCTTGAGAAATGGTATTGACTATGTACTATGTTCCTACGGAGAAGTTCTTACAGAGAAGAGGAAGAACGCTTGTATTTCCCCTGTTTCAGATGAGACGGTGAGTGCGTATTCTTCTATGGATGGCTTCCGCTCTATGGCTTGCATGTACTGGTGTTTGTATCTCATCAAGCAGGAACAGCAGGTTGTTGTTTCTCTCTATGGAGATGTTGAGTTGGTTGTTTGTGTTAGCAGTTCAGGTTGCATTATTACGGTTGATGCGATGGCTATTCTATTCACTGACCAGCTCGTAGAAGTGCTGAACGGAGTATCTGAAGGTTCGTTTTATGGTTCGATTTCATCTTCTGTAAAGGCTTATGGGAAGAGTAATCAAGTAGTTGTAAATAGTTTTGATGGTCGTTTTTTCTCCTTGATGGAGGCTTCAGTAGATGATTTTGAAAGCTGCAACCTAATCGTTATAGAGGTTTCGAAGAGCTCGATAGATAGTTTTTTGGAAGTCTGTGACGCTTCTTTTGCTTCTGATTTGGGTAGCTTTTCTTTACTGGAAGAGGTCACTGCAGAAGATTTTGATTGTTATTTCGAGTTCTTTTCATGTGATGAATTGGAGAGTTCATTGTTGTTTGAAAATGAATATGGTTACTATGTGTGACGGTTTTGTTGGTGTGTTTTTGTTCATGGTTGGTTCTTTACGGAAGGTTGTATGATGGCTGGTTTGCAAGCAAGGGATGAAGGTTACACTAAGCCTGGTGTTCCTGATGAGTTGAAATGGCAGCCTGTGATGAGAGGTTTCCCTGAAGATGTGGAGGTCCTCACTGAGTATGGTTGGGTGCTGATGAGCAACCTTTACCGTGCTGGTGTGAACGGTACACGTAATGACTCTACACCTCTTTTCACTAAGGAGAAAGACTGGACTGAGGAGCATAAACCTTTACGGGAGAAATGGTCTGAGAACAAGACAGCTTTCCAGGAGCCTTACGATTTCGCTCACCATAATGAAGTTGATTTCACTAAATGGGTGGTGGGTGGCATGTTCCCACGACTGGCTACTTTGACTCCTGACCATGTGGTAAAGAACCGTGCACAGCATGGAACTATTGTTTTCGAGCGACCTGATTTTGCTACACGTTTCAGCTACCAGAACTTACAGCTGGTTCATTTCAAGCGACGTGGAGTTGATTTAGCGGTACCTCGTTACACTGATGTGTTGGTGAAGAACCGTTTCCAGTCTCACTGGTCGTTCAATGTGGCGGATGATTTCTGTGTTGTGAAACGAACTGATGGTGCTTATAAACACATGGTGAACAGATACGCCCCTGCTGGTTCTTTGTACGGTGACGTGGATGTTGAACGCATGCTGGAGCTGGTTTCCACCCATGAGTTGAGGGCTTTAATGACAGAGGAATACCCTGTGAAGATGATGTCTGGTGGTAAACATGCTAACCGTGAACGCATCTGGGAAGTGTACCCTTACCCTGAAGTGAGAGATGCTGAGACAGGTCGTTACATGAAAAACCCTCGGCAGAGAAACAGTGTTGAATGCTTCAACTTCGTCCTACCTCCTGGTTCATCCCACACTCTGATTGTGCGTCGTGCCGGCAAACAGGTGGACGGGGAGAAGCCTCAGACGTTATGGGTTGGATTCCCTGTAGTGGTTGGTGATGGTTATGACAAGAACCGAATCCATGTGGACCGAGTGCAGGGTCTGTACAGTTCATGACTTCCTATTTCTTCAACAGCGTCTCTAAATAGATACCATATCATGGTGAACAATTTAGTTCTGGAAGCACTTAACATAATGGTTGATGGAACAAACCAGAGTGTTTATGATGGTGTTGTTTCTCTTACAGAAGCGACTCATTACGATGCATACGATGATATGGACGAGTTAACTATTGACGGATTCTACTACACAACCCCTGGTGTTGATGAGTGTGTTTATACTCTCCTCGTGTCAACTTATCTTCTCTGGAGGATTTGTTCATGGACAGGAAATGAATACCCACCGCTGGCTGTTAACTATATTAGGAATGGTATAACATCCAGGTTTATATTCCCTTTTCTGGGGTCTGGTTTCATTGACGGAACCGATTTTTACTGTATAAGTTATTTTGTTTCCTTTGTAGTTCCAGGACTGTTTACAGAGGATAACATGATTAGCTATTGAAAACTGTTCAACCATTTCAGCTTCTATAACGCATTACCAGAACTACGAAAGACTACCCACACATTATGACAAACAATCCTTTCAACCCGAAACCACCTAAGCAGATCAACCCTCGGTTCTCTTTAGGTGGCTCTGGTAATGGTACTGAGACAGAAGATTTTTCTCCTAAGAGTTCTGTACCTGAACGTATCAAACGACCAGCACCAAGACCTATTGGCGAGCAGGTTGACACACCAGCACCTTCTTTCCCTGAGCCTTCTGCTGCTCCTCGTGTGTCACCTAACAGTATGTTTGCTGGTGAAGAGAATGATGATTTGAATCTTGATTTGGGTGTCAACGAAAATGAATCAGAGCTTCGTCCAGCACCTAAGACTGTACCAATTGTGAAAACACAGCCAGTTGTTCAGACTCCTGTGGTGCGTCACGAGCCTTCAGTAACCCCTACTGCTAAACCTGTTGTTCAGGAAGAAGAGGATGATATCAATTTGGATGTGGGGGTAAATGACAAGGTTGAAGAACCATCAGAAGTATATGTTCCTGATGTAGTTACACCTGTGGCATCTGTTGTTCCTGCGGTGATTGATAAAGCAGAACCAGTAGTTGAGGAGTTTGAGGAAGAGGAAGAAGAGGTAACTCCTACTCCTGTAAAAGAGACTGTTGTTGCTCCACCTGCGCCTAAGGTTGCTGAGGTGAGGAAAGAAAAAACTGCTCGTTCAGTGAACCCGTTGTTTGCTGACCCAACCCCTGAGGTTGAAGATTCTGATGACATCAACTTAGATGTTGGCGTCAATGATGCTTCTGCTGCACCAGTCAAACGTCAGATTAATTCGTTGTTTGATTTCAAGAATGACAAACAGGCTAACCGTAAAGATGACCCTGACCGTCTTCCAGGATGGAAGAAACCTGGTCCTTTGATGGATACATCTGATGGGGAGGAGTTCAAGAAAGAGAAGAACAAACGTTCCAGTAAGAAGAACCAGAACACCGGCCGTAGAGGTTTCCAGATTCAGGAACGTGACATTACTCTTCTTCGTTTTTTGACTAAATACCAGTTCTCATACGTGGATGCTATTGCTCGTGTGCTGAATTCAACTCCTCAGTCTATCAACAATCGTCTACGTACTTTGGAGGAGTATGACTTGGTGAAGCGTCAGGTCATTGCTGCTGGTAGCACTTTATGGCAAACCCGTAAAGCTGGTATTGAGCTTTCTGGTATGGCTTTCACTGAGAACAAGAAAGTGATTCCTTTGGGTACAATCCGTCACACTATTGGTCTTGTGAACTTGGCTGCTGAGCTGGAACGTGAAGCTGATGACAGTAAAGACATCCTTGGTCTGGCTGAGAAATTCGGTGAGCCTTTCCCTGTGATGAACCGCTGGCCTGGAGGTATTCGCCTGTATGGTGAGGAAGCTTTGGAGTCAGATTTGACTTACGGTGAGATGACAATCGCTGAGCGTGAGATTCGCCAGGGTCAGAAAAGATACCGTGGTGGTCGTAGTTCTGCTGAAATGAGAGACCTTGTGGACTTCTCAATTTTGAACCCTGAAGGACCTGAGCTTGAAGAAGGTAACGAAGGTTTGTTTGTTGTTTACGGTACAGGAGGTAAGACTGGTGAGCATGTTCCTGACCTTGTGGTGACTCGTCCTCGTAACGCAGATGGTACTCCTAACCATTTCGCTGTGGAGCTTGAACTCACTCCTAAATCTCCTTCTGACTGGAAAAGAATCCTTCGTTCTTACCGTGATGCTGGTGGCATGTACTCCCGTTTGTATTACTTCACACCTGACAAACCTATTGCTAACATGATTAGAAACGCTGATAAGGAAGTTGGTTTAGGCGATAAGCTCATCATCCGTAAGTACACTCCGAAGAACAAACGTCAACCATTCTTAGGTTGATGACATGAAGAAAGCCCACCAGAATCGTTCCTGGTGGGCTTTCTTCATGTGTGGATGTGGTTAGTGGCTGAGTCCCCATACAAGTGCGTACAAGATGAGTGAGATGATGGGAAGCATCACTACGCTGAGCAATACTCTGAGGTATTTGTGTCGCAGCCACCATTCCCCGAAAGATTTTGTGATGGTTGGCGGTCTTACAATGTGGCGGTTGATTGCTCTGGACATTTTCTTAAGGCTGGCTTGGTCAAGACTGGTTGCAGCTAAGATTTTGCCGTTTTTTGATAAGCTCATCACTGGGTTGTTCTCGTCATCATCAGAGATGAGAGGAACGTTGATACTCCAATGGTCAGGGATGATGTCTTCATTGATGAAGGTGTTGTTCATCACTGTGTGGAGACCGCCGAAGTTCTTTTCTGTGAAATCAAGAGAAATGATTTCGTTGTTTTCTTTTAGGAACACGAAACGGTCAGGTGTGAGAAGGTTACCTTCAGGGTCTTTCTCACCAGGCACGACAAACCACTCGTCAGGCTGCACAGGAAGGGTAAATAACGGCGTTACAGGCTCTTCTGGGGTGGTTGGACGGTCAGCATTTTTTAGGCTCTTAGAATCGCTCTGAGCGTTTTTACTTTTACCTGCTTTGGCTTGCTGTGCCGCTTTGTTGGCAGCTTTTTTCTTGGCAGCTGCTTTCTTTTTGCGTTTCTCTGCAGCAGATGCAGCGTCAGAATAGTTCTGTGAGTCAGTCATGGTAGGGGTATCTTATCATGGTTAGTTATTTTGCGGCGGTGAGAACTGTGGGTGGACTGGTGGGAGTTTTCATCCCAGCTGGCCATTCTCCGAGAATAGGGATGAGCCATTCTAAATCTAAATCAGACATTGTATCAATGTCCAGTTTGAGAAGTTCTTTGTGGAAAATGCCACCTTTTTGAGCCATGTAGGTTGTGAATCCCATTACAACATTTTTTACAAAACGGCTGGATAGTCCAGTTTCCGTGACAATCTCACGGTAGTTCTGCTGTTCTTCGTATGGCTGCATTCCGAAGAAACGTAAGATGATGTCTCTTTGTTTTGAACCGACACGCATTTGGATGAACACTTCTAAGAAGAACTTGCGTTTGGAATCAAGTACTGATGCGTCTTCGATTTCTGACACATTAGCCGGTTCGGAAGCAGACAGTGTGGATGATGATCTTTCGTAGACGCCTTCTTCTTCAGCATCAGCCGGTTCGTTTGACTGCATGGCGTACAGCTTGCTGGTCAGCTGTCGTGATGCTTCAATGTGTTCTAAAGTGAACTGGTTCGACCTTTTGGTAGGAGTTTCGACTACTTCTGGTGTTTCTTCTTCACCAGTTTTACCCCATTTGTTACCAGGCTTTTGGGTGCGATCATTTAACGATTCAAGAAGTTCAGTGTCTGTAGGTTCTCTTTTTAGCTCTGTGGTCAGTCGTGAACGCACAGCAACAATACGACGGTTTCTTTCTACAATTTCGTAGGGAATGAAGAAGTCATGTTCCATTACTTCAAGTTTGCGTCGGATGGTTGTAACAACCCATTGTCCAAGATAGTTTGTGGCACTGTGTTTGGTTGATGTTGGTTTGTATGAGAGCAAACCTCGGATGAACCCACTGATGGCTTCCTGAAGTATGTCTTCGTAGGACACACGTGAGGACCATGCTTTGCGTCGTGAGAACTCTTTGGAAGCTAAATTTTTGATAAGAGGCAGAGCTGAAAAGATTAGTGTTTCTTGAGATTTCTTACCTGTTCGAATTTGTTTACGCAGTTCTGTCAGTTCACGTCGTTCAGTTTCATCGGAAGGTTTGTAGGCATCACCAAGCGAGCGAATTTTTTCGTTCGCTTCATAACCTGCTTTGACAACAGGGACATGCTCAGCTAAAAGCTCCAGAGTTAAAGGTTGAGCGTATGTCTTTTGTAGGATGGGAGAGACGTTCAAGGGTAGCCTTTCTGGTTAGTATCCTTGACGAATGAAGTTTGTAGGAATGGCGATTGACACTCCTCTTTGCTTCAGGAACATCTGGAATTCATCACTTGGACGGTTCTCAAAAGAGAATCTTCCAGTGTTGCGGTCAAACCTAAAAATGGTTGAAGTCTGGATACCCAAACCATTCTGGTTTACTGTGTCGGAAACTTCTTCAATTTGAGAAATGACGTGACGGCCATCAATGAGGGACATCTGAACAATGATTTGGACAGTGGATGCAATATCCCTTAGAATGGATGTCTCGCTTTTCACACTGTCACTTTTCAATGATAATGAGAGCATCTTGTTGATTGACTTCTGAGGTGAAGAGGCGTGAACTGTAGTCATGGAACCGTCAGCTCCTGAGTTAGCTGCTGTAAGGAATTCGGCCATTTCAGCTCCACGGACCTCACCTACGATGATACGGTCAGGACGCATACGGTTGGCCTGACGCACTAACCATTCTAATGAAATGCTGTTGTTGAGGTCTTCTCCAGGTCGAGCCTGATGAGAGCGAAGAGCCACTAAGTCAGATACAGGAAGGCTGAGTTCTTCAGTGTCTTCAACAAGAACAATACGGTCAGATACATCAAATTCACGGCTCATTGCTTCAAGCAGGGTTGTTTTACCTGAACCAGACAGACCTGAGAACACAATGGTGGCACGTCCACGAGCTACGCTTTTCAGGAAGTCTCCCATGTCTCGTGTCAATGCACCTGAAGCAATCATGGCGTCAACTGTGTACTGGGTACGAGCTTTTTTAGCAATAGTGATTTTGGCGTTGTCAACTGCTGGTGGAGCAACGATATGGACACGAGCAATCAAAGGTGGGCGTGTTGGGTTGACACTATCGGGAACTACAAGTTGACCTTCAATAAGATGGGGTGTCTCACCAATTCGGTCACGGGTGTTGGTCAAAGGCAATAAGAAGCTGTTGATGATAGCGTGGTAGGTATTGGTGTCAATGAAGTCAATGGTGTTGTCGAGGAACCGTTGACCGCTTCTTTTGAAACCTACAGATTGTGGTCCGTTGATGGTTACTTCAGAAGAAGTGTCATCTGTGATGAGTTCGAAAAGTCGGTGGATGGAACGCTGCAGCTCTTTAGGAAGGTTGTTGATTGCGTATTCTCTACGTTTTTGTGCTTCTAATTCAGCACTGGTTGCATTTTCACCATCGAATGAGAGGGTCTCAATGCTTGGAGCTGTGTCAGTCGCATTAGCTGGTTCAGGAGCTACTTCAGGAGCAGGTGGAGCGACATCAGCAAAGACAGGCTCAGAGGCTTCAGGAGCCGCGGGAGGGCTTACAGGAGCGGTTACTCGTGGAGGCAGCACAGACGCTCCAGGGAGCGTCCTGGGGGCTACTGGAGTAGTTTCTGCGGCGAACTGAGGTGCAGCGTCGTCTACAGAGATGTATTCTTCTCCAGAACTAAGATTCGGAGTCTCAACAGCAGCAGCTGGAGTCTCTTTCGGATTGTTACCGAACGGACGTGACGGTAAACGAGACATAAAACAAGCCTTCCCTTGACAACTAAATGGCAAGGGAAGTTATCGGCTCATACCGAAGCTTGTTAGTTAAAGGTGTTAGTGAGGCGAGAGGTAGAAGTAATAGTGTAAGTAAGAGTGTCAATTCCCAAGAATTTGAGGAATACCGTGTTAGCTTGCTCTTGCACAGTTACTGTCAAATATCCACCATTAGCCAACTGTCCATTAGTGGAGTAGGAGAAGGTAGTAATTTTAAAGTTGCATTTGGAAGAAGGAGCCACAACTACTGACCCTCCACCAGGCTGGCAGATAATAAATGGCACGCCTTCAGATTTAGCCCTGTCTGCGTAGATACCAGAACGGTTTGCATCATACAATTTGATAACAGAAGCACGAGCTTGAGCGTTAGTGAGTCGAGGCTTACCACCGTCAGTTTGGTTCTTAGAAAGAGCGGTTGTACCCTGAGTGGCAGCATCTAAACTTGTCTGTAAACTTGCTCGGTTAGATGACACAATGCTTGTATCTACAGCAAGTCCTACGGCAGCAAGAAATACTGGCATCATGAATATGTACCAGATAAGCATGTTCCCTTTTTCATTAAGGGAACTTTTGGTACGCTTGGTAATAAGCCCTGCAATATTTTTGAATGCCATTATTAGCCTCGTTTACCTGTCTCAGAAACATAAGTAGCTGTAACAGAAATAGGCTGTCCGAATACACCGTTCAAACCTTCAAGACCTTTAGGTACAGGAGCGATTGGAGAGTAAGGGTATTTGATGTTACAGCTAACTGTTTGACCTGCAGTTGTAGCAGCGTCAGGGGTGCAGTCAACTACTGGTTTTGATGAACAGAATGAAAGGGTACATTTTTTACCATCCCACATACTGGTAATAATAGTATTTTCAACAGTTTTGCCAGTATTGTTACGGATAGCGTTTGTTCCCTGACCTCCGTAGAGAGCTGTCAAACGGGCACCATCACGAGCGATGTTTTGTACCTGAGCTCTCAACTGAAAATATGAAGATAGGTTGATTAACGCGAACAGTAGGAACAACGCAATTGGGAACATGAAAATAGTCTGAACGACATCTCCACGCTCGTTCAAACGACTCTTGATGAGATTCTTGATTTTAAACATAATAGATTCCTAACACTCCACATTCATTATCGGGTTTAACCGAGGCTTGTGGTGATGTTGGTCAAGGTTGGAGCCAAGAAGATTACAAGGAAGGCTGGCATCATGAAACCTGAGATAGGTACGAAAAGCAATGTTTGCAAACGTGCAATCATTCGCTCAATTCGAGCTTCATGGTTAGCACGGGCCAATGCTGCTTGACGAACAAGAGTATCTGTTACGTCAGCACCCAGTTTTTGTGTCTGGATGATAGCAGAAGTGAATGCTGCTGCTTCTTCTGATGTGTTACTTCTGGAGAAGGATTTCATAGCTTGTTCAAGTGTCGCACCAGCTTGAAGCTCAACATGCATTCTTGTGAATTCTTCACGAAGGAAGCTCTCAGGGAGTTGACTTGTCACACGACGAAGAGCTGGCTGGAAAGTAGAACCAGTAGCAATAACAACTTGCAGAAGGTCCAAAGCTTCAGGCAGGTTCCTTTGCACATCTCGTGCACGCTTGTCTCTCAATGATGTGTGAACAGCATAGGGAAGGAAGACCCCCAGAGCGATGAAGATGAGCGGGAAGATAGCTGGTGGGACTTCAGGTAAGTTTGTTGCAGCGAAGAGAGCAAGACCTAAACCAATTACTAAACCAATGATTCCTACAGCAATTTGGAGAGCAAAAAGTTCTTCAGAATTGATTTTCCAAGGGTTACCAGATACACGCAACAGCTCGCTATAGCGTTTTGCTGCTTTTTCAGGAACAATGTCTTCAGGAAGTGAAGGCATGAAGTTGTCCAGCAACGGACGAGCGTAACGACCTGTAGAATCTGTTGTCTCCATGTTGCCTGAAGAATAGTCTCCGAATACGTCTTGAGCGATTGTACGCTGTTTTGGAGCACGTACAGGGCTGTAGATAGCGTAGAGTAGGAAGAAGACTGTAAGGCCTGCTGTGAGCCCTGCAAAGGCTGCTAATGAACTCTGTTCCATGTTAGGCTTCTTTCACTTTCTGAACTTGACGGCGGGCTACAAGAAGACCCAGTGCATAACAAACGGCGATAAACGTTGCGGCAAGAAGACCTGGTAAGGAGAACCAGAAATCTCTGTTTGTTTCGTTTGATGTGTAACTGAAGATGAAGCCCAATGGGATTGCTAAAGCTGTAACATAGATAGCTGGTTGAGCTTGAGCTACAGCTGTTGCTAGTTTGTTTCGAATGCTTGCACGCTGTACAAGAATTCCTTGAAGAGTCTTAAGCAAATCGTCAAGGTTAGCACCCTGACTGATAGCGATTCTCATTGAAGCTACAAGGAAGTGAAGCTCGCTGGAAGGAACACGGCGGGAGAAGTTATCTAAGGCAAGGTCCAAAGGAATGTTCACATCTAAGTCAGCTTTAAGTTTTGTTAACTCTTCAGCCAAAGGAGAAGGAACTTCGCCTACCTGTGACAGAATAGCTTGCTGAGGAGTCATGTTAGCTGACAAGTTAGCTCGCATACCTGAAAGCAGAGCAGGAAGCTGAGCATCAATCTTAGCTAATCTTTTGTTGCTTAGCTGGATGAGGGCAAGACGGAATACAGCAAGGCTTGCTCCACCAAGAAGAAGACCCACGAGAAGCTCTCCTGGCCAGACGAAAGCTCCTAAGAAGAAAGCTACGAAAGCAATACCACCAGCAAGCATTCCAGTACGGTGAGGGTTTGCTTGAACGATTCCTGCAGCAGCACCTAAGCGATACCAGTAACCAGACCAGGTTTTAGGTTCTGGTACATCAGCGTTTTCTCTTTCAGCAGCGATTTCAGACTTGGTAATACTCTCAATGAGTTCATCCATCTGACTTTCACGAACAAGGGCTTTATTGTTGGCAAAAAAGCCCATTACTAAAGCAAAAACTCCTGCACCGGCAAGCAGTGCAATCGTAAACGCTATAACGGCATCAAAATTCATGGGATTCCTTCAAGTTAACTATCTCAGTTATCGGCTGCGGAGTTCCCAGCTGTTTTAGACATCTGCAAGATTTCTTCTAATGAATAATGCGTACGGTGACCCAGACGGTGTTTACGGTCCATAGAGTCTGATAAAGGTTCTCTTCTTTCCCAATTACCAATTACGCGGTCATTCTCGTCAAGTCCAGTCTGCACAAATTCCCATAGAGGAACAGGCTCTAAACTGGATTTACCAGCTTCGCTAACGGTTACACGGTTGGGAATTTCATAGATTCCAGAACAACGACGGGAACCGTCTTCATAATGCTGAATGGTGACGAATAAGTCAACACCAGAAGAGATGAGAGAAAGTACACGGTTAGAATCAACTGCGTCTCCACCTTCTGAAAGCAAGTTGACAAGACGCTCGATGCCAGAGTAAGCATCGTTAGCGTGGACTGTAGTCATAGAACCATCGTGACCAGTGTTCATAGCCTGTAACATGTCGTAGGCTGCGAAGTCACGAACCTCACCGACTACGATACGGTCTGGACGCATACGCAAGGCGTTCTTTACAAGGTCACGAATTGAGACTTCTCCACTGCCTTCTTGCTGGGCTGGTCGAGCTTGGAGATACAAAACGTCACGTTCAGCATGAAGACGAAGTTCAGAAGTGTCTTCAATAACAAGTACACGTTCTCCAGGAGGAATACAGCCAGATAACGCGTTAAGCATCGATGTTTTACCAGAACCAGTACCACCAATGATAACAGTACTCATACCTGCACCGATGTAGTTACCTAATTCTTCTGCCATCTCTTCGTTCATTGATTTGAATGACAGCAAATCTTCCAAAGTGAAAGCAGTCTCTGGGAATTTACGGATGGTCAGGTAAGGACCTTGGCTTCCCACAGTAGGGTGCACAATGTTCACACGAGAACCGTCTACAAGGCTACCGTCTTGAAGAGGATGAGCAACGTCGATGGAACGGTTGATAGGAGCAAGAATTTGCTGACATACGTCAAGAAGCTGTTCTGGGTCGCGGAAACGAGCTCCAGGTACATCATGAAGCTTTCCACCCATTTCCACACGAATCTTGTATGGACCGTTTACCATGATTTCTGTGATTCTATTGTCTCGCCAGAGAGGTTCAATAGGACCAAGGCCTAACACTTCATTTGCAACCATTGCCATAAGAATCTTGGCATCAATACCGGATACCACTCGTTCTTTCACAAAGTATCGAGTAAGAAGACTCTCAATAAGAGCGTACATTTCGTCATACTTTGTGCCACGTTCATGCCTGGCTTGAGCAATTTCAGCAGTACGTTCTTCTGCTGCAAGTAGTTCAGTCAACCATGTTTTCACTTCGATGACTTTAGGCATCAAGTGTTCGTATCGGGCCCAGTTATTGACTAACAAATCCTGAGAAGTAAGTTCAGAATGGAACAAAGAGGTATTCTGAGCTCGCGTTGGTGCAATTTTAGAGAGCTTTTTCAGTCTCTCTTGCACTTCCTTCTCTTCAGCCTCTTCGATAGCATCCATGTTAGCTCCTCGGAAGCTACGAGGAGCGACATCTGAAGAGCTTGAGTCAGAGGAGTCGCTTAATGAGGGGATTTCTGGTCTAACAGGCTTTTTGATAGGAGGAACACCAATACTGGGAGCTTCAGGAGCTACTTTGTTGTTGTCTTTGTTGTTGTCATCACCAGGAATTGATGGTCTTAGGGGTACAGCCATTTGTTACAGCTCCTTATAGCTTATTTGTCTCTGCCGAAGCGGCGTTTTGGAGCGCTTGCTTGGGACAGAGGAGTGAAAGTGCTTACAGCACTGGAATTATCTGTTTTACCTTTAGCTGCCAAAGCGTCATCACGAGCTTTTTCAGGAGATTTCAAGTAATCCTCTAACGGAGACATCAAAGGAGTTTTTCTCCAGATTTTAGTAGCAAGCTTGAAGTACTCCGAACCAATTGTTTCGTGTTTACGAATCAGTTCGTTCAAAGTTCCCTCGTTAGATGCTTTTGTCACTGCTCTGTTGTCAGCAGGAATAGCTACGAGAAGAGGAGCTCCTTTTGCTGCTTTACGGACCAAATCAAGGTCCATACCCACGCCACCAAGAGACTGGTTGATTACAACACCAATTTTTTCTTTAGCTACTCCAGCTCCACCATCTTCAGTGGAAGTGATTTCTTCCATCCAACGAGGCATTCCCAATACAGCACCCTTTGATAGGTTAGTTACCAGTAAGATGGCATCTGATTCAGGGTAGACGACCTGGCTGAGGAGAGGGTCCAAGTAGTTCACAGAAGTGTCTAAGATGATAAGGTCATACATCAGGCGAAGCTTGTGTAGCACATCAAGGTAGAACTGAGGAGTCAAGTAATCTGCAGTACGTCCTCGTTTAGGAGCAAGTAAGCAATCAATCTCAAAACGGTCCACCTGAATGATGTTTTTCTTGATTGTTGGAATGCTGACATCTTCACTTACGTAAAGTGTAAGGATTGATGGTGAGGTCTGGTTGATGGAGAATCCAATCTGACCGTCACGAACGTCCATGTCTACTACACAAACCTTAAGAGGAGGGAAGCCAGAGCCGTTTTCGGAAGCGATACGAGCTCCCTGAGCAATTGTGATAGCTGTACACATAGCTGTTGTTGTTTTACCAGAACCACCTTTAGAAGAAGTGGAAGATACAATCAGTCCAGGTTCACCTAAATTGTTTTCAATCTGAGCAATTTCTTCTGCAGTGTAGCCATCAAACTGAGTAGTTGGTGCAACAGCAGGAGCTGTTTTTTCTTCAACAGAGGCTGGGGCTACACTTGGTGAAACTGGGTCATAGCTTTCCAAACCAGCTACATCAGTTTGTTCTGTTGCAGGTGTAGCTGGTTCAGGGTTAGAAGCCTTGAAATCAGCGTAGAGCTTTACAATTTCATCAATCGAGTCCACAGGAGATTCGCTTGATGTATCAAAGAAGTAGTAGGGTCCTTGTTCGACTCCGTAAGTAACAACTGCTTCAGATACAGACTGATTAATTGCATCGATAAGACTTGGGTCTTCGACTGTGACAATTACCAAGAAGGTAGGAGCGAAGCTCGAAACTACGGCAGAGAAGTTTGCTGGGTCTTCTGCAAAGATGAGGTCAGAGATGAAAAGAATTTCGCTGTCTGCTGACAGTTCTCCGCTTTCGAGATAATCCCACACTGTAGCTGCATCAGTCACAGGGACTTGGGTATCCCATTCAGGCTTCAGCCCACCAACCCACTCTTGAACAGCGGGATTTGCGTGTATAACAATAGCTTTTGTAGACACTTGTAAGTTCACTCCTTTTGCTTTCAGCTACACTATCGGCAGACATAAAAGAAGGAGCCAGACAAATATACTGTCTGGCTCCTTCTTTTATGTCTTTTGTTATTCGAGTGTGTCAGAACTTTCTTCAGTAGGGTCTACTGGTACAGGTTCGGAAGATGTGTCTGTTTCAGAGTTTGCGTCTTCATCTGAGTTGTCAGAAGAACCAGTTGTAGGAACTTCAGTGCTGTTACCCTTTACTGGTTTGAATGTGTTATCAGTACCCAAACCACTGTCAACTGTAACACCAGTGGTGAGTTCATCAATACCAGTACCCAAGTCGATTTCAGTTGCACCGTTTTCAACAGATTCAGCAGAAGATAAGGTTACGAAGAATACTTGACCACTGTTCACTGCCAAAGCAAGCTTAGATGCATCCTGCTGTGAAATTCCAACAGTATATACTGTTGGAATACCAACACGGTAAGGAGCAACTGCAGTTTCATCATCAGCAGTTACAGTCTCATCACCTTCACCATTTTCAATGCTACTTACAGCATCAACAATGAGCATACGCTGGAAGACAAGTTTTGAAGTTGTGTCGTTAGCCAAGTAAACATCAATGTAGTCTCCTCGTGTGATGTTACCACCAGCGGAGAAAGTTGCAGGTGCAGTAAAGGATGCGATTACATAATCTGTTGGAATACCATCACGAAGAGGAACAAGGTCTCCTGCGTTACTTGCAGTTAGGATGTCACCTGTTGTCAGATTTGTTTTAGTGTATACGTCACCATTAGCAACGGCAGCAATGTCAAGCGCTGTAGGTGGCTGTCCACCTTCACTGGTCGTTCTTTCAGTAAGCATGTCTTGGGTTACCAGAGTACGAGCAGCTACATCTTTGTTGAGGACGTAGTACTTGGTTGTACTAATAAGTCCTTGCAAAAACACAACAAGCACGATTAGGGTTACGATACCTAAGCCGGCTGCTGTCCAGAACCACATCTTGCGACCCTGGAAGAATGAACGTTTCTGAGTATTAATGTTTGGTGTGGTCATTATCTTCCTTTACAACTCTTCCATGGTTATCGGCATGACCCACCGTTAAAGAAAAGAAACCAGCCGCTAAGCTGGTTTCTTTTCTTCTCATAACAACAACAACACAACACACACAACGTTACGAGAAAGTTTGTTCTTGGTAAAACCTTAACACACTTTTCAGTTAGAAGTCAAATTTTGAGAAAAAGAGACAATTTTTTCTTTGTGAGATGGTTTCAGAGGCTTCATTTCACCAGCAGTTGCCCTCACGAACCTTTCAAAGCCTTTACTTGTAAGGATGTGAGTGATTCCCAAAGCAAAATCAGGTTGCTTCCATTTGGAAATTGATACTGAGGTGATGGGTTTAAGGTTCTTGGAGGAGGAGAGAACCAACAAGACTGGAATTACTAAGTCAGGGTTGATAAATTTTTTGTTCTTCAGTATTTGTTCTTGACTAAATTCAAGCAAAGGAACTAAGTTTGTTTTATCGCAGAGAATTCCGGCACTGCTTACACTGAATGTTTTAGAAGGTGCGGCAACTGTTATAAGGAATGCTGTCTGGTTAGTATAAGCGAAGTAATGACCACTACCTAAGAAAGAGGAAGAAGGTACTTCGACATACTCCAGACCATTTGCTTGGAAAAGTTTTTCGACTTCTTCTTTTCGATTTTTGACAAGAGTTGAACGAGTCAGAGTTGGTCGTTTTTTGTTATTAGGTGAACGCAGAATCAGGTAGAGAAGACCTGCGAAGAATCCAGCTACCAGTGCTAATACATAGAATAATGTTGCAAAAATAAGAATTGTAGTCGTTGTCAGACCGGCAATAATAAAAGCTGTAGTGAGATTTAGCCATAATCTTCCTCGGGAGAAACGATAAGCTGCATATACGTAAGTGGCTATGAGAACAAGCCCAAAAGAAGCCAGCATAATAGCAATAAGGTTGACATCGATTGTCAACATGTTAGCTACTTCAGTGCCATAAGCGTAGACACCAATAATAAGCCCAGTGTAGATTGCTGATTGAAGTAAGATAACGATGAAAGCCAAAAGGCTATTCAGTTTAGTGAGAAAGATGTGCAGAAGTATTAATCCACCAAGAACAAATCCTGCTACTACAAAAGGCTCATGAGTTGATTTCCATCCAATAATGAAAGCAACTACAGTGAGTGCTCCTATTGCAAGGGCTTGGTATTTCAAAGGAAATCGTTTGTACGCGTCAATCATTTAAAGAGATTATACCATTTTCATCAAGTAGCACAGTATACTGTGTAAAGTCAGCTTCAGCTGCCGCATCGCTTTCTGCTAATACGCCAGACCAAGCAACTCCTACTATTACTGAGATGTTACCATTTTCAGCTAATTGCGGTTCATCTATAGCTTCGATGGAGCATTCTCTTTGATAATAGAATTCTGTAGGGTTGCTGTACAGACCACTATCGGGACTAAAGTAAGGCTGCATCTTTGCTTTTCTCTGCTCGGTTGTTTCACCAGGAGCAATGTTACAGAAGGCCAAGACTCCATTTTGAACTTTATCTCTTATTTCTGCAGCATTAGCTAAAACGTCTTCATTGTCGTACACTTCAGCATCTGACTGTTCTTCAGCCCTTTTGTTACTTTCTTCGATAATTTGTTGCTGCTGTTCGTTGTATTCTTGCTCTTCATCAGTAGGCTCTACTTCAGGAGCAACAGGCTCGGTTGTAGGAGGGGCTGTTGTTTCGTTTGCTACTGGAGCTTGAGTGGCCGTAGTATCATCTGTAGCAGTAGGCTCGTCAGGGTCAACTGAAGGAGATATGATGAACATGGCAACAATTACCACGCCTACTAATACAGCACAGATTACACCGAAAACAATTTTTCGAGTTTTGTCACTGTACTGAGATAAGTCGAAAAAGCTTTTTTTATCGTCCTGATTGTCATTACTCATAATACACCTATCGTACCCATTCTTGTGGAGGCCAGCAAGCTAAATATGTACTAGGTAGCGATGCCCCGACTCCAACAGTTTTTCTATTTGCTGTATAAGGAGGGCAAATATCCACTCCAAGAATTTGTAAAGCAAGAGCTGGGTCTCTTAACCCGGGGGAAAGCGAGCCAGGCCCTGAAGGCAATGCTTTTAATGCTGGGTTAGTTGACCCAGATACATCAGCTTCGATATGCAAATGTGTACCGTAAGAGTTACCAGTGTTAGCACATTCTCCTACAGCGGTTCCAGCTGTAACTGGGCTACCAGCTTTTACAAAAGTATTACGCAAATGGCGGAAGATAATTTTAGTACCATCAGTTGTTTTGATATACACATGACCTTCAGGCGTTCCTGAGCCTGAAGGGTTACCGTTGGTTGCTAAAACAATCACACCATCAACAGGAGCATATACGTTTTCAAAATCGTTGCCACAGTCGATATCCATTCCACCATGAACTCGACCTTGACGGATTCCAACACCTGGTTGTGCCCACTGTGCTGTTACTTGATACAGCCGGCTTTTATCAAGAACAAGACCAGTTCCACCAGTTCCGCATGCGGGTGCTGTTGAAGGAGAGTCTCCTCCTCCCCCAGCGACATTTTTACCTAAGTCATACAATTGTACTGTGGCAGCTTCGCCTTTGTACTGGGCAAACAATGATTGAGCTTCAGCTACTCTTTTAGCATACGCAGTAGGAACAGCGGAAACTTGAACTCTTTGAGCTACAACGCCATAATCCATCTGCTCCCAGTTTGCAATACCAAGCATTTTGTCATAGAACTTTTGTGACTGAAATACAGGGTCCATCAAACGCTTGATAGCATTTTGTGGGTCGTTTTCATATGTTGAGCTGCCCACAGTTCCCCACCATGCTTGCTGTTGGAATAAGCCAACAGAGCTGGCATCACTTCCTACAGCATCATGAGGAAAACCTAAAGACAGCTTGATGAATCCTAATGTGACATCTGGTTTAACCAAAGTTCTGTCAGCTGGGTTGCGACTGGTATCATAGATTCCGTCATTAGCATAGTTCTTAAGATTAGATTCCACTAAAGCTGTTGTAATCGCAATTACTTGACCCTTGTCGGAAACTCCCATAGCTTTACCTGTACCAATAATGGTTTTTACATACTCAGCTGAATTAGCTGGAATGTTGTTTGTTGCACCATCGGCTACAGCACACGTGTCTGTGCAGTCGACTCCGGTTACAAAGTCTCGCACAGTTTCCCAAGCATCAAAAAGATTAGGCGGAGCTTTGCAGTTTGCTGGACCTTCATTCAGGGCAGCACCCACCCCTATCGCTGTTCCAGCTACTACGGTTCCAACACCAGTAACTACAGCGATAGGGATGAGGAGGGCAACAGCGATAATAACAGCAAGGAGACCAACTCCTATTTTGCTATTTAAAAATAGCTCTTTCATGCTGTGTATTACCCTTCTTGTCCTTCTTCAGCTTCTTCAGCCTTCTTTTGTGCATGTTTTGCTTTGATTGCGGCTGCAGTTACTCCAATTGCAGCACCTGCAATTGTACCAGCAACTGGTACAACAGACCCAGCAGCGGCACCTGCAGCGGCTCCACCTGCAACTCCAGCGGCAGCTCCACCTGCAGCGGCAGTACCACCTGCTGCAGCGGCTGTGCCTGCGGCGGCAGCAGCAGTACCACCTGCAGCGGCGGCAGCTCCACCAGCGGCAGCTGTACCAGTACCAGCAGCAGCGCCAGCAGCCATTACGGTAGGTGCTGCACTGACAGTTGCTGCTCCTGCAGTTGTACCTGCGGCAGTGCTGGCAGCAGAGCCTGCAGTTGTACCAGCAGCTTGAGCAGCTCCACCAGCTACATTACCGGCACTACCCGCAGCAGTTTTAGCGGCGCCAGTAGCGACATTACCCGCTCCACTGCTACCTGCAGGGAACGGAGTTCCTGTAGGAGTGGCATTTGGTGTAGGAGCTACACGCGGTCCACTTGGAGTTGAAGTGGCAGGAGGAGTGCTACTTGCAGGTGATGTTGGTTTTCCGCTTGCGGTTGACTTGCCAGTGGATGCAGAAGGCTTCTTAGCAGAAGATACTTTATCAGCAACTTTTTTAGTCTTCTCTGTTGCGTCAAAGACATCTTTACCCACTCTTGCAACATCTCCCACTTTCTTCATAGTGCTCTTTTCAGGCGGCTGAGTTGAAGCCGTAGGAGAAGTGTATTTAGGACCACTACTTGGACCACCATTACCCATATTAGCACCAGGACCAGATTTCTTTACTGCAGCAGTAGGGTCACCCTGGAGACTGAGGTTCTTCACATCACCTTCAAGGTCTTTGTTACCCTTACGCATAGAGCTGCTGGCTTTTCCTCCACCAAGGAGAGCTCCCAAAGGACCAGCTACGGCCAAACCTAATCCAGCTCCGGCTACACCAGCTCCAACAGCTGCAAGTTTTCCACCAGGTAGACCAATGTCTTTGTTTCCACCGAAGTTAATATTTCCAGCGAACAAATTCACGAAACGTCCTCGTGCAACAACTGCGAATACTGCAAGAACAGCAATCATGATGAGCTGAAGGAACAATGACAGTGGATTTGCTCCAGCGATAATAAGCTGGTAGAAGTTGAAGTAAACAGCAAGAAGAAGTGAAGTAATAATACGTTTCACAGCAAGGCTTGTAAGAATTTCTGCATAACGCATCAGCACTCTACGACCCCAGTTTGGCACGATACCGAACAGGAAGAAGAACGGTGACAGGATAACTGCTGTTACCATCATCAACTGGTAAATAAGCAGAGCAAAACCGTAAACAAACAGAACTAAGGTTGAGGCAATCACACCAAAGAACATCAGAACAGCAGCAGAAATTTGGTTCATGCTACCACCGGCCCAAACACCGTTGATAGGGTTTCCACCAGAGCCAGAAAGTTGAGCAAAAGCGACTTCAGAAATCTGGAAAGATTGAGTAGTTGCTTGACGGTCAATCATAAATTGACCCCAGTTGGTTGGCTGTACAGTGTTCTTGCTACCATACTGAATACGTGCACTACTTGAACCCAAGAAGCCTCTAGGGTCTTGAGTCAGGTAGCCAGCAGAAGGACTCATGCTGCTACTTTCTTTAGAGTTCACAGAGATACCAAACTGACCAGAAACCCACGGAGCATAGATGGTTGAATACCACACTACACACTTGATTTCTCGGGTGCTTTCATTAGCTATGTTAGCTTGATTCGGGAAACTGCACATATCATTGTCTGAAGTAAGCACAGTTTCATTGATGACTCGCTGAGTTTGAGCTACAGCACCATCAATATAGCTTGAGATAAGTGTTGGTTGGGCCAGGAAGATTGTACCTGCTGCGATAGCTCCAATCATCCATAGAGTGCTTTGAAGAGCGTTAGAAGCAGCTCTTTTGATGATACCCACATATCCAACCCAGATTGCACCCAAGAGGATGAGTGGAATCATGAATGGGATGAACAAAGTATCCTTTAAGCCACCAGGAGCAGTAATGATAGCATTGATGCTATTACCAATAGGGTATAGGATAGAATCAGGCTTTGAGATACTTGTACCATAGCTTGCACCATAAAGTTCAAGAGCAACAGTGCTAATATAACGAGAAGGTACTGTCATGATGTTAGCAATACCAGCTTGGATAGAAGGAAGTAGAGCTACACAAGACAGAGCATTTGTTGTAGTAAGAGCGGACGCTCCTGGAGCTACAGTGTCAATGCTCTTTACTGAATCAGCATTGTCAGCGTGAATACCAGATGTAGGAATTTTTCCTTGGTCATTGTAAACACCATCTTTTGTGTTCACACCTTTGAAAGTATAATCTTTGTCAGCGTAGACAGGAATCCAAGCATCAAAACGAGGATATTCCAATCCATACTTCTCATAAGCAGTAAGGTACTCAACGCTGGAAGCACCTTTTGTAGGATTATCTCCAGGTACTAACAAATTATCGAGCTGACCAAAATCTGACCATTTTGCAGCGGAGGTTCCACCTAAAGCAGCACCTGAAACAACAGTTGTCGACTTGATGTTTTCCATGCTGAAAGCACTTTTTCCACCCATGTTGGCGTAACGATTAGAGCCAGAGTCCCACTTACCAGCATCATCACTGTTTCCATCAATACATACCAGGTTGGTTAACACATCAGCTTTAGCCTGTGTACTGGTTACAGTGCTGGCAGAGGCGGTTGCCACCAATCCGCCACCAAGAGCAGCAATCACGAGGGCAAAACTAGCAGCCGCTTTGACAGGGGCAGCTAAACGCTTTCTTTTTACCTGTTGAACGGTCTTTTTGCTTGTGGTTTCTGAAAGAACTCTTACGGAGTACTCGGCTGGTTTTACCCTACGGAGAAAATCGGATAACATAACTACTCTCGATTAATGCGGCATTGTTGCGTGTGATGTAGTTATTACTATCGTCTTACGCGTCTTCATAGCTGTTTTGCTCAGCGTTTTTACGTTTTGCAACAGGGTTTGTCTCAAATGCAATAGACATTTTAGCATTCCAGTTATCAATACGGACAAGGGCAACACGTCCATCAGCATCCTGAATGAGGCATTCTCCTCGATTTAGCTCTCTAATTACCTTGCGATGAGGGGCATCTTTAGGTAAAGCGAAGAATGAAAGCACATTGTCAATCTCTGCTTCGTTCTTTGTTCTGAAAGCCATTTTTACGGATACAGAGTTGGTTACGTTTTCACCTAAGAAATCACCAGCGTTCTGAGAAACAAGAACAATGACAGTGTTCAAAGAACGACCCATACGAGCAACTTCCAAGACCATTTTGGCTCCTTGGTCAGTTGATGTAATAGCCCAAGCCTCATCAATAACAATTGCTTTAGGCAAATACTTCTCTATTTCATTACTAATCATCAAGCGACGAGTGAATGAAGTAAGCAAGAACAGAACAGCAACAGCAAGTTGGTTACGTGTTGAATAAGAGGACTTTGGAGTCAGAGAACTAGGCATTTCAAGACCCAAGAGAGTGATAATGGTTAGTCTACTGTCCAAAGTCAAATGAGGAATCTCATTTCCTCTGCTGATTGTTGAGAAGCACAAACGAGCGAATGGAAGTTTACGAATGATACTCAATCGCTCTCCCAAAGCTGCAGCATCAGGAATGCGTGAGTTGAGAAGAACTTCTGTCAGCTTGTTCATAGAAGGATAACGGTCCTTCAGAACAATCTTGATGCTTTTAGAGAGTTCAGCTTCAGCAATGGAAGTCAGCTTGTCACCAATAAGCATTTTGATAGTGTCCAACACCAAATCAATTCGCTCACCATCGGTTTCACCTAATTGGAATGGGTCCAGTAAACCATCATGACCTTCTCTAAGGTCAACAATCATTGCATCTTCACACCCAGGTAGAGTTTTCAGCGGTAATGCATCCATTTTAGGGTCAATGTAGATAGTTTTGACACCACTAAGAACCATGTTGTATGTCAAAGTGAACGCAGTGAATGATTTACCAGAACCTGGGGAACCTGTAATAACAAGACCTGGAGGGTTGTCTTTTGCTAAAGCAGAATGCAGGCTAAGGAACACTGGGTCAGTTACCCGAGAAGTTGTATAGCCAATGTAGGGACCTAACCATCCTGAAATGGAACCATCAGGTTTCTGTTCAGGTAGGTCTCCTGCACCACCAGAGCCTGCTGGAACGCCTGCACCAATGATTCCGAGTTCGTGTCTCTGGTAGTAAGAAGAGAGCCTTACACGGTCGCTGGGCATTCCTTCTAATAGCAAATCAAGCTGGTCGCCTGAAGACCAGACAACTAAAATACCCATTCTCTTGTAATGGTCAATTACTGCCTGGCAGCGTTCTTTCAGCTGGTCTTCTGTGGATGCTTCTACTGCAATACGGTGACGCCCATACAGCCAAGGAGTATCATCTTTGCTCAGGGCATAATCAAGGTACTGACCTAGCTGATAGTTTTCTCGAACTTCGATAGAGAGTTCTCCACCAGCTGAAGTCATGTTAGTTGCTTGGTCCTGAATAGCTTTAATCTTATTGCCAACTTGTTTCTTTACCTTTTTTGAAGGCACAATAGAAAAGCGCGAGTTGATGTCAACAGGGAATCCAAGCTGAGAAGCTGAATGAATCCATGGTTCTCTTTCAGGGTATCGCATTACTTCCGGGAACTTTACGAAACACAGAGTAGCTCGGTACCCTTTTTGTGTTTTTCCATCAATTTCTTGAGTGATTTCAATCCACTTGGCTTTGTTTTCAACGTCACCATCAGCAAGTGTAGCAAGTTCGCCGGCTCCCCACCTTTGGGTTCCAGCAATTGAAAGGTCATCAATACTGGGTGATTCCATCGCTGGGAACATATTTTTGCGAATAATATAAGCCAGCTCTACACCTCTAACGGTCTGAGCCTGCACTCCGCCTTCGTCTAAGAGAGAGAATCTAACCAGACGAGCTTTATCTTCCCAGAATGCTAATTCTTTCTCAGAAATGTATTCGTCAACTTCTCCAGTCAAGCGAGTGATAAGGTCATCAATGGCTTTTATTTTGAAGATACTCTTCGTTGGGCTAAAGTCAGTTCGGTAACCTAAGTTTACTCCTAAGTAAACATTTTTGTCTCTGAACTGGTAAGCATAGATGTGGTTACCCATTTCCATAGTGTAATCACCAAAATATTCAACAGGAGAGGCATATGCGGTTTGCTCTAAATAGCCGTTCCTCCATTGATTAACGTCAAATACTTTAGAGGTCACAATCAGTTGACAACCTAACTCATTTTCTTCTGAGTTCAGAATGTTAGCTAAAGCCAATGATTGATTTTCCGCAATCTGCTCACGGGCACTCTCTGTCTGGAATTCATAATGGTTTGGAGAGAGCTTTACCCAAAGATATACATCTCTTTGAGAGAATGACAGGTCTTCATGAATTGCAGTGATGCTGGAACGTGGGGCTTTGTTAGCCATCACATCTCCTTCTTGCTTAGAGGTTTACGGGTAAATACTTTTGTTAAAATTCTGTATGTAGCATTGATGTCGTAGGTAGGAGTTCTCAAACCAGCAAGTCTTTTAGGTTGCAGATAAAAAGAAGCCATAGACTTTACGAATTGACCAATACTTTTTCGCTGATAGATTGGTCTACTGGCGATGTATCCAAGAGCGATAGGAGGTAACACCCACGCCAAGTAACCAGGATTGCTGAATGGAACGTTGAGCAGGGCTAAGATTCCCCACCAAGGAATTCCAGTAATGAAGAAAGCCCCAACAACCTTTAACGAGATAGGTACAGGCAAAGAGATATCTTCAATAGCATAGAGTTTTCTCTCCATGTTCCAGAAATTTGTAAACGTACGTATTTCCATTACTTCCCTGTCTTTCTAATAGTTTTGAATATCGGCACACAAAAAAGACTGGATGTTTAGTCCAGTCTTTTTTGTGTGGCTATGAATCAGTTATTAGTTCCAGCTAATTTCGCCTCCAGCACCTTCACCAAGTCCTCTAATCATGTCTGGGACGTAGATAAGAGCTGCAACAAGAATTGCAATGATGATGAAGATTACGAACTGCATAATC